>Ga0190344_1000032_pt1 | contig 86837 bp, 75 predicted proteins | sample 48721323_MG_FD_161662 | JGI IMG/M metagenome (GOLD analysis project Ga0190344, IMG submission 161662) | Hydrothermal vent microbial mat bacterial communities from Southern Trench, Guaymas Basin, Mexico - 4872-13-2-3_MG | ecosystem: Environmental > Aquatic > Marine > Hydrothermal vents >... | reverse complement strand
TGCCGAAATGATGATGACGGGAGAAAAGGCATTCGGCAGAATATGGCGAAAAAGGATGCGAAAATGGGGAAATCCCATGGCACGGGCTGCTTCCACATACTCTTTTTCACGTATGCCCAGTACCTGCCCCCGTACCACCCGGGCTACTTCTACCCACATGGTCAGGCCCACGGCAACAAATATCTGCCAGAACCCCTTTCCCAGTACCAGGGTAATGGCAATGACCATCAGCAGGGTGGGAACAGACCATACCACATTGATCAGCCACAGTACGAATGAATCTACCCAGCCCCTGAAATAACCGCCGGCGGCTCCAATCCCGATACCGATCAGCAACGAGATGAATACCGAAATAAATCCCACAGAAAGGGAAATCCTTGTCCCCAGCATCAACCTGCTCAGCAGGTCACGACCGAAACGGTCGGTACCCAGCAGGAACTTCTGCTGTATCACCTGGTTTTCCAGTATTTGTTCCTGCAGGCTGTCGAGGGAAGCAGTGGCATGCATTCCGTCGAGCAGGGTAAACGAAACCCGCTCACCTTCCGTACGAACCGGTTTTACGGGATCAATGGCATATACCACATCGGGCAGGCTGAATTCCCTGAGAAACAGGGTGTCTCCGGGCTGGTCGCTGAACTCTTCTGCCATTACCCGGCCGTTCTCAAAACGGATACGGTTGACCGGAATGTGATTATAAGGCGAAATTTTTCCGTGCAACATGGTATGCCATATACTGCCTCTCCTTTCCGGTTCATTTTTTCTCACTTTCAGGATGGTGACCGAAAAACCCGGGGGCCGGGCCGAAAGTTCCAGGTATTGCCTGTTGCAGAAGGGACTCTGGTCGGGGGTGATGAGATACCCCAGCAGGGCCACCATGACAGCCAGGATTATCACTGTCAGTCCGGAAACCGCCAGTGGATCTTGCAGCAGTTTTTTCCAGGCAATTCTTCCCAGTGAGGACGAAACATGGTTTTTTCTCCGGAACATAACCCAAAAATAGGATTTTTTATTCTACCCGGCCTCTGAAAAATTTTCTTTCCTTCCACCTGAATTTGCCATGAAGTCCGCCTGCAAAAGAAAAAAGCACATAAAAGGGATAAATCCCCTGAAACAGGATGAGTGATAAAGGCTTGAAACTCAGATTATAATAATTTAAAAATGGAATTAATATAATTAAATCAAAGATTGATTTAATAAAAAGGTAAATTAATAATATTAATAAATAATTGAATTTCTGAATAATGCATATGCCCGGCACAAAAGGTGCCAGGGCTGTGATCAACACCAGCAAAGCCGCTGCAATGAGCTCGGGGTCGCGGTAGCGACTGCTTTTTGATACCCACCGGAAACGTTGTTGCATCAGTTCTGTCAGACTGGCCGGAGCGGGGGTGGTGACCAGCACATGATTTGATTTCAGGTACCGGATGCGGGGGCGGTTTCTTTTTTTCACTTCCTGAAGCAGGAACATATCATCGCCCGAGGCTTCCTGTTGCATGAAAAGATTGGGACGGCCGGCAACTGCTTCTCTGGGATATGCCAGGTTGGCCCCGTTGCACAGAACGGGTCGCCCAGCCCCGGCTGATCCGGCAGCGGCGGCCATCAAACCGGCAAATTCCAGCTTGCAGAACAGGCCGAAAATCCCGCTTTTATCTGTAAAAGCCACCGGCATGATGATCAGGCGGGGATGATATTTTTCATAAAAGGAGGCAATGGAGAACAGCCAGCAGGTGCCCGGCAGGACATCGCCGTCGGTTTGTACGATCAGCTCTCCCGTGGCATATGACAGAGCGGTTTCCAGGGCTGCTTTTTTCCCGCTGATGCCTTCGGGCAGGGGGATCCATCTGAAGCGGAGGGAATTTTTCAGATATCTTTCGTGAAGCAGGGAAGGGGTGTTATCAGTGGAATGATCATCTACGAAAATGATCTCATACAGATCTTCCGGGTACTCCTGGTGATCCAGGCTTTGCATAAGCTGCGGCAGATGCGGGGCTTCATTCCTGACAGGTATGATAACGCTAATTTTTGTAGAGGGATTAACGGCTGATGTCCGGTGTTCGGGTGTCCGGTCCCATCCCCTGCGGAACACAAGTATCATGCTGCCGTATGCCAGCAGGATCAGGAAGGCAAAGGTCGTGATCCACGGACAAAGGTGATATAAAAGGATTATTTCAACCACTCGTACGTGGTGTAATGTTGTCCGTTCATACACAGGGCTTCATATACCCTGCGGGCATGGTGGTTACGCCGGTCGACATACAGCCTCAGTCCCAGCACGCCGGGATCTTCTTCCACCTTTTTTTTCAGAAAGGCATACATGCGCGAAAAGATCCTGTGACCCCTGAATTCGGGCAGAATGTAAACCGATTGGATCCACCACACATTTCCGTTTCTCCAGTCGCTCCATTCGGTAGTGATCATCATGGAAGCGATGACTTTTCCTCCGGTTTCCGCCACGTAATACAGCCCTTTCGACCGGTCGGCCAGTGCTGCTTTCACTCCTTTTTCCACCGTGTCAGGATCAAGGGCCAGGTTTTCCGTTTCCTGTGCCATGTTGATCTGGAAGTCGACGATGATGGAATATTCGTCAGGTGTAGCCTTTCTGATCAGAAGGTCGTTTTCAGGATCAATATTCATCCCAGCGCTTGATTTTAATGTCGTTCATATCCATTTTGCAGAATGCCAGGATGAAAGCACTGGCCAGCCTGGCATTGGTGATCAGCGGAATGTTGTAATCCACTGCGTTTCTGCGGATGAGATAATCGTTGCTCAGCTCTGTTTTGGTGAGGTTTTTCGGGATATTGATCACCAGGTCCACCACTTTTTTCCGGATCAGGTCGATGGTATTGGGTTTGCTTTCCTCATCGGGCCAGTGAGCCACGGTGGCCTCTATTCCGTTTGCCTCCAGGAATTGCTGGGTTCCGCGGGTGGCATACAACAAGTAGCCTTTCTCTTTCAGGGCCCGGGCCGAATTCAGCATTTCAACCTTTGAGCGGGGTTCACCGGTAGACAGCAAAATGGCTTTCCGGGGAATGCGGTAACCTACCGAAAACATGGCTTTCAAGATGGCTTCGTAAAAATCTTCCCCCAGGCAACCTACCTCTCCGGTGGAAGCCATATCCACCCCCAGGACAGGATCGGCTTTCTGCAACCTGGAAAAAGAAAACTGGGGGGCCTTTACCCCCACATAATCGAGGTCGAATGTGCTTTTGTGCAGTTTCTCAACGGGGGAACCCAGGATGATATCGGTAGCCAGTTTAATGAGATCGGTTTTCAGCACTTTGGAAACAAAGGGAAAACTTCGGGAGGCCCTCAGGTTGCATTCGATCACCTTGATGTCGTTGTCGCGGGCCAGGAACTGAATGTTGAAAGGGCCGGAGATATTGAGTTCCTGGGCAATTTTCCGGCTGAGGCGTTTGATTCTTTTGACCGTTTCGAAATAGATTTTCTGGGGTGGGAAAAGCATGGTGGCGTCACCCGAGTGCACCCCGGCAAATTCCACATGCTCGGATATGGCATAGGCCATGATCTCGCCTTCCCGGGCTACCGCATCAATTTCTATTTCCTTGGCATGCTGGATGAATTCCGATACCACGACGGGATGTTTTTTCGACACATCGGCAGCCAGTTTCAGGAAATGATCAAGTTCATCGCGGTTGGAGACCACGTTCATGGCCGCTCCGGAAAGAACATAGGAGGGGCGCACCAGAACGGGGAAGCCGATCTTTTCCACGAAGTCGTAAATATCCGAGAGATCGCTGAGTTCTCTCCACCGGGGCTGGTCAACTCCCAGCCTGTCGAGCATGGAGGAAAACTTGTGCCGGTCTTCCGCATTGTCAATGGAAAGGGGAGAAGTTCCCAGTACCGGTGCCTTTGCCTGGTGCAGGCGCAGGGCCAGGTTATTGGGGATCTGTCCGCCCATGGAAACGATCACACCCCGCGGCTCTTCCAGTTCAATGATGTCCATTACCCGCTCGAACGATAGTTCGTCAAAGTAAAGCCGGTCGCAGATATCGTAATCGGTACTAACCGTTTCGGGATTGTAGTTGATCATGATGGAACGGAACCCTCTCTTCTTGACGGTATTCAGTGCGCTCACACTGCACCAGTCGAATTCCACCGAGCTGCCTATGCGGTAAGCCCCCGAGCCCAGCACCACCACTGATCGGTTATCGTGTTCGAACGGGACGTCGTGCGACACCCCGCTATAGGTGAGGTACAGGTAATTGGTCTGGGCGGGGTATTCTGCTGCCAGCGTGTCGATCTGTTTCACTACCGGAACAATGTTCCGTTCGATACGGTGTCTTCTAACATCGAGCATCCGGTGTTCTATGTGGTCGGGATCGGTTTTGAGAATGATGCGGGCCAGCTGAAAGTCGCTGAATCCCTGTAATTTAGCCTCCCTGAGCAGGTCGTCGGGGAGTTCTTCCAGAGATTGATAGGCACCCAGTTTTTCTTCCAGGTGAACGATATTCTGCAGTTTATAGAGGAACCAGGAGTCGATCCGGGTAAGCCGGTTGATCTGTTCCACGTTCCATCCTTTTTTCAGGGCATCGGCTATGACGAATATCCGCATATCGGTAGGTTCGGCCAGCTCTTTTTCGATCTCATCGAACTCCATGTTACGGTTTCCCACAAACCCGTGCATTCCCTGGCCGATCATGCGTAATCCTTTCTGAATGGCTTCCTCGAAGCTTCGGCCGATAGACATTACTTCACCCACGCTTTTCATGCTGCTGCCGATGTGGTGGGAAACACCGGTGAATTTGTTCAGGTCCCAGCGCGGGATTTTGCATACGATATAATCGAGGGCCGGTTCGAAACAGGCGGTAGTGGTGCGTGTGACGGAGTTTTTCAGTTCGGGCAGGCCGAAACCCAGTGCCAGTTTGGCTGCCACAAATGCCAGGGGATAGCCGGTGGCCTTGGATGCCAGGGCGCTGGAACGGGAAAGGCGGGCGTTTACCTCTATTACACGGTATTCTTCTGAACGGGGATCCAGGGCGTACTGGATATTGCATTCCCCGATGACACCTATATGACGGATCACCCGTATAGACAGCTCTCTCAGCTTGTGGTACTCTGAATTGGTGAGGGTTTGTGACGGCGCCACCACAATGCTTTCACCGGTATGGATCCCCAGGGGATCGAAATTTTCCATGTTGCATACAGTGATGCAGTTGTCATAGCTGTCACGTACCACTTCATACTCCACTTCCTTCCACCCTTTCAGTGATTCTTCCACCAGGATCTGACCGGTATAGGAAAAAGCCTTGTGGCTGAGGCTGCGCAGTTCCTTTTCGCTGGTGCAGAAGCCGCTGCCCTGGCCGCCCAGGGTGTATGCCGACCGGATGATCACGGGGAATCCCAGGCTGCGGGCTGCATCCAGGGCCTGTTCCACCGAGGTGACGGCAATGCTGGCCGGTGTCCTGACGTCGATCTCTTTCAGCTTGTTAACGAAAAGTTCCCGGTCTTCTGTGTCCATGATGGCCTGGATGGGGGTTCCCAGTACTTCTACCCCGTACTTTTCCAGAATGCCGTTCCGGTACAGTTCAATCCCGCAGTTCAGTGCCGTCTGTCCACCGAAGCTCAGCAGGATCCCGTCGGGTTTTTCACGGGCAATTACCTGCTCAACAAAAAAGGGGGTTACCGGCAGAAAATAGATAAAATCGGCCACCCCTTCGGTAGTCTGCACGGTGGCAATATTCGGATTGATCAGTACGGTGGAGATTCCTTCCTCTTTCAGGGCCTTGAGAGCCTGTGATCCCGAGTAATCAAATTCTCCTGCTTCCCCTATTTTCAGTGCCCCTGAGCCCAGCACCAAGACCTTTCTTATGTGTGATTTCATGCCTGGAATTTGGTGTGTAAAAATAGAAAGAAAATCCGAGAAAAGGGGGATTGTTTGTAAAAAATGTATATATTTGCAACAAAAAAGAATAAAAATACAAATGAAAAATCGTATCAACCGTCTGATGGCCATCAGGAAGCTGATCACCTTTAGCCGGATCAGGTCGCAGGAAGAATTGATGGGAAAACTCGAGAAGAAAGGATTCAGGGTGACCCAGGCCACTCTTTCGCGCGATTTGAAATTTCTGAAGGTGACCCGCCGGTATGATGAGAAGGGCCGTTTGTATTATGTCATGCCCGAATCGCTTCTCCGGGAAGAAGCTACCAGCCAGTCGCCTCTCCGGTTCGATGAGGGTTTCGTTTCCCTTGATTTTTCCGGCTCACTGGGTGTGTTGAAAACCCTGCCGGGTTATGCCAGCAGCTTCGCCATCCGGATCGACAGGGCTGAAAAATTCGAGATACTGGGTACCGTGGCCGGTGACGATACCATCCTGATTGTTCCCCGCGACGGGGTGCAGGTGAAGGATGTCAGGGCCAGCCTGAAAATGATATTCCCCGATCTGGAGGAATTATTGTAGCGGAGGCGGCTTATCCCTGGGCCCGACCTGCCCGGAGGAATGAATCGAATATTATGTTTCATCTTTAAAGTATATCAACGTGGAAAAGATTGTATTGGCTTACAGCGGAGGACTGGATACCTCCGTTATTCTGAAGTGGCTTGTTGACAAAGGCTATGATGTCATTGCCTATGTGGCCGATGTGGGACAGGACGAGGATTTTGATTCGTGCAGGGAGAAGGCCTTGAAAATCGGAGCCTCAAAAGTGATTGTGTCCGATCTGAAAAGGGAACTGGTTACCGATTATATTTTTCCGGCCATCCGGGCCAATGCTGTGTACGAGGGCAGGTACCTGCTCGGTACCGCCATTGCCCGCCCCCTGATCTGCAAGCGGCAGATCGAAATTGCCCGGGAGGAAGGGGCGGAAATTGTTTCACACGGGGCCACCGGCAAAGGGAATGACCAGGTGCGTTTTGAACTGGGGTATTATTCCCTGAATCCCCGGATCAGAGTGTTTTCACCGTGGAAGGATGCGGAATTCCTGTCGCGGTTCAGAGGACGGACCGACATGTTGAAGTATGTGGAGGAAATGAATATTCCGGTGAAAGCCTCCCTGAGCAAACCGTACAGTGAAGACGACAACCTGATGCATATCAGTCATGAGGCCGGGATACTGGAAGATCCCGCGTACAAGCCCGAGAAAGACCTGTACAGCAAGATGGTACATCCCGTGGATGCTCCCGATGAAGAAACTCCTCTTGAGATCCACTTCAAGGACGGCACCCCGGTGAAGGTGGTGAACAAAAAAGACGGCACGGTGAAAACCGATCCGTACGAACTTTTTGTCTATCTGAACGAAATGGGCGGGAAGAACGGGATTGGCCAGCTGGATATGGTGGAAAACCGGTATGTGGGAATCAAATCGCGCGGGGTATATGAAACGCCCGGTGCTACTATCCTCCACCAGGCCCATATGGATATTGAAGGCATTGCCATGGACCGCGAGGTGCTCAGGCTTCGCAATATGCTCACCCCGAAATTTTCGGAGCTGGTGTACTACGGTTACTGGTTCAGTCCGGAGATGGATTTTCTGATGGCGGCCATTGATAAAAGCCAGGAGGTGATCGACGGGGTGGTTTATCTCAGCCTGTACAAAGGGAACGTGCTGATCGAAGGAAGAGAGTCGCCAAGTTCCCTGTACGACCAGGATCTTTCCAGCATGGATGTGGAAGGAGGCTTTGACCAGAAGGATTCGGAAGGATTCATCAAGATCAATGCCATCAGGCTGATGGCCCACCGGCTGATCATGGAAAGAAAGAGATAGGTAAACGGGACCAGCCACCTGATTCGTTATCCGATCGTTATACCAAATCCTTGTTATATGAAACTATGGGACAAAGGCACTCCCGTGCACCGGGAGGTGGAGCGGTTCACCACCGGCAAGGACCGGGAAGTAGATATGCTGCTGGCAGAGCATGATGTGACCGGATCGATGGCCCATGCAATGATGCTGGGTGAAACAGGTATACTTACCGGGGAAGAAACCAGGTGTATCCTGGCTGAGCTGGGGAAGTTGTACCGGGATATCCGGGAAGGGAGGTTTGTTATTGAAGAAGACACAGAAGATGTACACTCACAGGTGGAAAAGATCCTGACCGAGCGGCTTGGGGAAACCGGGAAAAAGATACATACCGGCAGAAGCAGAAACGACCAGGTGCTGCTCGATATCAGGCTGTTTACCCGTAAAGAACTGCACGTCCTGACGGAAAAAACAAAGAAACTGTTCGAAAAGCTGCTGGCCCTCAGTGAGGAACATGCGAATATTCTGATGCCTGGGTATACGCATATGCAGGTGGCCATGCCTTCATCTTTCGGGCTTTGGTGGGGAAGTTTTGCTGAAAGCCTGGTGGATGATGTGCTGATGCTCGGTACCGCCTGGCAGGTGAATGATCAGAATCCACTGGGTACTGCGGCCGGATACGGTTCTTCGTTCCCGGTCGACCGGGAACTCACCACCCGCCTGCTGGGGTTCGGATTGCTATGTGTGAACCCGGTCTATGCCCAGTCGAGCCGCGGGAAAACCGAGTGGGTGGTATCAGTGGCTCTCGCTTCAGTGGCACATACCCTGGCCAAACTGGCCACGGATATTTGCCTGTTTATGGGGTCCGATTTCGGCTTTCTTAGCCTGGCTCCGGAAATGACAACCGGATCGTCTATTATGCCCCATAAAAAGAATCCCGATGTGTTTGAACTGATCAGGGCCCGTGCCAACCGCCTGAAATCGCTTCCTGCTTCCCTGATGCAGGTATCGGCCAATCTTCCCAGCGGATACCACCGCGATTTTCAGCTCATCAAAGAAATGGTTCTCCCGGCATTCCGGGAGCTGGCTGATATGATCGATATGACCCTTATTGCCCTTGACGGTATCCGGGTGAGGGAAGATATCATGCAGGATGAAAAATACTGTTACTGCTACAGTGTGGAAGCGGTGAACCGGCTGGTGATGGAGGGTGTGCCTTTCCGTGAGGCTTATCGCAGGGTGGCCGGTGACATCCGGGACGGGAAATTCCGTTTTACAGGGAAACCCCAACATACTCATGTGGGAAGTATTGGCAATCCCGGAACCGACCGGATACGGGAAAAGATGAAAAATGCTGCCGGAAGACCTGATTATTCCGTTCCGGAGCAGGCCATCCGGAAGCTTCTGGATAAAGCCGGGGTGGAGGGATGAAAGTTATTGGCTTGGAGTGTTGGGAAAAAAGGGGGCAGAAGCACTGATAGTACTATGTGAATGAATAAACAGCGGCTGTGCCGTGAGCCATAATGGATTTTAATCCTTCCTGTATTTTCGGATATCATGGATAAACTCGCTGAACAGGAAGGCTGTGTCGGTGGGCCCTCCCGAAGCTTCGGGATGGAATTGTGTGGAAAAGAAGGGCTTGGTCCGGTGTTTCATCCCTTCGTTGGTATTATCGTTCACATTGAGGAACAGGGGTTCCCATTCGTGTGGGAGGGTTTCATTGTTTACCGCAAATCCGTGATTCTGTGAAGTAATATATGCCCGGGGGGTATTTACCAGGCGCACCGGCTGGTTGTGACTGCGATGGCCGTATTTCAGCTTGTAGGTATCGGCTCCGGCTGCAAGTGCCATAAGCTGGTTTCCCAGGCAAATGCCGAAAATGGGTATGTCTTCCTTCAGTGACCGGCGGATATGTTCAATGGTTGTGCCGCATTGCTTGGGGTCGCCCGGTCCGTTCGATATGAACAATCCGTCGTATTCTTCCTTCGAATAATCGTAATTCCATGGAACCCTGATGATGGTGGTATCAAGCTGCAGCAGATATCGGATGATATTGTACTTTACCCCGCAATCGATCAGCAGAATGCGGTATTTCCCGTTGCCGTATACTTTTTTTTCCCGGATGCTTACCTGTTCCACCAGATTTTCACGGTTGGGATCATAAAAATCGACCGTGTCTCCGTTCATCAGAACCTTGCCCAGCATCGTCCCTTTTTCTCTGAGGATTTTGGTAAGGGCGCGGGTATCTATGCCGAAAATGCCGGGGACCCTGTGTTTTTTCAGCCAGTGACTGAGGCTGTTGACCGCATTCCAGTGACTGTACTGAAACGAATAATCGGAAACCACCAGGGCAGAAATATGGATCCGGTCCGATTCGAAATATTTCAATAAACCGTTCTCCGTTTCTTCGGCCGGAGCCCCGTAATTGCCCACCAGCGGGTAAGTAAGTACAAGGATCTGCCCGCGGTAGGACGGATCGGTTAAACTTTCGGGATAACCGGTCATGGCGGTGTTAAATACTACTTCCCCCGATACCGATTTTTCGTAACCGAACGATTTCCCTGTCATTTCGGTTCCGTCTTCCAACAGGAGTTTTACTTTCCGGGGTTCATTCATGTGCTGATACTTACAGATGATAGAGGATGCGACAGAATTCCGACCGGATAATCTTCCTTTTCCGGCCGGTCAAAAGTACAAAAAAAAGTGACTATTTCGTATGGAACAACAGGTCTTACTTCTGCCGGCCTGACCTGAAACCGGAAAGGAGATGGCTCTCAACCGCCAACCGGAGAAATACGGTAAGCAATACCGGTAAAATAAGCTGGGGTAAAAGAATATAGGTCCACGGCAGGCTGATCAAAAGGGCCAGAACGGAAACAGCGGCTGCAAGGAAATAGATACGGAGCCAGGCCGGATTTGTCCCGCGGCGCAGGAAGAACACCGCTATCAGATGAAACGGAAAGGCCCACAGCATGTTGAGGTTGGCTGCCAGGGGTATATGGTCACTGAAGATCCAGAATGCCACTAGCAGGGTTCCCAGCAGACCGAGCGCCAGGAACAGGATCCTGTCGAACCATATCCATTTTGCTTTTCTTCCCGTTTCAATACCTGCGGATAACAGAGCCACAAGAAACAGAGCCCAGAAGACCTGGCCGGGGCGCGGAACGGAAGCCGTTCGGGTTCCGGGTTCGGCTTCAAACACGGTAACTATGTTGCTGCAGAACGATCTGCTTCCGTTTCCTTCCCTGATCATGGCTTTATCGTAAATGGTCATGATATAGTCGGGAAGGAACATATATTGCCAGGGGGTGGCAATTCGGTCGGCTGGCAGCCCAAGGGCGATGTCAATGCCCACATCCAGCCAGGGCGATGCGGCCAGGTAAGGGTCGATCAGTTGCCGGAAGGACAGTTCCTGCCTGTAATCGGAATAATCATACTGTATGGGAATATCCAGGCTTTCATCGATCATGTCCCTTACCCTGGTGGCACAGTTATCGTAAAAAAAGTCGTACCGGTAGTACCGGTTTTCCGGCCGGTAATTTTCAAGCAAGTTATTGAAAAGTACCTCTTTGGAGGAATGTGGAATGATTAGTTCCTGTTCGTATACCGACCGGTTTTCGTAAATGTATTCTGCCAGGAATTCATTGAAGGTGCTGACAGAGAGCATATAATCGAGTCTTCCCCTGATGAATTTAAGGTAAAAGTTCGGTGTGCTGAAATCGAACGTGCCGTAATTAAATACTATGTCAAGGTTCTGAACCGGATCAACCACCCGGATGGCGGTATGTCCGAAAAGGGAATAGGTTTCATTGCCGGGGGAACAGGTAAGCACGCTTATTCTGGCTGAATCTGAGAGGGTTGCGGAATAGGAGAGGGATGAGAATATCAGGGGAAGTATATAGGATATCTGGATTTTTTGAAGGATGGAAGGCATAAGTAAAAAATTTTCTACAATGATAGTTTCTTTCGTTGAAAAAACATACCGGGAAAGATGATTTTCGCCGGTTGTATTTTGCAGTTTCATACCAATTCATGAAATTGCGGTGATTACCCGGAAAGTTCAATCAGATGTATGTCCGTCCCAAAAAATCGCTGGGTCAGCATTTTTTACATGACCGCAACATTGCTGCAAAAATTGTGAACAGCCTGCGTGCGGAAGGATACCGTACCGTGATTGAGGTAGGGCCGGGTTTGGGAGTGCTCACCGGGTATCTTCTGGAACGGAAGGATCTGGAAATTATTCCTGTGGAAATTGACAGGGAAGCGGTGGAATTCCTGAAGGAAACGTATCCTGTCCTGTGTGGCAGGATTGTGGAGGGAGATTTCCTGAAAACGGATCTTTCCGTTTTAACGGAAGGGCCTTTCGGGGTGATCGGCAATTTTCCCTATCACATTTCCAGCCCCATTTTTTTCAGAATTCTTGAGAACCGCCAACTTGTAAAGGAAGTTGTATGCATGGTTCAGAAAGAAGTGGCGGAACGGATATGCAGTGCTCCGGGCAACAAGACCTATGGAATACTGAGTGTGTTGCTGGGTGCATTTTTCCGGGTGGAATATTTGTTTACCGTGGGAGAAAAAGTTTTTTCCCCTCCGCCGAAAGTGAAGTCGGCAGTGATCAGGCTGACCCGGCATAGGGAAGGCAGGCTGCCCTGCCAGGAAGAATTGTTTTTCAGGCTGGTGAAGGCAGGATTCAACCAGAGAAGAAAAACGCTTCGCAATGCCTTAAAAGCCATGCTATTGCCCACTCCTGACCATCATCCCCTCCTGGAGAAAAGAGCCGAACAGTTGAACGGGGACGATTTTATTGCTCTTACGCGCTGGGCAGAGCTGTACATGAGGTAAACGGAAATGGACGGAAAAGGGAAAAACGGCCTGCTTGTTTCCCTTCCGTTCAAAACGACACGGAAATGGCTTCTACCGGATTCAGCCGCGAGGCCGAGCGTGCCGGAGCATATCCGGAAATAACACCCACCGTGGCGGAAATGGTGATGCCCAGCAGGATGTTTCCCACGGTGAGGTGAATATGGGCATCGAACGACTGGTTGATGAAAAGGGTTGCGATGAATATCATAAGCAGCCCGAGGATTCCGCCAACGAGCGACAGCAATATCGATTCGTAAAGAAACTGAAGCAGGATGAAATAACGTTTTGCTCCCAGGGCTTTCTGGATGCCGATGATATGGGTTCGTTCCTTTACGCTCACGAACATGATGTTGGCAATACCGAATCCTCCGACCAGGATGCTGAAACCGCCGATGATCCATCCACCCAGATTAATACCGGAAAAAATGGGAGCCAGTGCCTGCGTGATCATACTGGCCCTGTTCAGTGCAAAATTGTCGGGAGCCGATGGTTTTAACCGTCTGACCGACCTCATAATGCTACGGAGCTCATCGTCGATTTCCATTTTGGTCACGCCGGGTTTCGGTTTTACCATGATATTAGGCATGAGCCGGTCGCTTCGGATATTTACCAGGTTTCTGACATAATTCAGAGGAATCAGGACCGTTTTGTCGAGTCCCTGGTCGCCCAGCCCGCCAGAACCTTCTTTGCGTACTATTCCAATAACTCTGATTTTGGCTCCCTGAATGGAGATCTCTTTGCCAACGGGATTGATTTCCCTGAACAGGTTACTGGCCACATCGGCTCCTATCACCGCAACATTTCTGCCGGTAGCCGATTCAATGGGGGAGAAATACCTGCCTTCTTCCAGTTCAAAATATCGCAGATCGGCATACTCGTGGGTAACGCAAAGAATATTGGCGTTTTCGATCCGGTTATTTCTGTAACTTATATCACGTGTGGCTGTTACATTAAAAACTACATTCTCAGCCCGTGTTGACCTTCTTTTGACGATTTCATATTCCTGTACGGTGGGTACCGGCCACTGAATAATATTCCACCAGGCCAGGTTTGGATCATTTGACCAGGGAAATTTGTCGATATACACAACGTCTTCTCCCAGGGAAGCAATATTGTCACGGATCCCGGTTTCCATCCAGTCGAGTGCCGTAAAAACCGAGATGATAGCAAATATGCCAATGGTTATTCCCAGCAGGGTAAGAAAAGTTCGCATCTTATTGACCACCACTGAACGAATGGCGGTCACAAAGCTTTCCCTGAACATTTTCAGGACCATCCACAGGTTTCTCATAGAGATAGAGATAGTTGAAAAGATTTTGAAGTCGAAAGTTAAGGATATTTGATCAAATCAACCTATTTCGGTACAAAAAATTCGAAGGTCTGTTTTCGTCATTCCTTGAAAAAACCGGGTTTTTTTCTGGTATTTTCACTAATTTTACGCCTTCATTACAAAATATTGTGTATGAGTGGTTTAAAAAAGATCAGAACGGCACTCATCTCGGTGTATCACAAGGAAAACCTGGATAAACTGATCAAAGTCCTTCACAGGGAGAAGGTACAACTATTTTCCACCGGAGGCACCAAATCGTTTATCGAATCACTGGGTATACCGGTTACCGGTGTGGAAGAGCTTACCGGTTATCCCTCCATTCTGGGGGGAAGGGTAAAAACCTTGCACCCCAAAGTATTTGGAGGGATCCTTGGCAGGCGGGATGAAGAAACCGATCAGCATGAGCTGAAAAAGTACGATATTCCAACGGTGGATATGGTGGTAGTGGACCTGTATCCATTTGCAGAGACAGTGGCATCGGGGGCTGGAGAAAATGAAATCATTGAGAAGATTGATATAGGAGGGATTTCACTGATCAGGGCGGCTGCAAAAAATTTTCATGATGTGTTGATTGTTTCCCACCGCTCGCAGTATGAAGAAGTGACAGAGGTGCTGGCATCGGGGAAGGGAGAAACGGACATGGCCTTCAGGCGCCGGTATGCGGTGCATGCTTTCCACGTTTCCTCTGATTATGATATCAGGATTTTTGATTATTTCAACAGGGGGGTAGGGTTTCCTTTCCATAAACAGAGCCTGGAGCATTCACGTTCATTACGATACGGGGAGAATCCGCACCAATCGGCCAGGTATTTCGGGAACCTGGATCAGGTTTTCGAACAGTTGCATGGGAAAGAGATATCATACAACAACCTGCTGGATATTGATGCCGCCCTCTGCCTGATTGGGGAATTTGACGAAACCACCCTGGCTATTATCAAGCACAACAATGCTTGTGGTATTGCTTCCAGAAAAGGCCTTCCCGATGCATGGAAGGATGCATTGGCAGGGGATCCGGTTTCTGCTTTCGGAGGGATTATTGTATCCAACCGGCCGGTAGATATACAAACTGCCAAGGAGATGAACAAGATTTTCTTTGAGGTGGTGATGGCTCCCGGCTATGAGGAAGACGCCCTGCAAATCCTGAAGTCGAAGAAGAACCGCATCATTTTAAAAACGAATGATCCCCGATTTCCCGCCAGGCAGTTCCGTTCGTTGCTGAACGGTTTGATTGAGCAGGACCGGGACACCCGTGCCGAAACGATCAGCGATTTGAAAACAGTTACAAAAGCAAGTCCTCCGGATGAGGTCAGGGAAGACCTTGTGTTTGCCAACAAAATTGTGAAGCACACCAAATCCAATGCCATTGTGCTGGCCAAAAACAAGCAGTTGCTGGGGAGCGGTACCGGACAAACCAGTCGGGTCGATGCCCTGAAACAGGCCATAGAGAAAGCCAGGGAATTTGGTCATGATCTGGAAGGGGCTGTTATGGCTTCCGATGCCTTTTTCCCTTTTGCCGATTCGGTGGAAATTGCATTTAAGGCGGGGATCAAATCGGTGATCCAGCCGGGAGGGTCGATCCGGGATGAAGACTCGGTAAGGTTTTGCGATGAACATGGCATGTCTATGATTTTCACGGGAGTCAGGCATTTTAAACATTAAAATATTTACATTTGTAATCAACTTTAGCGAAAGCATTTATGGGAATATTTTCATTCTTGACGCAGGAATTGGCTATTGACCTGGGAACAGCCAATACCATCATCATTCACAATGACAAAGTAGTGGTGGATGAGCCTTCTATTGTAGCCATTGACCGGGCAACCAGCAAACTGATAGCCATTGGAGAGAAGGCCAGGCAGATGCATGGGAAGACACATGAAAACATTAAAACCATCAGACCGTTGCGTGACGGGGTCATTGCCGATTTTCATGCGGCAGAACTGATGATTCGGGGCATGATCAAGATGATCAACAACAAACCCCAACTGTTTTCCCCAACCCTGCGTATGGTGGTATGCATCCCTTCGGGGAGCACGGAAGTGGAAGTAAGGGCCGTACGGGATTCTTCGGAACATGCGGGAGGCAGGGATGTTTACCTGATTTATGAGCCCATGGCTGCTGCCATCGGTATAGGAATTGATGTAGAAGCACCCACGGGGAGTATGGTGGTGGATATCGGAGGAGGGACCACCGAAATAGCCGTGATTGCTCTGGGCGGTATTGTGTGTAACAAATCGATCAGGGTGGCGGGCGACAGTTTTACAGCGGATATTCAGGCTTACATGCGGCATCAGCATAATATCAAAATCGGCGAACGGACTGCAGAAGATATCAAGATCAATGTCGGTTCGGCCCTGACCGATCTGGATGATCCTCCGCCCGATTACATTGTGCGGGGACCGAATCTGATGACAGCCATGCCTATTGAGATACCGATTTCATACCAGGAAATAGCCCATTGTCTTGACAAATCCATTTCAAAGGTGGAGACAGCCATTCTGGGTGTTCTGGAGCAAACCCCGCCCGAACTGTATGCGGATATTGTTAATACCGGCATCTATCTGGCCGGAGGCGGGGCCCTGTTGCGCGGACTGGACAAGCGGCTCAGCGACAAGATCAACATCCCTTTCCACGTGGCTGAAGATCCGTTGCATGCCGTGGCGCGCGGAACGGGAATTGCCCTGAAGAATGTGGACCGGTTTTCTTTCCTGATGAGATAAGCTAAAAAAGTAAGGATACAGGAATGCGAAATTTAATCCGTTTTTTACTAAAGTATTATCTCGTTTTCCTGTTCCTGGCCCTGGAGGCGGTTTCACTGGCTATATTTTTTCAACGAAACGAATTCCAGAGGGCCGGCATCCTGAACGCTACCGACCGTTTGAAGGGAGCTTACCACAAAAAACTGGGGAACCTGCGTTCTTACCTTTATCTGAGGGAATTGAACAGGCAACTGGCTGAAGAAAATATAAAGCTGAAAAACGAGCTCGGAAGGGCATATGAATCGGAAGAAATCTTTTTTTATTCCGTTCATGACAGTGTCAGGGGGCAAAGCTATTATTATACTCCCGCCCGGGTGATCAACAATACCATAAACAAGCAAAGGAACTTCATTACACTCGACAAGGGGAGTATTGACGGGATCAAGGAAGAAGACGGGGTGATCTGTCCCAATGGCTTGGTGGGAGTGGTTTACCGGGTTTCCCCTCATTTTTCCACGGTGCTTTCGGTATTGAATATAGATTTTCGGGTCAGTGCCAGAATGAAAAAGAACAATTATTACGGGTCGCTTTACTGGGACGGACTTGATTACCGTTTTGCCACACTGACAGAAATTCCCCATCATGTGGATGTTTTATCGGGGGATACCATTCTTACCAGCGGCTATTCAGCCATTTTTCCGGAAGGAGTGATGATAGGGATGGTTGACAAAGTGAGCAGGAAAGGTGGCGACTTTCTGGAAATCAGGGTAAGACTGGCTACGGATTTCAAGAACCTTGTGCATGTCCAGGTGGTTACCAATCTGAGAAAAGAGGAAAGAATGTCTATCGAAAATTTATCCGACAGTGATTGAGATCATTCCACGGAATATTTTCAGGTTTATTGTGCTGGTGCTGATCCAGGTACTGATCCTCAATAACATTGAGTTCTCAGGATATATCAATCCTTTTCTGTACGTTCTTTTCATCCTTCTCCTTCCCTTTGAAACACCTGCCTGGCTACTTCTGGTTTCAGGATTTGCGCTGGGTTTGACCGTCGATCTGTTCATGAATACGCCGGGTTTGCATGCGGCGGCCACCGTGCTGACGGCCTTTGTCCGGCCATTCGTTCTCAGGATTTTTGCTCCCCGTGACGGGTATGAACCCGGGACCTATCCACGAATTTTCTATTACGGAGTTTCCTGGTTCTTTAAATATTCTGCCCTGCTGATCGTGATTCATCATCTATTTCTGTTTTATCTGGAAGTATTTCGTTTTACCGATTTCTTTTGCACTTTTTTTCGGTTTATTCTGAGTTCTGTGTTTTCAATTATTTTGGTAGTTTTGAGTCAGTTTGTGATGTTCAGAAAATAACCCGAGGAAGTGGTCAATCCCTATGCTGAAAGAAAGTATGTAATCGGGGCTCTCCTGATTCTTGTTACTCTGGTATACCTGGGTCGGTTGTTTCATCTTCAGGTAGTTGACAGGACTTACCGCTTATCGGCCAGCAGCAACGTATTGCGGTACGTGACGCAGTATCCTGCCCGGGGATTGATTTATGACCGGAACGGAAAGCTGATGGTATATAATGAGGCGGCTTATGATGTGATGATCAATCCCAAGCAGCTGTCGGAGTTCGATACCGCTGATTTCTGCAGCATTCTGGGGGTGACACGAGAAAAGGTGGACGATGCCATTGCCGGCGCCAGGGAATATTCCATGTACAGACCATCGCCTTTTCTGAAACAAATCTCGGCGGAAACCTATGCTGTTTTTCAGGAAAAAATGTACAAATTCCCCGGTTTTTTTGTTCAGCCCAGGACGCTCAGGAAATATACGGATCAGACCGCAGCCCATGTGCTGGGTTACGTAGGGGAGGTGGATGATAAGACCATTGAAACGGATCCCTATTATTCCCTGGGCGATTATATCGGGATCAGCGGAGTGGAGAAAACTTATGAGGAGGTGTTGCGTGGCAGCAAAGGGGTGAATGTTTACCTGGTGGATGTGCACAACCGGATACAGGGTTCCTATATGGACGGAATATTTGATTCGGCTTCGGTTGCCGGCACGGATATCTATCTTACCCTGGACCATGATTTGCAGGCATACGGGGAAAAGCTGATGCGGAACAAGATTGGCAGTATTGTGGCCATTGAACCCAGCACGGGAGAAATCCTTTCCATGGTGAGTTCTCCCAGTTACAATCCGGCTCTGCTGGTAGGAAGAATCCGTTCGGAAAATTTTCAGAAATTGAGTCAGGATACCCTGAAGCCCCTGTTCAACCGCGCCCTCATGGCACAGTACCCACCGGGATCAACCTTCAAGGTAGTGAATGCCCTGGTAGGATTGCAGGAAGGTGTGGTTTCTTACGAAACGGAATATACGTGTAATATGGGATATCATGCCGGCGGGATTTCCGTGGGATGTCACATACACGATTCTCCGCTGAACCTTCCGGAAGCCATTCAGAATTCATGCAATGCTTACTTTTGCAATGTGTTCAGGAGTATTCTTGATAACCCCAGGTATTCCAGTGTTACAGAAGCATTTCAACAATGGCGCGAACATGTGCTTTCTTTCGGATTCGGACAAAAACTGGGTATTGACCTGGCAAGCGAACTGAGCGGCAATATACCCGAAAGCAGTTATTACGATTACTATTACGGAGAAAACAGATGGAAGTCGCTTACGCTTATTTCACTGGCCATTGGACAGGGGGAACTTCTTATTACTCCCCTGCAGATGGCTAATCTGGCAGCTACCCTGGCCAACAGGGGATATTATTATGTCCCTCATATATATAAAGAAGGCGCCAATGGCAGTGAGTCTGCACGCCGGTTCAGTGTAATTCATGAAACCACCATTGACTCAACATGGTTTGAAATCGTGGCCGAAGGCATGGATCTGGCGGTAAACGGTCCTCCCGGAAGTGGAAGTACCGCCCGCATTGCTGCTATTCCGGGGATCAGGGTATGCGGAAAAACCGGAACGGCTGAAAATCCTCATGGAGAAGACCATTCCATTTTTATCGCCTATGCTCCCAAAGAAGATCCCTGTATTGCGGTGGCAGTTTATGTGGAGAACGGAGGCTTTGGTGCTACGTATGCTGCACCCATAGCCAGCTTGATGATAGAAAAATACATAAACAGAGAAATTAAAAGAACCTGGCTTGAAAAATACATACTGGATACCAATCTGCTGATCAGGGATGAGGAGAACCGTTAACATATGGGCCAATACGGACTGGACCGTCGTGTTTTTGTATGCCCTGATGGTTATCATGGGTTGGCTCAATATCTATTCGGTTGTATACAACGAGGAACACAGCAGCATTTTTGATTTTTCCCAGCGGTACGGAAGGCAACTGGTGTGGATACTGTTTGCATTTACCCTGGCCTTTCTTACCATGCTGATGGAGGGGAGGTTCTTTTTGTTCTTTTCCTATCTGTTCTATGCCCTGGCAATCCTTTCCCTGATCCTGGTTTTGCTGGTGGGAACCAGGATACATGGTTCCAAATCGTGGTTCAGCGTTGGCAGTTTGGCCATTCAGCCGGCTGAATTTGCCAAAGTGGCCGTGGCCCTGACCATGGCCAGGTACCTCAGTGCGTACAATATCAAAATCAGGTCGTTTAAAACGATAGCTACCAGCATCGCACTGATGGTTGTCCCTGCCATTCTGGTTCTACTGCAGCCCGATACCGGATCGGCCATTGTTTTTTTGTCGTTTTTTATTGTCCTTTTCAGGGAAGGTCTGCCTATTTCCTTTCTGTTGCTCGGATTTCTGGCCATTCTTTTGTTTATCCTGTCGCTTTTTGTTGAACAGTGGATTTTGTTTACCGGTTTAATGGGGATAGCCCTGCTAACCCTCTGGTGGGTATCTGGCAAGGTCAGGTTTTTTCTGGTTTCACTGCTGATTCTGTCCGGTGCGGTGGCCGGGGTGGTACTAGTGAATTATTTGTTTCATTTCGGTCTTTCCCTGATGGTGATCTTCGGGCTGGCCCTTTTGATCCCTGCACCTATTTTTGCTTATTTTCTCTTCAGGTACCGATTCAGGCAGGGATTATTTATTTATTTGATGCTTGGAGGATTAATGGCATATTCTTATTCGGCCGATGTTGTTATGCACCGGGTGCTGAGCGAACATCAGCAACGAAGAATCAAGATTTTACTGGGGATTGAGTCAGACCCGTTCGGATATGGCTACAATATCAATCAGTCGAAGATTGCCATTGGCTCCGGAGGATTCTGGGGGAAAGGGTATTTGCAGGGAACCCAGACCAAGTTTCATTTTGTTCCTGAACAGAGCACCGATTTCATTTTCTGTACCGTTGGAGAGGAATGGGGGTTTGTTGGTTCGGCTGTGATCATATTGCTTTATCTTTTTCTGCTGATCAAAATTATTATCATGGCGGAACGTCAGCGGTCGTCGTTCACCCGGACGTACGGTTACGGGGTGTTTTCCGTTTTGTTCCTGCACTTTTTCATCAATATCGGTATGACCATCGGCCTGGTCCCCGTGATCGGTATCCCATTACCCTTTTTCAGTTACGGAGGGTCGTCCCTGTGGGCGTTTACTTTGCTCCTGTTTATATTTATCAGGCTGGATGCCAGCCGGCTTGAATTATTATGACCCCGCTTTTTCAGGATTCAGCCGCAATTCCACATAGGATTGCAGAGAAGGAAAGAATTCCAGAAACTCTTTACGGAAAGAATCGTATTCGCGTACCAGTTCATGAATGGCATACTGCGCCTCGCCGGGAAGTGAGGTTCGCTGGCTCATTCGGTACAGTACACTTTCAATCCCCTCCACGGTCTGGTATGATTCCAGCCAGTTGTTGATGATAAAGAACGGGAGGAAACGCTTGACCAGCGGAGGGAATTTGGGAAAATTATCGGCAGCCAGCCGGTAAAAATTGTGAATGTACTCCTGCAGGGGAACATCGGCATACCGTTCCCATTCCATACACAGAAAATGATCATAAAAGATATCCACAATGATCCCTGAAAACTTGTGGTACCGGGCATTCAGATGAGATTTGCTGCGGTGTACCACGGGGTGAGTATCGGTAAAAGAATCAATGGCCCGGTGTAATATAATTCCTTTCCTGATGCCATCGGGGTATTTCTGGTAGTCCTTTCCTTTGACATAATCTCCCATAAAATTTCCCAGCATGATATCGTCTTCGTCGCCGGAAAGAAATATGTGAGCCAGAAAATTCATGAAATGCCGTATTATTCTGTACAAAAATAACGATTGATCTTCAGATTATATTCTTTAACATATTTTTCTTTCTCTTTTCCGTAATGCATAGAAATACAAAAGGTTGATTGTAAGAACCTGGTTGTGTGATCTGTGTACATGACAAAACGGACTATGTCCTTCCGGGAGAAAACCATACCTTTGCCTGATATTCAAACAACTGTTCATTCAAAAACATATACCATATGGAGAGAAAAAATGTAATCATTATTGGCGCTGCCGGAAGAGATTTTCATAATTTCAACACCCATTTCCGGGGCAATGAGGCATACAGGGTAGTAGCCTTTACGGCTGCTCAGATACCTGATATTGATGGAAGGAAATATCCGGCCGAGCTGGCCGGGGATCTTTATCCGGAAGGGATCCCCATTTATTCTGAGGAAGAATTGCCGGAACTGATCAAGAAGCTGGATGTGCGTGATTGTGTATTTTCCTACAGCGATGTTCCCTATTCCAGGGTCATGGCCGTTGGTGCCATTGTCAATGCTGCGGGGGCCAATTTCAGTTTGCTCGGACCGGGTGACACGCAGCTGAAGAGCAACAAACCGGTTATAGCGGTTGGAGCCGTTCGTACGGGATGCGGAAAGAGCCAGACATCGAGGAGGGTGATTGAGTTGCTGATGAAAAAGGGACTGAAAGTGGTGGCTGTACGCCATCCTATGCCATACGGTGATCTGGTGGCGCAGAAGGTTCAGCGTTTTGCCGAGATATCCGATCTGGAAAAGCATCATTGTACCATTGAGGAGATGGAAGAGTATGAACCGCATGTAGTTCGCGGGAATGTGATTTATTCCGGTGTGGATTACGAAGCCATTCTGAGAGAAGCCGAGAATGATCCGAAGGGGTGTGATGTGGTATTATGGGACGGCGGAAACAACGATTTTTCCTTTTATGTTCCTGATCTGATGATTACTGTTGCCGATCCGCACCGGGCAGGGCACGAACTGGAATATTATCCGGGCGAAGTGACCCTTCGACTGGCCGATGTGGTGGTTATCAATAAAATCGACAGCGCTTCTCCGGAAAACATTCAGAAGGTGCGTGAAAATATTGAGAAAGTTAATCCAAAAGCCAGGGTGGTGGATGCAGCTTCTCCCATCCGTGTTGACGATCCTTCGGTGATCAAGGGAAAGAGGGTGCTGGTTGTGGAAGACGGCCCCACCCTGACCCACGGAGAAATGAAAATCGGAGCCGGCGTGGTGGCAGCCCGCAAATTCGGAGCTGAAGAAATGGTGGATCCGCGTCCTTTCCTTGCAGGCAAATTACAGGAAACTTTCCAGACCTATCCCGGGATTGGAAGCCTTTTACCTGCCATGGGATATGGAAAAGAACAGCTGCGTGACCTTGAGGCCACCATCAACCGGACGGAATGTGATGCGGTTGTTATCGGAACCCCGATTGATCTGAACCGGATCATAAAGATCAATAAGCCCACCACCAGGGTTTATTATGATCTGCAGGAGATTGGAAAACCGGATATGGAAGATGTGATTGATGATTTTCTCCAGAAGCATTACCTGAAATAATTTTTCTGTTTCAGGAATGGAAAGAGGCTGTTTCAAAAGCATATTTGAGACGGCCTCTTTCTCTTTATACAGGTGGTGGAAAAACAGCATTGAATAAAGACCCGGGAGAAACTCCCATGATGGGATTTCAAATGATTATTCCATTTTTTTTCTTAATTCTTCACCTTCTTTTTCATATCCCGGTTTTCCGAGAAGGGCAAACATGTTTTTTTTGTATGCTTCCACCCCGGGCTGGTCGAAGGGATTGATCCCGAGCAAATATCCGCTCAGGGCGCAACTCATTTCGAAAAAATAGATGAGCTGTCCCAGGGTTGCTTCATTGATTCCGGGAATAGCGATCCTGATATTGGGAACGCCGCCGTCTACATGGGCCAGAGTAGTTCCCATCTCGGCCATTTCATTTACTTCGTGAATACGTTTTCCGGCCAGATAGTTCAGTGTGTCGAGGTTGTTCTCATCCACAGGGACCTCTACCCTGTGCCGGGGTTCGCTTACAGATAGTACTGTCTCAAACAGGTGTCGTTCCCCTTCCTGGATATACTGGCCCATGGAATGCAGATCGGTAGTAAAATCCACACTGGCCGGGAAGAGGCCTTTTCCTTCTTTGCCTTCGCTTTCACCGAAAAGCTGTTTCCACCATTCGGCCATATAATGAAGCCCGGGTTCGTAATTGACCAGAATTTCTATTCGTTTTCCTTTCCGGTACAGGAGGTTTCTGACAATGGCATACTGAGCCGCCGGATTATCTTCCATATTTTGTTCGGCACTGCAGCGTTTCATCATCAAACCGGCTCCTTCCAGCAGCGATTTTATATCCAGTCCGCTCATGGCGATGGGAACCAGCCCAACCGGTGTAAGCACGGAGTATCTGCCCCCCACGTCATTGGGGATGGAAAAAGCGGGATACCCTTCATTATCCGCCATTTTTCTCAGGGCACCGCGGTGTGCATCGGTGATGACTATGATACGGTCGGAAAGAGACTTATTCCCGAACCGTCTCACCAGCTCGTTTTTCAAAATCCGGAAAGCCAGAGCCGGTTCTGTGGTGGTACCCGATTTTGAGATAACAATCAGTCCGAATGATTTGTCGGAAAGAACTTCCAGAAGGTCGTGCAGGTAATCTTCGCTGATGTTCATGCCGGCATACAGTATGCGGGGTGATTTTCCTCCGGGGATATCACCGGCAAAAGTGTGCGACAGGGCTTCGATTACGAACCTGGCTCCCAGGTAGGATCCTCCGATTCCCACCAGTACTACGGCATCCATATTTTCTTTCCAGTGGCCCGCCAATTTTACAATCCTTTCTATCTCACCGGCATGGATTTTTACAGGAAGATCGGTCCATCCGAGAAAATCACTTCCTTTTCCCGTCTTATCCTGCAAAGCCATGCGGTGTTTCATGGCCTCGGGATACAGTGTGCGGATTTCTTCTTTGCTTACTATTTCTGTGAGGTGACGTATATCCAATTGCAAACTTTTCATAGTTTCATTGCTTTACGATAACTGTTCGGTTAGTAATTTGATTTCGATAGAGGGGGCCACATTTTCATACAATATGCGATATACGGATTCCGTAATGGGCATGGGCACCCCGTAACGCCGGTTGACTTCCATGATTGATTTTGTAGCGTAATATCCTTCTGCGATCATATTCATCTCCAACTGGGCAGTTTTTACACTGTATCCTTTTCCGATCATGGTGCCGAAGGTGCGGTTCCGGCTGAATTGTGAATAGGCGGTGACCATCAGATCGCCAAGATAGGCCGAAGTATTGATATCCCGGTGAATGGGATGAACGGTGTTCACAAAACGCTGGATTTCCAGGGCAGCATTTGAGATCAAAACGGCCAGGAAATTGTCCCCATACCCCAGCCCATGTGCAATTCCTGCCGCAATGGCAAAGATATTTTTCAAAACGGCAGCATACTCCGTGCCGAATATGTCGTCGGAGGGGATGGTTTTGATGTAATGGCACTTCAGATTGTCAGCCATAAAGTTTCTGGTTTCTTCGCCCTGGGAAGCGACCGTGATGAAGGTAAGGCGTTCGAGTGCCACCTCTTCGGCATGACTGGGACCGGTAATCACCCCGAAATCCGGATAAGGGATTTGGAACGCATCGTGAAAAAACTCGCCAACGATCTTGTTTTCGCCCGGTATCATCCCTTTGATGGCGGAATAGATGGTTTTTTTCTTCAGTTGTGCTGCGGAAAGTGGGCTCATACTTTCTTTCAGAAAAGCTGCCGGGATGGCAAACAGCAAATGGTCTGCCTGATGGATCGCTTCGGAAATATCGTTGTAGAATGACAGGCGGTCGGTGGCGAGGGAAACGGCAGAAAGATAACCCGGATTATGCTTGTGTTCCGAAATATAATCAATCCGTTCCCGGCTTCGCATGTACCAGTGGACATGATTCATGTTCTCCAGCAGGACTTTTACCAGGGCTGTGGCCCAGCTTCCTCCGCCCAGAACAACCATTTCATCTGTATTGGACATCATGATGTATTTCAAAGGGATTTTACCCTTCCTGCACTGGAGGCATGGATGTTTTTTATCTCGGGATCTCCCAGATAAAATATATCTCCCGAACTGCTGGAGCGGGCATTGAGTTCTCTGGTTACGAATATCCTGGCATTTCCCGAGCTCGAAACAGAAACGTCGGCTTTTTCTACTTCCAGCCTCAGGGCATCCAGATTACCTGCACTGCTGAGGCGGGCTTCCAGTGAATCTGCTTTACCCGAAAGGCGGACATCGCCTGCACTCGACAGTGAGACCCGGATTTCATCGGCTTCTACTTCCAGGCTGAGATCGCCTGCGCTGCTTACCGATATATCAAGCCTGTGGCAGGTGAATATTCCCTGACCTTCCACGTTACCGGCACTGGAAATCTGTATTTCCCTGAGTTCAGGAAGACGGACATATACTTTTTTCGATTTTGCCTTCCGGATGTTAACTTCCGTATCAATGATCAGAATCCCGTTTCTGACATCAAGGCGGATATATTCATGAAGATTTTCATCGGCTTCCACTACCACACCCATGTTTTCATCCTGCCGTAAGAAAACGTCTATTCCGCTGCTTACCCTGATGCCGGTAAAGTGTTCGGTATCAACAGAATTTTCAATGACCGGTCCTTCACCGTAAACGGTTTCTCTGAAGGGATCTATGTAACATCCCTGCACGATGGCGATGAGAGCCACCATGCTCAGACTTTTTCTGAGATTCAGGTAATTTTTCATAACAGGTTGCTTTGTAACGGGTCAAATTACGGCATATTCGTACAAATTTCAAAGATGTGTCCATGAAATAACCGGAAGCTGTCAGAAAAGACAGCTTCCGGTTATTATCTCCTCTACCTGCTTTTTTGCGAATTGTTATCCGGACAGCAGAATTCTATCTTCTCCAGCGTGGCCTGGGCCCTCCGTTTATTTCATTGGCATCCATCAACCATACACCCCTTCCATGGGTGCCGATAACAATAAAGTTTTCTCTTTCCTGGATCACCAAATCAAGCACGTAGGTCATGGGCAGATTTCCGAGTACTTCCCAGTGATTTCCCCCGTCTTTTGTCACAAATACACCGGCATCGGTTCCCACGTACAGGATATCCTGGTTTATTGGATCTTCCCTGATCACATTGACCGGACCGATCGGGATATTTGATACGATGGATTTCCAGGTTTTTCCGTAATCATCGGATTTCCATATATAAGGGGCAAAATCGTCATCCCGTTTTCCATTCTGAGTAAGATAAACGGTGCCCATATGATACCGGCTGGCCACCACGCGGGATACCCATTTATTCGGCACCAGTCCTCTGGTGATCTCGGTCCATGTTTTTCCACCGTCTTTGGTTATGTGAGCCCTTCCGTCATCGGTACCCACATAGATCAGTCCCTGCATCAGGGGGGATTCGCTGATGGCAAACAAGGTCTGGTAAGGAATATCGCCCATTTTTTTCGGGTCGTTGTAGGTCAGGTCCGGACTGATCCTTTCCCATGTGTTTCCCCGGTCAATCGACCGGAAGAGGTATTGCATTCCCAGGTAAACAATATCGGGATTATGGGGAGACAGGATAAAAGGGGCCATCCATTGCCCGCGCAGGGGTGGTTCGTCTTCGTATACCCGGGGGACGATGGTTTTGGTTTGCCATCCGTCTTTCTGAAGGTACCCGCGAATCATATTTCCATAGAAACCTGCAGCATAAACCCGGTTGGGGTCTGTGGGGTCGATGGCATGGTTGCTGCCTTCGCCGCCCGGAGCCCATTCAAAATCGGCGACCGGAATCCGGTCGCGTCCCCTGCTTAAATCCACTTCGGTCCGGTAGCTACCATGATCCTGTATGGATCCGTAAATATGGAAAGGATCGGCATTGTCTACCTGTACGTTAAAGAACTGACTTGCCTGAAGACTTTTGGTAAAAAGGCGCCATGTTTCCCCCCGGTCGTAGGATACGCATACTCCTCCGTCGTTGGCATTGAATAAATAATCGGAGTTGTCGGGATCGATCCACAGACCGTGGTGATCACCGTGCATGCCTCTGAGTGTGCGGAAAGTTTTCCCTCCGTCGTTGGATACGTGCAGTTGAATTCCCATCGTATAGATGGTATTTTCATCATTGGGATCAACCCTGATCTGGCCGAATACCCAGCCATAGGTTCCGGAGTGGCGTTCCATATACCGGGCCATTTCTTCCGTTTGTCCGCTGACTCTTTGCCAGCTGCGGGCTCCGTTGCTGGTTCGGTATACGGTTGCTCCCATGATGACTCCCCCCCGGGGGCGGCCATAGGAATCTGTTTCTTCGTATGCTTCCCGGATAATTTCGTAATTGTCAATGAAGGCATAGAGTACCTCAGGATTTGACCGCGCGATGTCAATCCCGATTCTTCCACGGTACCGGGCTTCCGGCAATCCGTTATTGACTTTTTCCCAGTTTTTCCCTCCGTCGGTGGTTTTCCATATACCGCTTCCGCTGTATCCGGGTTCATTACGCGGGTCATTCCATTTTTTCCTGATCCTTTGCCAGGTGGCGGCATAGAGAATGTCAGGGTTTTCAGGATGCATCACCAGGTCAATGGCTCCGGTCATATCATCCACATAAAGAATTTTTTCCCAGGTTTCACCGCCGTTGGTGGTTTTGTAAACGCCTCGTTCAGGATTAGGGGTCCATTCGTGCCCGGAAGCAGCTACATATACCACCTGGCTGTTTTCGGGATGGACAAGAATTCGTGCGATAGTAAACGTATTTTCCAGTCCAAGGTGTTCCCAGGTTTTCCCTCCGTCGGTGGTTCTGTAAATTCCGGCCCCTGACTGGGAGCTTCTGAAGATATTCGCTTCACCGGTACCCATCCAAAGGATATTGGGATTGGAAGGATCGAGTGCAATATCCCCGATCGATGCGGTAGCAAGATCTTCAGTAAGGGGCTCCCAGGTGGTTCCTTCATTAACGGTTTTCCACAGGCCTCCTGAAGCGGTAGCAGCGTACATGGTATACGACTGCCCTTTGGGTCGCACTACCTCTACATCGGTGCATCGGATGCTGATGTTCCCCGGTCCTACAAACTGCCAGGCCAGTTCTGCGAAAGGTGAGCCAGCCTTCATTTCCATATACTTTTCGAAAGCTTCCAGCCGGTTTTCACCGTCGGTTATGGGACGTGGCTGGGCCAGTGAAGAAGAGAAGGAAAGAAAAAGAAAAACAAGCAGAAATGCCGGTAACGGCATTGCCGTGATGAGATTTTTATTGATGCTGTTCATGATGAGATGAAAGGTTTGATTTAAAAGCACAGAAAAATAATTGAATTAACCCACATTTAAAAGTGTGAGGCATGTATTGTACAGGAATTTTCTGATCCGATACAGTGAAGGGGGAACAGAAAAATCATGGCCTGGATGGCTTGGTTCCGGAAATGATGAGATATTGTCGCCGGCGGTTCAGGAGGAATATATTGATATGGATATTAATGAAATAAAAAATCCGGAAGGCCCATGTACGAAATAAACTGCGTTTCTTCATCTGTTTGAACCATGAACGGTAATTTCGGAAGCCCTGGATTACTTCGTCAGTAATATCTTCGATATGTTCAACGTGAAGATTGACTTTTTTCAATCCATCCAGGTATTCTTTCAGTGACCAGTGATGCAGGATCATTTTCCTTTTCCATCGTTTTCTTCTCCGTTTGGAAGGTTCCCGGGTGGTCAGGATATCGGCTATCAGGAATTTTCCTCCCGGAACAAGTGTCCGGTATACCTCCTTCAGGAAAGAGAGCTTGTTGGGATAATGAAAGGCACTTTCAATATTGAGTACCACGTCGAAACTCTCGTCTTTGATTTTTCGCATATTCTGTGCATCATCAACCAGAAAATAGGCATTTTCAATGCCGCGGCGCGACTTTTCGCGGTTGGCAATTTTTATGTTCGACCTGTTCAGATCAATACCTGTAATGTACCTGGGTTTGTATTTTCCCGATATAAACTTTGTCTGCACCCCGTTGCCACATCCGATTTCCAGTACCGATTTTCCGTGCAGGGGTTCAACATGCTTCAAACAGTGCCGGGTCAGGTTTTCCTGGGCCTGCCGGAAATTGTCTGTTTTCTTTTCGTAAAGCGGATAATGAAGCATGGTAAATTCATCATTTACCAGATGAAGCGCCTGATTCATTGATTCATAATACCTGGCTGTTGACGATCCCGACTTAATAAGCTTTACCACCTGTGATATAAATCCCATAATTGCTGACTTTGTATTAATGTTCGCATGATACGGATTATTATTTACTGAGAAAAGGACTGACAGGAAAAATTTGTGATTTAATGAACCCTGAACTTACGAAAGATACAAAAATATTATTTACTTTGGAAGAGGTAATTTGCTGTATGGAAGACAAATACAAATGAGAGATGAATAATTGCATGAAACGGTGGATTATGGTAATAATGGCTGCGGGGGTGCTGTTCCACTCATCATTCTCTCAGGAAAGAAAAGAAGATCCCGACGCAAGAGTCGGTAAATTTCTGGAAAGTAAAAGGAACCGCTGGCGGGATATGAATATCCCTGAAGCTGACGGGAAGGTTTTGTACGATCTGATTGTTCGGAATGGCTTTACCCGGGCACTGGAAATAGGAACCTCAACCGGACATTCAGGAATATGGATTGCCTGGGCCCTTTCGAAAACCGGAGGCAGGCTGATCACTATCGAGATTGATGAAGAACGCCACAGGGAAGCATTAAAGAATTTTTCCGAATCAGGGCTGATGCCTTATATTGATGCCCGGCTGGGGGATGCTCATGAGCTGGTGAAAGAACTCGAAGGCCCATTTGATTTTGTATTCTGTGATGCCGATAAGGAATGGTATAAGAATTATTTTCTGGAAATTTACCCCAAAATGGAAAATGGGGGATGTTATACCGCGCACAATGTTTCCATGCGATGGAATCCGGCCATGCGTGAATTTTTAAATTATGTAATGGAACTGGAGGGAGTGGAAACAACGATTGACCGATCAAGTTACGCAGGAATATCCATCAGTTATATCCGGTGAGGAATTGATATTCAGATAGGTGTTTCAAGGCATCATGTAACCAAACTTCGTATTTCACGTATAAATTTGTATTATACTTTAACCCCCGAAAAAAACTATTATGAAGAAGAGTAAGCTTATTTCCTGTTTTCTTGTTGCTTTTCTGGTATTTCCCCTGTTGTTGTCATCCTGTAAAAAGGACGATCTGACCTTACTGACAGCCCATACCTGGAACTTCGACAAGCTGACTACCAATTCCTCGAATGAAGACATACAGGCCATGGTTGCCTTTGCCAGTGCAATGCTTTCCGGAGCTACATTGGATTTTAACGAAGACGGAACCTACGTGTTGGATTCTCCATTGATGGATGAACCTGAAACAGGGTCCTGGGAGCTGAGCGATGACGGGAAAAACCTAACCATGGATAATGATGCCATGATGGTGGTTACCCTGACCGACGATCAGCTTGTGCTGGAAGGGGAAGAGGTTGATGATGAACTTGGGGCTTATACTGTGAAAATGTACTGGAAAAAATAAAAGCTTCCGGGAATTAATTTCTGAGAATTCGGAGTTAGGTGCTCCCTGTCAAGTTAAGGCAGCACGTATCTTTTGCTGTCTTCTTCTTTTCTCAAAGTATGAAGGGTATTTATTATTTGACAGGGTTTAGACTTGGGTATTGAGTATTCCGGGCTGGATAGTGTCTCGAATTATTAGTGTATCCATCCTGCCACGGTTTCCGGGCTGAGAGCCGGCAGGTCAAGTTTGTTTTTCTTCCTGTAGCCGTTCAGCTCATTGGCCAGCCTGGCAGGCTTATCGACTTTTTTCATTTTTTCCACACTGGTATATCCCAGTTTCTGCAGTACCGGCACCCATTCTTCGGGTATTCCGAGTTCGAGGTATTCCTTCAGGCTGGCTGCGACGGATTGCCGGCCCTGTTCGGGGCGCATCTGAGGGAAAAAAAGGACATCCTGTATGGAGGGCTGGTTGGTCAGGATCATGGTGAGTCGGTCGATTCCAACACCCAGCCCGGTGGTAGGGGGCATGCCTGTTTCCAGGGCTTTCAGGAAATCTTCATCGAGTACCATGGCTTCCTTATCCCCCCGGCGGCCCAGCATCATCTGGTACTCGAAGCGTTCCCGCTGGTCGATGGGGTCGTTCAGCTCCGAGAAGGCATTGCACAGTTCCTTACCGTTCACAATAGCCTCGAACCTTTCCACCAGACCTTCCACCCTGCGGTGTTTTTTCGACAGGGGCGACATTTCCACCGGATAATCCATAATAAAAGTGGGCTGGATGAGGTTCGGTTCGGTGGTTTCCCCGAAAATCTCATCGATCAGTTTTCCCTTACCCATGGAAGGATCGGTTTCCACCCCAAGTTTTTCGGCCGTTTTTCGCAGTTCATCTTCCCCCATTTCCGAAATGTCCACTCCGGCATGTTCCCTGATAGCTTCGAACATGGTATGCCGTTTCCAGGGCCGCTTAAAATCAATGATCTGTTCACCAGCCTGTACTTGGGTAGAACCGTGCAGCTCCTTTACCACCGTTTCAATCATTTCTTCAAACAGATCCATCATCCAGTAATAATCCTTGTATGCCACATAGATCTCCATCTGGGTGAATTCGGGGTTATGGAAGCGGTCCATGCCTTCATTGCGAAAATCCTTGGCAAATTCGTAAACACCGTCATATCCCCCGACAATGAGGCGCTTAAGGTACAGTTCATTGGCTATACGGAGGTAAAGGGTCTGATCCAGGGTGTTGTGGTAGGTTTTAAACGGACGTGCGGTCGCCCCGCCGTATACGGGCTGTAATATAGGGGTTTCCACTTCCATGTATCCTTTTTCGTTCAGGAAATTCCTGATGGAATTCACAATCCGGGTTCTCTGCCTGAATATCTCCCTCACATGGGGATTCACAATGAGATCAACCGATCGGTTGCGATACCGCTGTTCGGGATCGGTAAAGGCATCGTAGGTTTTTCCTTCTTTTTCTTTCACTACAGGAAGGGGGCGGAGTGATTTGCACAGTATTTTCAATTCCCTGACATATACCGTAATTTCCCCCATACGGGTTTTAAAAACATAACCTTTTACTCCGATAATATCACCGATATCAAGCAGGCGCTTGAAAACGGTGTTGTACAGGGTTTTGTCTTCTCCCGGGCAAAGGTCGTCGCGACGTATATAAATCTGGATCCTGCCCCGGCTGTCCTGAATTTCTGCAAAGGAAGCATTGCCCATGATGCGGCGGCTCATTATCCTGCCGGCAATACTTACATCCTTCATCGGATTCCTGTCGGGGTCATATTCATTCAGGATATCAGTGGAATATGTATTGACATCAAATCCTTCAGCAGGATAAGGATCGATGCCCAGCGCACGGAGCTCGGCAAGGGCTTCTCTTCTGATGATTTCCTGTTCACTGAGGTGTGATGGATGCATAAACTGGATGTAATCGTTAAAAAAATTTTTCCAAAGATAGCACTTTCCGGAAGAAAACGGGGCCGGTTTGCCGGTATGCTATCCGGGCAAAAAAATTACATTTGCAGTGTAAAAGCCGTTTATGGAAAAAAAGGATCCCGGGAAAAGACGATTGCCTCCCTGGTTGAAAATGAAGATGCCGAAAGGGGAGAATTACAGTCGGGTTAAGAACCTGGTGCAAAAATACGGTCTGCATACCATCTGTACCAGTGGGAACTGCCCCAATATTGGCGAATGCTGGGGATCGGGAACGGCCACCTTCATGATCCTGGGAGATATCTGTACCCGTAACTGCAAATTCTGCGGGGTAAAAACCGGCAAACCGGCCCCACCCGATAGGGACGAACCCCTGAAAGTGGCCGAATCGGTGCGGATAATGAAGCTGAGGCACTGTGTGCTGACCAGTGTAGACCGGGACGATCTGCCGGACGGAGGAGCCGGATTCTGGGCCGATACTATTTGCAAGATCAGAGAAATCAATATCCATACCACCATAGAGGCGCTGATCCCCGATTTCGAGGGCCTTCCGGAAAATCTGGACCTGATCCTGGCGGCAGGCCCCGATGTAATATCCCATAACCTGGAAACAGTCAGAAGATTAACCCCGCTTATCCGCAGCCGTGCCCGCTATGAGAGAAGCCTGCAGGTGCTTCAATACCTGACAGAGAACAAGGCGGTTACGAAATCGGGCATAATGCTCGGGCTGGGAGAAAGGCGGGAAGAAGTGCTTAATACCATGGATGATCTTCTTTCGGTGGGATGCCGTATCCTGACCATAGGTCAGTATCTGGCACCCACCCTGCGGCATATGCCGGTGGCGGAATTTTTTCCGCCTGAGGTATTTCATGAATACGAACGGATCGGACTGGAAAAGGGATTCCGTTTTGTGGAAAGCGGTCCTCTGGTCCGTTCTTCTTATCATGCCGAGAAGCATGTGGAGAGTAAGAAATGAACGAGTCAGTGCATACAAACCCGGAAGTAGACGGAATACCTGTCAGGTTCATTGATCTGGGAATCATGGATTATCAACAGGCCTGGAATCTTCAGGAAAAATATTTTGAGGAGGTTATCCGGGCAAAATTTGATCGCCGTGAAGGTAAAAAACCCAATTACCTGCTATTTGTTGAACATCCTCATGTGTATACACTCGGAAAGAGCGGCTCGGAGCAGAACCTGCTTATCGATCATATTCAGCTTCAGGCCAGGGACGCCAGTTTTTACAGAATAAACCGCGGAGGGGATATCACCTATCACGGACCCGGTCAGATAGTAGGATATCCCATTCTTGACCTGGAAGATTTCGGGCTGCATGCCAGAAGCTATATTGCATTGCTTGAAGAAGCGGTCATCCGTACACTTGACCAGTACGGTATCGGGGCCGGGCGGTTGCCCGGGGCAACGGGCGTATGGCTCGATCCCGATGATAAGGCAAAAGCCAGGAAAATATGCGCCATCGGGGTAAGACTGAGCCGGTTTGTCAGCATGCATGGTTTTGCATTCAATGTGAATACGCGGCTTGAATATTTCGGATATATCAATCCCTGCGGCTTTACCGATAAGGGCGTAACATCCATGCAGAACGAACTGGGCAATGAGGTGAATATGCCGGAAGTAAAAACCATACTTAGGAAAGAAATGGCCCGGTTATTTAAAATGAAATTCGTACTTTAGTCGACCAAATAAGGGAAATGGAAAAACGCTGGCAGTTACGGGAAAGAGGTAATGAAAGTGTAGTGGAAAAGCTTTCCGCGGAGCTGAACATTGATTCGGTTCTGACCAACCTGCTGGTTCAAAGAGGTATTGATACGTTTGAAAAAGCCAGAACCTTTTTCCGTCCTCAACTGTCCGATATGTACGATCCTTTTCTGATGAAGGATATGAATATTGCTATCGACAGGATTGGATCGGCCATGGCAAGAAACGAAAAAATCCTGGTTTACGGAGATTATGATGTAGACGGTACCACGTCGGTAGCTCTTATCTATGCTTTTTTCCGTCAGTTTTACCAGAATATGGGATATTATATCCCCAACCGATATGCTGAGGGATACGGAATATCTTTCAAAAGTATCGATTATGCGGCAGAGAATAATTACAGCCTGATCATTGCCCTGGACTGCGGTATCAAGGCCATTGATAAGGTAGAGTATGCTGCCAGAAAAAAAATTGATTTTATCATTTGTGACCATCACCGGCCCGGCAATGAATTGCCTGCTGCCACTGCGGTGCTTGATCCCCAGCGTCCCGAATGCCATTACCCTTTCAGGGAACTGTCGGGTTGTGGGGTTGGGTTTAAACTGATCCAGGCTTATGCCCGGATCAACGGCATACCGTTTGAAAGCATTGTTCCCTTTCTTGACCTGGTGGCGGTAAGCATCGCTTCCGATATTGTTCCCCTGGTTGACGAGAACAGGGTAATGGCTTATTTCGGCCTGAAACAACTGAATGCCAATCCCAGACTGGGACTTCGTTCTATCATCAAGACGGCGGGGATCGAAAATAAGGAAATTACCATCGAAGATATTGTTTTCCGGATTGGTCCGCGCATCAATGCGGCAGGGAGAATTGAATCGGGAAGCAAAGCCGTGGAACTTCTTATTGCCTCGGATGATAAACTGGCCCACGATATCAGTGACAAAATCAATACATTTAACAATACCCGCAAAAATATCGACCGGAACATTACGCGCGAGGCTATGCAGATGATCTCTTCCAATCCCCGGAGGAGAAATGCCAGCAGTACGGTACTTTTCAATCCCGACTGGCATAAAGGAGTGATCGGAATAGTGGCCAGCCGGTTGATAGAAACGTATTACCGGCCCACAGTTATTCTGACCGAATCGAACGGATTCGTTACAGGTTCGGCCCGGTCGGTGAACGGGTTCGACCTGTATAATGCCATTGAGGCCTGCAGTGATCTGCTCGAAAATTTCGGAGGACATATGTATGCGGCCGGGCTAACTCTGCGGTCCGAGAATCTCGAAGAGTTTACCGAAAGGTTCGAGCAAGTGGTTAGAAAAACGATTACTCCTGAACAGATGATCCCGGTAGTGGATATCGACGGAGAAATGGATTTTCCTCTGATCGATAATCGTATGATCAGAATACTCAATCAATTCAGGCCGTTTGGCCCCGAAAATATGGCCCCCGTTTTTGTTACCCGCAGGGTGCGTGATGTGGGAACCGGCCGGATCGTAGGGAATACCGGAGAACACCTGAAACTTGATCTGGTACAGGAAGGCCACAACCATCCCCCTCTGGGGGCTATCGCTTTTCATCTGGCCCATCATTTCGACAAAATACGCAACGGGCAACCCTTTGATGTATGTTATACCATTGAGGAAAATGAATTCCGGGGAATCACCAGTATCCAGCTTATGGTGAAGGACATCAAGGTGCTTGAATGAGCTAAAACCTCCAGCGTACCTGGTATTTGATCTCGTGTCTTGTGTGACTGTTTATGGCATTCCATCCTGTGCCGATACATTCCCTGTCGTAATAATCGGTAACCGACCATTTGAACCAGGTGTCAATATTATTCCACATACTTGTTTTCACTACCAGGTAAAACCGGATTCCCTTTCCAGAAAAAGCCGGGAATGACATGGAAGTCCAGACATCGTGCTCATAGGCATAGATGCGGCTCTCATAGTGGTCGGTATCGAAAAGGGCGAAACGGATCCAGGCATACCAGGGTTTCGCCACAGGATGGATCCCCATATCCTGTGAAACAAAAAATCCATGCCGGGGGGATTCTCCCTGTATCCCGGAACGGCTGGTTTCCAGACGGGTTGTCAGGTTTATGCTGGCCGACGGTTGGTGATGGAACTGAAACCGGGTACTGGTTTTGTTATGCTTCACGGGGGCAGGCAGGTTCCGGTAGTCTGCAGTATGATTCCGGTCTTTGTTTTCATGCCGGATGTGGAGAGTGCATTTTGTTGATGGATTCAGTGTGCGCGATAACCAAACCGAATATTCCTGACCCGCCGACGGGGAATCCACACGGTACCTGAGCCAGGGAAACCGGAACAGGTCATGGGAGATGTTAACTTCCCAACCAGCTGGCGTTTGGTATCTGAAGGCAGCGTATAAACCGGTTTCATTCGAAACGGTTGATCCTTCTGAAAACCCGTTTCCGTAAGGAGCTTGGTAATCAGGCGAATAATGCCGGAAAACCGTCATGAGCCGTATGTTTTCTGAAAGTTGCCATTCCATTCCGTACAGGAACGCAGTGGATACGTTCAGGTCAAAGGCCGTTTCTCCGAAAAATACCATGTTTCGCAGAGACCACTGGTAATCGACAGAAATATTACATGTATACCGGCCTGACAGATCATAGATATAGGCCGGTTCTTGCCGGGTTACTTTTTCACGGTCCCAGTGGAGAGCCAGCAGGTTCCATCCCAGGTCAAGTGACCTGCCCCGATACCGTATGGTTCCACCGGTAGCCCATTCCCTCAGGTTTTTTCTGTACTCTATCTGTCGTTCAGTGGCATGTATCCCGTCGGTGATCCAGTGTGAAAATCCCTCTTCGTTCATCCGGGCGTCTGCCCGGTGGTCTGAGGCCAGCCAGGACAACATAAACTTGCCTTTTCCGGCAGTAAATCCTGCTCCTCTGAAAAAACGGTTTTCTTCTGTGGAGTTGAAAGCCCTGATTCCTGCCGGGATTTTTCTGCCCGAAAAATTGCCGGCACTTTTCCCCAGGCTGAAACCTGTCCAGGCTACCAGGCCCTGCCCCGTCATTAGATGGAAATCGCCCAGATTAATCTGTCGGATTATGGTTCCGGGATTGATTTGAATATAAAAAGCATGATGATCGAAGGGTATTTTGTTTTTTCTCGTGAAGAAGGGTTCCCCCGGATCTTTTTCGGCTGTCCATCCGATATGGAGAAAATCCCCGGCAGCCAGGGAATACCTGATAAGTTGTTTTGATGGATCACCGAGCGGGGCAGAATTACTGCTGAGGCTGTCGGTACGGTATTCCCGGTATACCGGTCTTCTGCCGGCCACTTCCTGGTACCGTACCATGACCGATTGCCTGATTTTTGAAAAGGCTTGCGGTACTGTTCTGGCAAGCGAACTTTCCTTTTCGCCGAAATAAACAAATGGCAGCAGCCAGCCGGCCAGCTGGCTGTCGAACCCGTGCAGGTAAGCTATTTCATAGATAGAGACGATAGGTCCGAACCGGTCTGCATATTCCAGCAATACTTCTATCTGGAAAGGGGTGAGAAAATGAAGTCTGGAAAGTTCTTCTTTACTGGTATTGTTGATATTCAGAGGGTGAATTGAAAACCAGTACAGGTCCTCTTCCAGTTCCGGGATTTCCCCGGAGTTTTCCTGCAGAAGAAAAATTTCCTCTATGACCTGTTCAAGTAATTGATCGGGAAAAGATTGTGCGGCCATTTGAAAGGGGAAGCCCAGGGCTATGAGGAATATCATCCCTTTCCTGACAGGATAATCTGTTTGTCTGTGGCTCATGGGAAAGAAATCTGAATGGAGAAGTGCGGTGTGGTTCCCAGCACGTGGTGATAGGTAAATGCCAGATCGGTCCTGACTCTGCCGGTGCGGTATCCCAGTCCGAAGCACCAGCTGGCCGGTGAGATCCCCGTGCCTGCCCTGATCCATATTTGTTCCGACAGGGTGTATTCCATTCCCGCTTTCCATATCGGTCGTTTTTCCAGATCTTTTTCGATTTCGATTCCGATGAGCAATTCTTCACCGGCCGTCCAGGCCATCCCGGCACGGAAAATGGTAGGAAGGTATTCGTCAGGATATGTGTTTATCCGAGTACGGGTAGGATTGAATACATGGGCACCCGCCATCAACCGGGAGGAGGGACGATATTGAATTCCTGCCTCAACACCCAGGAAGCTCTTATGGCCGTACTTCCCGGAAATGTGTGTATGAAAATAGTCAAGCTGGATCCCTGCTGCGAAACGCTCGGTGAATTTTCTGGCAAAAGCCAGTCCGATGCGGGATTCCCTGTATATTGAGTATCCGAAGCCCGACATGTTCAGTGCCAGAGTACCCGGCTTTGCCGGCAGCGCAAGAGCCAGACTTTGAAGTCCCAGTTTGCTTTCCAGAAAACGGTTTTCATGGTGGAAACCCACACATACCTGGTCGATTGAAGCTAAACCTGCCTGATTATTATGCATGGACCAAAATCCGGGCAGCATCACTCCCATGCCCGCCATACCAGCGGAGCGTGCTCCCGGTGCATACTGATCGTGGGAAGCCCAACCACAAACCATACATACCCACCCCTGTATGACGAGAGTCAAAAGCAGGATACGAAGTCGCTTCATTTGCGGTTCAGGGCAAACTGATGCGGTTCTTTAGTTCACTTTATGTGGGTATTTGATTTTTTTCAGTTCCTCATTGGCCTGGACGATCTTTTTTTCAAGGCCTGATTTGAAACGCTGTACCTTTTCATGAATGGCAGGATCCCCGGTTCCCAGAATCTGGGCGGCAAGAATGCCTGCATTACGTGCTGCATCGAGTCCAACGGTTGCTACCGGTATTCCTGGCGGCATCTGTACAATGGACAACAGCGAATCCCATCCGTCTAAAGAAATTCCTGCCCTGACGGGCACTCCGATTACCGGAAGCGGGGTTTTGGCAGCCACCACCCCCGGAAGGTGGGCTGCTCCGCCGGCCCCCGCAATGATGACCCTTATTCCGCGTTCGTAAGCCTTCCGTGCGAAATCCATCACCTGATCCGGTGTGCGGTGGGCGGAAAGAGCCTGTATCTCAAACGGAATTTCAAATTCATTCAGCACTTTTGCGGCTTCTTCCATGACCGGCAGATCGGAGGTGCTTCCCATAATAATGCTCACTAAAGGATCCATAAACAATGTTCAATTATTGATTTTTCTTTCATTTCTAAAGTTAATAAATATTTCTTCATATTTTCGTAGCTCATAAAAAATGTTTTAGCATGCGTTCGGAAACCATCAGATTAAAAGATAAATGGTTCAGGTTCTATATACGTGAAGAACAGATCCTTGAGCGGGTAAGAAAAATTGCTGATGAGATAAACAGGGATCTGGAAGGGAAAGAGGTGGTGTTTGTGGTGATCCTGAACGGTGCCTTTGTGTTTGCTGCCGATCTTCTTCGTGAAATACACCTTCCTTCCTGCCAGATGAGTTTTTTGAAACTCTCCTCCTATGAGGGGATGAAGAGCACCGGACATGTAAAGGAACTTCTGGGGGTGGTGGAAAACCTGGAAGGAAAGACGGTAGTGGTTGTGGAAGATATTGTGGATTCGGGTGTTACACTGGAAACCATTGTTCATGCCCTTGAAAAACATCATCCGGCGGAAATACTGATATCCGCCCTGCTGCTCAAGCCCGAAGCTTATCAGTACAAAAGGCATATTGATTATGTGGGTTTTGAAATACCGAACGATTTTATTGTTGGTTACGGGCTGGATTATGATGGTATGGGAAGAAACCTGAAAGATATCTATCAGTTGATAAAATAGTTGTTCACTTTAACTTTTTGTTATGCTGAATTTGGTAATTTTTGGTCCTCCGGGTTCCGGCAAAGGGACCCAGTCAGAGAAGCTGATCAAACGGTATGGCCTGGTCCATATGTCTACAGGCGATATCCTGCGGTCCGAGATGGCTGCCCAGACCGACCTGGGTAAAAAAGCTCAGGCCTACGTGGAAAAGGGCGAACTGGTACCCGATGCCGATGTCATTGAAATGGTTGCCCGGAAGATAGATCAGACAAAAAACCCGAAAGGATTCATTTTTGACGGTTTCCCGCGTACAACAGCCCAGGCAAGATCGCTCAGGAACATGCTTACCGAAAGGGATACACGTATTGATCTGGTGATTTCTTTGGAAGTTCCTGAAGAAGAGCTTGTAAAACGATTGCTGAAACGGGGTCAGGAGGCAGGTCGTCGGGATGATGAGATCGGGGTGATCCGGAACCGGATTGAGGTATATAAACAAATGACCACACCGGTAATCGATTTCTATAAGAAAATGAGAAAATATGTGCCCGTGGAAGGAGTGGGAACGATTGATGAAATATTCGAACGGATTGTGAACAAGATCGAACATTATCTTTCTTTTACACTCTGAGAAACGGGCTGCCACCTCTTATGTCCGAATCAAACTTTGTTGACTATATCAGGATTTATTGCCGGTCAGGGAAAGGAGGAGCAGGGTCTGCTCATTTATACCGTGACCGGTTCAATCCGAAGGGCGGTCCTGACGGTGGCGACGGAGGCCGTGGGGGGCATATCATTTTGCGTGGCAATTCGCAGTTATGGACCCTGTTGCATCTGCGCTACAGAAAACATATACTGGCAGGAAACGGTCAACCGGGTGCTGCAGGCATGAAAACCGGTGCTGACGGCAAAGATGTGGTGGTTGAGGTTCCGCTGGGGACGGTGGCGAGAGAGGCAGAAACCAACAGAATGCTGTTCGAAATAACCCGTGAAGGGGAAGGGAAGATCCTGGCGCAGGGGGGACGTGGCGGCCTGGGGAATATCCATTTCAAATCGCCCACTTTTCAAACTCCCCGGTTTGCACAGCCCGGCGAACCCGGTAAAGAAGGCTGGTATACACTGGAATTGAAGATATTGGCCGATGTGGGACTGGTTGGTTTTCCCAATGCGGGGAAATCTACCCTTCTGTCGGTGATATCGGCTGCCAAACCTAAAATTGCCAGTTATCCTTTTACCACCCTTACTCCGAATCTGGGCATTGTGCCATACCGGGAAGGGAAGTCCTTTGTCATGGCTGATATACCGGGGATCATCGAAGGTGCCAGTGAAGGGAAGGGCCTGGGACTCCGGTTCCTGCGTCACATCGAAAGAAACTCACTGCTCCTGTTCATGATCCCGGCCGACAGTGACGATATTCTGAATGAATACAGGATCCTGGTCGGTGAACTGGAAAAATACAATCCCGAATTACTCGATAAGAAAAGGATCCTGGCCATTACCAAATCCGATTTGCTGGATAAGGAGCTGATGGATGAAATCAAAAACGGGATGCCACCTATCCCCTGGGTGTTCATTTCCTCCTTCACCCGGCAGGGCCTGGTGAAGTTGAAAAGCATGATCTGGAATACATTGAATGAGAATTCTTAACCAGTGATAAAAATATGCTCGATCGTCTGATCCAGTGGGATACGCAATGGTTTCTTCAGCTTAACGGACTGAATTCAGCATGGTGCGATGAAGTGATGTGGGCGGTAAGTGGGAAACTTACCTGGATACCGCTTTATCTTTTTATCCTGTTTCTGATCATCAGAAAATACCGCTGGAAATCCCTGGTGATATTGCTGGTATTTATTCCCCTGCTGGTAACTGCCAGCGATCAGTTGTCGGTACTGATAAAAAATTCCGTTGAGCGGCTCAGACCCTGTCACACGCCGGAAATTCAGAATATGGTACATCTGGTTCGAGGTCACTGCGGGGGTAAATACGGTTTCGTTTCTTCCCATGCTTCCAACATGTTTGCCATAGCGTTGTTCACTGCCCTTCTGCTGCAAAAGCGCCTGTATACCCTTCTCATTATCCTCTGGGCTGCCTGGGTGGCTTACAGCAGGATTTACCTGGGGGTTCATTTCCCGGGGGATGTGCTGGGTGGAGCATTGATCGGGATTCTTCTGGGGGTGGGTTTTTCAAAGCTGTATGCTAGGACCGAAAAAGCATGGCTGGAACGCTGGTTATTTTTCAGGGAGCCGGAGAAACGTTCCCCTGCTCATTAGAAAAACAAAATACCCCGTTATTGTGTTTAGGTACCAGTTGCCATTATACAGCTTCCAAAAAATCTGATATGCTCTGCATCACACATGATAGAACCGACCCATCCTTTAACCTGGCTTCCGAGGAATATGTGCTCAGGAATTTCAACGATGATTGCTTTATGCTCTGGCGGAATCGGCCTTCGATCATTGTGGGCAAACATCAGAATACCCTTTCCGAGATCAATGTGGATTATGTCAGAAAGCATCAGATTCCTGTAGTGAGGCGCCTTTCGGGAGGTGGCGCTGTTTTTCACGATCTGGGGAACCTGAATTTCACCTTTATTGTTGCCGGGAAGCCCGGGGAACTGATTGATTTCAGAAAATATACCCGTCCTGTGCTGGAGGTATTGCAAAAAATGGGAATCAATGCCCGGTTTGAGGGGAGAAATGATCTGACCATCGACGGAAAAAAGTTTTCCGGTAATGCCGAACATATATTCAAGAACAGGGTATTGCATCACGGAACCCTGCTTTTCTCTTCTGTGATCAGTGATCTGTCAGATGCCCTTAAGGTGAACCCGCTTAAATATACTGATAAGGCCGTTAAATCGGTTCGAAGCCGGGTAACCAACATCAGTGACCATTTGAAAGCACCCCTTGATGTACTTGCTTTCAGAGACCTGGTCATGCAGCATGTGATGGAAACCAGTGCAGGAGCCGTACCCTATGTATTCAATCGGGAAGATTTGGAAAAAATCGATTTTCTGGTGAAAACCAAATATACCACATGGGAATGGAATTACGGGTATTCGCCCGATTACGGATTCAAAAAAAGCATCCGCTACAACGGGGGATTCATTGAATTCCATCTGGACGTCAAAAAGGGATTCATCCGTGATATCAGAATATACGGAGATTTCTTCAATACCCGTGATATTAATGAAATCTACAACCTGCTGAAAGGAATGCCGCATGACCCGGAAAAGATTATGGGGCAACTCAGGAATATTCCTCTGGGAGAATATTTTCACGGAATTGGTGCAGAGGATTTTATCAAAGGTTTGTTCTAAAAACCCAATATGATTTGCTTTTCCGGAAACGCAGAATGGTCAAATTAATCATATTTTCATTATTTTTCAGTACTCAATTACTTGATGAATATTCTGAAGTCAATACTGATATGGGTTTTTATTGTTGTGACCCTGTTCCTGTTTTTTATTCCTGCCTCCCTGATATGGCTGGTGTGCAGGCCTTTTGACAGGAGACAGGTGGTGTTTCACAGAGTGACCTCCCTGTGGGCATATATGTATGCAATGGTTATTCCCGGATGGACGGTCTCCATAGAAGGCAGAGAGAAAATTAGCCCGAATAAAACCTACATTATTATCTGTAATCACCAGTCGGCAGCCGACATTGCCGTTCTTTTCGGTTTATTCAGGCATTTCAAATGGGTATCAAAACCCTCCAACTTCAAATTACCGGTGGTGGGCTGGGTTATGCGTATGAACCGATACATCGAAGTGGGGGATTCGCCTGCGAGTATTCGCCAGATGCTTGAAAAATCGACCCGGGCCCTCCAGGAAGGAAATTCCATTCTGATCTTTCCCGAGGGCACCCGCTCCAGCGATCTGAAGCTCGGAAGATTTCATGACGGGGCGTTTCACCTGGCAATGGAAAATAAAGTCCCCCTTTTACCCGTACTGCTCGATGGAACGGGGGAAGCCCTTCCCAGGAACGGGTATGTGTTTTCAGGTCGCTCCGGGATCAGGGTGAAGGTAATGGACGAAGTTCCGTATAGCTTTTTCAAAAATATGTCGGTGAAAGAGCTGCGGGATTATTTCCATTCCTTTTATCAGGAAAAGCTTGCGGAAATGCGCAGATAACCGGATGATCGAACTTCCACCATATCCTTCCGCCAGGATCCTCAGGAAAATGAATTATCTGAAGGACCAGAATGGCATAATCAGCCGGTATTTGAGGGAAAAGGAACAATGGAACGAGCATTTAACAAATACCAGGCAATATATTACCGGATTGGTCAGGCTCCATAAATTCAGGGTGGTGGGAATTCTCGGGAGTGGCTGGCTGCTGGATATACCCATCCGGGAACTGGCCTCGGAATGTGAAAAAGTGTATCTGGTGGATATTCATCATCCCCCGCAGGTGATTCACAGGGTAAATCAATGGTCCCATGTACAGCTGGTCAGGGCGGATATTACCGGTGGCTGGATTGAAAAGGCATTTGCCTGGGCAGCAGAAGGAAGGAAGAAAAAAGCCGGGCAGTGGGAAATTTCTGCAGATCAACCGGTATTTGCGTTCCCCGAAAAGGTTCATAGCTGGTTTTCAGTGAATATTCTGGATCAGCTCGACAGCCTTGTATGTGATTATTTGCTGGCAAAAAAATTTCCGGATGAAATAATAGAAAAGGTGGGGGGGCATATCCAGAGCGCCCATATTGAATTTCTTCGGCACAATAAAGGTTTTCTCATTACCGATATCCGGGAAAAAACATTCCGGAAAGGAAAAGAAACTGGAGTGCGTGATGTGATCAGGGTGCCCCTTCCTGCAGGAACAAACAGGAAAAAGTGGACCTGGGTTTTTGATACGGAAGGCACCTATCTACAGGCCCATGAAACCCATTTTGAAGTTCTCGCCCTTCGCCTCGGGTGATTTTTTTACGGGGTTGGAGTGGCAAGCCGGCAAAGGAGAGACTTTTCAACAAATACGCAGGGAGAAGACGATCCGGGTACCCGCATATTAATTACCTGATTGTGATTTGTGTTCTGTTACTCTTCTGTTGCCGGTATTTGTGCATAACCTGCAGGGATTGTTGATAAACAATGCTGAAATCGGTCTTTCTTTTCCTGTATATTTGCACAAATTTCTGGAAAAAATGACGGCAAACTATTCGGAAGATTCCATACGTACCCTTGACTGGAGGGAGCACATCCGGAAACGTCCCGGTATGTACATCGGGAAGCTGGGTGACGGTTCCTCACAGGATGACGGAATATATGTGCTGGTGAAGGAAGTGATGGATAACTCGGTGGATGAGTTTATGATGGGCTTTGGGAAACAGATCGATGTGACTGTGGTTGACGGAGAGGTCAGTATTCGTGATTATGGCCGGGGAATTCCTCTGGGCAAGCTGGTGGATGCCGCCTCAAAAATGAATACCGGCGCAAAGTATGATTCGAAAGTTTTCAAAAAATCGGTCGGACTGAACGGGGTTGGGATCAAGGCTGTGAATGCTCTTTCCAGCCGTTTTTTAATCCAGTCTTACCGCGAAAGAAAGGTGAAAATTGCCGAGTTTTCCGAGGGCAACCTGGTGAGAGAAGAGGAAATACAGTCGGCCGATGAACCCGACGGCCTGCTGGTCACCTTTACCCCTGACCCGGAAATGTTCGGGAATTATCATTATCTGAGCGAATATATTGAAACCATGCTCAGAAACTATGTTTACCTGAATGCCGGCTTGATTATCCGGTTTAACGGACAAAAATTTCAATCGAAAAACGGACTGCTCGACCTGCTGGAGGAAAACCTGAGTGTGGAAGGCCTGTATCCGCCCATTCATTTGAAGAACCATGATATCGAGGTGGCTTTTATCCATGGGAATCAATACGGTGAGGAATATTACAGCTTTGTAAACGGACAGCATACCACCCAGGGAGGGACCCATCTGGCCGCTTTCCGCGAAGCCCTGGTAAAAACTATTCGCGAATTTTACAAAAAGGATTTTGAACCTGCCGATATCAGGGCTTCCATTATTGCGGCCATGAGCATAAAAATTGAAGAGCCGGTATTTGAATCGCAGACAAAGACCAAACTGGGATCGAAAGACATGGCACCGGGGGGCCCCAGCGTACGTAACTATATCACCGATTTTCTGAAAAACCATCTGGATAATTACCTGCACAAGCATCCTGAAACGGCCGATATCATTCTGAAAAAAATCCATGAATCGGAAAAAGAAAGGAAAGCCATTTCGGGTATCAAGAAACTGGCCAGGGAACGGGCCAAAAAAGCTAACCTGCACAACAAAAAGCTGCGTGACTGCCGTATTCATTACAATACCTCGGATAACCGGCGGCTGGAGTCCACCCTGTTTATAACGGAAGGGGATTCGGCTTCCGGTTCCATTACCAAGGCCAGAAATGTGGAAACCCAGGCGGTTTTTAGTCTCAAGGGTAAACCCCTGAATACATACGGTCTTTCAAAAAAGATCGTATACGAAAACGAAGAGTTCAACCTGCTTCAGGCAGCCCTGAATATTGAAGACGGGCTGGAGAACCTCAGATACAACAATGTGGTAATTGCCACAGATGCCGATGTTGACGGCATGCATATCCGTCTTCTTTTAATCACTTTTTTCCTGCAATTCTTTCCCGACCTCATCAAACAGGGGCATTTATATATTCTGCAGACTCCCCTGTTCCGCATCAGAAACAAGGATAAAAGCCTTTATTGCTACAATGAATCGGAAAAACGGGAAGTCTTGGCCAAACTGGGACAGAATGCCGAAATTACCCGTTTCAAGGGATTGGGAGAAATATCTCCCGGTGAATTCAGTAATTTTATCGGAACGAATATGCGTCTGGAACCGGTAAGACTGAAAAAGGGTGATATGTATGCCGAACTTCTGAAATTCTATATGGGGAAAAATACCCCGGAAAGGCAGAATTTTATTATTGATAACCTGAGGGTGGAAGAAGACACGATAGAAGCTGGCGTGGTTTGATGCAACGCCGGGTAGAATAGATATCCTTTTTTGCTTTGTAATGGATTGGGAAGAAAAAGACAAAACACAGGAAGAACTTCCTGAGGATCTTCCTTCCGGAGAACCGGAAAGCGAGGGCGATCCTCATGATGAAACGTACCGGGTTACTCAGTTGAGCGGATTATACCAGAACTGGTTTCTCGATTACGCTTCCTATGTGATCCTGGAAAGGGCTGTGCCTCATATTCACGACGGGCTCAAACCTGTGCAGCGGCGTATCCTTCATGCCATGAAAAGGCTCGATGACGGCCGGTACAATAAAGTGGCCAATATCATCGGGCATACCATGCAGTATCATCCCCATGGCGATGCTTCCATTGGGGATGCCCTGGTACAGATGGGTCAGAAGGAACTGCTGATCGATACACAGGGAAACTGGGGTAATGTACTGACCGGCGACGGAGCCGCTGCATCACGCTATATTGAAGCCAGGCTTTCAAAATTTGCCCTGGAGGTTGTGTTCAATTCCAAAACCACCGAATGGAAACCATCTTATGACGGGCGGAACAAAGAGCCAGTCACCCTTCCGGTAAAATTCCCCCTTTTGCTGGTGCAGGGGGTGGAAGGCATTGCCGTGGGGCTGGCTTCCAAAATTCTTCCCCACAATTTTAATGAGGTCATCGATGCAGCCATTGCTTACCTGAAAAAGCAGCCATTTGAGCTCTTTCCCGATTTTCTGACAGGAGGCCTGGCAGATTTTTCAAAATACAACGACGGAAAAAGGGGCGGGTCGGTCAGGATCAGGGCAAGGATAAGCAAACTGGACAGGAGAACCCTGGTCATTACCGAGATCCCCTACGGAAAAACTACGGGAAACATCATTGATTCGATCATCAAAGCCAATGAAAAAGGGAAGATTAAGGTAAAGAAGATTGATGATAATACTTCGGAAAAGGTGGAAATCCTGGTGCATCTTGTTGCCGGTGTTTCCCCTGAAAAAACAATCGATGCCCTGTATGCTTTTACCGATTGTGAAAGCCCCGTTTCTCCCAATGCCTGTGTTATACAGGATGGAAAACCGCGATTTCTGGGAGTAAGCGATATCCTTCGGGTATCGGTCGACAGAACGGTACACCTGCTGACCCGGGAGCTGGAAATCCGCAGGGAGGAATTGAATGAATTGCTGCATTTTTCGTCGCTGGAGAAGATATTTATTGAAAAACGCATTTACCGGAAAATTGAAGAGTGTGAAACCTGGGAATCGGTGATCGAAACGATTGAGGAGGGACTGAAACCCTTTGCCGGCCTGCTGCTGAGGGAAGTTACCCGGGATGATATTGTACGCCTGACAGAGATAAAAATAAAGCGTATTTCCAGGTATGATTCCCGCAAAGCCGATGAGGTAATCAAAAACCTTCAGGCCGAGCTCGATGAGGTGGAAAATCACCTTGAAAATATTATTTCCTATACCGTTAATTATTTCAGGCAGATCAAGAAAAAGTACGGAGCCGGACGCGAGAGAAAGACGGAGATACGCAACTTCGATACTATAGAAGCTACCAAGGTGGCAGTGGCTAATGCAAAACTGTATGTCAACCGGAGTGAGGGCTTTGCAGGAACCGGTTTGAGGAAAGATGAATATGTGTGCGACTGTTCTGATATTGACGATATTATTGTTATCCGGGAAGACGGGTCGTACCTGGTTACCAAGGTTGCGGAAAAACTCTTTGTGGGTAAGAACATCCATTATATCGGTGTTTTCAAAAAGAATGACAAGCGGACCATTTATAATATTCTGTACCGCGACGGACGTACAGGTCCGGCCATGATGAAACGAACGGCCATTACCGGCATTACCCGTGACCGGGAATACAATCTGACGCGTGGTACAGAAAATTCTAAAATCCTGTATCTCAGTGTCAATCCCAATGGTGAAGCGGAAGTGGTGAAAGTATACCTGAAACCGAAACCCCGCCTGCGGCAAACCATACTGGAACTTGATTTTGCCGGAATTGCCATCAAGGGTAGAAGCGCACGCGGGAATATATTTACCCGTCATTCGGTACAGAAAGTGGTTATGAAGGAAAAGGGCGAATCGACCCTCGGTGGCCGCAAGGTTTGGTTTGACCATGATGTGCTGAGACTCAATTATGACGGAAGGGGAGCATACCTGGGTGAATTTTCCGGTGGCGACAGAATTCTGGTGGTGACAAGGGAGGGAACTTTTTTTACCTGTAGCTTCGATCCGTCGAACCATTTCGAAGATAATATCTTGCTGATTGAGAAATTCAACGCGAAGAAGGTGTATTCGGCCGTTTATTATGATGCGGGCCAGGAATATTACTACGTGAAGCGCTTCAGCATGGAACCTGCGGAAAAGCCCCTGTCGTTTATCGGGGAACATGCCGAATCCAAACTGGTAAGCCTGATGGAAGTGGAATACCCGCGACTGGAGATCCAGTTCGGAGGGAAGAATAAGAACCGTGAGCCGGAAATCATCGAAGTAGCTGAATTTATCGGCGTAAAAAGCTACAGAGCCAGGGGGAAAAGGCTTACTACTTTTTCGGTAGAAAATATCCGGGAAATTAAGCCGGTAATGAAAACAGAAACACCACCTGCTGATAATCAGGAAAACGGGGAAGAGGCTGAAAAGGAAAATGATGAACGGATTCCGGAAAAAAAGAAACCTCCGGAAAAGGATACGGATAATGCCCAGATGAGACTGGATATATAAATCTGCCTGCCTGATGGTGCCTTCACGGATCATTCTTATAGGTTTTATGGGCTCGGGGAAAACCTGGCTGGGCAAACAACTTGCAGAAAGCATCGGGTATGCTTTTTTCGATCTGGATGAACTGGTGGAAAAGGAAGCCGCCCTATCCGTGGAAGAAATATTCCGCCGTCACGGAGAAGAAGCATTCAGACAGTCAGAAAGAAATGCCCTGTTGCAGGTTTTGCAGAATGAAAGGTTCGTACTGGCTGCCGGAGGAGGAGCCCCCTGCTACCATGACCAGATGAGACTGATGAACCGTGCCGGATTGACGGTTTATCTGAAATGTTCTCCAGAGACCCTCTTCAACCGACTTAAGCATGAAACCCAGAAACGTCCTTTGCTCGGGGATAAATCAGGTGAAAGGCTGATGACCTATATAACCGGCATACTCAACCAGCGGGAGCCACAGTATCTTCAGGCCGGACTTATCCTGCCGGCAGACCGGTTAACCACTGACGAGCTTGTGAAACATATCCGGGAATGGTCTCCTTCATAGCTTATCGTACCGGAAGCGCAACACCCTCCCTCAGGTGTTTTTCATAAAATCATCGTTTAAATGGATTTTTTTTAATTCCCTGAAAAGGATAATTTTGTTGTTTTTGTGCACTGGATGAAAACATACATCTTATTCTGCCTGCTGATATGGTGTAGTCTGCCCTGCGGGACCCCGAAACATTTTGAAGTGTTGGAGACGGCAGCTGAAAAAATCATTCCGGGAAGAAGGGAATCTCCTTCCTATGTTCAGTATAAGGTGGTGCTGGTAACCGCGAGAAATTCGGAAAGAATGAAATTTTCGCACCTCTGGGTGAAGCAGAAAAGCATTTCTCTGAAAATCCATCTGAAAAACAGGGATCAGTCTGCGCAGAAATTCGGAAGGGGTGACACCCTGGTGTTGTATGCCGCACTTTTCCGGGAAATCATGGAGACGGAGGAAGAAAAAAGGACCGTTCCTGAAGAAGTAAAGAAAACTGCCTCTCCGGTTCTGGAATATACTGTGGGGAAGAAAACAAATTACAGGGAAATATTGTTTGATACAATAGAAACACAAGTGAATAGATAATATAATGAACATGAAAAAGCGTATTGAACGAAAAGTGTTGCTGATGATTCTTGACGGGTGGGGTATTGGTGACGGATCGGAAGCAGATGTCATTGCCCATGCCGATACACCGAACATGAATTCCCTCACAAGGAGATATCCTCATTCCCGGTTACTTACCTCAGGTGAGAATGTGGGACTGCCGGAAGAACAGATGGGTAATTCGGAGGTTGGCCACCTCAATATCGGTGCCGGAAGGATTGTTTATCAGGACCTGGTCAGGATCAACCTGGCCATACGTGACAGGAGTATTGAAAAGAACGAAGAGCTGGTGAAAGCTTTAAAATATGCCAGAGATAAGAAAAAAAGCGTTCATTTCATCGGTCTGCTGTCCGACGGAGGCGTGCACTCCATGGATACCCACTTATATAAGCTATGTGACATGACCGGGGATTATGGCCTGGAACAGGTATATATTCATGCACTGACCGACGGACGTGATACCGATCCGAAAAGCGGGAAAGGATATGTTGCCGATTTGCTGAAGCATCTGAAAAACAGCAATGGGGTGATTGCCTCACTGATAGGGAGATATTATACCATGGATCGTGATAAGCGATGGGAGCGCATAAAGCAGGGTTATGACCTGATGGTGCATGGAAAGGGGAAACCCGCCGAAGATATTCTTCAGGCCATCCAGGAATCATATGATGAAGGAGTGACCGATGAATTTATCAAGCCTATCGTATGCACCGACAGGGAGGGCAAACCTCTTGGGACTATTCAGGAAGGTGATGTGGTGATCTGTTTTAATTTCCGCACCGACCGGCTGAGAGAAATCACCATTGCACTAACCCAGAAAGATTTTCCAGAGTATGATATGCATACCATCCCTCTGTATTATCTGACTATGACAAGGTACGATGATACATTTAAAAATGTCAGGGTAATATATGAGAAGCAGAATGTGAAAAATACAATGGGAGAGGTGGTTTCCCGGGAAGGGCTGAAACAACTCCGCATTGCAGAAACTGAAAAATATGCCCATGTTACTTTCTTCTTCAGCGGAGGTCAGGAAACGGAGTTCGAAGGGGAAAAACGCATCATGATCCCTTCACCCAAAGTAGCTACCTATGATCTGAAGCCGGAAATGAGTGCTTATGAGGTAAAAGATGCCCTGGTAAATGAATTAAAGAACAGGGAGCACGATTTTATCTGCCTGAATTTTGCCAACGGCGACATGGTAGGGCATACCGGTGTATACGAGGCTATCAGGAAAGCTATAGAAGCCGTGGATGAATGTGTGGGGGAGGTCGTAGAAGCCGCTCTCGACAACGGCTATACTCCCATAATTATAGCTGATCATGGAAATGCCGATAATGCGGTGAACCCCGATGGTTCTCCCAATACGGCCCATTCCCTCAACCCGGTTCCCTGTATTGTGGTTTCCAATGATTTTTCAAACGTTGAGGACGGCATCCTGGCTGATGTGGCGCCCACCATATTACACATGATGGGCCTGGAGAAACCCGGGGAAATGACAGGAAAGGTGCTGGTGTCATGATTCGAATAGGCAATATCATCTGCAGCCTCGAAATCGTTGAAAAACATTTTATCTGTGATCTGAATAAATGTCGCGGGGCATGCTGCGTGCAGGGAGATTCCGGTGCTCCGCTGACAAGAGAAGAATCGGAGTTACTCTTGCGGGAGATGACCCATATTCTGCCGTTCCTTACGGAAAGGGGAAAAACTGCATTGGAGAAGTACGGTCCGCACATGATCGATCAAGAAGGGGATATTGTGACTCCGCTGGTAAACGGAAATGAGGAGTGTGCCTTTGCTTTTTTTGAGGGTGGGATTGCCCGCTGTGCCATCGAGAAAGCGTTTGCAGAGGGGAAATCAGTTTTTCGCAAACCCCTTTCATGCCATCTGTATCCTATCCGGATGAAAGAATATCCTGAATACATTACCCTGAACTACGATGTATGGGGTATCTGCCAGCCTGCCAGGGATATGGGTGAACGTCAGAAAGTACCTGTATACCGGTTTGTAAGAGAGGCCCTGGAAAGGCGGTTTGGTGTGGAATGGTTCCGGGAGCTGGATAAAGCAGCCCGTGAATGGAATTCGAGAAAAATTGCCAGAACATAAAATAGAAAAACATGGAACATATTAAGAATTACATCGAGCAACACAAAGACAGATTTCTGGAAGAACTTTTTAGCCTGATCAGAATCCCTTCAGTCAGTGCAAGTCCCGAACATAAAGAAGACATGGTCCGGGCTACCGAAGCATTACGCAAAGGGTTACTGGAAGCCGGGGCCGACCGGGCCGATGTGCACAGTACAGAAGGATATCCCATTGTGTTTGCTGAGAAAATACTGGACCCGTCATTGCCTACCGTGCTTGTTTACGGACATTATGATGTGCAGCCGGCAGATCCGGTGGAGAAATGGGAATCGCCTCCCTTCGAACCTGAAATCAGAGAAGGGAAAATCTATGCCCGGGGAGCCGATGATGATAAAGGTCAGCTGTTCATGCATTTGAAAGCTTTTGAACTGATGGTAAAAACATCCACCTTACCCTGCAATGTCAAGTTCATGATCGAAGGCGAGGAGGAAGTGGGTTCCCCCAATCTGGGGAAATTCTGTTCTGATCATAAAGACATGCTGCGGTGCGATGTCATCCTGGTTTCTGATACAACGATGGTTGCACCCGATATTCCTTCCATAACAGTGGGGCTGCGTGGTTTGAGCTATTTGGAAGTAGAGGTGACCGGACCCAACCGTGATCTTCATTCGGGTTTGTACGGAGGGGCAGTGGCCAATCCTGCCAATGTACTGTGCAAAATGATAGCCAGTCTGACCGATGAGAAAAACCGTATCACGATCAAAGGATTTTATGATGATGTGCTCGAGGTAAGTGAGGAAGAACGTGCTGAAATGGCCAAGTGCCCTTTCGATCTTGAAGAATTCAGACAATCCATTGGAATTGGCAGGGAAATGGGTGAGGAAGGATATACTACTTTGGAACGTCTGGGTATTCGACCCAGCCTGGATGTGAATGGCATCTGGGGGGGATACACGGAAGAAGGAGCCAAAACCATTCTACCCTCAAGAGCCAGTGCCAAAATATCCATGCGCCTGGTGCCCAATCAGAACTCCAAAAAAATCGACCGGTTGTTTGAGGAGCATTTCAAATCGATTGCTCCGGCAGGGGTTAATGTGAGTGTGAAGAGCCTGCATGGAGGTGAAGGGTATGTTTCCCCGATAGACACGCCCGAATATCAGGCAGCCAGCAAAGCCATGGAAAATACTTTCGGGAAAAAACCCATTCCGGTACGATCGGGGGGAAGCATTCCCATTATTTCTACCTTTGAGAAAGTACTGGGAGTGAAATCCATTCTGCTTGGATTTGGTCTCGATTCTGATGCCATCCATTCTCCGAATGAAAATTTCCCCCTGTTTAATTTTTACAAGGGTATAGAAACCATACCTCTGTTTTATAAGTATTTCTCAGAAATGAAGAAATAATCACCGGCCACTGTGCCGGACTGGACTCTTTGAAAAATATGTGATGCGTTTGCATCACATATTTTTTATTTAAGACCCCCCCTGAAAATACAGGGGTGTGAAAATAAAATGCATATAAATATTGAATATACCCCATCAAAACCGGGAGTAATATGAAATATATTTATATTTTTGACCCTGTATACATAAATTTTACCTATGGCTGAATTGCGTTTCTATGCTTTGCGTGAAGTCTTCAACCGGCAGCCGGTTGACGATCATCGGATTACAACGAAAATTTCGGTGATTTTTGCCGAAAAGGTATTCGACAAAAGGAAAATGGAAAAATACCTGACCCGGGAGGCCTATCAGGCTGTTACGGCTGCCATGGAAGAAGGTACGACCATCAGCCGGAAAATGGCAGGTCAGGTTGCTACCGGTATGAAGGCCTGGGCCATGGATAACGGGGCTACCCATTATACCCACTGGTTTCATCCCCTGACGGATGCCACCGCCGAAAAGCACGACAGTTTTGTTGATTTTGGCGATACCGGCGGACTGGTGGAAAATTTCCCGGGAGAACTTCTGGCCCAGCAGGAACCCGATGCTTCCAGTTTCCCAAGCGGGGGAATCAGAAATACCTTCGAGGCCCGTGGATATACCGCATGGGATGTTTCTTCCCCGGCTTTTATCGTGGGTCATACCCTCTGTATACCCACCGTTTTTGTTTCCTACACCGGTGAGGCCCTCGATTACAAAACTCCTCTTTTAAAAGCGCTGGCAGCCATTGATAAAGCCGCAGTCGATGTTTGCCAGTATTTTGACAAAAACATTACCAAAGTTATTGCTACCCTGGGATGGGAACAGGAATATTTTCTGATTGATGAGTCTCTGTATAACGCCCGACCCGATCTGATCCTGACCGACAGAACCCTCATGGGGCATCAGTCTTCCAAAGATCAGCAACTCGATGATCATTACTTCAGCAGTATTCCGGAACGCGTAAATGCCTATATGCGTGACTTTGAAGTCGAGGCCTACCGGCTGGGCATACCCATTAAAACGCGGCATAACGAAGTGGCTCCCAATCAGTTTGAATGTGCGCCCATCTATGAGGAAGCAAACCTGGCCAACGATCACAACCAGCTGATCATGGACCTGATGAAACGTATAGCCAGGCGTCATCATTTCCGGGTCCTGTTTCATGAGAAACCGTTTGCCGGTATTAACGGATCAGGAAAACACAATAACTGGTCATTGAAAACCAATACCGGTGTCAATCTTTTTTCTCCGGGGAAAAACCCCAAGGGAAATATGATGTTTCTGAGTTTTCTGGTATGTGTTCTGAAAGCCGTTTATGAAAACCAGGACCTTATCCGGGCAAGCATCATGACTGCAGGTAATTCACACAGGCTGGGAGCTAACGAAGCCCCTCCGGCTATTTTTTCGGTATTTCTCGGAAAGCAAATATCTTCCACACTCGATGAAATTGTTGAAAAAGTGACCAGCCGGAAGATGACGCCCGATGAGAAAACGGAACTGAAATTGGGTATTGGGAAAATTCCGGAGATTTTGCTCGACAACACCGACAGGAACCGAACTTCCCCCTTTGCTTTTACCGGAAACCGCTTTGAATTCAGAGCGGTAGGTTCTTCCGCCAACTGTGCAGCTGCCATGATCATACTGAACACGGTGGTGGCCGATCAGCTGATAAAATTTAAAAAAGCGGTGGATTCCCTGATCAGGAAAGGAACCGGCAAGGATGAAGCCATCTTCCAGGTACAGAAAAAATTTATCCTGGAGTCGGAAAATATACGGTTTGAAGGCGACGGATATAGTGACGACTGGAAAAAAGAAGCAAAAAACCGGGGTTTGAGCAATGTTACAAGTGTTACTGAGTCCATTTCTCATTACCTTACCCCATCCGCAAAAGAAGTACTGATAGGTAACGGCATTTTTACTGAACGTGAGCTGGAAGCAAGAGTGGGCGTGGAATATGAGAAATTTACAAAGAAAATTCAGATCGAAGCCCGTGTACTGGGAGATATTGCCATCAACCATATTGTCCCCACGGCCATCCGGTATCAGACTATTTTGCTGGAAAATGTTAAGGGACTCAGGGAAGTATTTGAAACGAAAGTGTATGAAGAACTTTCACATGCCCGGAAAGATCTGATCATGGAGGTGTCACATCATATCTCCCAGATCAAGCAGAAAGTGTACGAGATGATCGAAGCGAGAAAAGTGGCCAACAAAATAACCGATGAGAAAGATAAGGCCATTGCCTATGAAAAAAACGTGAGGCCTTTTTTCGATGATATCCGATACCATATCGACAAGCTGGAGCTGATTGTGGATAATGATATATGGCCCCTGCCCAAATACCGTGAACTGTTGTTCACCCGGTAGGTATACATGCCAGTCGTTACGGAAAAAGGGCCCTCAAGGCCCTTTTCGTTTTCAGTTAAAAAATATTTACTTTTAACCACCGTTATACTAAGCGATATGGCCGCGATAAAAACCCCATGCATTCTAATCCTTTTCCTGCTTACCTGCCTGCAGGCATTTCCCCAGAAAAAGAAGGTGGAAAGAGCAGAAGCTGCATACCGTGCCGGAGAATACCATATTGCCGTTGATCTGTTCAAGGATGCTTATTCTTCGGCAAGGGATGCTGATAAAAAGAATGAAATGGTATACATGGTGGCCGAATGTTACCGGTTGATTAATCAGCCCGAGAAAGCCGAATTATGGTACCGTCGGGCCCTGAAAAGAGATTTTAACGACCCGGAGGCAGTGCTGCATTATGCCGATGTATTGAAAATGAACCAGAAATACGAAGATGCACGAAATGAGTACAAAAGGTACCAGCAACTGGTCCCGGATGATTCCCGGGGACAGGAAGGAGTTATGTCGTGTGACCTGGCTATTGAATGGCTGGAAAACCCTACGGCTTATGAAGTGGACGACATCAGGATGATCAATTCGAGGGCCAGTGATTTTACTCCGGTTTTTTCCCGCGAAGATCAGATGGTAGTATATTTTTCTTCTTCCCGGGAAGAAGCTACAGGCAATGATATGCATGGTGCCACTGGGGAAAGTTTTTCAGATATTTTTGAAACCCAGCTCGACAGAAAAGGAAAATGGTCGGTTCCGGTTCCCCTGGAAGGATCCATCAATACAGAATATGACGAAGGGAAACCCAGCCTGTCGTATGATTACCGTACCATGTACTTTACACGGTGTATGGTGACCAAAAGAAAAAAAATGGGATGTCAGATATATGTGAGTAGGCGGTCGGGAGCCCGCTGGGGTAAAGAAGAACTGATCGAACTGGCCCCTGACAGCATGGTAGCCGCCCACCCGGCTATTTCTCCCGATAACCTCACTCTTTACTTTGTTTCTGACATGCCCGGAGGCTACGGAGGGAAAGATATCTGGAAGGTGACAAGGGAGTCGGAAACAGCCGGGTGGGGAAAACCTGAAAATCTGGGGCATAGAATCAACACCGTGGGTGACGAAGTGTTTCCCTATGTTCATCCCGACGGTACCCTGTATTTCTCTTCCGATCGGCACCCCGGAATGGGAGGCCTGGATATTTTCAGAGCAACCCGGGGAGATGACGGACAATGGATAGTGGAAAATATGCGGTATCCTATAAATTCCTTTGCCGATGATTTCGGGATTACTTTCCAGAGCGATCAGGAAAAGGGTTTGTTTACCTCCAGCAGGAAAGGCCGGGGGAATGACGATATTTATTCTTTTATGCTGCCCCCGCTTAATTTTAACCTGATTGGAGTGGTAAGAGATGAAAAAACCGAAGAAGTGTTACACGGCGCAACCGTTAAGCTGGTTGGAAGCGACGGGATAACCATTCAAACCGAGACAGATGATCAGGGAAGATTCCGGTTTATGCTCAATCCGAATACCGATTATGTGTTCCTTGTTTCAAAGGAAGGATACCTGAACGGAAAAGGCAGAGAAACAACCAAGGGACAGGAAAAGAGCCGTGATTTCAGAACCACCGTCTATCTTGCTTCCATCGAAAAACCCATAGAAATCTCACACAGTAATGTGTTCTATGACTTTGCACGATGGGATTTGAGACCTGAAGCTATGGTGTCGCTTGACAGGCTGGTGGAAACCCTGAACGATAATCCAAATATTACTATTGAATTAATGTCGCATACCGACTCCCGGGATACGGAAGCCTTTAATCTGGAACTTTCCCAGAAACGGGCACAGTCGGTGGTAGATTACCTGATTGAGAAGGGGATTGACCCCGACCGGCTTCAGGCCAGAGGTTATGGTGAATCTATGCCCAAGGTGGTAACCGAAGAAATTCACCAGGAATACGAATTCCTGCCGGTTGGACAGGTACTCGACGAGAAATTCATTAACAGTCTTCCTACTGTGGAACAGCAGGAAATAGCACACCAGATCAATCGCCGTACGGAGTTTCGTGTGCTATCAATCGATTATTCTGAAGATTGAAAATTTCGGGTTTCGCTTATAGAACATCCGGCCGGAAGTTATCAGTTCCTGATACCGGTCAGGATGTGACATTTTTGTAACTTTGCGAAATAGTACTATGCAATATGACCTCAACTTCCAGATACCGGCAGAGAGGTGTTTCCGCCTCAAAGGAAGATGTTCATCAGGCCATCAGCCGGGTTGACCGGGGCATTTTTCCTAACGCCTTCTGCAAAATAGTTCCCGATCTGCTGGGAAATGATCCGGAATACTGCAATATCATGCATGCCGACGGGGCCGGTACCAAATCATCGCTTGCCTATATCTACTGGAGAGAAACGGGGGATCTTTCCGTTTGGAAAGGGATTGCGCAGGATGCCCTGGTCATGAACCTTGACGATCTGCTCTGTGTGGGGGCAACCGACAGAATCCTGGTGTCTTCCACCATCGGAAGGAACAAGGATAAAATTCCCGCCGAAGTGATCCGTGCACTGATAGAGGGCAACGAGGAACTCATTGCCTGGTTCAGATCGATGGGAATGAATATTCAGGGTACCGGGGGCGAAACAGCCGATGTGGGAGACCTGGTCAGGACTATTGTGGTCGATACCACCGTAACCTGCCGGATGAAAAGAAAAGAAGTGGTGACCAATGAAAATATATCCCCGGGGGATGTGATCGTAGGACTGTCTTCCACAGGTAAGACCACCTATGAAACAGAATACAACAGCGGCATGGGCAGTAACGGATTAACTTCTGCCCGGCATGATGTTTTTCATCATTATCTGGCCGAAAAGTATCCGGAATCCTTTGATCCCGCACTGGCGGATTATCTGGTGTATACAGGGAAATACCGGTTGACGGAATACATTGAGGAACTGGGTATGAATGTCGGCAGGCTGGTTCTTTCCCCCACACGCACCTACCTTCCGGTGGTGAGGGAGATATTACAGTCATTCAGGGACAGGATCCACGGAATGATCCATTGTACAGGCGGGGCCCAGACCAAAGTACTCCATTTCATCGATAAGGTTCATGTGGTAAAGGATAATCTCTTTCCCGTGCCTCCGCTTTTCAGGATTATTCAGGAACAGTCGGGTACCGACTGGAAGGAAATGTATCAGGTTTTCAATATGGGCCACCGGTTTGAGATATATACCGATCAGGTTTCGGCCGGGGAAATGATAAAAATTGCCGGGAACTACGGGCTGGAAGCAAAAATTATCGGATATTGCAGGGAATCCGACCGGAAAAGTCTCACCATCAAAGCGGAAACAGGAACGTATCATTACGGGTAATGGAACGTTCAGGTTTTATCCTGCGGGGAAATTGTTAAATTTGCAACGCATTCATTTTTTGTTTCCACATGGCAAATAATATGATTCTGGAAAAGCTGGAGGGGGTTAAGGCCCGTTTTCAGGAAGTTTCGCAGCTTATTAATCAGCCCGAGATCACTTCCAACATGAAGCGGTATATACAGCTTAACAAAGAATATAAAGAGCTGGAGCCCATTGTGAAAGCGTATGAAGAGTACAAAAATATTCTGAGCAATATTAAAACCGCCCGTGAGATCCTGGCAACCGAAAAGGATGAGGAAATGCGCGATATGGCCAAAGCGGAATTGGAGGAACTGACTACCAGGGTGGAACCCATGGAGGAAAATATACGTTTCCTTCTGCTTCCGGTTGATCCGGAAGATGAAAAAAATGCCGTACTCGAGATCAGGGCAGGAACGGGGGGGGATGAAGCCAGCATTTTTGCGGGTGACCTGTACCGAATGTATCAAAAGTATGCCGAATCGAAGGGGTGGAAAATGGAAGTGAGTCACTTTACCGAAGGAACAGTGGGAGGGTACAAGGAAATTGTGCTGAATGTAAAAGGAGAAAATGTGTACGGAACCCTGAAATACGAATCGGGTGTACACCGGGTGCAGCGGGTGCCGGTGACCGAAACACAGGGCAGGGTGCATACCTCTGCTGCTTCGGTGGCAGTGCTTCCCGAGGCCGAGGATTTTGATATTGAGGTAAAACCCGATGAGATCAGAAAAGATACTTACTGCTCAAGCGGACCCGGCGGCCAGTCAGTGAACACCACCTACAGTGCAATTCGTCTTACCCATATCCCTACCGGTCTGGTTGTTACCTGCCAGGATGAAAAGTCGCAGATAAAAAACCTGGAAAAAGCCATGAAAGAATTGAAAACCAGGTTGTATAATCTTGAATACCAGAAACGGATGGATGCCATAGCTTCCAGGCGGAAAACCATGGTTTCCACCGGCGACCGTTCAGCCAAGATACGTACCTATAACTATCCTCAGGGCCGTGTCACAGATCATCGCATTAATCTTACCCTGTATAACCTGGAATCAATCATGAACGGGAATATCCAGGAAATCATCGATAAACTTCAAATGGCTGAAAATGCCGAACGGTTAAAAGCAGCCGATTTAAATACCTAAAATTTTCACCTCCCATGAATGCCCGGCAGCTGTTTCAACTGATCAAACGAAAAAAAAGTTTCCTGTGTGTGGGTTTGGATACCGACCTGGAAAAAATCCCCCCGCACCTACTCGAAAAGGAGGACCCCGTTTTTGAATTCAATCGGTATGTGGTGGAAGCCACGGCCGATTTTGCAGTTGCTTTCAAACCCAATCTGGCTTTTTATGAGTCCCTTGGCGCTGATGGCTGGAGGAGCCTTAAAAAAACCGTCAAATTCATCCGCAGGAATTATCCGGGAATTTTCTTGATTGCTGATGCGAAAAGGGGAGACATCGGAAATACTTCCGAAAAATACGCGCGTACCTTTTTTGATTACAAAGCAACAGGTCTCGATTTCGATGCGGTAACCCTTTCTCCTTATATGGGGCAGGACTCGGTGGCTCCTTTCCTGGCTTTCCCGGGGAAATGGCTGGTGATTCTGGCTCTTACTTCCAATGCGGGAACAGAGGATTTTCAGAATGCCAGAATGGAAACCGGTGAATATCTTTTTGAGAAAGTGATAAAAACCTGTGCAAACTGGACTACTTCTGACCGGCTGATGTTTGTGGTAGGTGCTACTCGTGCCGACAGACTGGCGGAAATCAGGAAATGGATACCTGATCATTTTTTGCTGGTTCCCGGTGTGGGTGCCCAGGGAGGAAGCCTGGCCGAAGTGGCAGAATATGGAATGAATAAAGAATGCGGTTTGCTGGTTAATTCTTCCCGGGCAATTATCTACGCTGATCATTCACCTGATTTTGCTGCATTTGTAAGGGTTAAAGCCATCGAGATCCAGCAGGAGATGGAAAAACTTCTCGTGAAGAAAGGGATTTTGTGAGCCCTTTTCGTAAATTTATCGGTGATACATGATAAACAGACCCGGCTTGTTCGGTCGGTCATGAAACTGCTTTACCAATGAATGAACAGTTTCTTCAATTCATTTGGAAAAACGTCCTTTTCGAACCCAGGGAAGGAAAATCTACTACCGGAGAATATATCATCATCCGGGAGGTGGGAAATGAAAACTATGATGCTGGTCCTGATTTCAATAACGCCAGGATCATGATTGATGGAACCCTGTGGGTGGGTAATGTGGAAATTCATATCCGGTCATCCGACTGGTATCGGCACGGTCATCATCAGGATCCTGTATATGAAAATGTGATCCTTCATGTGGTGTATGAACACGATCGGAATACCCACACCCTGTCGGGGAGAAGTGTACCGGTGTTTTCCCTGAATGTTCCGGCGGAGATATACGGTCAGTATTATGTCCTGATGAATCACAAAGGATGGATTCCCTGTGCCGCTCACATCAGCCGGATCGACCCTCTGGCCCTCGATCTTTGGTTGCGGGAACTGCTGGAGGAACGCATTGAAAAAAAAGCAGCCGGCATACGTGATGACCTTGCACAAACCCGGGGCGACTGGGAGGAAGTATTTTACCATAAGCTTGTGAGGGCATACGGCAATCCGGTGAATGCAGAACCTTTCGAACGCCTGGCCAGGTCTGTTTCCTGGAAGGTGATGCTGAAACACCGTGACAGCCTGAAGCAACTGGAAGCCCTGTTTTTCGGTCAGGCAGGAATGCTGGAGAAGGAATCCGGCGAGTCCTACGTTCAGGAGCTGAAAAAGGAATACCATCATCTGGCCGGGAAGTATCAGCTGAAGCCTCTTCCTGCTTCTGTGTGGCACTTTGCCAGGCTGCGGCCCGTGCATTTCCCTCCGGTGCGTATGGCGCAGCTTGCCGCCCTGATCCACCGCCGGCCCCACTTGTTCAGGGATTGTCTGGAAATGGAGGATATGCAGGGGATTACCGATATGTTCCGGGTAGAACCATCTGCCTACTGGTCAGATCATTATCGTTTCGGGGTTTCTTCCCCCGCAGGGAAAAAATGGCCCGGCGAGGTATTCCTGAAGTATATAATAAGTAATGTGATCATACCGTTCCGTTATGCCTATGCTGCATTTCACGGAAGGGAAGAAGGAAAACAGAAGGCATTGAAAATGCTTGAACAACAACCTCCAGAAAAACACAGGATTACAAGAAACTGGGAGAAACTGGGGTTGCCCAATGAACATGCGGCTGCTTCTCAGGCACTGATCCACCTGAAAAAGGAATATTGTATCTTTAAAAAATGCCTGAATTGCCATATCGGCAGAATGATCCTTACCGGTTGAAAAATGCAGAAAGAAAACCTGAAAAATATCATTTTTGGTTTGTTTGCCCTGCTTGGCGTAATCCTCATCGGTATTACCGGCTTTCATTTGCTGGAAGGGTATTCATTTGTCGATGCTTTTTTCATGACCATTATTACCATATCTACTGTAGGTTTCAGGGAAGTATACCCCCTCTCGCCCGATGGAAAAATTTTTACCATCATCCTCATATTCTTCAGTTTCGGGATCTTTGCCTATGTGGCAACCACCTTTACCCGGATGCTGGTAGACGGAGTGTTCAGACATTATTACAAAGACAACAAAATGAAAAGAAGAGTCGCTAAACTCAGTAACCACATTATCCTCTGCGGGTATGGACGAAACGGCAGGCAGGTGGCTGTGGATCTGTCTGATCATGAGGAAGAATTTGTGATCATTGAACGGGACGAGGGATTGATAGAAACCATAAGGGAGAATGCCGACCTGATGTACATACACGGTGATGCCACCCTGGAGGAAGTGCTTAGGATGGCCCGGGTTGATCGTGCCAGGGCATTGATTACCACCCTGCCCAATGATGCCGATAATCTTTTTGTCGTATTGACTGCCCGGCAGATCAATCCCACCATGACTATCATCAGCCGGGCATCCCACGATAATTCCGATATGAAGCTGAAAAGGGCCGGGGCTACCAATGTCATTATGCCCGATAAAATCGGCGGTCAGCGTATGGCCAAACTGGTTACCCAGCCCGATGTAATTGAGTTTATGGAATATATCATCCTTCAGAAAAGCAGGGATGTGACCCTCAAAGAAGTGAGTTGTGCTGAAATGCATTCCGACTACGAGGGGAAATCCATTGGAGAACTGAACGTGAGAAACAATTCCGGGGCAAATATTATCGGTATGAAGAAAACCGACAAGTCGTATGTGTTCAATCCTCTCCCAACCCAGGTGCTTACTAACAGAGATCAATTATTTGTTCTGGGGACCCCTGAACAGATTCATTCCCTGAAAGAGATTCTGAAAAATCCCCGGCAGAACACCAGGTTCTCCGGTCAGGGAACCGGGACGCGAACCCGGCAACAGCGGAAGGAATTTTGATAAAAAAATTGATTTATTGGAAAAATTCAGTAATTTTGCAGTTCTAAAATTGACAAGCACGAACATAACATTTAGTTATTTCAGAAAAATATGTATTTAACAGCTGAAAAGAAGAAAGAGATTTTTACCAGGCACGGGAAGTCTGAAACCGATACCGGCAGGGCCGAATCGCAGATCGCCCTGTTTTCTTACCGGATCGCCCATCTTACAGAACATCTGAAAGCGAATAAGAAGGATTACAGTACCCAGCGGGCATTGCTCAAGCTGGTCGGAAAAAGAAGGAAATTGCTCGATTACCTGAAAGCCTGTGATATTGAAAGATACCGGACCATCCTAAAAGAGCTCAACTTGAGGAAGTAATGCGGGAAGGCAATGATACCATTGCCTTTTTTCGTGCTTACGGATCCGCAGCATACTTCTGTGTTTTTATATTAAAACTATATTGTATACCACACAATGTTCAACATTACGCAAAAAAATATTGACATGGGTAATGGTTGTACCATTACCCTGGAAACAGGGAAGCTGGCCAAACAGGCTGATGGATCTGTGATGGTGAAAATGGGGAAAACCATGTTGCTGGCAACAGTGGTTTCTGCCCGGGAAGCCCGGGAAGATGCGGATTTTATGCCTCTTTCTGTTGAATACAGGGAAAAGTTTGCCAGTTCAGGACGTTTTCCCGGAGGATTTCTAAAACGGGAAGCCCGGCCATCCGATCACGAAGTGCTGATTTCCAGATTGGTTGACAGAGCCCTCCGTCCGCTCTTTCCGGATGATTATCATGCCGAAACATTTGTCACCATCAACCTGATATCGGCCGATAAGGAGATACCCCCTGATGCCATGGCCGGACTGGCAGCCTCTGCAGCCCTGTCTGTTTCTGATGTGCCGTTTAACGGCCCCATTTCTGAGGTCAGGGTAGGACGAATCAACGGTAAGTTTCGTATCAATCCCACATTCTCGGAGCTTGAAAAAGCCGATATCGATATTATGGTGGGTGCCACTATCGATAATATCCTGATGGTGGAAGGGGAAATGAAAGAAGTTTCCGAAACCGAAATGCTCGAGGCCATTCAATTCGCCCATGAAGCTATCAAAAAACAGTGTCAGGTTCAGCTGGAACTTGCCCGTGAGCTTCAGGTGACCAAAAGGGAATATTCCCATGAGGTTCATGATGAAAAGCTGCGGGAAAAAATGAGAAAAGAGACCTACGACAAGATTTATGCCGTAGCAAAAAAACAGATTCCCGTTAAACAAGAGCGTTCGGAAGCCTTTGAAGCCATTAAACAGGAATTTATCGAATCCCTGCCTGAAGAACAGCAGGAAGAATTGAATCCCATGCTGGTCGATAAGTATTTTCACGACCTGCATAAAGAGGCAGTCAGAAAGATGATTCTGGAGGAAGGGATCAGGCTGGACGGAAGAAAACCCGATGAGATCAGACCCATTTTCTGTGAAGTAGACTATCTTCCCGCAGCCCACGGATCGGCCCTGTTTACCAGAGGTGAAACCCAGTCGCTTACCACCGTTACCCTGGGAAACAAACTGGATGAAAAGATCATTGATGAAGTACTTGTGCAAGGAACTGAAAAGTTTACCCTGCACTATAACTTTCCACCCTTTTCTACCGGTGATGCCCGTCCGGTCAGGGGTGTGAGCCGGCGGGAAATAGGCCATGGGAACCTGGCCTTGCGTGCCCTGAAACCCATGATGCCTCCCATCGAGGAGAATCCCTATACCGTGCGTGTGGTATCCGATATCCTTGAATCGAACGGATCATCTTCCATGGCCACCGTGTGTGCAGGCACCCTGGCCCTGATGGATGCCGGTGTGAAACTGAAAAAACCGGTTTCAGGTATTGCCATGGGGCTTATTACCGATCCAGGTTCCGGAAAATTTGCCATCCTTTCTGATATTCTGGGAGATGAAGATCATCTTGGAGACATGGATTTTAAGGTGGCCGGTACCCGTGACGGGATTACTGCTACCCAGATGGATATCAAAGTGGAAGGACTTTCCTATGATGTCATGGCCAGGGCTCTGGAGCAGGCCAGGCTTGGCCGGCTCCATATCCTGGATATTATGACCGGTGTGATTGCCGAACCACGCCCCGACCTGAAACCTCATGCCCCGCGTATTGTGCAGATTACGGTACCCAAAGATTATATCGGTGCCATTATTGGTCCCGGGGGGAAAATCATTCAGGAGATTCAATCACAAACCGGCGCGACCATCATTATCGAAGAACTGAACGGCCGGGGTGTTGTGGATGTTTTTGCTGATAACAAGGAGTCGATAGACAAAGCCTTGGCCCGCATTAGGGCTATTGCCGCTGAACCCGAAGTGGGTGAAATCTATCACGGAAAGGTCAAAACCATTGTTCCTTTCGGAGCCTTTATAGAAATATTGCCGGGGAAGGATGGGCTGCTTCATATTTCCGAAATTGAATGGCGCCGGCTAAAAACAGTGGATGAAGTACTGAAAGAAGGAGATGAAGTGGATGTCAAGCTGATTGATGTGGATTCCAAAACCGGTAAACTGAAACTATCCAGGAAGGTGCTTCTGCCGCGTCCGGAGAATAAAGAGAACAGATAACAGAATGTATGTTGAACCATGCAGCAGGCTGTCTATCGGAGACAGCCTTTTTTTTCGCAAGGGGCGCCCATCAGATGCCATAAAATAGCCTAATTTTGTGTATCATGAAGCCCGATTCGTTCAGCTCCCTGGAGGAACTGGTAAATACCCGGATGAAACAGATGAATCCGCGGGAAATTACGCACTGGCAGGTGAAACGTTTCCTGGAAATGGCACAGCATGTTTACAGGTTTTCTTCCGAATGCAGTGAGTGCCTGAAATTCTGGAAAGAAATACCCTCACTGGCCGGCAGAGTGGATCGCCTTTTTGAAGCCCCTGCCGGCGAACGTATCCGGTATGAAAAGGTGAGCGATGAAATGCTGAAGCATTTGAGGTACAGACATGGGTTGTACGTAAAAAAATATTTCATTACTACGTATAGTGTGCTGGGAATGATGGGAGGGATCATTGGAGGAGTGCTGGTGGCATGGTTGATACAATCGATGGTGTCTGAACCTTCATTGCATATTTTCCGGTATGCAGTGCTTCTCGGTTGGCTGGCCGGTCTGGTGACAGGCCGTATAACGGGTTACAGAAAAGACCGGAAAGTGGAACGGGAGGGCCGGCAAATTTGATTATCTTCACGGAAAAATGTAATAAAGGGAGAAACGGGGCAAAAATATGTTGTGCTTGTTGAGGAAATATTCCCATGCTATTGAATGGTTGATAAGATGAAATACCAGTATATAGTTGTTGAAGGAAATATAGGGGCGGGGAAAACTTCCCTTACGCAAATGATTGCTGCCGAATTCAATGCCCGCCTGATCCTGGAAGAATTCAGTGAAAATCCTTTCCTGCCGAAATTCTATAAAACCCCGGAAAGATATGCTTTTCCCCTTGAGCTTTCTTTCCTGGCAGCCCGTTACCAGCAGTTGAAATCGGAACTGGAACACCGGGATTTGTTTAAAAGCTTTACCATCTCCGATTATTATTTTATGAAATCCCTGATCTTTGCCCGGGTTACCCTGGCAGAGGAGGAATTCAAGCTGTACAGGCAATTGTTTTATATTATCTATCAGTCACTTCCGCGTCCCGATCTTTTTGTTTACCTGCATGTAACACCCCGCAAACTGATTGAAAATATCAGGAAGAGAGGCCGGGATTATGAACAGGAAATTACCTATGAGTATCTGCAACAAATACAGGAAGGCTATTTTGAATTCTTCAGACGCGAACCCGAAATGCGATTCCTGATTATTGATACTGAAAATGTTGATTTTGTCAACCGTCCTGATGATTTTGTCCTGATCAGGAACACCATATTTGAAAAAGACGTCCGGCCGGGTCTGAACTATGTGATTTTATAGAACTTCCCTGTGAAAATCTTTCTTTGATTATTTTTTTTTAATCAAAACTTTGATAGTTTTGTAATACTGATCCAAAATCAATTGATTGTAACTCAAATATCTGGAATTATGAAAAAACTTAACTATTTAACAATCCTTTTATTGGCGCTTTTTGCCCTTAGCAGTTGCGGAGGCATAAACAAGATGAAAAAAGAGGCTTCAAGCGTTAATTATGAGGTTACTCCCAAAATACTTGAAGCACACGGAGGGGAAGTAGCCTTTACTGTCAAGGGTGTTTTCCCTGAAAAGTATTTCAGCAAGAAAGCGGTGGTGGAAGCAACTCCCGTTCTGGTCTATGAGAACGGTGAAACGGCTTTCAGTTCAGTTACTCTTCAGGGAGAAAAAATCCAGGCAAACAACAAAGAAATTGCTTACGTTGAAGGGGGCAGTTTTACCCATTCTGACAAAGTGGCTTATAAAGAAGACATGAAAAAGTCAGAACTGATCCTTCGTATTACAGCCTCTCAGGGTTCCAAATCAGTTGATTTTGATCCTGTCAAACTGGCTGACGGAGTGATTGCCACTTCCACACTGGTTCAGAAGAAGCCGAAGCCCATATTGGTTGGCGACAAGTTCCAGCGGATCGTTCCCGATGAGAAAACAGCAGCCATTATGTTCCTGATCAACCGGGCCGACCTCAGGAAAAGCGAGCTCACCAAGGAGGAGATCAAATTGCTTGAAGATTACATGAAAGAAGTAACCGAGGCTGAAAATAAAGTGTTCAAAGGAATCAACATCGATGCCTATGCTTCACCCGATGGCCCCTATGATTTCAATGAAGACCTGGCCGAAAGAAGAAAGCAGGCAGCTAACAACTACCTGGAGCGTATGATGAAAAAACACAACATTGAAGTAGAAAATGCCAGTTTTGCATTGAAATCCACTGCCGAAGACTGGGAAGGATTCAAGAAGCTTATGGAAGCTTCCGATATTCCCGACAAGGATCTTATCCTGCGGGTTCTTTCCATGTATTCAGATCCGGTTGTCCGCGAAAGGGAGATCAGGAACATGGCGGCTACCTTCGAAATTCTGAAGGATGATATCCTGCCTAAACTGAGAAGGTCGGAGTTGGATGTTAATGTAAATGTCATCGGTTATTCCGACGAAGAAATTCTTGATTATATCGATTCACAGCCCGATCTGCTGGGCCTGGAGGAAATTCTGTATGCTGCCAAGCTGACCGAAGACCCGGCCAAAAAAGTGAAAATTTACCAGTATGCCGGGGAAAGATATCCGGAATGCTTCCGTGCCTTCAACGGAGAAGGGTGTTACCAGCTGAAATTGGGGAACCTTGATGAAGCCGAAGCCGCATTCAACAAGGCAAAAGCCCTGCAGGACAACGATGTGGTGAAGAATAACCTTGGTTTTACGGCCCTGCTGAAAGGAGAAACGGAAAAGGCCGAAGACCTGTTCTCGGCTTTGGAAAAACCAACCTATGAAACACAATACGGGCTGGGAACCATAGCTATTATGAAAGGAAATTATGACGATGCAAAGAATTTCCTGAAGGATAAGCCTTCCTACAATCTGGCCCTGGCTACTCTGCTGGATGGCGATGCAGCCGCCGCTAAAAATATCCTGGGGAATGTGGACAGTGACAATGCCTGGGTATATTACCTGAAGGCTGTCACCGGCGCTCGCCTGGGTGATGAAGATTTCATGACCAATAACCTCAGGTTGGCTGTGGCACAGAATGCCCAACTGAAGGATTATGCCAAAACAGATATGGAATTCTATCGGTACTTTGAAAACGATACTTTTAAATCTATCGTGGAATAATCCCGTTTTTTAGAATATAAAAAAGGCGGTCATTTCTGGCCGCCTTTTTTGTTACCTGCCCGTGTCTTCAGAAAATAATCCCAGAGGACAATACCCGCACTGACCGCCACATTGAACGAATGTTTGGTGCCAAACTGCGGTATCTCGATGCATTCGTGGCTCAGGTTGACAACCTCCTGACTTACCCCTTTTACCTCATGCCCCAAAACCAGGGCATACTTTTTCCCGGGAACAAAATGGTATTTTTCCAGTGAAACAGACCCCCGCACCTGTTCCAGGGAAATAATATGATATCCCCCTTCTTTCAGTTGTTCAATCAGCGGAGGGGTTTCTTCACGGTATTCCCATATCACCGATTCCGTTGCTCCCAGGGCGGTTTTCTGTATTTCACGGTGGGGAGGGCAGGCCGTTATGCCGCACAGGTATATTTTTTCAACCAGAAAAGCGTCGGCGGTGCGGAAAATGCTCCCTACATTATTCAGGCTGCGGAGATGATCAAGCACCAGAAGCACCGGGATTTTCCCGGCTTTTCTGAATTCTTCCACACTTTTCCGGTTCAACTCTTCATTCCTGAGCTTTTTCATACTTGTATTTGTTCCTGATAGTAAAACAGGCGTAAAGGTAGGGCAACTTTGAAAAAAATAATAATTTAGTCCCCTGGATGAAAAACAACATGTAAAACTTCTCCGATGAACATACATGAATATCAGGGGAAATCTATTCTGAAAGCTTACGGAGTACCAGTCCCCGAAGGTATGGTGGTAGATACACCCGAAGACGCCATGAAAGTGGCTGCCGAAATACAGAAAAAAACCGGAACCGCTTCATGGGCCGTAAAGGCCCAGATTCATGCCGGAGGAAGAGGAAAAGGAGGCGGGGTGAAAATTGCCCGTTCACCGGAAGAAGTGAAGAAACATGCAAAAGGTATTCTGGGCATGCAATTGGTTACCCACCAGACCGGCCCGGAAGGAAAAATCGTTCATAAGGTGCTGGTTGAGCAAGGTATCTATTACAAAGGTCAGGGCGAACTGAAGGAATTCTATATGAGTGTTCTTCTGAACAGGAAAACCGGCCGGAATATGATCCTGTATTCAACGGAAGGGGGTATGGATATTGAAACCGTGGCTGAAAAAACCCCGCATCTGATCTTTCGTGAAGAAATCCATCCTGGCGTGGGAATTCAACCTTACCAGGCAAGGAGGGTGGCTTTTCACCTGGGACTTTCCGGTCAGGCCTTCAAACAGATGACGCGGTTTGTTCCTGCACTGTACAGGGCCTATGAGGAAGCCGATGCATCGCTTATCGAAATCAATCCTGTAATTAAAACGACCGACGATCTGATTTATGCTGCCGATGCAAAAGTCAATCTCGATGACAATGCCCTTTTCCGGCATCCCGATTATGCCGGCATGCGCGATCTGACGGAAGAAGATCCTGCCGAGGTGGAAGCCGGTAGTTACGGACTGAATTTTGTCAAACTCGAGGGAAATGTGGGGTGTATGGTTAACGGTGCCGGCCTGGCTATGGCCACCATGGATATTATCAAACTTTCCGGAGGAGATCCTGCCAATTTCCTTGATGTGGGTGGTACGGCCAATGCCCGGACCGTGGAAGCAGGATTCCGGATTATTCTGAAGGACCCGCGGGTGAAGGTTATCCTGATCAATATTTTCGGTGGGATTGTCCGATGCGACCGTGTTGCACAGGGAGTGGTGAATGCTTACCGGAGTATTGGCGACATTTCTGTTCCGGTCATCGTTAGATTGCAGGGAACCAATGCTGCCGGGGCGAAGACCCTGCTCGACAGTTCGGGACTTAATGTACGGTCAGCCGTCAGCTTTCAGGAGGCCGCCGAACTGGTCAAATCTACTGTGCACTAAATAGATTTGTAACCTTTTACTCCTGTCCCGTTGTATTATTTTTCCGGTGAGACCCGTCACAGAACGGCATGTTTTGAGAGGAACCGCAACGGCACAAGGCGATAGTTTGTGTGTGACTGATCTCCGATCCGGTACCTGTGATAAGGGTGAACGGGCCCTTAATCAAAACGGGCCCGTTTTTAATGATCCGGATTATTACTTTATTTTCTTCTGAATCATTTGTTTGCGGCTTTTTGCCTTCTCTTGCTTTCGTTTCGGCCCCCCACCTGTTTTTGATATGATTGGTTTCTGAAGAACCCACTTCCGCATTCTTGCTTTCATCGTTCCATTTCCAGGTCAGGGCATCGGTGGGGCACCGGTTGACCACCTCAATAATTTTCCCGGTGGGTGCTCCCTGCATATTCACCCAGGGACGTTTCCGCGGATTGAAAACTTCCAGCAACCGTGTATAACAAATGGCAGAATGAATACAGGACAATGGTTTCCAGTATACGGTGATTTCTCCGTTGGTATATTGTCTTTCAACCTGTTCCATACATAAGACTCAACGGTCTTATCCAACCGTTTCATGATGTAAACATATAGCCGGAAGAATGGTTCCCGGTGCCGGGTATTATTTTCTTACCACCAGGCAACCCGCCATCATGTCATGCAGGGCCTGCTTCTTTTCGGTTAAGCCGGCAAGAATATACCCTATCATGAAGACCATGCCCGAAATGATTTTTCCGAAATAACGGCCGGTAGCCCTTCCGAAAGAAATTCTCTGCCCCTTCATGTCGGTAACCTTCAGACCTAAAGCCATTTTTCCCAGTGTACCCTGGTTTTTCGACGATTCCATCAGGGCAAAATACAGCCAGCCCAGCAGAATGGTTATGATGACCAGCATAAATACCGCTCCCAGGATTCCGGCAATGCCGAAAACCGTTTTTTCATTGAAAGAATTGGATTCGGCAATGGTAAAGGCACTGAAAACAATGGCCCCGATGAAGGGAATGGAGATAATGAATCCGATAATTTCCAGCAGGAGATAATCAATCAGATAGGCCACGAAACGAAGCCAGAATCCGGCGTATCTTACCCGTACAGGTTTTTCTTCGATTACTTCCATGATGTTTTCTTTAAGATGAACCGGTTAATTTAGCAAATTTTCTAGGAAATAACTATCAGGTAATACCGGAAAACCATTTTCCTTGTAGCATTTTTTTCAGGTTCTTTTCAAATACCGGAATAGCAAGCAAGGGATCAAAAGATGGATTGAACACACAACGACCGGTCGGTTGATGGTAATATCCCCTTATAAAATGCGGAGGAAGCGTATAAACGGGTTCTCCATCATCATTGAAAATGGGCTGACGGGCTGTCATTACTTCCGAAAAATGGTAGGAGGTTCCCTGCAACCGTCTGGAATAATCATCAATCAGATCCTTTCCAATGCATATTACCAGGGTGAATGGTCCATATGACCTGCGAAGAATGGTGAAATACCTGATCTGTACAAGATCGCCGGGACTGACCTGATCACAGGAATAATTCAGGTGGTTTACAAACCGGAACCCCTCGGATACGATCCTGGCCGCCAGTTCTTCTGTGGGAGTATTATGAAGAAATACATGCACTCTTTCATCGTTACCAATAAATGCCTGAAAATCCAGTGCCTCCGACATGTTTTCTGATATAGCTCTTCTGTGGTATACGTTCGGGCTGGAATATAGGTTTTGCTCTAAACTGATTTTCTTCTTGATGAATCACATAAAAAAATGTTCCGGAACCGGAACACTTGAACTGATGGAATGGGATACTTTTTTATTCCGGGTTTTCCTCAAAAAAAGCTTTAATTCCTTTTTCCAGTTCCTTGAGATCGTGATTGAGCTCTTTCTTGAAACTTTCAAAATCTTCCACCGCACCTTCTTCCAGTCGCTGCAACTTTTTCTGAAGTTTCCCTTTTCTATCTTCCAGTTCCTGCTGCAATTCCAGCTTTTTTTCACTTAGCCTGGCTTCTTCTGTTTCCATCCTTGCTTCCAGGGTTTTCATCCTGTCATCCAGATCTGCCATGGCATCTTTAATTTTTTGCTTTACACTGTCATATTCTGCCTGAAGAACTTCATTGGTTTCTGCCTTTACATTTTGCCACTCGCTTTCCTTCTGCTTGCTTCCCTGTTTGCAGGAAAACTGGACCATACTGAATAAAACAATCAATACCCATCCGGTAAGCTTACTTTTGTTCATTTTCATCATAATGGGTTTTTTATGTTTTGCTGAAGATATAAATATAATTATAACAAATTTAAAATCAGGCAAGCACACAGGGTGTGTTTGAAGGTATTTATTACTGCTGTATTAAAAAACGAACGTATGTTCAATTCTTTTTTAAATTTGTATGATCTGGTAATAGGGGTAGGGGGTATATATGAAAAGAAAATCCGTGAATGTATTCCTCAATCCGGCAGTAGCTGAGAAATATGATCAGTACTATCTTTCGGAATCCGGGAAAACCGTTGACAGGTATGAAAAAGAACTTTTCAGACATCGGCTGGGGAATATTCCACGTCTTCCCATGCTCGAACTGGGTTGTGGGACCGGACACTGGACCCGTTTTTTTGCAGATTATGGTTTTCAGGTAACGGCCGTTGATAAATCAAAGCCCATGCTGGCTATTGCGAAAAAGAAGAACATCGGAAATGCTTCCTTTATACAGGCCGATGTACGTTGGCTTCCTTTTGCCGGTCATAGTTTTCATGTGGTAACGGCTGTTACCCTCCTTGAGTTCGTGTCCGAAGCGGAGAAAGTGATGGAAGAAATTGACCGTGTCCTGATGCCCGGTGGATGGCTTTTGCTGGGATGCCTGAATGCTTTGTCCGAACTGGGGAAGAAGAAAGATGAAGATGAGGTGTTCCGGCATGCCCGGTTTTTTTCACCCGAAGAACTGAAAAAACTTCTTGCCAGGTTTGGATATCCCGTTATTGAAGGTTGTGTCCATCTTTCGGAGAATTTCGAATTGCTGGATCATACTCCTTTACAGGACACTGTTCATCCTGCATTTCTGATAGCTTCCGTAAAAAAAATATCAATGCAGAAAAATAATGAACATTAGTCTGGAAATAAGCTACTATCCTTTGACAGAAAAGTACAGTACCCCGATCAAAGAATTCCTTGACGGCCTTGGTTCAGATCACAGGATATCCGTTCATCAGGGTCCGATGAGCACCCTCATCAGCGGTGATTATGATGTGGTGATGCAGGACCTGATACGCCGGCTCAGGCCTTTTATGGAAAAATACCCTTCGGTGTTTACCGTAAAGCTTTCAAATGCCTGTAAAATGCCCGGCGAATAGTTTTTTTAATTTCTGTATAAACAAGCATTGAAAAATACCGCGGGGATGAGGATAAATATAAAAACTATGGATAATGAATCGTAAAACGCAACTGTCTGTTTCCGTCCTTACGGACAATGTTCCGGGGAAAGATTATTTGTCAGAGCATGGTTTATCATTCTTCATTGAATTCAGCGGGAAAAAGGTGCTCTTCGATACCGGGCAGAGTGATGTCTTTCTACGGAATGCTTCGTTAATGGGTCTTTCCCTTCACAACCGGGACCTGATCATCCTGAGCCACGGGCATTTTGATCATGGTAACGGGTTGTCATATCTGGAAGGGGGACGATTGCTGTGCCATCCCGGTTGTTTTGTGAAACGCTACCGGGCTTCGGATATGAGCTATATCGGACTGGGGAACAGCCGAAATGAGTTGCAGAAGAAATTTGACCTGATTACTTCTGCCGTTCCTTTCTCTGTGGGGGAACGGATCGTTTTTCTTGGGGAGGTGCCCAGGAATACGGCATTTGAATCGAAAAACACTTCTTTTGTTCTCGAAGGGGGAGAGCCTGATTTTGTGATGGATGACAGCGGAGTGGCCTTATTGCATGATGAGGGATTGTTTGTGATTACCGGATGCGGACATGCCGGGGTGGTGAATACGCTGGAACATGCCCGGAAAGTGACCGGAGAGAAACGCCTGTTCGGTATCATGGGCGGGTTTCATTTGAAGCAGGTTGACAGGCAAACGGTTGAAACCGTTGAATACCTGAAAACGAACGGAGTGAAACATGTGCTGCCTTCCCACTGTACTGCCCAACCTGCCCTGGAAGCTTTTTACAAACAGTTTGGAAAACATACGGTGAGAACGGGGGAGGTATACAGGTTTTAAGGAAATATCATCTGCGTAAGAAAAAAGACCGGTTGGTGATGGCAAACCGGTCTTTTTTTGGGTTGTCGGGGTGAGTGGACTCGAACCACCGGCCTCTACGTCCCGAACGTAGCGCGCTAACCAACTGCGCCACACCCCGTCGTGTTGTTTTTGTATTCGCGGGGAGGCAAAATTACGATTTTTCTCCCAAACGTGCACATTCTGCCGCCAATTCTTCGCGGTTCACCGGCACCACCCCCACGCGGCCACATACCAGCCCTCCCGCAATATTGGCCACGGTGGCCATTTCGAAAATATCCATTCCCGAAACATAACACAGGGCTGCAGTGGCAATCAGCGTATCGCCTGCTCCGCTTACGTCTGCCACATCCCGCACATGTGCCGGAATAACCTTGTATTCCTTCCCATTACTGATAAAAACCCCTTCTTCCGAGAGAGAGACCAGCATAAATTGAATGTCGGCTTTTTTCTGATATTCCCTGCAAACATCGAACAGAACAGGTATATCCGTTTTATCCAGATCGGTTTTCAAACCTTCCTGCAATTCCTTAAAGTTCGGCTTGAACAGGGTGACATGCAGGTAGGCATTAAAATGACGGCGTTTCGGATCCACACACACCGGAATGGCTTTTTCACGGGCAAGTTTAATGGTATTTGCAATAACCGCCGGAGTACATACTCCCTTGTCGTAATCCTCAAATACAATGCAATCGATCCGGCGCTTTTGTATGATTTGTTCTATCTGCCTGATAAACCGTTCCTCCGAAGTGGATGGCAGCGGAGCGTCATTTTCCTCATCAACCCGTAACAAGTGCTGGTTTCTGCTGATGATCCGGGTTTTCCGCGTGGTGATCCTGGACGGATCGGGGATAATGCCGTCCGTTTCCAGACCTCGATAACGCATAAGTTCCATAAAAAGTTTTCCCTGATCATCTTCCCCAATCACCGAACAGAGTATGGGAATACCCCCCAGAGCCTGTATGTTCAGGGCTACGTTGGCAGCCCCGCCCAACCGGTTTTCACGCCTGGAGCTGGCCAGAATGGGTATGGGGGCTTCGGGGGATATGCGGCTCACTTCTCCCCACATGTATGAGTCGATCATGACATCCCCGATCACAAGAATACGGAAATGTGGGAACGTGTTGAATAATTTGGCAATGGTTCCGGTACTTACCATGGGTACATGTTATTCCTGCCAAAGATACATTTTTTATGCTATGTCGCTTCCCGGTTTCCGTCAGAAAAGAAAGAATACTTAGTGGGGATCCACATCGGGATGGACCTGCAACAGGCGGTATTGCCGCATTTCCGTAAGGCGACTTACCGATTGCTCTGCCAGTCTTTTTGATGCGGCCAGTGTATGGTCCTTTTCCAGTTTCAGTAACACCTGTTGCAGGTACAGGTTCTGTATTCTTGAAACCAGCGGGGCTTCAGGTCCCATTACCCTTCCGGGGAATTTTTTCTCCAGTGAAGATACCAGTTCCCTGGCTGCCCTTTTCAGCAGATCCGGGTCTTTGTGTTTGAGGGTAAACCGGATCAACCGGCTGAAGGGAGGATACCTGAATTGTTTTCTTTCTTCCAGCTGGGAATGATAAAAGTGCCTGTGGTCCTGATTCAGCAGGTCGGTGATTACCGGATGACCGGGCTGGGCGGTTTGCAACACAACTTTTCCTGGAGTGTCTTTCCTTCCGGCTCTGCCGCTTACCTGGGTCATGAGCTGGTAGCTTCTTTCAAATGCTCTGAAATCGGGAAAATTCAGCATGTTGTCGGCATGCAGGATCCCTACCAGCTTTACATGATCAAAGTCCAGGCCTTTAGATATCATCTGTGTTCCTACCAGAATATCAATTTTCTGCTGTTCAAAGTCTTCCAGAATGCGTTCGTAATTTCGCCTCGAACGGGTAGCATCCAGGTCAAGCCGGGCTATCCGTGCCTTCGGGAAAAAGGCAGCAATTTCATCTTCCACTTTTTCCGTACCGAACCCCCTGGTTTGAAGGGCAGCCTGGCTGCAGGCAGGACAGGTTTTCGGTACCGGAATGGAATATCCGCAATAATGACAGATCAGTCTTCCGATCTTCTGATGGTAGGTAAGGCTTACGTCACAGTGTTTGCATCGTGGAACATGTCCGCACATCTGGCATTCCAGATAAGGGGAAAAGCCACGCCGGTTCTGAAAAAGGATAATCTGTTCCCCGTTATCCAGCACTCTTTCCATTTCTTTGAGCAACACCGGTGAAAAATGCGATTTCATCTGCTTTTTCCGGTATGCTTCCCGGGTATTCACCAGGACGATCTCGGGCATACGAATTTCGGTATATCTTTCCGGCAGTTCCACCATGCCGTATTTTCCGGTGGTGGCATTATACCATGATTCAAGCGAAGGGGTGGCAGTTCCCAGCAGGATTTTGGCGCCGTGCAAGCCAGCCAGGTAAATGGCCGTATCCCTGGCATGATAACGGGGAGCCGGATCGAACTGTTTGTAGGTGTTTTCGTGTTCCTCATCCACAATCACCAGGCCCAGATTTTGAAATGGGAGGAAAACGGAACTTCTCACGCCAAGTACCAGGGGAAATCCGTTGTGCTTTCTCACCGACTGGTACGTCTCCACCCGCTCGGCATCACTGAAACGGGAATGATAGATGCCCACCCGGTTACCGAACACCCGCCGGAGCCGGGTGATGATCTGCCCGGTAAGGGCAATTTCAGGAAGCAGGTACAGAACCTGTTTCCCTTCCCTGAGCTGTTCTTCAATGAGATGTATATAGATTTCGGTTTTACCGCTGGAGGTAACCCCGTGCAGCAGGACAACATCCTGGCGGGTCCAGCTTTCTTTTATCCGCTGCATGGCCTGTCGCTGCGGTTCGGTAAGCAGGGCAGGTTCCTTCCGGGCGGCTTCCCACCAGTCTACCCTTGATTTCTCAAATTCTCTCAGCTCCAGTACCCCCTTTTTCCTGAGTGCCATCAGCGAAGCTTCACTTACCTGCCGTTGTTTCAGCAGCGATTTTTTGGCAACCGGTAGGGGCTTCCCTTTTCCTCTGAAGCCCGAAATCCGCAGGTATTCAAGCAGGGTGGACGATTGGGCAGGTGCTCTCTCCAGACGGTTCAGCAGGCTGCAGAGTTTTTCTTCCTGCTGCCATTCCGGGCCGAGCACCAGAAACGGTTCCGTCAGGGGACGGTATTTTTCCCGCAGATGTTCTTCGATTCTGACGGCTCCTGCACTGACCAGCCGGTTGATGATCCTGAACCGCTGGCTTCCCGGCAGTAAACGCTCGGCCTCCCTGAAGGAGAGGTATTTCTGGTTGCTGATTTCCTGCCATAACTTCCGGCATTCCTCATCGGGTAGCTCCTCTGCGGAAAATCCGGGAACGGCCAGGATGCGTGATTCACTTTCCAGCTTCAGGCCCGATGGCAGGGCAGCTTTGAAAACTTCTCCCAGACTGCACATATAATAGTCGCTGAGCCATTTCCAGAATTCCCTTTGCAGAGAATGGACCAGGGGCTCTTCGTCAAGCAGGGCGTGAATATCACGCAGTTCATATCCTTCGGGTTTGTGGTTATGTACCTGCCATATCAGGCCGGTATAAAACTTACGTTTTCCGAAGGGAACCACCACCCGCTGGCCGGCACCGGCTTTTGCCCGAATGGAAGAAGGGAGGGAATAGGTAAAAAACTTCCCGATTGGGAGGGGAAGAACCACATCTGCATACAAAGCGGCGGTTGCCATGTCTGTTATAAAGAATGCATAGTGGACGGCTTATGACCTTTCCCGTATGGCCGCCAAAGCAATTCCGGTTATAGGGAAAGGATATCTGCTATTTCCAGCAGGGTCCGGTCAACATCTTTATGTAGTTTGATAGCTTTCCGGAAGGGAACCAGCACAATCTCGTTGTGCTGCAATCCCACCATGACACTGGTCTGGCCATCGAGCAGTGCTTCCACGGCGGCATGTCCCAGCCGGCTGGCATTGACCCGGTCGATGGCTGAGGGTGAACCGCCGCGCTGGATATGCCCGAGCACCGTCACACGGATGGAATAGTTTTCAAAGTCCGATTTCACCTTTTCGGCAATTTCGAATGCTCCTCCTTCGTCTTCTCCTTCGGCTACAATAATGATATTGCTCGATTTTTTTCTTTTGAAACCTTCTTCTAGCGTTTTCTTCAGGTTTTTTACCTGGCCGGGTATTTCAGGGATCAGAATGGCTTCCGCACCGTTGGCAATTCCACTGTACAGGGCGATGAATCCGGCATCGGCGCCCATTACCTCAATGAAAAAGAGCCGGTTGTGGGCCGAGGCGGTATCCCTGATTTTGTCCACCGCCTCTACCACGGTGTTCAGAGCTGTGTCGTATCCAATGGTATAATCGGTACCGTATATGTCGTTGTCAATGGTCCCCGGAATACCGATGAACGGAATGTCATATTCTTCATTGAAAATTCTGGCTCCGGTAAATGTACCGTCACCACCGATAACCACTACCCCGTCTATGCCGAAATCTTTCAGATTATTGTATGCGGTTTTTCTTCCTTCCGGAGTTTTGAATTCTTCACAGCGTGCGGTCTTCAGAATGGTTCCTCCGCGCTGGATAATATCACTGACACTATGCGCTTTCAGTTGCTTGAAATTTCGTTCAATCAGTCCCCGGTATCCGTGCCTGATCCCGAATACTTCCAGCTGATTGTAAATGGCGGTACGGGTGACTGCCCGTATGGCAGCATTCATGCCGGGTGCATCTCCTCCGGAGGTCAATACACCGATACGTCTGATTTTCCCCATAGTTTTGTGTTGTTTGGCATGCAAATTTACTACAATTCTCCGAGCTGCTGAAACCAGGCAGATATTTTCAGCCGTTTTTCCGCGTAAGGTTCTCTACCCTGGCAGCCACCTCACGGAGCAGCCAGCCGGGCGTAGAAGTAGCCCCAGATATTCCAACAGAACAGGCATTTCTAAACCATGCGGATTGAATTTCTCCGGCATGTTCAATAAAATGCGTGTTCCTGTTTACCGACACGGCAGCCTGGTATAACATGCGGCCATTCGAGCTCATCGGATCGCTGACGAACAGGATGATATCGTGACTGCGGGCGAAAGCTTTCAACCGCGGTTCCCGTCCCGACATTTGCCGGCAAATGGTGGGATTGATCTGTACTTCAGTGTCGGGATTCCCCGAAAGGACAATTTGCTCTATTTGTGCCGCCAGCTCTGTAAAATGACCGGGATTTTCCGTGGTCTGAGAGTATATTACCGCCCGGATTCCCGGTTGAACGTGCGTCAGATCGCTTTCGTTCTCAACCACCAGAGCCCGGTTTCCGGCATGACCGGTCAGTCCGCGTACTTCGGCATGTTTTTTCTTGCCTATTATAATGACCTGTACTTCATTTTCCTCGGTCGTGTCGGAGGCTTTCTTTACCTTCCACTGAAGCCTTTTAACCACCGGACAGGTGGCATCGATGAGCCGGTATCCTCTCTGGTGGGCCAATTCAAAAGTGGAAGGAGGTTCCCCATGCGCCCTGATAAGAATATGACTTCCCTGGGGAAGCTTAAGCATATCTTGTTTCTCAATATACTGCATACCCAGCTCTTCCAGCCTTTTTCTTTCCTGTGCATTGTGGATCAATTCTCCCAGGCAATACAGGGTGCCATGGTTTTTCAGGTGTTCTTCTGCCAGGGCCACTGCCCTTACCACCCCCGAACAAAATCCGCATCCCGGGTCAATGTCTATCTGCATGGTATTTTTTCTTCAGTAGTTCTCTGAACCAATCCATTTGCTCTTCGGGCGTCATGTGGCTGTTGTCAAGAAGAATGGCATCATGGGCCTGTTTCAGGGGACTTTCTTCCCGTGACTGGTCAATCCGGTCACGTTCGTTGATATTTTTCAGTACTTCCTGGAAATCGGTTTTTATCCCTTTTCCCAGCAACTCACGATATCTTCTCTTCGCCCGTGTTTCCGGATCGGATGTAAGGAAGATCTTGATGTCGGCCCGGGGGAAAACCGTGGTTCCGATATCCCTTCCGTCCATCACAATACCTCCCTTTTCCCCCAGTTTACGCTGTAATTCCACCATTTTCCGGCGCACTTCCCTGATTCGGCTGACCGGACTGACCAGTTCCGACACCTGCATGTTACGTATTTCTTTTTCCACGTCCCGTCCGTTCAGCAGAGTGCGCTGGGTTCCGTCAGCATTTTTTTCGAAACGGATACTGATCCTGTACAGCGCGCCGGTCAACGCCTCTTCATCCGGTTCTCCATTGCTGATCATACCGTTTTCAATAGCAAACAGGGTTACCGCCCGGTACATAGCCCCGCTGTCAATATACACGTACCCCAGTTCTTCGGCAATGGCTCTGGCAAAGGTGCTTTTACCGCTTGATGAATGTCCGTCGACGGCAATGATCAGTTTTTGATCCGGTGAAATGGTCATGCGCAGGAAGGTAAAATTTCATTTCAAAGAAAGTAAAAAAATCACGGTTTTGTGCCCGGAGAATTCATCATAAGCTGAACAGATCATTCAGCCGGGTGGTAACGGTAAAGTGATTGGAAGCCCCTGCCAGGTGATAGGTGGCCCTTCCGTAGGCAATGCTGAAGTGTGAAATTTTCAGTCCGAAGCCCCACGAAAGCCCCACGGTTCCAATACGGGTGGGTATCTGAAGTTCCCGCCTTCTCTGATAGTTGTATCCCAGCCTGAGATACAGGTTGTCCAGCGGCATAAATTCCACTCCGGCGATCAGGTGCCGCATCAGGTTCTCCGCCACTTTTTCCAGACCGGAAGGATTATCTGTTGGGGGATACTCCGCATGAACGGAATGATCCTCTTCGGTTTGGTATGTCAGCGTATATCTTTCCATATGATGCAGCAGGAATATGAATCGGAAAGGCGCATGCTCTGGTTTGTAAGAAGCTCCCAACATGATCTCCAGAGGCAGCGGTTCGGTGATTCCGTGGTAAGTAAATAATTGCGTGCCCAGGTTTCTGATAACCAGCGATGCGGTGAATCCATGCTCAGGGCGGTGATAGGTGGCTCCCAGATCGGTGGCCAGTCCCAGGGAGGTGTATCTTTCGAAAACGGAAAAAACAGGTTTCAGGGTGACTCCGATTGTTAGCAGGCTGTCGATGTTTTTCGACCACATCAGGTGGAAGGCATATTCCGAAGCCCTGAACTGCCCGGTAATAACACCGGCTTCATCGGCTTCGGTGAAACTGCCGTAATTGACGAACTGAATGCCCACGGCCCGGTTGCCCCAGGTTTTCGACGGGAGCCCGAAGGAGGCATATCCGTAACTGATCCCTGCAAAATAATCGGCCATGTTCAGGGCCAGCTGATGCTCCGTCTCTTTTGTCAGGAGCGAAGGATTGGAAAAGCACAGATTCAGGTCTCCGTCCTGAACGGCAACCATCTTTCCCCCCAGGGCAGCTATGCGGGCTGTTGCCGGAAGTCCCAGGAAAGCATATGTATCCGTTCCACCGGTCTGCCCCGAAAGGTGGACCGGAAGCATCATCATCATCGCAACCCGGCAAATTTTTTTCATGTCGCCCGGTAAACCGGATTTTTCTGAAAAATAATGGTATTTTCTTAAACGAAAAAACAACCGGTTGATTGCTACCTATAAAATAGGTACGGAAAGCTTGTTTTTCCAGAAAGCCGGTTAATTTTGCGGAACTGTAACCCGATAAATCACTGTTTTGGAAGCAACCTCTCAACCGGCACCTGGAAAGAAAGTGCTCTTTGTGGTCAATCCTGCCGCCGGTACTTCATCCAAAAGAAACCTGCCCGGGTTGATAAAAAATTACCTTGATCTCGGGCGTTTCGATCCCGAGGTGAGGTTTACCGAAAAGCCGGGGCATGCCAGGGAAATAGCAAATGAGGCTGTGGAACAGGGTGTCCCGGTGATCTATGCGGTGGGAGGTGACGGTACGGTGAATGAGGTGGCCTCAGCTCTGATCCATACCCCGGCTGTACTGGGTATCCTGCCCATGGGATCGGGAAACGGACTGGCCAGGCATTTTCGCCTCCCTCTGATGGTGAGACGCTCGCTGAAACTGCTGGAAAAGGGGAAGGTGGTAACCATGGATTATGGCATGGTAAACAAAATCCCATTTTTTTGTACCGCAGGGGTGGGTTTTGATGCCTACGTGGGGAAACTGTTTTCGGAAGACCCCAGCCGGGGAGGGGCCGTGTACGTAAGGAAGGTACTGGAAGCCCTGTTTCGCTACAAACCGGCTCATTACACACTGAGTATTAATGGAAAACAGCTGGAAATACATGCCTTTCTGGTCACCTTTGCCAATGCCTCCCAGTACGGGAACGAGGCATTTATTGCTCCTGCCGCTGATATTACCGATGGCCTGATGGATGTGGTCATTTTCTCCTCTTTTCCCCTAATCGTGGCTCCTGCCCTGGGAATCAGATTGTTTACCCGGATGATCGATAAAAGCCGGTTTGTTCAGATGATCCGGTGTGAAAAAGCCCTTCTTTACGGACCATCCGAAAAAATGGTGATCCATTACGACGGGGAAACCCATCAGTGCGGCCGGGAGATGGAGGTAGAGATAGTGAAAGCCGGGCTCAGGATCCTGGTTCCCTGAGAGATCAAATGCCCGGATGATAATTCCGCTGTTTTTCTCTGGATTTTACCCGGCTAATCTGCGAAAACAATACCCCAGTCAGTACAACCAGCATACCGGCAATCAGTTTCCAGGTAATGGGTTCCCTGAGAATGATGGCTGCCAGTACCGCCGTAATTACCGGGATCAGATTCCCATAGATGTTGGCCTTTGAAGTTCCGAATTCCCTGACTCCGTATGTATAGAAAATGAAAGCCAGCGAGGATCCGAAAATGGCCAGTTTAAAAAGGGGCCACAAAACATGCATGGAAAGGGGAGTGGAAAGGAATGAACCGGAATCTGCCAGGAAGACCAGTGGAAGAAAATACAGAGCACCAATGGTGTTCTGGATACTGATGAGGGTAATGGGATGATATTCTCCGGTCATATCTTTCAGAATTATGGCATAGAATACCGCTGAGGCAACTGCCAGCATTAAAAAGGCCAGTCCTTTGAGCGAAACACTGATGTCCCAGCCATCACGGAACATGATGATTAAAATTCCCAGAAAAGATATCAGAATACCCAGAATATTTATTGTTTTCAGTTTTTCACCCAGGCAAAACCGGGCGGCGATGGGGGTGAACAGAGGAATGGTGGAAATGATCACGGCACTCACACTGGAAGAAACCATGCTGACCCCCACACTTTCCCCGATGAAGTATAGGAAAGGATTGAAAAGAGCCAGGATCAGCATGCGGAACCTGTCTCTGGGCTTTATGGATTGAAGCCGTCCGGTATAATGGGCAAAAGTTAGCAGTATGACCGAAGAAATAACCAGCCGGAGAAAAACCACCGTCACCGGAGGATAGGCTACAAATACCTGCTTGTACCATATAAACGACCAGCCCCAGAAAAGCATGGCCAGCAGCATGCCCGTCACTACCAGGATATGTCTTGATTTTCCCATGGGCAAAAATCAAAAAGCAAAAGTGCAAAAAAATCTTCATTTTAACTGTTGCTTGATTACGGTCCGCCTGCGGCGTCCCGTGATCCGCAGGGGAGGCCGCTTCCATCCCTGTCACCGGCGGCTGCCTTCGTCAGCCGCGCCGGGTTTTCTTGTC
>Ga0190344_1000031_pt1 | contig 87324 bp, 72 predicted proteins | sample 48721323_MG_FD_161662 | JGI IMG/M metagenome (GOLD analysis project Ga0190344, IMG submission 161662) | Hydrothermal vent microbial mat bacterial communities from Southern Trench, Guaymas Basin, Mexico - 4872-13-2-3_MG | ecosystem: Environmental > Aquatic > Marine > Hydrothermal vents >... | reverse complement strand
TCAGTCTGGCCACCCTTTCCACCGAGCCTTTTTCTGGACCGTAAAACAATCCTATTTTTTTCATATCTGCAGGGTTTATTTCATTTATCCTTTTTACAGGGTTCGCCGCTATGCACATTCCGTTGACCTCAAGAACCCTTATTTTTCCTTTTCAATCCTGATCCTGGCATCCACGGCTACCACCCTGTCTTCCGATCCCAGGAGGGGATTGATATCCATTTCATAAATTTCGGGAGCTGTTTCCAGCAGGACCGACAGGCGGCTGATGACGGTAGCGAATTTGCCTGTATCAATACCGGACCTCCCCCTCACACCCTGCAACAGGGCAACTCCTTTCAATCGACTGATCATGGCGGCCGCTTCTTCCTCCGTTACCGGAGAAAGAGCCACCTGCACATCCTTCAGCACTTCCACGTAAATACCACCCAGCCCGCACATGACCAGATGTCCATATCCCTCTTCCCTTTTGGCCCCGGCAAAAAGTTCGATCCCTTTCAGCATGGGCTGGATCAGTACCCCGGTGGCTTCCGGGATGCCCATCAGCCGGTGGAATGTTTCCTCTGCTTCCGCCAGCTGGTTTATGTTTAGTTCCACACCTCCCACATCCGACTTATGTACCGGTCCCACCACTTTCATCACCAGTGGAAAACCGATGGTTTCACAGGCTTCCTTCATCTCCCGGCTGCTGACCGCCACCCGTTCGGGTGCACGGTCAATGCCGGCTGCATCCAGCAGTTGCTGTACTTCCTCCGGCATCAGATAGCCGTTGCCGGCCTTCCCGATTACATCCCGTACGGCTTTCACGTCCACCTGCGCCATACGGGTGCGGGGATACCGGTTTGTTTCCTGTTTCATCAATTTTCCCAGAGCATGGGCAAACAAAACCTCGTCGGGAAAGTTGATCCTTCCCCTGGCCAGAAATCGTCCGATTTCTTCCCTGGCATTGATCACGGAAGGAAGCACGGCATAAATAGGTTTTTTGCAGGTTTTCATTCTACGGTCAAGTACGTCGTACACCGCGTTTACAGGAAAGAGGCCCGGGCTGCCGAAGATCACCGTAATGGCATCGGCCGCATGAAAGTCATGCTCACAGGCTTCCAGTATGGCATCCAGCTGTTCGGCCGTACCGGTGGCCAGAAAATCAATGGGATTGGCCACCGACGACCCTGGAAACAGCTTTTCCAGCAAATTCGCAGCAGCAGGTCCTTCGAAAGGTGGTATTTCAAATCCTTCGCGGGAAAGGGCATCGGTCAGCATCACTGCCGGACCTCCTGCATGGGTAACAATGGCCATCCTTTTCCCCCGGGGGACAGGATGCATCATCACCGAAGCCACGGTAACCAGTTCTTCCCGGCCCTCACAACGCACAATACCAGCTTTTCGGAACAGGGCATCCACAGCAGTATCCGGACTGGCCATGGCACCCGTATGGGAAGAAGCTGCCCGGCTTCCCGCCTCGGAACTTCCCGCTTTGACAGCGGCTATGCGACAGCCTTTGCTGATAAGGGACGAAGCATGTTTGAGCAGCATCTGCGGCTTTTTCACGCTTTCCATATAAAGTAGCTTCACGCGTGAACTTTTCTCCGGATCAAACACTTCGTCCAGGTACTTCAGTACGTCCTCCACACCCATCTGGGCACTGTTCCCTACCGAGTATACGCTGGCAAAGGAAAGTCCTTTAGGAATACCCGATTCCATAATGAACACCGCCGTGGCACCCGAGCCTGAAATAAAGTCACATCCTTTCGGATCAAGCCGTGGAATGGGTTCAGTAAATACCCCATTGTAATTGGGGTTCAGAAAGCCGATGCAGTTCGGTCCGATCAAACAACCATCCACCCCGTTCACTATCTCTACCATCCGCCTTTCCAGTCCGGCCCCTTCCTCACTTTCCTCACTAAAACCGGCCGAAAGAACAATAAAGGCGCGAACCCCCTTCTCACCGGCCAGCACTTCCATCACAGGCGGACAGTGACGGGCTGCAATGGCCAGGATGGCCAGGTCACAAGACGGGAGAGCGGCAGGGTCGCGAAACGATTTAACTCCCTGCACCTCATCAGCTTTCGGATTCAGCACATACAGCTCACCCCCGAAATTCCCGTCCTTCAGATTTTTTAACACTTTTCCTCCGGGCTTGGCGGTATCATCCGAGCCACCAACCACTACAATACTTTTGGGATCAAGCAGTTGCCGATTGATCATATCTCACAGATTTGGTCATAAATATACAATTTTCGGCAGGTCCGGTGCTTGTTGTTTAACATATCACCCGGCCGGCGGATAAAACATATTGAAAAAACTCTTCTGTATGAGTTCCTGACAATCAGGAATTATCCTTCCGGTAATGCATTTTGACGGAAATACCCTCCTGCCGGTTCCGGTTTTTTTTATAATTTCAGAATCTTATTCAAATCCTTTTACACAATGAAAAACCTGTATCTGTCATTGCTGGTTATTTTTTCATGCACCGCTGTCTATTCGCAGATGCCGGTGGATTATTACCTTCCGGCCAACGAACCTTATAATCCTGAAATAACCACCCCGGAAGAATTTCTGGGCTATCCACCGGGAGAATTCCATGTCACCCATGACCAGCTGGTCAGGTATATGGAGACCATTGCTGCGGAATCTGACCGGGCCGTGCTACAGGAATATGCCCGCAGTCATGAACTCAGACCCCTGGTACAGCTTATTTTCTCTGCACCTCAGAACATACCGCGGCTTGAGGAAATGCGAAAAAAACACCTGGCAAATGCAGATCCGGGAAATGCCTCCCCTCTACCCCCGGAAGAAGTTCCCCTGGTAGTCCGCCTGGGCTACGGAGTACACGGAAACGAATCAAGCGCCTCTCATGCCGCCATGCTGACCGCCTATTACCTGGCCGCGGCTGAAAGTCCACAGATCAGAGAAATGCTCGATAATACCGTGATCCTGTTGGATCCCTGCCTAAACCCCGACGGATACACACGCCACACCACATGGGTCAACATACACCACAGCCTTGTACCCTCCCCCGATCCGGCTTCCCGCCAGTTTCGTGAAGCCTGGCCCGGCGGGCGCACCAACCATTACTGGTTTGATCTGAACCGCGATTATCTGTTGCTTGTGCATCCCGAATCCAGGGGCCGGGTGGAACAGTTCCACCGGTGGAAACCCAATGTGGTAACCGACCACCATGAGATGGGAGCCGGTTCGACCTTCTATTTCCAGCCCGGTGTGCCGGAAAGAAACAATCCCGTGACACCGGCCGAAAATGAAGAACTTACCCGGATGATCGCTGCCTATCACGCCCGGGCCCTCGACAGCATCGGCTCTTTGTATTATTCGGAAGAAGTATTTGACGATTTCTATTATGGAAAAGGATCTTCCTATCCCGATGTCAACGGGTCGGTCGGTATCCTGTTCGAACAGGCCGGATTCCGGGGAACCTGGAGAGAAACCGACTACGGTCTCAAACCCCTGGCCTTTGCCATCCGCAACCAGTTTACCGTCACCCTGTCCACCCTGCGGGGTGCCCATGAACTGAGAAATGAATTGCTGGATTACCAGTACCGGTTCTCCCGGGAAGCGCTCGATCTGGCCCGCCGGGACCCCATAAAAGCCCGTATCGTAGGCGACCAGTACAACCCCACCCGCACCGCCCATTTCATCGATCTGCTCCTTCGGCATCAAATCAGGGTATACCGTCTGAAAGAGGAAGTACGTGCCGGCGGACAGGTGTTCACCCCGGGCCATGCCTTTGTCGTTCCCACGGAACAGGAACAGTACAGGATGATACGCGGATTGTTCGAAACAATTACGGAATTCAGCGACACCACGTTCTACGACATTTCCACATGGACCATGCCCCTGGCCTTCAATATGCCGGTAGCCGAACTACGAAACTCAAAAGACCTGGACCGGTACCTGGGCGAACCGGTCACCAGCCCGGATTTCCCCCAGGGTAAGGTGAAAGGAGGAAAAAGTCGGTATGGTTACCTTTTTACCTGGGATGACGACCGGGCTCCACGCGCTCTGTACATCCTGCAGGAAGCAGGCCTGCAAACCAGAGTGGCCACATCCCCTTTCAGGTACCGCGACCGGCAAACCGACAGGGAATTCGGGCACGGAAGCATCATGGTCCATATTCAGGATCAGCCGATGAACCCCGATGAAATCTACAAACTGATTCAACGGGTGGCCAGCGAAACAGGAGTGGATTTTTTGTCACTTGAAACCGGCCTCACCCCCCGGGGAATCGATCTGGGCAGCGGTTCTTTCCGGTTTCTGGAAAAACCCTCGGTCATGATGCTGGTAGGCAACGGCATCAGAAGCCAGAAAGCAGGGGAAATTTGGTATCATTTCGACCAGCATGACCAGGTCCCGGTCACTCTGGTGGATATCGGTCAGGCAGGACAAACCGGTCTGAGCCGGTACAATACCATCATTCTGCCTGAAGGATCCTATCGTAACGCCGACAACGGTTTCGCTGAGAACCTGGCCGGCTGGATACGTAACGGCGGTACCCTGATCGCTTTCGGGCAGGCAGGCCGGTGGCTGGCGGAAAAAGAAATGATCCGGCTGGAATATAAGTCCCCACCGGCAGGGGATACCACCCGCCGGTACACCTACAGTGAAAGATCAAGATCATATACCGTGAATAATATTCCCGGTTCTATCCTGCAGGCGCGGGCCGACCTGACTCATCCACTGCTCTATGGCTACCGAAGGCCATCCCTGCCAGTTTTCAAGGAAGGGTCAACGGTGGCCGTTCCCGGTCCCGTTCCCTGGGCCGAACCTCTGCGCTTTTCCAGTACCCCCCTGCTGAGCGGTTATGTTTCCAAAGAAAACCTGAAACGCCTGGCGGAAGCTCCCGTGCTGAGCATCAGGCGGTTAGGAAGAGGGAATATCATAGTGTTCCATGAAGATATCCTCTTCAGGGAAATATGGCATGGAACGTCAAGATTGTTGTCCAATGCCGTGTTTTTCGGGAAAGTGATCAGCTTCTGACGAACATTTCTGCCCGTTCCGTGCTGGTAAGAGTATGAATAACCGTACCGCTGGGAAAAACAGAGATTAGGATCACACCGGTCGGACCGGGTACCTGGCAGTTCTCGGGGGGAAAAAGAAGGCCGGTTCTTTCTGGAAAGCCATTCCCCCCGTTAAAACCTATGAAATCGGAAAAATTGCCCTGGAAGGAGGCATTAACCGGTTCGACACCGCCGAGGCTTATGGCAGGGGCCGTTCGGAAGCTTCCCTGGCAGAAGCTCTGAAAACACATAACATTTCTCCGGATGATGTGGTAATCGCCACCAAATGGTGACCTCTGTTCCGCCGGGTAAAAAATATGCTCCGGACCGTGGACGACAGGTTGTACCATCTGAATGGCTACGGGACCGGTCTTTTTCGGGTTCATAGGTCTTTCGGATTATCCCCGGTGGAAACGGAAATGAAGGCCATGGTCAGGCTGGCTGAGCAGGGAAAGATCCGGCCGGTGGGTGTCAGCAATTTTACTGCCGGATAAATGATCAGAGCACATAAAACGCTCCATGAGCTGGTCCTGTCACTGGCTTCCCACCAGGTAAAATACAGCTTGCTCGAACGGGAAATCGAAAAGAACGGCATTCTGCCGGCGGCAAAGAAACTGGACATCACCCTTATTGCCTATTCTCCGCTGGAACTGGGTATATTAACCGGAAAATTCCGCCGGTATCGGGAAAGAATCCGGTCCACAGGTTACCGGAAATGGCACAGATTTTTTCGCCGCCCGGGTCTGAAGAAAAGCCTTCCACTCATCCGGTTGCCGGAAGAGATTGCTGAAAACCACGGCGCCACGGCTGCAGCCGTTGCCCTGAGAATCCATCTGACCAAGGGAAGAACTTCACCGGATAGATGAACCATCGAAAATAGTGTGCAGGGAACTGTTATGAAGCCTGATCGTTCACAACAGGAGAAGCTTTCACCCCGATCTTTCACCTGTTTAGTACCAGGCAGATAATGGCAAATGGGAGCATCAACACCGTAATCCCGAAAATATTTGCATCCAGGCCCCAGGACAATGAAGTATTGCCGGAAATAAGCACCAGGGTGGTACCCCCGGCCAGGATCTGTAAACTGGTGAAACCGATGTAACCGATGGATGAAATGAAAGAATAATGCCATGCTCAACATCAGGAGCATGTAGATTCCGGATATGGAGAGATCAACCCCAGGCGGGTTTTAATGGAACATCCGTACGGGGTCAGCGTTTCCCGGACCTTTACTGCAGCTTTTTTTCTGTCGGTGATCAGGATTCCGACAATCCTGATGATCAGTTTTTCTGTCATGATCGTTGCTTTTTGTATTCCCTTTTTCTCTGTTTTCAAAGGACTACGATAATGCTCTTTTCATCCGGGTGGCCACTTCCACCCAAACATTACAGAAAATACGCATGACCCGCTTCCGGAACAGCTATTATTCAACATGCCGGTTCCCATAAAAAAAGGCTGCAGCGGAAACCCCCAACCCGCAGCAGCCTCTTTCGCCACTCCTCACAGGAGGGAGATCAGAAATCAATCCTGAGTCTGATAAAGAAATTCCGTCCGGGTTCCACATCCACCGTTCCCCGGTTGGAGGTCAGGTGGTTTCTCCAGGCCCGGTCGGTCATATTTTCCACCCCCGCATACCACCGGAGGGAAACAGAACCCAGTTCCAAAGGAACTGTCTGGACATAGGCATGATAGATAGCATAACCGGGTGTGGCACGTTCTCCGTCGGCAATCCGGTTCTGGTCAGCGGCAAATTCCGATTTGACAGTCACCTGACCCGCTTTTTCTATCCTGTATCCGGCAAACAGATTGCCATTGAAAGGAGGTATCAGGGGCAGGGCATCGCCCGAATCCATATCCCGGGCATAAACGAAACCCGCCGAACCTCCGGCAAAGAACCTGCGTCCCGGCATTACCTTCCAGCTCAGATCGAACCCGGCGAGCAGGCCCCGGTCGATATTGGTGTTCACCAGGGCAGGAAGGGTATCGGTCACCCAGGTATCCGAACCGGTATATACATTATATATATATTCCCCCGGCATTTCGGTGATCAATCCGTTCACCCGGTTCAGAAAAGCATTGAAACCCAGTTCCAGAGAAGATGTCCAGGTTCTCCATCCCAGGTCGGCCGACCAGCCGGTTTCAGGCTCCAGGGCAGGATCTCCCACCCTGACCATGGAACCCAGGTCGATGTACTTGAATCTTTCTTCGAGGGAAGCCGACCGGTAGGCACGCGCCAGGGAAACGGTAAGATCGGAAGAGGTTGTCACATGGACCATCATGCCTGCATTCAGGCTCCACGAAAGGTCTTTTTCCTTTCCTTCCGGGAAAGTGATCCGCTGATTGGGCGGCGTTTCGTTCAGCGTTCCGTTCATTACCAGAAACAGGGGATCCCGGGCTTCCTCATTGCTGATAAAGATCCCGTCGAATCTTCCTCCCAGTTGCAGCCTGAACCGCTGATCCCGCAGGCTGATCTCATCATGGAAAAATACGCCGGCACTGGTAAACCGGGATTCCGGAATGGGTACCTCTCCCTTCTCCATCTGGTTTACGGCGGTTACTTCCCCCTCTCCGTCCAGCTTTTCGATTTGAATGTATTTGGTACGGTCGGTAAACAGATGCCGCGACCACAAATCGGCCCCGGCCACCAGGGAATGATTCCCTCCCGGGTTCCATTCGCTCTGAAAGCTGATGCCTCTGGTGCGGTGCAGACCATAGGGGGTAAAATACAGGGGAGTAGTGATGCTTGCGGGGGTTACCACCGGAGGGCTGTTGGGATGTACCATCACATCCCTCAGAATATCCTGGGAAAAAGCCTTTACCGACCAGTTTTCCAGCACCTTTCCCGGTGTTCCGGTCAGCTCGAGATAAAAAAGGTCACGGATGGCTCTTTTATACGTGGCTTCGGCCGTAGCCGGGAATGCCAGCCCTCCGGGAACACCCACATCACCAGCATAAAGATGCTGCAACCCGGCGCTGAGTTCCAGCTTGTCAGTCAGCATCACTCCTGCATCGGCTACAAGGCTGCGGTCGTGAAACTGGCTGTTGGGAAGTTCACCCAGGGGGGTCTGGGTATCGTCGGCACCCCGGAGGTTGCCCGAAAGGGAGGCCCGCCACTTACGGCTTCCGGCTTCCAGACGCAGTCTGCCCGTATGCATAGCATTCACCGAATTCCATCCCGAAATCATATTTCCTTTCAGGGTAAATGCATCGGCATATCCGGCTTTCCGTGTAATGATATTGACCACCCCGCCCAGTGATCCGGAACCGTAGAGTGCGGAGGCAGCCCCCTTGATCACCTCCACCCTCTCCACATCGGCGGGATCGATCAGCGACAGGGCAGCTGCCAGGTCGGTGGCAGTCTCCAGCCGATTACCGTCAATCATGGCAATGATCCTGTTCTCTCCCAGCCCGCGTATGTTCAGACTGGTAGCCCATATCCCGTCACGCACCAGATTGATACCCGGCTGGGCTGTCATCATTTCCGAAAGGGTAGGATACGGCAGGGCTTCTATCTCTCCTGACTGCACCACGGCAAACGGCAGCACCGATTCGCGCAGGGGCTTTCTTTTCCGTAAGCTGGTCACCACCACTTCCCCCAGTGCGGCAGGTCGGGATTTCAGTGCCATATCCACCCATACGTTTTGCCTGTTGACCATCATCTCTACCCGGAGCGGCTCGAAACCCACATAGCTGCATTCGATCACCACCGTACCGTATGGAATATCAGCAAATTCAAAGTTTCCTCCGGACGATGAAACGGTCTGGCGCACATACACCTGCCCGTCGGCCGCGGTGCCCTGCAGGGAAACGTGAGCTGCCGGAAGAGGATTCGAATTTTCGGCATGGATCACCCTTCCGGTGATCGTTGCCTGCTGGGCCATCAGCTGCATGGTCATGCCCAGCAGAAGGAAAATCAATAAATTACATTTTTTCATGGTTTAACCGGTTTTTAAGTACAACTGACTTGACTTCCACTCCGTGAAGCCGGCCAAGCTGTCCGGTCAGGGACCCTATTTCGTCGGTAGTTCCTTCCAGCACCAAAGAGATGATGCTGGCATGGGTATCGCGCAGGGGAATTCCCTGCCGTCCGATAATAATCTCACCATGTTGGGAAAGGATGCGGTTCAGTGCCTGAACCACTTCTTTATCCAGTATCAGGATAATGGCTGTGCCGATTCTCTTTTCCATCAGATTACCTCCGGATCAGATTTTTTCAGGGTCCTCGGAGCCGCCGAAGCAACTCCCCAGACAGTTGGTGTTAAATGATTAACAAAAGTAGTGTTTCCCCCCGATTCCGCAAAACAATTTCATGAAATAATAAACTATTTTTTTCTTCATACATATACTTTTTATATTCTGTTTAAGAAATTAACATATATTTTAATTCTTTTAAACTGCTATTTCCTTGATAACATAATATCATCTTCGTCGCTATCTACGTAGTTTTCTACGTAGTTATCTACGTTGCTCCCTACGTAGCTTAAGTTCAAGAATTTAGTGCAACATTTATTAAATCCTGAAATCCACATCAACCTACGTCCCATGACGAAGCTTTGCTTGTCATGGCAGGCAGTACGGTAGAAAAGACTTACAAAATCCAGGACGGGCTTTTCAACGTAGCTTCACGGGGCCCTTTGTCTGACAGGACAGAAAAATAATGTGATGTTTGACGTAAGAAAAAACCCTCTTTCCCCGATTTGTTTATTAGCTTTGCAGGAACAGAAAGGTCTATGAAAAAACAATTGCTCACCACCTGCACGGTTGTTCTGTTGTTTCTTTCCGCCTGCACACAGGGGAAAAGAGATACCGGCACCATGCGCATTGCTACACTGAAAGGTCCCTCCGCCGTGAGCATGGCACCCCTGATCAGAAACAGCCGGAACGACAGCACCGTTCACTACCTTCTGTTTGACGAGCCCCTGCGGGTCAGAGCCCTGATGCTCAGGGAAGAGGTAGACATAGCCGTGCTTCCTTCCACCACGGGAGCGCTTCTTTATAACCGGGGTGTTCCGTACCATATCGCAGCCATTTCCGTATGGGGCAATCTTTACCTGCTGGGGCCTTCGGGAGAAAAATGGAACTGGAAGGAAGCTGCAGGAAAACGGATTTTCCTGATGGCCAGGGGCATGACCCCGGATATTCTGTTCCGTTATCTGGCTACCCGGAATGGACTGGATCCGGCGCAGGACCTCAATCTGGATTACTCTTACCCCACCCATACCGACCTGGCACAGGCTCTGGCAGCAGGGAAAGCTACCTACGGAGTAATGGCCGAGCCTCAGGTCAGCATGATCCTGGAAAAAAATCCTGAACTCGACAGGATACTGGACCTGAATGCAGCCTGGGGCCGCCTGTGGGACGACAGCCTGTCCATCCCTCAGACGGCTATCCTGGTACACGCCGGTTTTGCCGAAGCCCATCCCGAACGGCTGGAGCAATTTCTGGAGAACTATGCCGGAGCGGTTGAATGGGTCAATACCTTTCCCGAAGCCGCCGGCCGTTTGTCAGATTCCCTGGGAATTATGAAAGGACCGGAAACGGTGGCCCGTTCCATTCCCTCGTCGAATATCCGGTTCCGCAGGGCCGGTGAGGTAAAACAGACTCTGCAGGATTATTACCGTGTTTTTTACGAATTTGATCCCAGAATCCTGGGAGGGAAAATGCCCGATGAATCGTTTATTTACGAAAAATAAACTGATCACCGTTACCTCGGTGCTGGTGCTGCTTCTTCTCTGGAAGCTGGCATCCTGGCTCATGGGATCGGACCTGATCCTTCCCTCACCGGAAAAAACCCTGGCCACCACCCTGTCGATTCTGGTCAGGGAAGAATTTCTCGCGACGGCAGGATATACCGTACTCAGGGGGCTCACTGGCTTTGCTCTTTCCCTGGTGCTGGCCGTAGGCCTGGGTATCTGGGCCGGAGTGGTACCGGCCGTGCATGCCGCCGTCAAGCCCATACTGGTTACCCTGCGTTCCACCCCGGTCATATCTTTCATTTTACTGGCCCTTGTCTGGTTCCGGGTGGAACAGGTCCCGGTATTCATCGCCTTCCTCACCATGTTCCCCATTATGTGCACCAATGTAATCGAAGGCATCCGGTCACTCGACGGCGATTTACTGGAAATGGCCGAATTCTTCCGGGTACCCCGCAAACGGATTATCCGGGAACTCTATATTCCGGGTATTGCCCCTTTCCTGACCAGCGGGATTTCCACCGCCATCGGCTTCGGCTGGAGGGCGGTGATCATTGGTGAGGTACTCAGCCAGCCGGGATTAGGTATCGGGACACAGATGCAGCAGGCACAAACATACCTGCTGGTTTCGGAACTGATTGCCTGGACCGTGATCGCGGTGCTGATCAGTTATTTTTTTGAATGGCTCATTACATTGGCCGAAAGCAGGCTAATCCAATGGAAAGTATCATGAAACTGGGGGTAAAAAATATCAGGATGTCCTATCCCGGACAGGAAATATTCAGGGATTTCACCCTCGAATTCAGGGAAAATACAATCACCTGTATTCTGGGACCTTCGGGATGCGGAAAAACCACCCTGCTGAACATCCTTAGCGGGAATCTGGTCCCCGTTTCGGGTGAAAGAATCGGATTCGGCACCCGGAAGCTTTCGTATATTTTTCAGGAACCCCGGCTGCTGCCCTGGAAAACCGTAGCCGGGAACCTGCTGTTTCCCGTAAAGGAACATATCCCGCCCGAACAGCAGGAGACCTGGCTTAACCATTACCTGGACCTGGTAAACCTGCAGGGAAAAGGGCACTTATACCCCTTTCAGCTCAGCGGAGGAATGAAGCAACGGGTGGCCATGGCCCGGGCCTTTGCTTTTCCCTCGGATATCATTCTGATGGATGAAGCATTCCGGGGACTGGACCTTTCGCTGAAAATAAACCTGATGGAAAGCTTTCTCCGTATCTGGAAAGAACATCCCAGGACGGTAATCGCCGTTACGCACGACACGGACGAGGCCCTGGCCCTGGGACATGACCTGATCGTTTTCAGTCATCCTCCCGTGTCGGTGGTCGACCGGATCGTTCAGAGAAATCAGGAAGAGACTGTAATTACAGGCAATCAGGAAATAAGGAACAGACTGATAAGCCGGTTAATGGAAGCAGGTCGCAGCCCCGACCGATGAAGCGACCCGGGACTCCCCTTACTACCTCTCCCCTGAAAGTTTTACAAAATAAGCCGCCTTCTCCAGGAAAGTAATAAAATCGTACGATTCGACGAATACATTTTCGGGCACCTGGAGGGGCACGGAGGTATAGTTCAGTATTCCCCGGATACCGGCATATACCAGTCTTGCCGTGATTTCACGCGCCGCCTCCGGGGGAACGGTCAGAACGGCAATGCTTATCCGTTTCTCACGTATGATTTCATGAAGCTGTTGCACCGGATAGCACACTACCCCCAGGGTCACTTTGCCCACTTTACCGGGATCGTTGTCGAACGAAGCTATGATATTCAGTTTGGATCGTTTTCCCCTGAAATAATTGGTAATGGCATGACCCAGGTTTCCGAAACCCACCACGGCCACATTGATACCCCTGGGAGTATCCAGGATACCTGCAATCCGGCGGATGAGCTTTTTCACATCATAGCCTTTCCGCTGAAAGCTGCTGTACCCGATCAGCATGATATCCCTTCTTACCTGTTCGGGAGTATAATGATGCAAGGCGGCAAGTTCGTGAGAAAAAATATAAGGCTTCCCTCCGGCAAGGTATTCCAGCAGGCTCCGTCGGTATTCGCTCAGCCTTTCAATCGTTCTTGGAGGAAGTACAGGTGTTTTCATATATTACAAATATAAAACAAAAAAAGGATGGTCCGGTTCGGACCATCCTTTCCTGTTTCTTCGTGGTTCAGATCAGTAACGATTCCTTTCCACGTAGTGCGTATGCAGGAGTTCGTGTGATTTATGGCTGAGCGGTTCACCCAGGAACTCCTTGTAAATGGCAATGATTTCGGGATTCTCGTGCGATTTCCGGATAGCCTTGCCCGCATCTTCCCGGTAGATGGCTTCGGCCCTTTTGGCCCTGATCTCTGCATTTGTGGGGATGGGCTGGCCTCCACCTCCCAGACAACCGCCGGGGCATGCCATGATCTCGATAAAGTGGTAACTTTTCTTTCCTTCCTTCACCCACTGCATCACCTGCTTGGCGTTCGTCAATCCGTGGGCTACCACGGTCCTTAATTCCACTCCTTCAAGGAATTTCCACTCGGGAAGGGTATCTTTAATTTCCATGGAAGCTTCCCGAACACCTTCCATTCCCCTTACAGGGGTAATATTCAGTCCTTCAAACGGCACTTCGCGTCCGGTTACGATTTCATAAGCCGTACGCAGTGCAGCTTCCATCACCCCTCCGGTGGCACCGAAGATCACAGCAGCACCCGAGGACTGACCCAGCACACTGTCATAATCTTCATCGGGCAGGGAATTGAAATCCAGTCCGGCCTGCCTGATCATGATTCCCAGCTCGCGGGTGGTCAGCACCAGGTCCACATCCTTGTAGCCGCTGGAGCGCATTTCCGGGCGGTCGGCCTCAAATTTCTTGGCTGTACAGGGCATGATGGAAACAACCACCATTTTGGCGGGATCCACACCCACCTTATTTGCATAGTATGTTTTGGCAACAGCCCCGAACATTTGCTGCGGCGACTTGCAGGTAGATACGTTGGGCAACATTTCGGGGAAAGTATGTTCTATGAATTTGATCCAGCCGGGCGAGCAGGAAGTGGTCATGGGCAGGGCCACATTGGGATCCTTGTCCACCAGGGCTTTCTTCAGCCGGGTCAACAGTTCGGTTCCTTCTTCCATGATGGTCAGGTCGGCCGACCAGTCGGTATCGAGCACGGCATTGAAACCCAGGCGCCTCAGGGCAGCCACCATCTTTCCGGTAACGATTTCTCCGGGAGGAAGGTCGAGTGCCTCGCCCAGGGCCACGCGGGTAGCCGGAGCAGTCTGTACCACCACAAATTTATCCTCATTATAAATGGCATCCCACACCTCGTCAATATAATTCCTCTCGATGAGGGCACCGGTTGGGCAGCGGTTCACACACTGACCACAGTTGGTACACACCACTTCGAACATGGGGCGATCGAAGAAGGTGGAAATTTTCATCCGGTCGCCTTTGTGGGCCACACCCAGGGCACTCACATGCTGCAGTTCCTCGCAGGTGCGAACGCAGCGCTGGCAACGGATACAGCGGCTGTCGTCCTTGATGATGGAAGGCGAGTACATATCCACTGTAAAGGTTTTCCTTTCCACCAGGTCGAGGAACATGTGCTCGGTATTCTTCAGCTCCGATGCCAGAGCCTGCAGTTCACAGTTGCCGTTTTTGTAGCATTTAGTACAATCGGCATTGTGTTCGGAAAGCAACAGTTCGATAATGTGCTTGCGGGCATTCCTTACTTTCAGGCTGTTGGTGCGGATTTCCATGCCATCAGCCGCAGGGGTGGCACACGAAGCCACCAGGTTACGCGTTCCCACCTGCTCCACCACACACACCCGGCAGTTACCGGCAACACAGAGGTCTTCATGATGACACAGGGTGGGTATATGTATATTCATTGAGCGGGCGGCATCCAGAATGGTTTTGCCCTTTTCAACCTGGACTTCCACACCGTCAATCTTCAGTTTCACCATATTTTCCATTTGATTCTTGTTTTTTTCGGGTTAGTAGATCATTTCTTCCCTGAAGTTGTTCACAATGGAGTGGAATGAATTCCCCACCGACTGGCCCAGTCCGCATTTAGCGGTAATTTTCATGGTTTGCGACAATTTCAGGAGGGTGTCAAGGTAGCTGGCGGGCTTTTCTCCGCGTTTCACGGCCTCAATACCCAGGAAGAGCTGCTGGCAACCCACCCGGCAGGGGGTACATTGTCCGCACGACTCTTCTTTGAAGAAATCCAGGTAGTTATGCAACACGTTGTACATAGAACGTGAAGAATTGAAGAGCATCATGGAACCACCGGTAGGAACGCCTTCGAATCCAATGATGGTATCATTGAATTTTTTTCGGGGGACGCAGAATCCTGCAGCTCCTCCCACCTGTACGGCTTTAGTGTCGCCGTCGCCGAATTCGTTCACGAACTGTTCCACGGTCATTCCCAGTTCCAGTTCATAAATGCCCGGAATGGGCGTATCGCCCGAGATACTGAAAAGCTTCGATCCGCGTGAATCAACCGTACCCAATTTCTGGTATTCGGCTGCACCTATCCGGCTGATGATCAGGGCAGACACAAAGGTCTCCACATTATTGATCACGGTAGGTTTTCCCCTGAAACCGTACTCGGTAGGATAGGGAGGCTTGTTACGGGGTTCGCCGCGGTCTCCTTCCATCGATTCGAACAGGGCGCTTTCTTCACCGCATACGTATGCTCCGCTGCCCAGTTTGATATCAATGTGAAAATCTATGCCGAGGGCTTTCATATCCTCATGGAACTCGTCAAGTATCTGATACAGTTTGGGAAGGAGAAAACGGTATTCTCCCCTCAGGTACATGTACCCTTCTTTTGCGCCGATGGTTCCGGCACACAGAGCCATGCCATTGAATACCTTGCGGCCGACCCTGTCAAGGATTTCACGATCCTTAAATGTGCCGGGCTCGCCTTCATCGGCATTACATACCACGTATTTTTCAGGATCTTTCTGATCCCGGGTAAATTTCCATTTCAGTCCGGTAGGAAAACCGGCGCCGCCTCTTCCACGCAGCCCCGAATCAAGGAGTTCCTGAATAACTTCATCCGCACTGCGGCTGAGTACTTCTTTCAGTTCATCCCGGTTCAGGAAGGCCTCGGAAAAGATCAGATCAACTTTTTTCAGGGGTTTATTGTTTGCCATGATATATTCCTGTTTTGGAAAAATGATTGTTCGTTTTACTTACGATTGTATTCAGCGATGATCTCACGTACCTTTTGCGGGGTCAGTTCCGTATAGGGGGTATCATTGATCAGCATAGCCGGTCCCTTGTGGCACCATCCCAGGCAATTGGCTTCCAGCAGGGTGAATTTCTTGTCGGGAGTAGTTTCACCCACCTGTATTTTCAGTATATCGCTGATGGCTTTGATCACCTCATTTCCGTTTTTCATGGAACAGGAAATGGTTTTACAAACCCTGATCACGTATTTCCCCCGGGGAACCGTATCCAGGAAAGAGTAAAAGGTAGCCGTCCCGTACACCTGAGCTGCCGCAATATCCAGCTCACGGGCAATTTCAGTCATGGCTTCGTCCGACAGGTAACGTTCCTTCTCCACCACCCCCTGTAATATGGGAATGAGGCTTTCCCGTTTCCGGCCGTGTTTGTCAGCCAGTTCTTTTACCAATGTTTCAATTTCAGACATTCCAATGATCGTTTAGGGGTTTAAATTATTGTTAAAAAAATAACAGAATTTTAAAGCGTAAATGTAGTATATCACATAGTTCTCAGGCATGATTTTTATCATGCGCCGTAAGATTTAAAAAAGACCATTTAAAAATAAAGACAGGGGGTTTTGCTTTGTTTACAAACCCAGAAAACGGATTCCGATTCCGCTGAGAAAAATAATGCCCCCGGCCAGGGCATGCATATACCTTTCCAGCTTGCCCAGAGGAAGGAAACGGATACCGGTAAACCCCAGCCACACCAACGCCGTCATGGTAAAGACGGTCACCACACTGAACACACCGGCCACGGCCACCACTCCCGCCATGCTGTTTTCAGCTGCCGGATACATCAGCAGGGGGATCAGCGGTTCACAGGGTCCGAGAACAAAGATCAGGAAAAGCACCCAGGGGGTGAGTTTCCCCCTGCCGGCTTCCTCATGCAAATGAGCATGTTCAGTATCATGAACATGGACATGGTTATGCGGTGACCCGTTGGTGTGCATATGCGGATGACTGTGCGGTCTGTTCCTGATGGCCTTCCGGATACCCCACAGCATATAGGCAAGCCCGAATCCAATAAGCAGCCAGGCCGCTATTCCTCCGCGCACCGATTCTACGTCAACCAGCCGGTTCACACCTATTCCCAGCATCACCCCCACGAGGCCCAGCATCACGGAACTGGCCACATGGCCCACCCCGCAGGCTGCAGTGATCCAGAGGGCCCGGGCAACCGTCCAGTTTCTGGCCCGTGACATCACAATGAACGGAAGGTAATGGTCGGGGCCCAGCAGGGTATGCAAAAAGCCAATGGAAGCGGCCGTGGCAATCAGTATTCCGGTTTCCTGTAGCATAAGGCAGTATGAGTTAATGATATGGCTGAATAACCGAAAGTTCTTCTCTCTCATAAAATCTGTCGGAAGGCTTGATGTCCAGTACCGGACTTCCGTCGAGGGCATCCAGACCGATCACCCTGATAACCAGCTTGTCCATGCCCAGCAGATGAACGGTGGATATACCGATCTTTGAGGGCCGGCAGGTTTGGCGGGTGGCGAAAACACCTGTGCTTTCCCCATAATAATTCTGTGCAGTAAGGTCGGTTCCCTTTTCCCGGTGGAAAAGGTACACCACCTCAATGAAGTGATGTTCCTCCAGCCCTTTCAACCCTTCCCGGAATTTCTCCTCTACCACCAGCATGCTTTCCCTGCTGCGGATCAGGGCCGGATCGGCCGGATCAGCAAAGGAATTTCTTACTACCCCGATCTGTTGAATCTTATCCTGTATCATGGCCATTAAACCTGCATACCGGCCGGAATTCATTCCACCAGCATCATTTCATCGATCAGATAGCCGGCCCCGGCGTATTTGTCGATCAGAAAAAGCACATACCGGATGTCGAGTGAAATATTCCTGGATTTTTCGGGATTGAACATCAGGTCGCTCATCACTCCTTCCCAAACACGGTCAAAATTGATCCCGATCAGATGTCCGTCGGCATTGATCACCGGACTTCCCGAATTGCCTCCCGTGGTATGATTGGTAGCCAGGAAACAAACATGAAGTTGCCCGTCTTCGGCATACCTTCCGAAATCTTTTTCACGATATAATGTTTTTAGTTTCTCAGGTACCCGGTAATCGTACACATCAGGATCGTCTTTTTCTATCACTCCCGCAAGGGTGGTATAATGCCTGTGAATCACCGCATCGCGCGGTTCATATCCCATTACCTGTCCGTAGGAAACCCGCAGGGTGAAATTGGCATCGGGATACAGGCGTTCGCCCTCCCGGAATTCCATCTGGGCTTTCATATAGAGCCTGTCGAGTTCGGAAATCTGTTGTCTGAGGCGCATGTATTCGGGTACAATCCGCAGGTTATAAAACCGGCGTGCATCCATGCTCAGACGATAAGCCGGATCTTGTATCAGTTTGTTTACTGAATCGGGGCTGAACCCGGCAAGAAAGGATTCCACCCGCGACGCATCGTCGAACCAGCTCTGTTCGAACAGCGCGTCGCTCCATTCGGAATAAAGGCTGCCGTACTCCTTCTTCATCTGTTTCCATACTTCCGGATGGAACTCCTCATCGACGTTGGTTTCGAACAACCGGGCTACAGCGGCAAACATCTGCCGGTCGACAGGCGGATGGTAATCGTCGAAAAAATTGCCGGCAACCTGCTGCAGGCGTGCTACCTGAACATCATAGGCCGCCAACGACGAATCACCCTGCCAGTAATCCTCCAGTACACGGAAATTCCCGGCAAACGAAATAATTTCAGCTCCGTATCTGAAAAACACTTCATTATAATACTGGTACAGCAGGTTGTACTTTCCGAAAATACTGTACAGGCTGTCGTATTGTGCCAGCAGGCGGCCGTATTTCGCCCTGCGTTCTTTTTCAGCCTGTACCCAGTCTGAAAATTCTCTTTCAAATGCCTTTTTCCTTTCAATCACCTGCATTTTTTCCAGTCCCTGCATTTCCCCCATCCAGCGTTTCCATGAATTGCTGAGGGAAGCATTTTTTGCGGCATACTGTATCCTCACCGCAGGACTGGCTTCCATGGCCGCATTCATGATGGCCAGTTTTTCATCCCTGATCTCAATAAGTTTAGGGTAAAGGTTTCCCGTGAGCATCTCGATATGGTCGGATGGAACATACCGGGCGGTACTTCCGGGATAACCGAATACCATGGTAAAATCGCCGGGCTGAACCCCTTTCAGGGATACCGGAAAGAATTTTTTCGGCCGATAAGGCACGTTGCCGGGTGAATATTCGGCCGGCCGGTTATTCTTATCGGCATAGATACGGAACAAGGAAAAATCGCCGGTATGCCTCGGCCATTCCCAGTTATCGGTATCGCCCCCAAACTTGCCGATGGCAGAGGGAGGGGCCCCCACCAGGCGGACATCCCTGAACACTTCATTCACAAACAAGAAATACTGATTCCCCTGGAAAAAAGGCCTCACCGAAGCGGTATAATGGGTTCCCTCCACCGCCTCGTCTATGATGGCGGAAGCCCTTTCCTCCAGGATTTTTTCTCTTTCCCGGAGCGGCATATTTTCATCAATCCCCTCCAGCATCCTTTCGGTAACGTCCTCCATCCTTACCAGAAAAGTAGCCGTAAGGCCGGGATTGGGAAGTTCCTCTTCGGGCGACATAGCCCAGAAACCATGGGTAAGATAATCGTGCTCCAGGGTAGAATGTGCCTGGATACGCCCGTAACCGCAATGGTGGTTGGTCAGCAGCAGGCCCCGGTCGGAGATCAGTTCGCCGGTACATCCCCCGCCGAATATCACCACGGCATCTTTCATACTGGCCCGGTTGATGCTGTACACATCTTCGGCTGTAAGCCGGAATCCCATTTCCTGCATTTCTTCGATATTGTATTTTTCCAGCAACAGAGGGATCCACATCCCCTCATCGGCAAACAACACCCGGCCCAAAAGGACCAGCATGGTAAACAAAACGGCAAGTTTTCTTTTCATAACAAACATGATACAATATTTACATTAGAATTTTTTCAGTTCATGATATAACTGCTGAACGGGCAATCCCATGACATTGAAGTAGGATCCGCTGATCCTTTCTATCCCGATATACCCTATCCATTCCTGGATTCCGTATGCCCCCGCCTTATCAAAGGGTTCGCAGCGTTCAATATAATACTCGATCTCATCACCGGTAAGGCGTGTAAACCATACATCGGTACGGGAATGAAATTCCCTTGATTTTTCCCTGGAAACCAGGCATACCCCGGTATGTACTTCGTGTTTTCTTCCGGAAAGCATCAGCAGCATTTCCCGTGCTTCTTCCGGCCCGGACGGTTTGTTCACCACCCGGTTCCGGCACCACACAATGGTATCGGCCGTGATGACCAGGGCATTATCTCCGGCCAGAGGCATGATCTCCTCTGCCTTTTCCCTGGCAAGAAAAACAGGGATATCTTCTTTCCTGAGATGATCCGGAAAGTTCTCTTCTCCATTGCGGGGAATCATCACTTCAAAATCCAGGCCCAGTTCACGCAGCAGGTACTGCCGGCGGGGCGACTGTGAACCCAGCACAATTCGGTATTTATCAAGATTTTCCAGCCACTTCATATCACATCAGAACATCGAATAAATAATATAACGGACCACGATTGCATACAACACACCGGCAGCCATCACTCCTTTCATCATGATGCTGGCCAGATGAAATTTCTCCGGTGTTCGGGCTATCCATACAGTAATGCCTGTAAAAACCAGAGGCAGCGACACCAGGACGATCATGTAAACCAGGGTAAGGGTATCGCGTAAAAAGCGGACATACACCCAGCCAAGGGCCGCCATTGTAATGGCGATCAGCACGGTAATCACAATCCGTGTCCCGGTCACTCCCATCACAATAGGCAGGGAATGGTGTCCGTATGTCCGGTCTCCTTCGAAATCTTCCACATCTTTGATGATCTCCCTGGTCAATGTGGTTATGAAGGCGAAAAAGGAAAAGCCCAGAATCCAGTAAACCAGCAGGTCAAAGCTGGCGTTCCATTGCCTCAGAACGGGGGCATAGGCCTGGTTCAGCAGGGGGATCTCAAAAAGGGCCACCATAAAGGGGACCAGGGCCGTCAACACGGCTACCAGCAGGTTCCCGATCAGAAACTGCCTTTTATAGGTGGTAGAATAGAACCAGAGCATTCCGGCCACCAGGAAAAACACGATGCTCCACAGGGGTTTTCCCACATAGAAACTCAGGTAAACTCCCATACCCACTCCCACCACATTGAGTACCATATGGATCAACATGGCAAGTCTTCTGGGAATCACTGTTCCCACCACAACCGATCCGGGGCGGTTCAGCATATCGATCCGGGTATCGAAATAGTCGTTGATCACATATCCTGCCGCCGTGATCAGTATGGTAGAAAGGATCAGGAGCAGAAAGTGGCCCTCCGGCAGTTGAAGTTCAAAACCCGGCTCACCTGCAAAAGAAGCCGATGCCACCGCATGATCGTATCTGTCCAGCAGGGGGCTGATCACCCCGTGCCTCATCAGGTACTGGGTAGCGGCAATGATCACCAGGTTCGGCAGACGTATCAGTTTGAAAACAGACTTCATGACGGCCGGTTTACCATCCGAAAGCTTCGCCATTCATCCAGTGGTTGTGAAGCCTGAGCACCTGTTCGATCACATCACGGGCACAACCTTCTCCTCCCTTGAAATGGGAAATGTATCTGGATATCTGTTTGATTTCGGTAACCGCATCTGCCGGACAGGTGGGAAACCCCACCATTTTCATGGCTTCCAGATCGGGAATATCATCTCCCATGTACAGAATGGTCATGGGATCCAGATCGTATTTCCCGATATAATCCTCCAGGTCGTTTTTTTTATACCGGGAATCGAGATAAATATCGGTCACGCCCAGCCCTTCATACCTCAGCCTGACGGCTTCCGATCTTCCCCCCGTGATAATACCCACCCGGTAGCCCTTTTTAACGGCCAGCTTAATGGCATAGCCATCACGCACATTGATCGAGCGCATGGGCTCTCCTTCGGGATCCATCGGAATGGTCTGGGTTGACAGCACACCGTCCACATCAAACACGAAGGCATTCACCTTTCTCAGTTCTTCTTTGAAATTGCTCATGATGTGTCTTTCCTGTTTTTTGTCCTGATAATATCATCCGATAATAGTCTGTAGATTTCCTTCCGGCCGGCGTCATGGCCCAGGAAACCCAGGTGTTTCTCAATGACCCGGCGGTCGTTTCGCACAGCCGGACCGGTCTGCGCATTTTCCGGGCCCATTTCCAGGGATTTTTCCATGGTTTCCCGGATCAGGGATTCCAGAGCATAAATGGACAGCCCGTTGCGCTTCAGGATATCTCCCGCAATCCGGTAAAGGTGGTTCTGAAAATTCGAGGCGAATACCGCCGCCACATGCAATGAGAGTCTGACCTCCGAATCCGCTTCGGTGACATGATCGCTGATTTTGCCGGCCAGCTGTCGAATGGCCTCCAGGGTGGAACCGGTACTGCCTTCAATAAAGAGCGGAATTTGCCTGAAATCCAGCAGACGGTTCCGGGTAAATGTCTGCAGGGGATAGATCACCCCGTACTCAGGGGAAAACGCACCCAGCACGGATGCCGGAATACTTCCGGAAGTATGGATAAGTATCCGGATGGTTTTCCCCAGGGCGCCGAGGACCTGCGGAACGGCATCATCGGAAACGGCTATGACCACCGCCTGGGATTGGGGATTAATGGCAGCGGGGAATTTACCCGAAGGGATATTCCGGGTGGATGCCAGCCGGGCAGCCGACACACCGGTTCTGCTGAACACCTCCATGACCTGTACCCCCGCATCCAGCAGAGCCGGTATAAGGTGACTGGCCAGGTTGCCGGCTCCGATGAATGAAACCCTTTGGATCATTCTCTGCATACAAAGCCGTTTTTGCCGGTATTATTCGGCATTCTCGATCTCAATCAGCACCAGGTCGTACAGATAGTAAGCGTAAGGATTATAAAGCTTATAGCAATCATCCTTCGCTTCACCGGAGAAGTACACCACCACCGGTTCCGGATATTGCTGGTCATACCGTTCTATGGCCAGGTCGCGGATATCTTCAGGCACATCCTCTGGATTGCACAGGGTAAATTTTCCCTGGATGTACAGGGCATTAATATAGCCGTATTCCGCGTTCTCCATGTACAACTCTCCTGCTTCCCTGTCTACATGGAATTTGGTTTCCGAATCACAACCACATTTTTCTTTTCCGCATCCGGAGAGATGGATCAGAGATCCAAGGACAAGAAGCAGAATAACGGCTGGAAAGGTTCTTCTCATCTGGCTCAAGTATGTTTTCCCAAAAGTACCAAAAAAAATCGGGTTTCAAGGGTGCCTTCGGGAAAACAAAAGATTACAGCCGGTAGCTGTTGTCTTCTATCAGACGGGACGCAATACGCCGGCGAGCTTCCTTCACATTCACAGGAGCCGTATGTGTCAGCCTGCGCAGGGCTTCTTCCATTTCTTTCAGCCGGTTCCCTTCGGCAAATGACTGCAGGGCATCGGTGCCGTTCTTCAGCATAATGAAAGCCGCATGGTGCATAAACACATCCAGTATATCACGGTATATCCCTGTGTTTTCCTCTCCTTTCATGGCAGCCAGTTTCTGCACCCTCAGCACGGCGGATTCAGCCGCATAGGTTTCCATGATCATATCGGCCAGGTTGTTCATGATCTCCTGTTCGAAGGGCAGTTTTCTTTCGAAGAAGGAGGAAGCGGCACCGGCTACCAGGAGAACGGCTTTCTTGAAATTACGCACTACCTGTTTCTTCTGTTCATCGTAGGTCATTCCCTCAAAAACCGGATATTCCACCGACAGAAGATCATTGAGCAATTCGTTGGCAGGAGTGAACAGGTCGTATTCCCCTTTCTTTGAATGTTTCAGGGTAAGATCGGTCACCAGCAAGCGGTTGATTTCGTTGGTTCCCTCGAAAATACGGTTGATGCGTGAGTCGCGGTACGACTTCTCGACGAGGGTTTCGGAAGAGTAACCCATACCGCCGAATATCTGCACTGCCTCGTCAACAATGTAATCAAGGGCTTCGGAGCTGAACACTTTCAGGAAAGCAGCTTCAATGTTATACCGGGCAATGCCTTCGATGGTGGCTCTGGCTTTATCCAATCCGTCCTGTACCAGTTCATTAATTGCATCATCGATGTTCCTGCTTACCCGGTACACAGAAGATTCGGTAACAAAATGCCGGACAGCCTGTTCGGCCAGCTTATGCTGTATGGCACCGAAGGAGGAGATCAGCTGTCCAAACTGTTTCCGCTCATTGGCGTACCGAATGGATTCGTTGATGGCTGTTCTGGAAGCACCCAGCACATTGGCTCCCAGCTTGATCCTTCCCATGTGGAGAATATTCAGAGCGATACGGTATCCACCTCCCCTTTCGCCGATCAGATTTTCCACCGGCACTTTCACATCGTTAAAAAAGAGCTGAACCGTGGAAGAACCCTTGATCCCCATTTTGTGCTCTTCCGGATTCCTGACCACACCGGGAGAATGGGCATCCACTAAGAACGCACTGAGGCAGCGATCGTTGTCAATTTTGGCAAATACCGTCAGCAGATCGGCAAACCCCCCGTTGGTGATCCACATTTTCTGGCCGTTCAGAATGTAATGCTTACCGTCTTCCGAAAGGGTGGCACTGGTTTTTCCGGCATTGGCATCGGAACCGGCCCCCGGTTCGGTGAGGCAGTAAGCGGTGAGCAGTTCGCCTGTCACCATCTTTGGAATGTATTTGCGCCTGAGCTCATCGCTTCCGTAATACAGCAGGGGACAGGTACCGATACCTGTGTGGGCTGAAAAAGCCACCGAAAAAGAGAAACCCGCGCCCATTACCTCGCTCGACAGCATGGTGGTCACAAAATCCTGTCCGAACCCTTCGTACTCCTCCGGCACGGAGATTCCCAGCAGTCCGAGTTCTCCGGCTTTCTTGAGCAGGGAAGGCATAAGGCCTTTTTCCTGCTGATCAATCCGGTCGAGTACCGGGAACACTTCCGTTTCCAGGAAATCACGGCAGGTAGAAGCAATCATCCGTTGTTCCTCATTGAATTCTTCGGGGATAAAAATGTCTTCGGGCAGGGTATCCCTTACCAGAAATTCACCACTTTTGAGTGCTTTTTTTTCCATTTTTTTCAGATTCAGTTATTTTACAATCCAAGAGAAAGGGCCACCATTTCGGCAATGTCGTATATTTTCACTTCCTCTTCCCTATTTTTGTATTTGATCCCGTCGGTCAGCATGACCATACAGTAAGGGCAGGCGGTCACAACAATCCCGGCACCTGTCGAAAGGGCTTCTTCCGTTCTTTCGATAAAAATCTCCTTATCACCCGGTTCTGCTTCCTTGAACATCTGCCCCCCTCCGGCTCCGCAACACAGAGCAAAGCTCCTGTTCCTGGGCATTTCGGCAATTTTCGCACCCAGTTCTCCGAGCACCATACGGGGGGCTTCGTATTCGCCGTTCCCCCTTCCCAGATAACAGGGATCGTGATAGGTCACCATGCAATCCCTGAAAACGTTCCTGCCGGGTGTTAATTTACCCTCACGGACCAGATCAAGCAGGAATCGCGTATGGTGGGTCACTTCATAATGGCCTCCGAAATCGGGGTATTCATTTTTGAATGTGTTATAGGCATGGGGATCGCAGGTAAGGATTTTTTTTACTCCGTACCGGTTGAACAGATCAATATTGGAAAGGGCCTGCATCTGGAACAACATTTCATTCCCCGCCCTGCGGGCCACATCTCCCGAGGAAGATTCTTCGGTACCGAGTACGGCATAATCCACATGCAAAAAGGTGAGTATCTTCACAAACGCACGCGTGACATGCTTGTAACGGTCGTCATAGGCGCCGGCGCTGCCCACCCACAGCAGGTATTCCGGTTTCTCGCCCCGGGCCGCCAGATCGGCCATCACGGGAACGTTGATTTTTGTTTTTCCTGTAGCGTTCATGGTATTCCGATTCAGGCGTTTATATAAAGTTCTTCCGCCCACAGCATTCTGTCTTCCCGGGGATACTGCCAGGGTGCCCCGTTATTTTCAATGTTCGTAAACACCGCATTGAGTCCGGCCGGACCACTGGCTTCCTCCATCACCAGGTAGCGCCGCATATCCACAATCAGGACGGGATGGTTTATATTGAGGGGACATTCCCGGGCACAGGCATTACAGGTGGTACAGGCCCACAGTTCTTCTTCCGTCACATAATCACGCAGTAACGAACGGGCATCGTCAAAATCTTTTCCCTGTCTGATCAGGCCGGGACCTTTCTCCTTCATACGGGCCCGGACATTCATAATAATCTTGCGGGGGCTGAGCTTTTTCCCCGTAAGATGGGCGGGGCAAACGGCCGTACACCTTCCGCACTCGGTACATGACAAGGCATCCAGGTAACTCTTCCAGGTAATGTCTTCCACATCCTTCACCCCGAAACGTTCCAGTTCCGCCGGTTCGCCGGAAGAATCCTCTTCGGTGCCGGGATGTAGCATGGCCCGAATTTCCCGGGTGATATGCGGCATATTGGGCAATTTCCCCAGCGGATCAAGCCGGCTCAGGAACACGTTCGGAACAGACATGAACACATGGAAATGCTTGGAATAGGGCAGGATATTGGCAAAAAGGAAGATCAGCAGAATATGGGCCCACCAGTTGATTTCATGAGCCCGGTATACCGGTGTCACTAAAAGGTCGCTTCCCAGGAAGGAAGATATCAGGCTGCTTACCGGGAACACGCCTTTTTGTTCAAAGCCTGCCAGAGCAGTGTATGTAACATAGGCTGTATTCATTCCCAGCAGGGTGATCATGAGCAAACCAATCAGGCTGAGAGCCAGGATGGCATCCAGATGAGAAGTATGCTTCATTTCTTCGCCCCGGAAGCGGGGAATGTCCATTGCCACACGGCGTATCAGGAATGCGATCACAGCCACCAGCACTATAAGGGCAAAAACATCACCTAAGGCAATAATGACATCGTACACAGGACCCAGAACAGCCAGGAAGCGTTCGGTACCGGCCAGTCCGTCAATCACCATTTCAATACTGCCGAACAGAATCGCCAGAAATCCCCAGAAAACCAAGGCATGCATCAAACCCACCACCGGACGGCGGAACATTTTATTCTGCCCGAAGACCTCGGTGAGTACCAGTTTGAACCGTCTGCCCCAATCTTTAACCGGAAAAGCAGGTTTTGTCAGTCTGAAGAAAGCCACAATCCGTGCAACGGTCAAGGAAAATACGCCCAGAGTGATCAGAAGGGTAAGGGCAAAAACAACCTGTTTTGACATAGTAATCAGCTTTTTTTGCCGGGAAAATCAGGTCCCGAATGATGAAAGCACAGGGGTCAGGATTTTTTCAATTCCTCCACAGCCCGGGTAAATTCGGGCACCACCTTGAATGCATCCCCCACGATTCCGTAATCGGCCATCTCGAAAATGGGGGCATCGGGATCTTTATTGATAGCCACGATATATTTTGAACCCCTTACCCCTGCCATATGCTGAATAGCTCCGGAAATACCCACGGCAATATAGAGACTGGGAGCAATGATTTTGCCGGTTTGGCCGGTATGTTCGGAATGGGGTCTCCAGCCTTCATCGGAAACGGGGCGGGAACAGGCGGTTGCCGCATGCAGCACTCCGGCCAGTTCTTCCAGCATGGTCCAGTTTTCAGAGCCTTTCATTCCCCTGCCGCCGGAAACCACAATATCGGCATCGGTCAGCAGGATTTTGCCGGTTTGTTTCTGGACGTCTTCCACACGTATGGCCGGTTTCTCAGCCTTTTCGGCCACAAAATCCTTTATCTCCGGTTGTTTTTCATTCTCATGTATGCCATACGAATTCTGCATCAGTGTCAGCACCCGTGTTTCCGTACGGAGGGCGATGCGGGCAAATGCATTCCCGTTAAACACTTTTTTCTTCACCACAAAAGGTTCATGACTTTCGGGAAGTGCCACCACCGCAGCACCCAGAGCCGCTTTCAGCCTGGCCGAAAGACACGGAGCCAGCGCCTTCCCCGCATTGTTATGAGCCAGCGCCACCGTACGGGAACCGGTTTTTTCCACCGCTTCGGCTATCACCGAGGCAAATACCCGGTTATCCAGGAAGGTATATTCCTCCCCTTCCACCTTCCATATCTTTTCAGCCCCGAACCGGCCCAGTTTGGCCAGTTCCTCCTCATCTACCTTTCCGACGGAGAGGACGTTCACTTCTCCTCCGGTCAATGAGGCTATTCCCGAAGCATAAGAAACCAGTTCATGGGTAATTTTCTTGAATTTCCCGTCCCAGTTTTCGGCATATACTAAAACAGACATATCGGTATCTTTGAATATTTTACAATGGATTCAGATAACTTTCGCTTCTTTGTGAAGCAATTCGGCGAGTTCTTTTACCTGGTCAGGATCCAGTTTCCTGCATGGAGGTTTGGGTGCCGGTGTTTCAAAACCGAGGTACTCGGTCAGTGGGTTCACTTCCACAGCCGGCACCACCTGCAGGGGTTTTTGTTTGGCCATCATGATCCCCCGCATGGAAGGGATCCTCGGTTCTCTGGCGATTCCTTTCTGTACAATGGCTACCATAGGTGATTCGGCATAAATCTTTTCCACTCCCCCGTCGATGTCCCTGCACAGGAGCCATCCTTCACCGGCCGGTTCAATTCCTGATACCGCTGAGACGGATGTTACGGAAAGCAGTTCGGCCAGCATGCCTCCCACAGCGGAATTGTTGTAATCGCTTGATTCGATACCACAGAAAATCAGATCAAAGGGATACTGCCTGAAGGCTGCAGCCAGTTGCGAGGCCACCGAAAAAGCATCGGCGGGATCTGCATCCACCCGGATGGCACTGTCTGCCCCGATGGCCATGGCCTTCCTGAGGGTAGGATCGGCTTCGGTTCTTCCCACATGCACAACCGTGACTTTTTCCACCCTGCCGGCAGATGCTTCCTTGATTTCGAGAGCCCGGGTCAGGGCCAGTTCATCCCAGGGATTAATGATCCACTGCACCCCGTTGGTATCCAACTGGGTGTTGTTGTCCACGAACCGGATACGGGTGGTGGTATCGGGAACATGACTCAGACATACAGCAATTTTCATCGGATGATGATTTATGGTTTATTGATGGTTGTTCCTTATTGCAAAAAATCCCGGCTTTCCGTATTCCTCCGGCTCAGACAGGCAGCCCTGTTCCTTCCGGCTTTCCGTCCGTCTGGGGTTATTTCATCTCCGGCCGGGCTTTTTTATGGTGGACAAATATAAAAAAAACTGTTTTAATCCCTCCATTCCAAAATCAAATACCCTGAAAACCGCCATATAATGAAAAAACCCTGCCGTTACGACAGGGTTTTTTTCCTTTGTTCGAAAAATAATCAGGCCTGGGCCGTAGGCCCTCCGAAGTTCATAGGCACCACGGGTCCGCCTGACCCTTTCACATTCTTGATGGGGCCGTGTACCGATTCGTACTTTGCGATATTATCCTTCAGTGCGGCCATCAACCGCTTGGCATGCTCGGGTGTGAGTATGATCCTTGATTTGACCCTGGCTTTTGGAACACCGGGCATAATCCGGATAAAATCGAGGATAAATTCGGCAGCCGAATGAGTAATAATAGCCAGATTGGCAAATACTCCCTGTCCTACTTCATCACTCAGTTCGATCTGGATGTGGTTTTTCTGTGGTTTGTTTTCATCCATGATTATTTTTCTTTTTCGTTTCAATCATACTCTCTTCCTCCTTACCGGAACCAGATACCATCGACCGGTATTCCTCCATGGAACCCACCACCAGGTCCTGGTATTCGCGAAGACCCGTTCCGGCAGGGATCAAATGCCCCACAATCACGTTTTCTTTCAGTCCTTCCAGTTTATCCACTTTTCCGAAAATGGCGGCTTCATTGAGCACCTTGGTGGTTTCCTGGAAGGAAGCAGCCGACATGAAGCTGTTGGTTTGCAGGGCGGCCCGGGTAATTCCCTGGAGTACCTGGCTGGAGGTAGCCGGAACGGCATCCCTGTACTGTACAGGCTTCATATCTTTTCTTTTGAGAATGGAATTCTCATCACGCAGCTTCCTGGCGGTAATAATCTGGCCGGGACGCAGGTTCGGACTGTCGCCTGCATCCATCACCACTTTCTTGTCATAGATCCAGTCGTTCTCATCCATGAATTCCCATTTGTCGACCAGTTGTTTCTCGAGGAACCGTGTATCGCCCGGATCTTCAATCTCCACTTTGCGCATCATTTGCCGCACAATGATCTCAAAATGCTTGTCGTTGATTTTCACCCCCTGCATCCGGTATACTTCCTGCACCTCGTTCACAATATATTCCTGAACGGCGGTAGGACCTTTGATAGCCAGAATGTCGGACGGTGTAATGGCACCGTCGGAAAGCGGGATCCCGGCTCTCACATAATCGTTTTCCTGCACCAGGATCTGCTTTGAAAGAGGAACCAGGTATTTCTTCACCTCACCGGCTTTCGATTTGATGATGATCTCGCGGTTGCCCCTCTTGATCTTTCCGAAGGAAACTTCACCGTCAATTTCAGCTACAATGGCCGGGTTCGAGGGGTTTCTGGCTTCAAAAAGCTCGGTTACACGGGGCAAACCACCGGTGATGTCACCCGATTTCCCAACAGCCCTCGGTATCTTGACCAGGATCTGTCCCTGCTTCACGGCGTCCCCTTCGTTAACCACAATGTGTGCGCCAACCGGCAGGTTGTATGCTCTGAGGACTTCATTTTTCTTGTCCACGATCTTGATCATGGGGTTTTTGGTCTTATCACGTGTTTCGATAATGACCTTTTCCCTGAAACCGGTCTGCTCATCCGATTCTTCACGGAAAGTAACCCCGTCCAGTACGTTTTCGAACTGTACCTTTCCTGTCATTTCGGTAATGATCACCGCATTGTAGGGATCCCATTCGCAGATCAGATCGCCCTTTTTTACTTCATCCCCGTTCTGGATGTACAGTTTCGCTCCATAGGGAATGGGATGGGTTGTCAGCGGGATATGGGTATTTTTATCAAGTATACGAAGTTCGGCCAGACGACCGATCACAATACCGTATTTCCGGTTCAGCACCTCATCTTCATATTCCACTGCCCGGAGCTCCTCTATCTCCACCACTCCGTCGTATTTGGCAACAACGCTCGATTCGGCAGCAATATTGGAAGCGGTACCTCCTACGTGGAATGTACGCAGGGTAAGCTGAGTGCCGGGTTCTCCGATCGACTGCGCTGCGATCACCCCAACGGCTTCTCCTTTCTGGACCATTCTGCCGGTAGCCAGGTTACGACCGTAACACTTGGCGCATACCCCTTTCTTCGATTCACAGGTCAGCACCGACCGGATCTCCACCTGTTCGATGGGCGATTCCTCGATGATCTGAGCCACTTCCTCGGTGAATTCACCTCCGGCCTTTACAATCAGTTCCCCTGTATTCGGATGGTAAATATCATGCACGGAAGTACGTCCCAGAATCCTTTCATAAAGTGATTCTACCACCTCTTCATTGTTCTTGATGGCAGTAGCTACCAGCCCGCGGAGGGTTCCGCAGTCTTCCTCGGTTATCACCACATCCTGGGCCACATCCACCAGCCTGCGGGTAAGATATCCCGCATCGGCGGTTTTCAGGGCGGTGTCGGCCAGCCCTTTACGGGCACCGTGAGTGGAAATAAAGTATTCCAGTACCGACAATCCTTCCTTGAAGTTCGACAGAATAGGGTTCTCTATAATTTCGGCTCCTGTGGCGCCCGATTTCTGCGGCTTGGCCATCAGTCCCCTCATACCCGAGAGCTGGCGGATCTGCTCTTTCGATCCCCTTGCTCCGGAATCCAGCATCATATATACCGGGTTGAATCCTTTCTTGTCGGACGACAGCCGCTGCATAAGGGTTTGCGTAAGCTTGGCGTTGGTATGGGTCCAGATGTCGATAATCTGGTTATACCGTTCGTTATTGGTAATAAACCCCATATTGTAATTGTTCAGCACTTCGTCCACAGCCTGATAGCCTTCTTCCACCAGGGGGCTCTTTTCTTCGGGTACGATCACATCGTCCAGGTTGAACGACAATCCTCCCTTGAAGGCCATGAAGTATCCCTTGTCCTTTATATCGTCAAGGAATTTGGCCGTGGCAGCCGTACCGGTCATTTTCAGCACCTTGCCGATGATTTCCCGCAATGACTTCTTGGTCAGCAGTTCGTTGATGAACCCCACTTCGCGAGGCACCACCTCGTTGAACAACACTCTTCCCACCGTGGTTTCCACCATTTTGCTGACCGGTTTCCCGTCCTCCATGGTGTTCACCTTCACCTTGATGATGGCATGCATATCCACCTTGCCCTCGTTGAAGGCAATATTGACCTCTTCGGGCGAATAAAACACCATTCCCTCGCCTTCTACCACGTCATCGGGTGTGCTTTTCCTGGCTTTGGTCATGTAGTACAGCCCCAGTACCATATCCTGGGAAGGAACCGTAATGGGAGCTCCGTTGGCCGGGTTGAGAATATTGTGGGCGGCCAGCATCAGCAGCTGGGCTTCCAGAACAGCGGAATTCCCCAGGGGAACATGCACAGCCATCTGGTCGCCGTCAAAGTCGGCGTTGAAAGCCGTACAAACCAGTGGATGCAACTGGATGGCCTTTCCTTCGATCAGCTTGGGCTGAAAGGCCTGAATACCGAGACGGTGCAGGGTAGGCGCCCGGTTCAGCAGCACGGGATGACCTTTCAGTACGTTTTCCAGGATATCCCACACCACCGGATCCTTGCGGTCGACAATTTTTTTAGCCGATTTCACCGTCTTCACAATCCCTCTTTCTATCAGCTTTCTGATGATAAAAGGCTTGTACAGTTCGGCCGCCATATCTTTGGGCAATCCGCACTCGTGGAGCCGCAGTTCGGGTCCTACCACGATCACCGATCGGGCAGAATAATCCACCCGTTTCCCGAGCAGATTCTGGCGGAACCGTCCCTGCTTGCCCTTAAGGCTGTCGCTGAGCGATTTCAGCGGCCGGTTGGCATCAGTTTTCACGGCATTCGACTTTCGGGAATTATCGAACAGGGAATCGACAGCTTCCTGCAACATTCGTTTTTCATTCCTGAGGATCACCTCCGGAGCTTTAATCTCGATCAGCCGTTTCAGGCGGTTGTTCCTGATAATAACCCTGCGGTACAGATCGTTCAGGTCGGAAGTGGCAAAACGACCCCCGTCGAGGGGAACCAGGGGACGAAGCTCAGGGGGGATGACAGGAATAACCTTCAGTATCATCCACTCGGGTTTGTTCACTCCCTTGGATGCCCGGAAAGCCTCCACCACCTGCAGACGCTTCAGGGCTTCATTTTTCCTTTGCTGTGATGTTTCGGTGTTGGCTTTATGCCTCAGGTCATAGGAAAGTTCATCCAGGTCGAGGCGTTCCAGCAGCATCTGCACAGCTTCCGCACCCATTCCGGCAATGAACTTTTCCGGATCGCTGTCGTCCAGATACTGGTTTTCCTTCGGAAGCGATTCCATGATGTCGATGTATTCCTCTTCCGTCAGGAAATCCATGTAATGGATGCCGTCGGCTTCCTTGATACCGGGATTGATCACCACATAGCGCTCATAATAAATGATGCTGTCAAGCTTTTTGGTAGGCAGCCCCAGCAGGTAGCCGATTTTGTTGGGAAGCGAGCGGAAATACCAGATGTGGGCTACCGGCACCACCAGGGTGATATGTCCCATGCGTTCGCGCCGCACCTTCTTCTCGGTCACTTCCACCCCGCAACGGTCACAAACGATACCCTTGTAACGAATCCGTTTGTACTTTCCGCAATGGCATTCATAATCCTTTACCGGGCCGAATATCCGCTCGCAGAACAGACCGTCCCTTTCGGGTTTGTAGGTCCGGTAATTGATGGTTTCAGGTTTCAGGACTTCTCCGCTTGATCGTTCCAGAATTTCTTCGGGAGATGCCAGACCAATGGAGATCTTGGTAAAGTTGCTTTTGACTTTTTGGTCCCTTCTGAATGACATATCTCTGTATTGTTTGTTATCGGTAAATAATGAATGTAACCATGAATAATCCTACACCAGGTTAATGCTAAGTCCCAGTCCGCGCATTTCATGCAGCAGCACGTTCAGCGATTCGGGAATACCTGGTTGTGGCATGGGTTCACCCTTGACGATAGCCTCGTAGGTACGTGCTCTTCCGGCCACATCGTCGGACTTCACGGTAAGGATCTCCTGAAGAATATGGGATGCTCCGAACGCTTCCAGGGCCCATACTTCCATTTCCCCGAAACGCTGGCCACCGAACTGGGCCTTTCCGCCCAAGGGTTGCTGGGTGATCAGCGAATAGGGCCCGATGGAGCGGGCATGCATTTTGTCGTCCACCATGTGTCCGAGCTTCAGCATGTAGATTACCCCCACCGTAGCAGGCTGATCAAAACGTTCGCCGGTACCACCATCGTACAGATAGGTTTTTCCGTATTTAGGAAGCCCGGCCTTATCGGTATATTCCGTGATCTCATCCAGGTTGGCCCCGTCGAAAATGGGGGTGGAGAATTTAACCCCCAGTTTGTCACCGGCCCAACCCAGCACGGTTTCATAGATCTGCCCCAGGTTCATCCTTGAAGGCACACCCAGCGGGTTCAGCACGATATCCACAGGGGTTCCGTCTTCCAGGAAAGGCATGTCTTCCTGGCGAACGATCCTCGAAACAATCCCCTTGTTCCCGTGACGTCCGGCCATCTTGTCGCCCACCTTGATCTTCCTCTTCTTGGCTATGTACACTTTAGCCAGCTGGATAATACCGGCAGGCAGTTCATCGCCAATGGCAATGCTGTATTTCCTGCGCTTGTATTCACCGTCCAGCTCCTTGTATTTCAGCATATAATTGTAGAGCAGGGTCTTGATGGTATCGTTTTTCTTCTTGTCCGTAGTCCACTTGTTGGGATTTACCCCCAGGTAATCGATTTCCTGCAGCTGCTTGAGGGTAAATTTGTTTCCCTTGGGGATCAGGTCTTTGTTGTAGTAATCCTTTACTCCCTGGGATGTTTTTCCGTTCACCAGGATAAACAGCTTGTCGATCAGTTTCGATTTCAGTTCGGCAGCCTGTTTTTCGAATTCCGCCTCGATTTTATCGAGCAGGGGTTTCTCGGCCATTTTCACCTTGCGGTCTTTGATGGCCCGTGAAAACAGTTTCTTGTCGATCACCACCCCTTCCAGGGAAGGAGGTGCTTTCAGCGAGGCATCCTTCACATCCCCGGCCTTATCACCGAAAATGGCCCGCAGAAGTTTTTCTTCGGGCGAAGGATCCGATTCCCCTTTGGGGGTGATCTTCCCTATCAGGATATCGCCCGGCTGCACGTTGGCTCCGATGCGTATCAGTCCGTTCTCGTCGAGATTCCGGGTAGCCTCCTCACTCACATTGGGAATATCGGAAGTGAGTTCCTCGAGTCCCCGTTTGGTATCACGCACCTCCAGCAGGTATTCATCAATATGGATGGAAGTGAACATATCTTCGTGCACCACCCGGTCGGAGATCACGATAGCATCCTCGAAGTTGTAACCCTTCCATGGCATAAAAGCCACTTTCAGGTTCCGTCCCAGGGCGAGTTCCCCGTTCTCGGTGCCGTATCCTTCCGTAAGGATCTGACCCTTCACCACCTTGTCGCCCCTGGACACGATAGGCTTCAGGTTAATGCAGGTATTCTGATTGGTTTTTTTGAACTTGGGAAGCACATATCGTTTCACCTGATCGTCAAAGCCCACGAATTTTTCTTCGTCGGTTCGGGAGTATCTGATCACGATCTCGTCGGCATCCACATATTCCACCACTCCGTCGCCTTCAGCCACGATCAGGATGCGCGAATCGCGGGCCACGATCCCCTCGATACCGGTCCCCACGATGGGAGACTCGGGTTTGATCAGGGGAACGGCCTGCCGCATCATGTTCGATCCCATGAGGGCACGGTTGGCATCGTCGTGCTCGAGGAAGGGAATAAGTGAAGCCGCAATGGAGGCGATCTGGTTGGGTGCCACATCCATCAAGTCAATACGCGAGGTATCTTCCAGCGGGAAATCGCCTTCAAACCGGGCTTTTACTTTCGGGTTCACAAAGGTCCCTTCATCGGTAATGGGGGCATTGGCCTGGGCAATGATCTTGGCTTCCTCTTCCTCGGCGCTGAGGAAAATGATGCCGTCATGATCCAGCCTCACCTTTCCTTCCTGTACCTGCCGGTAAGGTGTTTCAATAAATCCGAGTTCATTTACCTTGGCATACACACACAGAGAAGAGATCAGTCCGATATTGGGTCCTTCCGGGGTTTCAATGGGACACAGGCGTCCGTAGTGGGTATAATGCACATCCCTCACCTCGAAACCGGCTCTTTCGCGCGACAGACCACCGGGACCCAGAGCCGACATCCGGCGTTTATGGGTCATTTCAGCCAGCGGATTAGTCTGGTCCATGAACTGTGACAGCTGGTTGGTCCCGAAGAAGGAGTTGATCACAGAGGACAGGGTTTTCGAATTGATCAGGTCAATGGGGGTGAACACCTCGTTATCCCGCACATTCATCCTTTCCCTGATGGTCCGGGCCATGCGGGCCAATCCCACACTGAACTGGTTGGAAAGCTGCTCGCCTACGGTACGTACCCGGCGGTTGCTCAGGTGGTCGATATCGTCCACATCGGTTTTGGAATTGATCAGTTCGATCAGGTGCTGTATGATCTGGATGATGTCTTCCTTGGTCAGGACTTTCACATCCATCGATGTTTCCAGCCCCAGTTTCTTGTTGATGCGGTACCGTCCCACATCACCCAGGTCGTACCGCTTGTCGGAAAAGAACAGTTTGTCGATCACGTCGCGGGCCGTGGCTTCATCGGGCGGCTCTGAATTACGCAGCTGCCGGTAAATATGCAGTACGGCTTCTTTTTCCGAGTTACAGGGGTCTTTCTGCAGCGTATTGTAAATGATCGCATAATCGCTCACATTAGCTCCTTTCTTGTGCAGCAAAATGGTTTTGGTACCCGACTCAACGATCTGGTTAATGTGTTCGTTTTCCAGAATGGTTTCCCGGTCGATGATCACTTCATTTCTTTCGATGGAAACCACTTCACCGGTATCTTCATCCACAAAATCTTCCACCCAGGTCTTCAGGACACGGGCGGCAAGTTTCCGTCCCACATACTTTTTCAGGGCCGCTTTACTCACCTTGATCTCATCGGCCAGGTTGAATATCTCCAGAATATCCTTGTCGCTTTCATAACCAATGGCACGAAGCAAAGTGGTTACCGGGAGCTTCTTCTTCCTGTCAATGTATGCATACATCACATTGTTGATGTCGGTGGCAAACTCGATCCACGATCCTTTGAAAGGAATGATACGGGCGGAGTACAGTTTGGTGCCGTTTGCATGCAGGCTCTGGCCGAAAAATACACCCGGCGAGCGGTGCAACTGGGAAACCACCACCCTTTCGGCCCCGTTGATCACAAAAGTCCCCTTTTCCGTCATATAGGGTACCGTACCCAGGTAAACATCCTGTATTACGGTATCAAAATCTTCGTGCTCAGGATCAGTGCAGTACAGCTTCAGTTTGGCCTTGAGGGGTACACTGTAGGTAAGCCCTCTTTCCAGGCATTCATCGATGGTGTACCTGGGCGGGTCAATCTGGTAGTCGAGAAATTCCAGCACAAAATTGTTCCGGGTATCGGTAATGGGGAAATTTTCCGTAAATACCTTATAAAGGCCTTCCTTTCTTCGGTTTTCCGGGGTGGTTTCCAGCTGGAAAAACTCCTGGAATGATTTCAGCTGGATTTCCAGGAAATCGGGGTAATCGAGCTGATTTTTGGTTGTTGCGAAATTAATTCTTTCATTCATTGGACAGGAAGCGGTTTAATGAAAGATAGTCCTTATGGACATGAAACGATTTGAATACTTAAACGACAAAAAGGCTTAGTCCCCAAAACAGGGACTAAACCTGTGGTTTACCCGTTTAACGAGTATTATTTCTATTTAATTTCAACTTCGGCTCCAGCTTCTTCTAGTTGTGCTTTCAGTGATTCGGCATCTTCCTTGGTGGTTCCCTCCTTAACGGGAGCGGGAGCAGAGTCAACCAGGGCTTTGGCTTCTTTCAGACCGAGACCGGTGATATCCTTCACAAGTTTCACAATCTGCAGTTTGGCTCCGCCCGGTGATTTCAGGACGACATCGAACTGGGTTTTTTCAGCGGCTGCTCCTTCTCCTTCCCCGCCGGCAGCGGGCCCGGCTACTGCAACAGCAGCGGCCGCGGGTTCAATACCGTATTCATCTTTCAGAATATCGGCCAGTTCATTCACTTCTTTCACAGTCAGATTTACTAGCTCTTCAGCTAATTTTTTCAAGTCTGCCATTTTATTTACATTGTTTTCAGGTTACACTTTTTGTTATGCTCTCTCTTCCAGTGTTTTCAAAACACCGGTTAGAATGTGGCTGCCGGAATTCAGGGCCGACATCACATTTCTCATGGGCGACTGCAGCAAGGCAATTACATCGGCCACCAGTTCTTCCTTCGACTTGAGCGAAGCAAGAACATCGAGGTTTTCGTCACCTATATAGACAGATTCTTCCACATAGGCTGCTTTCAGCACGGGCTTATCATGCATCTTCCTGAACTCTTTAATGAGTTTGGCAGGAAGATTTCCGGTATCTGACAGCATAACGGATGTAGGTTGCTCCAGCACTTCCAGCAGGTCATTATACTGGGTGCCGGATTTTTCCAGAGCCTTGCGAAGCAGTGTGTTCTTAACCACGATCAGCCTGATATCCTTCTCGAAGCACTTCCTCCTGAGCGCCATGGTATCGGCAGCATTCAGGGTGGAAATATCAGCCAGGTAAACGTGGTTGTATTTCCCGAGTTCTTCGGTCAGGTTATCAATGATTTGATTTTTTTCTTCGCGTCTCATGCTCGGTTCTCCATTTTATTCATCCAAAGCTTTGGCATCCACCCTGATACTCGGACTCATGGTACTCGAAAGGTAGATGCTTTTGATATAGGTGCCCTTGGCAGCAACGGGTTTTAGTTTCTGGATCGTGCTGATAAATTCGCGTGCATTCTCCGCAATCTGCTGCGGCTGGAAAGAAACCTTTCCAATGGATGAATGCACAATGCCGTATTTATCCACCTTGAAATCGATCTTACCCATTTTCACTTCCTTCACTGCCTTGCCAATATCCATGGTCACCGTTCCGCTCTTTGGATTGGGCATTAAACCACGAGGTCCCAGAATTCTTCCCAGTGCGCCTATCTTGGCCATAACGGTGGGCATAGTAATTACCACATCCACATCGGTCCAACCCGATTTGATCTTCTCGATGTATTCATCCAGCCCCACATAATCGGCACCGGCTTCTTTTGCCTCCTCTTCCTTGTCGGGAGTACAAAGTACCAGTACCCGGGTCACCTTCCCTGTTCCATGAGGCAGGGTAACCACTCCTCGGACCATCTGGTTGGATTTTCGCGGATCTATCCCCAGGCGTACGTCCATATCCACTGAAGCATCGAACCGGGCGGTATTGATCTCCTTCACCAGCTCGGCAGCCTCAATGAGTCTATAGGCTTTACCGGGTTCCAATTTATCCAGAACCTTTTTTCTGTTCTTTGTTAACTTGGCCATTTTGTAAAGTCAGATTTTTAATTACTTTTTCCGGGAAACTCACCTTTCACGGTGATTCCCATGCTCCGGGCGGTACCGGCCACCATCTTCATAGCCGAGTCAATGGTGAAGGCATTCAGGTCGGTCATTTTCTCCTCGGCAATAGCCCGCACCTGGTCCCAGGTAACCGAAGCTACCTTGGCGCGGTTGGGCTCGGGAGAACCCGACTTGATTTTTGCAGCCTCCATTAACTGCACGGCAACCGGAGGAGTTTTGGTCACAAAATCGAATGACTTGTCAGAATAAACGGTAATGATCACAGGTATGATCTTACCGGCTTTATCCTGGGTCTTGGCATTGAATTGTTTGCAAAACTCCATGATGTTTACCCCTTTCGCCCCCAGGGCAGGGCCCACAGGCGGAGAAGGGTTTGCGGCACCCCCTCTGATCTGCAACTTGATAATTCCAGAGACTTCTTTAGCCATTTGTTGTTTCTAGCTTAGATTTCACATGCCGGCAGCCACTCAGGAAGCAATTATCGCAACTACCGTATATATTTATGGTGCGTAACAGTCTTTTCAAAAATTTCATCTGCAGTATTATTCTTTTTCCACCTGCAGAAAACTCAGTTCCAGCGGGGTTTTACGCCCGAATATCTTTACCATGACCTTGAGCTTCTTCTTTTCCTCGTTCACCTCTTCAATCACACCGGTAAAACTGTTGAAGGGTCCGTCAATTACCTTAACGGTCTCACCCACGAAAAAGGGAACATTGATTTCCTCATCGCTTTCGGCCAGTTCATCCACTTTCCCCAGGATCCGGTTCACTTCCGAAATCCTGAGGGGAATGGGATCACCGCCTTTGGATCCAAGGAAACCCATCACGTTGGGAACATTTCTCAACACATGGGCCACCTCTCCCATCAGGGCAGCTTCCACCAGGACATATCCCGGAAAAAAATTTCTTTCCTTGCTTACCTTTTTGCCGTTCCTGATCTGGTAAACCTTTTCTGTAGGGATCAGCACCTGGCTGACGTAATCCTGCAGGTTCAGACGGGAAACTTCACTTTCGATGTATTCCTTCACCTTCTTTTCTTTGCCCCCGATCGCCCTCAGCACATACCATTTCTTTTCCAGCTCTGCCATGTTATCCCTTCAGGTATTTTTTAATAAAACAAGCTGTAAATCAGTTCCAGTATATTCTTGAAACTGATATCCATAAGAAATATCACCAGCGAGATCAGCAGGGAAGCCACCATTACCACAATGGCACTGCTCTGCAATTCTCCCCAGGTAGGCCATGATACCTTGTGCACGAGCTCGGTGTATGCCTCCTGTATATAATTCTTGATTTTCATGCTGAACTTTATTGGCACGGGAGGAGCGACTCGAACGCCCGACACCTGGTTTTGGAGACCAGTGCTCTACCAACTGAGCTACACCCGTGTACGGAAGCGGGAAACAGGGTCCCCTTCCGGAACCCTGTTCTCCCCCTCCGGTATGGTATTATTCAATGATCTCAATCACCTGGCCGGCACCCACGGTCCGTCCGCCTTCACGGATGGCAAAACGCAGACCCACATTGATGGCCACGGGATAAATTAACGATACTTCAATCGTCACATTATCGCCAGGCATCACCATCTCGGTTCCCTCGGGAAGCTTAATCTCACCGGTAACATCGAGGGTACGCAGGTAAAACTGGGGACGATAATTGTTATGGAAAGGAGTATGACGTCCGCCTTCTTCCTTCTTCAACACATACACCTCGGCCTTGAACTTGGTGTGAGGCGTAATGCTTCCCGGCTTGGCCAGAACCATTCCGCGCTTGATCTCCTTCTTGTCCACTCCCCTGAGCAACAGACCCACATTGTCTCCTGCTTTTCCTTCATCCAGGATCTTCCGGAACATTTCCACACCGGTACAAACGGTTTTCCGCTTGTTGGCACCCAGACCGATGATTTCCAGCTCGTCGCCTGTGTGCACCACACCCAGTTCAATTCTTCCGGTAGCCACTGTTCCGCGCCCGGTGATCGAAAAGATATCTTCCACGGGCATGAGGAAGGGCTTTTCTTCATCACGGGGAGGAACAGGGATATAGCTGTCAACAGCTTCCATCAGTTCCAACACCTTTTCTTCCCATTTAGACTCTCCGTTCATGGCACCCAGGGCTGATCCCCTGATCACAGGGGTATTTTCACCGTCAAATTCGTAGAAATCGAGCAACTCACGCACTTCCATCTCCACCAGTTCGATCAGTTCCTCATCATCCACCATATCTACCTTGTTCAGGAAAACCACGATTTTCGGCACGTTCACCTGGCGTGCCAGGAGGATGTGCTCACGGGTCTGCGGCATGGGACCATCGGTTGCGGCCACCACCAGGATAGCGCCGTCCATCTGGGCTGCACCGGTAACCATGTTCTTCACATAGTCGGCGTGACCGGGACAGTCAACATGGGCATAGTGCCTGTTGGCGGTTTCATATTCCACGTGGGCGGTATTGATAGTAATACCCCTTTCCTTCTCTTCCGGGGCATTGTCAATGGAATCGAAATCCCGGATGGTGGTGGAAAGACCTTGTTTGGACAGTACCATGGTAATGGCTGCCGTAAGGGTGGTTTTCCCGTGGTCAACGTGACCGATGGTACCGATATTCACATGAGGTTTTGTTCTTTGAAATTTTTCTTTAGCCATGATAACAGAAATTAGTTATTGAACCACTATTTGTTTTTGATTTGTCCTTAATGCTTTGAGCCAATGATGGGAATTGAACCCATGACCTCTTCCTTACCAAGGAAGCGCTCTACCCCTGAGCTACATCGGCATCCTTGAGCGGGAGACGGAACTCGAATCCGCGACCCTCAGCTTGGAAGGCTGATGCTCTACCAACTGAGCTACTCCCGCGAATTTTTACCTGCCAACAGGCAGGCAAACCAGAATGAACCGTGCAAATGGTAAATCCTGTTCTGTATAACCATCCAACTGAATGGTTATTGGTAATTGAAGTAATAAAAGAACCCGGCGGTATATTGGCCTGTATCCCCTTTTTGTTCATAAATCCTGCCTGTTGGCAGGTAAATCAGTGGGGAGAGAAGGATTCGAACCTCCGAAGGCATCAGCCAGCAGATTTACAGTCTGCCCCAGTTGACCGCTTTGGTATCTCCCCAGCTGCGATAGATCAGGATCGTGAGCCGATGGGGGGATTCGAACCCACGACCTGCTGATTACAAATCAGCTGCTCTGACCAACTGAGCTACATCGGCACAATATGGTAAGAACCACAATTTTAGGCAAACCCCTGAAAATCGGTTTGCAAATGTATGAATATTTTTTTACAACCCAAAAAAAAACCTTTTATTTTGGAAGGCTTTTCATACTCCCCTGAGCTTCTCTTTTTGTTTGGTGATCTGGCGTTTCAGCGCATCGACTGCTTCGTCGGCAGCCTCTTCAAACGTCTTGCTTTGTTTCTTGGCAAACAGGGGGCTGGGAGGTATATTCAGCCTGATCTCGGCGATCTTGTTTTCATCATTCTGTGAATTGTCAAGACGCAGAAAAACTTCAGCTCCAATGATCCTGTCATTGTACTGCCCCAGCTTCTTGATCTTCTGTTGTATGAAATTCAGCAACTTCTTGTCGGCATCAAACCGAACGGAATGAATTTGAATGTTCATAGCATGCGCTCTTTTGGTTTGTTATTCATGCCCTTGGATGGGCCTGTTTATATATTTGCTTCAGTTTTTCAAAAGTATTGTGGGTGTATACCTGGGTAGCCGACAGGTTGGCATGCCCCAGCAATTCCTTGATGGCATTCAAATCAGCCCCCCGGTTCAATAAATGGGTGGCGAAACTATGCCTCAGTACATGCGGGCTCTTTTTTTCCATGGTAGTCACCAGCCGGAGATAATGGTTCACCACCCTGTATACCAGCCTGGGATACAAAGGCTTTCCATGTTGTGTGAGAAACAGGGCAGGAAAGGATTCCCGTGCGAAGTTTTGGCGCTTCAGCTCCAGATATTTCGTCAGCTGGTCCAGATAGGCCTGGGTAAGAGGAATGATCCTCTGCTTGTTCCTTTTGCCCGTAACCCGCACCTGAACTTTCTCAAAATCCACATCCTCCTCCCTCATCCTGATCAGTTCAGCCTGCCTCATACCCGTAAGATACAGGGTCTCAATGATCAGGCGGTTTCTCATTCCCCTGTAATCATCGCCGAACTCATACCTGTCGAGAAGGTAGTTGATCTCCTCTTCTTCCACAAAACGGGGCAGTTTCTTCTCCTGCTTCGGAGCCCTGATCCTGTCGGCTGGATTCCGTTCCACCAGCCCCCTTTTCACCAGGTATCTGAAAAACGCTTTCACTGCCGAAAGTTTCCTGGCTACCGACCGCGGACTGATGCCTTCTTCCATCAGCTTCACCATCCATGCCCTTATGAGCCGATAACCTGCCTCCTCTGCCGGAACAGATGGTTCCTGGGCGGCGCAAAAACTCATAAATTGCTGAAGATCATTCCGGTACGAAATGACCGTATGGATGGAATATCTTTTCTCGTGCGTAAGAAAACCGATAAATTCTTCCAGGTACTTCATGCAGGCAGAGGTTTGATCACGGATTCAACCAGGCAGGACACAGGAGGCAAACAGTGTCAGCATCCGGATCAAATTACTCTTCGTCCTGCTTCAGTTTCTGGAGAAAGACGGCACGTTTCACCGTCTGGCGGCGTTTTACAGAAGGTTTCGTAAAAGCCTGACGTTCCCGAAGCTCTCTCATGACGCCCGTTTTTTCAAACTTGCGTTTGAATTTCTTAAGCGCTCTTTCAATGTTTTCTCCTTCTTTAACAGGTATGATTATCATATCTACTTCCCGATTAAATTGAGGCGCAAATTTAGAACCGAAAATACATTTTTCAAAATTTTCTTTCGAAAAAGGGATTTATGCTTTGTGTACCTGCCCGGTCAGTTCTGATTTCCCGGCAATCAACGCCGGATCATTTTTCCTCAAATTACAAAAATTTTATGTCAAATTCAAGTTTTCCCGCCATCAAATTCCGGCAGGTACTCAGGGTTTCCGGTGGCCGATTTCAAGGTATGGAGCTATCCGTCGGTAAATGGAATCAGGCAGCAACCGGTTCCTGCGAATCTCTTCCAGATTACTGAATTTCCCCTGCGATTCCCGGTACTGCACCAGCGCCCTGGTATGATAATAATCCAGATAGGGATGCCTGAGCAGTTCCTGGAAACCGGCCCGGTTCAGATCCATTTTCCGGATACGGGTGCTGTCGATCCACACCCTGCCTCCCCAGCCTGCGATCAGCGTGTCATCCAGCCCGTACACCTCGCCCACCTGGTCTATACTGTAAAACCCGCCTATCAGCAACCGGTAGCGCACCAGGCGGGAAGCCAGAACCGGACCCACCCCCGGAAGAACCTGCAGGTCGGCGGAATCGGCGGTATTCAGTTCGAGTGGTGCTGCACCGGCCAGCGATGCCTTTCTTCCACCGGGTTCCGCTCCGGACGCATCTGCTCCGCCCTCGCCGGTGCCCTGCGGGATCCGTATATACGGTTCCAGCAATGCATACCGGCCTGAATCCAGACCGTAAATCTTTTTCAGATCGGCCGGTACCCGGAAAGCACCCCCGCTCTTCAGATAATTATCGGCCGTACGGGCCTGCCGGGGAGTTAATCCAAGGGCCAGCCAGTCGTCATACAAGTTTTCATTTGGATTGAAAGGAAACAGCTTTACCGCCCTGCCCGAATTCTCCCCTTTTTCCTGCTGGAAGGCCATTCCCGTTTCCGGCTTCAGGTTATCCTCAAAATTCCGGATCTCTTCGGCCAGCTCTTCGGCGGAAGGCCAGTCGGGAGGAAACAGCTTATTCCGCACAAGCGGAAACAGGATAATAACAACCATCAGGCAAACCCACAAAAGAATGCCCCGCTTTTCCCTCATGGAAAAGGACAGGAACGGCCTGATCTTTTCTTTCCATTTCATCGGACAGAACGAATCGTAGCGGCATGTTCACGAACCGACGGTTACCCCACTGACAACATACAACATACCGGGTCAGAACAGCCCCAAGCTGTTCAGAAATACAAGCGCTATGGCAATGGGAGCTATAAATCTGACAATGAACAGGTACAAAGGATAATACCTGACGGGGAACATGCCGTTGCTCGACAATTCCCCTGACACTTTCGGTTTCCCCATAAACCAGCCAACAAATACCACAATTAAGAAGCCTCCCATGGGCAGCATATAATTGGCCGATGTATGGTTGAGCAGTTCAAAAACGCTTAAACCGAAAATTTTAAGTTCTCTGAACCACGACCACGACCCGGAAGCAAAAATACCCAGCACGGAAATCGCCAGTGCGGCCAGCAGAGTGGCTTTCCTGCGACCGAGCCGGAATTCTTCCGTAAAATTAGCCACCACCACTTCGAGCACCGAGATGGTTGACGTAAGAGCCGCAACCGCCAGCAACAGGAAAAATATCAGGGAAAAGAAATACCCTCCGGGCATCTGCTGAAAGATCACCGGCAGGGTTTTGAACACCAGGGCTTCCTCGGAAGCAGGGTCAATATTGAAAGCAAAAACCGCGGGAAAGATGGCCACTCCGGCCAGCACCGCAATGAAGGTATCGGCAAGTGAAACACTCACCGCGGTATTGCCCAGCCTTTCCTTCTTTTGAATATAGGAACCATAGGTGATCAGGGTCCCCATACCTATGCTCAGGGAGAAAAAGGCCTGTCCCAGGGCTTCCAGCACCACCTTACCGGTTATTTTGGAAAAATCGGGTTTGAAAAGAAACACCAATCCTTCTCCGGCTCCAGGAAGGGTAAGGGAACGGATACTCAGGGCAATCAGCAGCAAAAGAAGAACGGGCATCAGCACCTTGGCATATTTCTCGATCCCCTTCTGAACGCCTGCCATAACTATCCAGGCAGTCATGACCATAAAAACCAGGAACCACAGTACCGGCCGGGCCGATCCCGAACGGAAAGTATCGAACATGGTACTCATCTCCTCTGCCGACTTGCCCGAAAAACCGTTCACAACCGACTGATAAAGGTACTCCATGGTCCAGCCAGCCACGGCAGCATAAAAGGCCAGGATCATAAAGGCGGCCACCACTCCCATGACTCCCACCAGATACCAGGGCCTGCCCGGAGCCAGAATCCTGAATGCACCGTAGGGATTACGCTGGGCGCTGCGCCCGATAACAAATTCCGACATCATCACAGGAATACCGATCACCACAACAAAAATCAGGTATATCAGTAAAAAAGCCCCCCCGCCATTGGCACCCAGTACATAGGGAAAACGCCAGATATTGCCCAGCCCGATGGCCGAACCGGCAGCAGCTGCAATCACTCCGAATTTACTGCCGAAACTGTCACGATTGGTAAGGTCCATAAGAAAAATGAGTAAAATGGTGAATGAAAGCTCCAAAGGGGCTGCAATATGGTAAATTTTCATGTTTCCTGCAATATGCCGGAGAGCATTCTGAAAAATGAAATTAAAAATCAATATATTTTATACAGTAGTATCAATTATTAATTACTTTATTAATTTTATTTATTATTATTTTATATATATTGATTTTCATTTAAATATTATTTTACACCTGTACCAGCTGATAATATTTGTTTAATTTTATGCGGCATTAAGCATTATGAATATGGCATCGATCTACTCGTCCAAAACCAAGATTATCGCCACCATCGGGCCGTCGTGCTCTGACAGGGAAATATTAAGGCAGATGTTCAACGAAGGCATCGACCTGTGCAGGCTCAATTTTTCCCATGGCAGTCATGACGACCACCTGAAAGTGATCAGGAACATCCGGGCACTGAACGAGGAACTGGGAACACAGGTAGCCATTCTGGCCGATCTGCAGGGGCCCAAGCTACGGGTGGGAGAAATGCAGAACAACGGGGTTTTTCTGGAAAACGGGAAAACCCTGGAAGTGGTAACCACCCCCTGCACGGGAACTCCGGAAAAAATATTCCTGAATTATCAAAGATTCCCGGCCGATGTGAAACCCGGCGACCCGTTGCTGCTCGACGACGGGAAACTGAAACTCAGGGTGCTGGAAACCAACGGCCGCGACCGGGTCAGGGTTGAAGTGGTATACGGAGGATTGCTCTCCTCACGTAAGGGGGTGAATCTTCCCGACACCCGCATTTCATTGCCAAGCCTTACGGAAAAAGACATTCGGGATGCCGGGTTCGTACTCGATTATGATATCGACTGGCTGGCCCTGTCGTTCGTGCGTTCGGCCACCGATGTGATCGAGCTGAAAAAGCTGGTGAAGAAGAAAAAGAAAGCCACCCGCATCATTGCAAAGATTGAAAAACCGGAAGCCCTGGACGAAATCGACAATATCATCGACCTGTCTGACGGAATCATGATTGCCCGGGGAGATCTGGGAGTGGAGGTGGATTACGACAGGGTACCCCTGATTCAGAAAAACATCATCAGAAAATGCATTGACCACGCCCGTCCGGTCATTATTGCCACCCAGATGATGGAAAGCATGATCAACAACTTCCGTCCTACCCGCGCCGAGGCCAACGACGTGGCCAATGCCGTGCTCGACGGAGCCGATGCCCTCATGCTGAGTGGAGAAACTTCCGTGGGTAAATATCCGGTGGAGGTGGTCCGTACCATGCAAAAGATCATCAACTGGACGGAGAAGAACGGGGCACACTTTATACAGGAACATGCACCGACTGAAATGTCCTCCTCTTTCCTGCCCGATTCCATCTGTTACAATGCCGTGATGATGGCCAGGCAAACCCGGGCCACTGCCATCATTACCTTCACCCATTCGGGATACACGGCGCAACGCATCTCAAGCCACCGGCCCACTACAGATATTTTTGCCTTCACCAGCAGCAAAAAACTTCTGAATTCTCTTTCCCTGCTATGGGGTGTCCAGGCATTCCACATGGATCCCTATGAAAAAATTGACGAAGCCATTGCCCACACCATCTCATTCCTGAAAGAGAAAAGGCTGATAAAGGAAGGGCAGGTGGTGATTCACGCGGGCAGCACCCCGCTGATCAAACGGGGACAAACCAACATGATCAAGCTGAGTTATATCTGAACGATCAGAAGGGATATCCGATCCCGATCTGGAGGGTAAAATCATCTTTCAGGGTCCACTTTTCTGTTCCGATCACCCACCGCAGATGATCCGGTTCTTTCGGATCGCGGACCTTCATACCCAGGTCGAGCCGGAACAGGAAGAACGAAAAATCGAAGCGGAAACCCAGGCCTGTACCCACGGCAATCTCCCGGTAGAAACGGTTCCATTTGAACTCTGCACCCGTTCTTTCGTCGCGGGCACTGATATCCCATACATTACCGGCGTCGAGGAACAGAGCGCCTTCCATGACCCAGAACAATTTGAACCGGTATTCCACATTGGCCTCCATCTTAATGTCCCCCGTCAGGTTGGGATACCGCAGGTTGGCCTCATCGTAATACGACCCCGGACCCAGCGATCGTACATGCCAGGCCCGCAGGCTGTTGGCCCCTCCGGAAAAATACTTTTTCTCGAAAGGCAGGGCACGGGAATTCCCGTACGGATAGCCAATGCCGCCGAACAACCGGTACACGAATTCATTCGATTCGTTCAGCACCTTGTGAAAACTCAGGTCGAAATCAGTTTTCACATACTGGGCGTATTCCATTCCAAACAGGCGGTATGCCCCGTTCGGTTTGGGCGTATCAACCAGTTTGTGAAATCCCGTGAGCAGGTTGCCGGCCATCCCGGCATTGAAGCGGAAAAAGATAAAATCGCTCTTCCTCTTGATATTCTGATTGTTGAATACAAAATTATACGTGAACTCGGGAATCATCACGTTCTTGTAGCTGTATTCCAGGTAAGTTCCCCTGATCCGGTCCATGAAATCGGGACTGATATTAAAGATCCTGACCGCATAAAATTCGAAGGGATTCACCGTATGCGAATTGAACCGGTTCCCGTCCCAACGGTACCCGAAAGAGGCATTGGCAATGGTACGGGTATAATCGGGGCGCCGCTGGAAATTGTAAGCCGTGGTAATCCGGGTTTTCGGATCGTATTTCTTCACAAAGCTTTCCTTGTTCAGAAATGGAAGCAGAAACACGGGCAACTGCAGATTGGCTTCGGCGCCCAGTTCCAGCGTGTTTTTCAACCCGCTCTCGTTCTCCGTAAGGGTTTCAATGGCTCCCTTGAATTTCAGATCGAATATTTCGGCTCCCCGGAACAGGTTTTTGTGCTGGTAAATAAAATTGCCGGCCACGCCCAGGTTTCCCGAAGAATTGGTCCCCTCCACCTCCACCGTATACGACTGGCGTGTCATGGGAGTAAGCTGTATCTGGCAGTTCAGCAGGTAATCATCATCCGGACCGACAGGCCGGTAAGGATCCTCAAAAAACTGGATGTTGATCCCCTTGAAAATACGCAGGGAACTGAGGTGCTCATAGGTATTGTCCACGTCTTCCAGGCGGTACCGGTTCCCTTCCATAATATAATTCGAGCGGGTCACCACCCTGGGGCGGACGGTAAAATCCAAGTCTTTCCCGGTAAAAGGAATCCCCCGGTATACCATGGTATCCAAACCGCTGAAATAGGAATTGTCCCTGGCCAGTGCCTCCACCGGATCAAAATCCATGAATACGGTTACCTGATTGATGCGGTATTTGCGGTGAGGTTCCGTACTGAAACGGGCAGGTGTCACCCTGACCTGATACGGTTTTATTCCCAGGATAATATCCACCTGGTGGTTACCCACCGTGGAATCCACTTCAAAGTAGATGTATTCCTTGCTGAAATTAAAATATCCCCTGTTTTTCAGATAGTTTTCAAGCCGTTGCCTTTCTTCCTGCAGCAGATCCTGTTCATACCGCACCCCGGGTTTCAGAAGGGTCCGAACCGTATCGGCCAGCACAATATCCTTCAGGGTAGGATCTTCGAATTTGTAACGAAGTTCGCGCAGGGTGTAAGGATCGCCGGCATGGATGTGATAGGAAACTATGGCTTTCTGTTTCCTGAAAGTGGCCATATCGGTCACCTCGGCGTTGAAATATCCCTTGTTCCGGATAAACTGCCTGAGCTGGTCCCTTGACAGCTCGCGGAGACGGGGATCATAGATCACAGGAGGTTCTCCGATTTTCCGGAGCCAGTTATGAAACCAGTTGTCTTTCCCGAGATTGGAAAGATTGTACAGACCCAGATGAAAACGCACACCCAGGATTTTTTTGTTGGGATGTTGCCTGATATAACTCCGCAACTGGTACTTTTCAATCTTCCTGTTCTCGAATTTAAGCTTATTTTTGTGAAGCAGGTATTCGTTTTCGGGAATGTATTTCGTAGGATTACATGAGGCAAGGGGAAGAAAGCATATCGCCGCATACCAGAATAACCTGGCCGGAGAAAAGGATGACGTATTTTGGTTACTCCTGTTCAATGGTCGTACGGCAAAAGATGCCATGCAAATATAGATAAAATCAGGGGAGATAAATACATCCCCCGAACCTGCAGCTTCCGAACCATCAAATTACGGACCATGCTGTCGAAAAACAAACAAAAACTGATCCGTTCGCTGCAACAGAAAAAATACCGCGACCGGCACGGACTGTTTCTGGCCGAAGGGTGCAAAATTGTGGAAGAACTGCTGCAGGAAGGAGCCGAAGCCTATATTCTGGCAGGTACCGAAAAATGGATCAGGGAACACAGCCTTCTTCTGAACAACCTGAAAGTAACACCCGACCTGCTCGGTGAAAAAGAAATGAAATCGGTCAGCCTGATGAGCACCCCCCAGGAAGTGCTGGCCGTGTTTCGAAAGCCTGTTTACTCACCCGCCCGGGAAAACGTGGAACAGTCCATTTCGCTGGCGCTTGACAACATTCAGGATCCCGGGAACCTGGGAACCATCATCCGTATGGCCGAGTGGTTCGGCATACACGACATTTTCTGTTCGCCCGGCACGGCAGATGCGTTCAATCCCAAAGTGGTGCAGGCCACCATGGGATCCCTGTTCCGCGTGAAGGTACATTACATACCCCTGGAAGAAGTACTGGAACGTTTTCCTCCACCCGGGCCTCCGCATGTTTACGGCACCTTCCCCGACGGCGATTGTTTGTATGATACCCCTCTTGACTATCGCGGGATCATTGTCCTGGGTAATGAGGGGTCAGGGATTTCTCCGGCATTGCTTCCCCGCATTCACAGGAAGATCAGTATTCCTTCCCACCCGGGATCCGGGCTCGATTCGCTTAATGTGGCCGTATCCGCAGCCGTGGTCTGTGCCGAGTTCAGAAGAAGGCAGAGAAAGGTTAACCGCGGCTGAGCCAGGCATGAACCTTATCGGCCATATTTTGCCCGTCGATGGCCGATGAAAGGATCCCGCCGGCATATCCGGCACCCTCTCCGCAGGGGAACAATCCCTCACACGACACCGAACTATGGTTCCCGGCATCTCTGACCACCCTGACCGGACTGGAAGTGCGTGATTCCACTCCCACCAGTACCGCTTCGCTTGTAATAAATCCCCTCATCTTTTCATCAAAAAGCCGGAATCCCTGTTTCAGCCGTTCACATATAAATGGCGGCAGCCATTCATGCAAGGGGGAAGGCTGCAGGCCGGGAAAATAGGAACACGACGGAAGGGAAACGGATCGTTTGTTTTCCAGAAAATCGGTCAGCCTCTGTGCCGGGGCCTGCTGGGTTTTTCCCCCTTCGAACCAGGCCTGTTTTTCCAGGTTTTCCTGGAATTTCATTCCTGCCAGCACCCCGTGCCGGGAAACGGCAGGGATGTCCTCTTCCGTTATTTCGGTAACTATTCCGGCATTGGCGTAGGGTGAATTCCGGCGCCAGGGCGACATGCCGTTCACCACCACTTCTCCCGGGGAAGTAGCCGAGGGAACGATAAAACCACCGGGGCACATGCAGAAGGAATATACTCCACGTTTTCCAGCCCGGGCCGCCAGGCGGTAAGTAGCTGCAGGCACCCCCGGAATATTCTTAAACCCGTGATACTGAATACAGTCAATCAGTTCCTGGGGATGTTCCACCCGCACCCCTATGGCAAAACCCTTCATTTCCAGCCTGACCCCCTCACGGGCCAGCAGTTCGTATACATCCCTGGCCGAATGACCGGTGGCAAGCACCAGGCAATGCGCATTTATCCTGCCTCCCGGTTCGGTAGTAAAACCAGAAAACCGGCCTGCCATACTCAGCAAACCCGTAAGCCGGGTCTGGTAATGAAATTCTCCTCCATGTTCCAGAATGGTGTTCCTGATCTTTTTGATCACCCCGGGAAGCCGGTCGGTACCAATATGCGGATTCGAGTCGTAGAGGATTTCCGGGGGCGCTCCGTGCCACACCAGGGTTTGCAGTATTTTGCCGATATCACCCCGTTTTTTCGAACGGGTATACAGTTTCCCGTCTGAAAAAGTACCTGCCCCCCCTTCTCCGAAACAATAATTCGAATCGGGATCCACTCGGTGTTCCCTTGAAATGGCTGCCACATCGCGTTTCCGCAAACCCACTTCCCTGCCTCTTTCCAGCAATACCGGCTTTCGGCCCAGTTCCAGCAGCCGCAGGGCACAGAATAAACCGGCGGGTCCCGTACCAACAATATAAACCGGTTCGGCACGATTCACACAGCGATAGCCGGGATGGAAAGGTTCCGGCCGTTCTTCGCCGGAAGCGAACACCCTCAGCCGGTAATGCCAGCGAACGGTCCCCCGGCGCGCATCCAGCGATTTTTGCGCAATCTGAACAAAGGCACCGCTTTCCGGAAAAAGTTTGCCCCTGCGCCGCAGTGCACGGAGGATGGCTTCCTTTTCATCTCCTCCGGCAGGCGGGAGGGTAAGGTTGAATTCACGGGGCATAAGGACAGGAACGGTTATTCAAAATGAAAAGAAAGGATCAGGATATTCGACCTGAGACGGCCGACAGCATTGACATATTCAGGATGTGTGGCATTGGGTTCATCCATCAGGATGTCACGCGTACCGGTAGCCAGCTTCAATTCCGTGGAAAACTTGAAATACCTCAGATAAAAGTCTATTCCGAAACCAATTTCATAATAGATGTCAGAGCGTTTCAGCCTCAGGTACAGGTCCTCCGCGTCATCATATTCCTTTCTGGCAGCCAGGTCAATCCGGTAATTCAGCCCTCCCAGCAGGTAGGGTCTGTAATTGTTGATCCGGGTAGACTTGTATTTCACCACCAGGGGAAATTCCAGGTAGGATGATTCCAGTTTCTGGACGGTTCCCACCTTCTTCCTGTCGGAATAGTACACCAGGTTTCGCTGTCCGAAACCGATCCCCGGCAGGAAGCGCAGGTCGAAATACTCATTCATTCTCAGGTTGGAAACAATATTGATATTGAATCCGGGTTTCAGTCGGTTTACATCGGCAAAAAGGGCGGTATCGAGGTAAGCCGATTCGGAGATCACCGCCCCGAAATCCATGGTATTCAGGCCCACCGTAAATCCGAAATGGAGCGGTTTCTTATCGTAGGCCGGATCATTTTTTACCCGGGAACGCTGGCCCGCAGTATCACACAGGAAAAAGACCAATGCTGTCCAGAAGATGATATGGAATTTCGTTTTCAAGTTCCCGGTCTACCCTCGTAAACAAATAACTGTTTTCATACGGTATTATTATCCTTTCAGGGAAAAAGGCAATGAAACGGCCGGGAATGTCAGGATACAGGGTCTTCCAGGTATTTTTCCAGGGTGGTATCGTAGTATTTTTTCAAATCGCACACAAATCCGAAGGAGATATCGTCCACCCGTATTTCGCCTTTGGTAACATGACCCAGGGCCGAGAACGGAAAATCCTCCTTCAGCATAAAATCGATGAATTCGGTCTCGCGGGTGGGAGCCACGGAAACCACCACCCGGCTCTGAGCCTCTCCAAACAGAAAAGCGTCTTTTCTGATTTCCGCATCGGTAGTAATGTCAAAGCCCAGGCCACGCAACATGCCGCATTCCAGCAGGGCGATAAACAGTCCACCTTCCGAAATGTCGTGTGCAGACATCACCAGGCTGTAGGCAATGAGTTTTTTAACCACCTGCTGCATCCTGTGCTCAAAATCGAGGTTAAAATGCGGAGGGGGCGACTGGGTTACTTTGTGCCAGGAAAGCAGGTATTCAGAGCTGGAGATATCGTTTTGCGATTTCCCCAGAAGAAAGATCATGTGGCCTTTGCTTTTAAAGGCCATGGTCATTTGATTGTTCTTCTCCCTGAGCAGACCCAGCATACCGATGGTGGGGGTGGGATGAACCGGTACTTCCTTCCCGTCGATAACCGACTGGTTGTAAAAACTCACATTCCCTCCCGTAACGGGGGTTTCGAACTTTTTACAGGCTTTTCCCATGCCTTTCACTGCCTGCACAAACTGCCAGTAAACCTCGGGATTGTATGGATTCCCGAAATTCAGGCAATTGGTAATGGCCATGGGTTCCCCACCCGAACACACAATATTCCTGGCTGCTTCGGCCACGGCAATCTGGGCTCCGATGTAGGGATCCGCATGTACATACCTTGCGTTGCAATCGACCGTGAGCGCCAGGGCCGTATGGGTTCCCTTGATATCGACCAGCCCTGCATCACATGGAAAATTGGTGGACAGATTATTGGTCCGTACCATAGTATCGTACTGGTGGTATACCCACTGTTTGGAAGCAATATTGGGGTTCCTGACCAGGGCATAGGCCACTTCTTTCAGGTCGTCCGGTTCAGGTACGGTGTCAATGGAGAACTTGCGGTATTCTTTTATATAGGCAGGTTCCCGGGTTTCACGCTCATATACGGGAGCTCCTCCACCCAGTACCAGCGATGAAGCCGGGACATCGGCCACCGGCTTTCCATGCCAGGAAAAAATCAACCTGTCTTCGGGAATAACTTCCCCAATGATCTCACAACTCAGGTCCCATTTGTCGAAAATGGCTTCCACCTCCTTTTCCCTGCCCTTTTTCACCACCACCAGCATCCTTTCCTGTGATTCCGACAACAGGATTTCAAACGGTTCCATATCTTCCTGCCTGAGAGGGATCCGGTCCAGATCAATCCGCATACCGCACTTTCCGCGGGCCGACATTTCAGAGGTAGAACAGATGATCCCGGCGGCTCCCATGTCCTGCATCCCCACCACGGCACCGGTGCGGTTCAGGTCAAGAGTAGCCTCGAGCAGAAGTTTCTCCTGGAACGGATCACCCACCTGCACGGAAGGAAGATCTTCTGCCGAATTTTCGGTTATATCGGCCGAGGCGAAAGTAGCCCCGTGGATACCGTCCTTTCCTGTAAGCGATCCCACAATGTACACGGGGTTGCCTTTCCCCCGGGCCGTAGCCGAGATCATTTCCCCCTTTTTGAGGATCCCCACCGACATAGCATTGACCAGGATATTGGTGCGGTAACAGGGGTCGAAATACACTTCCCCACCCACCACGGGCACACCAAAAGAATTCCCGTAATCGCCGATGCCCTGCACCACCCCGCGCATCAGCCACTGGGTACGGTCGAGATGGATCTCCCCGAACCGCAAGGAATTCAACTGCGCAATGGGCCGGGCACCCATGGTAAATATATCGCGATTGATGCCTCCCACGCCGGTAGCAGCCCCCTGATAGGGCTCAATGGCACAGGGGTGATTGTGCGATTCTATTTTAAAGGCACAGGCCAGATCATTCCCTATATCCACCAGCCCGGCGTTCTCCTCACCCGCCTCTGCCAGGAGATGCTTTCCCTTGCGAGGCAGTGTTTTCAGCCATTTGATCGAATTCTTGTAAGAAGCATGCTCCGACCACATGACCGAATAGATACTCAGTTCGGTAAAATTCGGTGTACGGCCCAGGATTTCCCTGATCCGCTGATATTCCTCCCGGTTGATTCCCAGTTCGCCGGCGGTTTGTTCATTCACTTTTTGAGCAGGCATATGTAAGGCTTTAGTATACCGAAGCAAATATAATCAACAATATGCTGAATCGGAGAAACCTGCCTGGAAATTTCCCCCGGATATTCCAGGGAAGCCTTTTGGGTACAGGCCTTACGGAGAAGTCCTTTTTTTTCTCTATTTTTATCCGTTCGGAATAAAAACAGCGACCATGAACAAAGGAAAAGAAACGGTATGGATCACCGGAGCCTCCGCCGGAATTGGGATGGAAACCGCCCTCCTTCTGGCAGAAACCGGATACCAGCTCATTCTTTCTTCCAGAAGAAAAAAACAGCTGGAAGACCTTTCGGAAAAAATACTTCGCCGATACGGGACGTCGGTGCAGGTAGTTCCTCTCGATGTTACGGAAAGGAAAGAAGTGGAAAAGGCGGTCAGGGGCCTTCCGGAAGACTGGGCTCAGGTAGATATCCTGATAAACAATGCCGGCCTGGCAGCAGGTCTTGATCATCTTCAGGAAGGAGATATAAACGACTGGGAACGGATGATCGACACCAACATCAAAGGCCTGCTGTACATGACCCGCAGCCTGCTTCCCGGAATGGCGGAACGGGGGCGTGGACATGTGGTCAACCTGGGTTCCATTGCCGGAAAGGAAGTTTACGAACGCGGCAATGTGTACTGTGCCACCAAGCATGCGGTAGATGCGCTTTCAAGGGCCATGCGTATCGATCTGCTTGGCCGAGGGATCAGGGTGACCAACATTGCTCCCGGACTGGTGGAAACGGAATTCTCCCTGGTACGGTTCAAGGGCGATACCCGAAAAGCAAAGGATCCTTACCGGGGCATGACTCCCCTGGGTGGAAGAGATGTAGCGGAAGCCATCCTGTTTGCCATTACCCGTCCGCCCCATGTGTGCATTAACGACCTGGTCATCACACCCACCGCACAGGCCAATTCATTCTATGTGAAAAGAAATTCCTGAAAACCTTTTCTCAGGGGAGGAATCCCTGTTTCCTGAGCAGTTCAAGGAGTTTACCGGAAAAGAATTCATTGTCTTTCCTGGTGTAACGCAGGTCGGTAAAGATCTGGGCCAGGGTAGGTTTATTGTTGATTTCCAGCAGCTTCCTGGTAGCATCGAGAGATTCCTTTTCGCGGTAAAGCCGGTCAATCCGCTGCGGGTCATAATCTTCGTATTTTTCCCTGTGCACCACTGCCTCCAGAGGCAATCGGTCGGTCAGCCCGGGATTCTCTGCCGGATACCCCATGACAATAGCGGCTACCGGAATAACACCATCAGGCAGGTCCAGAATCCCGATGAGCCGGTCGGCATTATAAACGGCGGTTCCCAGGTAACATATTCCAAGGCCATGGGCTTCGGCTGCCAGGCAAACATTCTGTGATGCAAGTAAGGCATCGGTGGCGGCATTGAGGAACCAGAGAAAATTCCGGTAACCCGGTTCCGCTTCCCGCTGACGGCACCATTTTTCAAAACGGTTCAGATCGGCACAGAAGGTGATATGCACCGGAGCCTCCAGCACCATATTCTGTTTGAAATGCTGCTCCCACAATTGTTTCCTTATTTCCTCGTCCGTACTGACAATCATGCTGTACACCTGCATATTGCCGGTAGTGGAGGCGCGGGTCCCTGCTTCCAGTATTTTGTCGAGCAGATCGGGAGCTACCGCATCGGGCTTGTATTTTCTGATGGAGCGGTGTGTAAAAATGGTGTTAAGCATAACTATGTTTTTGCAAAAATAAGGGAATAGCCCGTTACCGGCAATGATATAACTCACGTAAATTGGTAAATACGGTATCAAATTTAACAAGTCTTTCTCATCAAATAAGCTTACAATTTTAAAAGAAAGGGTGCTCAATCTATGTCACAGAACAGGATGATATATTCAATGAAATATGCATAATATATAAAACGTTTTTTCTATTTTCACCTGACCAACCCCATTGCTTATTCAACAAAAAATTATCACATTATGAATCGACATGTATCCCTTCAGAGAGTCCTGCCCGGGATACTTCTGTGTATTTTCACATGGAGTATACCCGTGTGGGGAACAGGTAAGAAAGAAGAAAAAAAATCCGAAGAAGAAGGAAAAATGGTTTCATCCACCTTTTCCGGACTCAAATGGAGAAGCATCGGCCCGGCTTTCTCCTCGGGCCGAATTTCCGATTTTGCGGTAAATCCCCGCAACCACTCGGAATGGTTTGTTGCAGTTGCTTCAGGCCATGTATGGAAAACAGAAAATAACGGGACTACTTTCAAGCCGGTTTTTGACAACTACGGGGCATATGCCATGGGCTGCCTGGCCATGGACCCGCATAATCCGAACGTGGTGTGGCTGGGAACCGGGGAAAATAACCACCAGCGTGCCCTCGGATACGGCAACGGAGTATACAAGACCACCGACGGAGGAAAATCATGGAAAAACATGGGACTGAAAGAATCGAGACAGATCGGCATGATCGCCATCCATCCCGAGAACACCGATGTGGTTTTCGTTGCCGCGGAAGGATCGGCCTGGGGACCCGGAGGCGACAGGGGTCTGTATAAAACCACCGACGGAGGCGAAACCTGGAAGAAAGTGCTCGAGATCAGTGAGAACACCGGCGTGAACAATGTGATCATTTCCCCCTGGGATCCCGAAATGATGTTTGCCACTTCCGAGCAGAGGCGCAGGCATGTCTTCACTAAAATAGGCGGCGGACCTGAATCGGCCATCTACAAATCAACCGACGGAGGCGAAACCTGGAAAAAACTCACAAAAGGATTACCCGGCGGTCATGTGGGAGGCATAGGCATTGCCGCCTCACCGGTAAAACCCGGCCTCCTTTATGCCATTATTGAAGCCGAAGGCGAAACGGGAGGGTTTTTCCGGTCGACCGACATGGGAGAATCCTGGGAAAAAATGAGCGATCATCATTCCAGCGGTCAGTACTACAATGAGATCGTATGCGATCCCTGTAACCCCGACAAGGTATACAGCCTGGAAACCCGCACCCATTATACCCTCGACGGCGGAAAAACCTGGACCCGCCTGAGCAACAACAGCCGCCATGTAGATGACCATGCCCTGTGGATCGATCCCGATGATACGAAACATTTCCTGATCGGCGGCGACGGCGGGGTGTATGAAACCTTCGACGGCGGGGTGCATTACGTGTTCAAATCGAACCTGCCGGTCACCCAGTTCTACCGGGTGGCCGTGGACAATTCCGAACCTTTTTACTGGATATACGGGGGAACGCAGGACAACAACAGCATGGGCGGACCTTCGAGGAACCTGAATTCGGCGGGAGTGGCCAATGACGAATGGATCGTCACCGTGGGAGGCGACGGTTTCTGGCAGGCCATCGACCCCACCGATCCAAATATAGTATACTCGGAATGGCAGTACGGAAACAGTGTGCGGTACGACAAGCGAAGCGGTGAAGTGATCGACATCAAACCTCAGCCCCGCCAGGGGGAAGAGACCTATCGCTGGAACTGGGATGCTCCGCTGATCCTCAGCCCACACAGCCATACCCGCCTGTATGCTGCCGCCAACAAAGTGTTCCGGAGCGATGACCGCGGAAACAGCTGGACCGTAATTTCCGACGACCTGACCCGGGATATGGACCGGAACACCTGGCAGGTAATGGGAAAATACTGGAGCGTTGACGCCGTGGCCAAGGATGTTTCCACTTCACAGTTCGGCACCATCGTCGCCCTGGCCGAATCGGAAGTGAAAGAAGGACTGATTTACGTGGGTACCGACGACGGGCTGATCCAGGTAACCGAAAACGGAGGAGAAACCTGGACAAAAACAGCCGTATTCCCCGGTGTTCCCGAATACACCTACGTGAGCGATATCTGCCCTTCGAAATTCAACGAAAATGTGGTATTTGCCTCGTTCAACAACCACAAGCGCGACGATTTCAAACCCTATGTGCTGAAAAGCACCGACAAAGGAAAAACATGGACTTCCATTGCCGCCAACCTGCCCGAGAACGGAAGCGTCCACAGCATTGAGCAGGATTTCGTCAATCCCGACCTGCTGTTTGTGGGGACCGAGTTCAGTTTTTATTTTTCCACCGACGGAGGGAAAAAATGGATCAAGCTGGCATCGGGACTCCCCGATATTGCCGTGCGCGATATTGCCATCCAGCGGAGGGAAAGCGACCTGGTACTGGGTACATTCGGCCGCGGATTCTTTGTGCTGGACGATTACAGTCCGCTGCGACAGGCAAATCCCGATCTCTTTGAAAAGAAAGCCCACATTTTCCCGGTAAAAAAGGCCGATATGTACATTCCGGCCGATTCCCGGTACGGACAGGGTTCCACCTATTTCCTGGCACCCAATCCGGAATACGGCGCTGCCATCACCTATTACCTGAAGGAACCCTACAAAACCGAGAGGCAGCGTAGAAGGGAAAAAGAAAAAGAACTGTTCGAAAAAGGAGAAAAGATCCCTATTCTCACGCCTGATGAGCTGAGGAAAGAAGGAATGGAAGAAAAGCCACACCTTTTATTTACCATTTACGACACGGACGGCCAGGTGGTGAAAAAGATCAGGACTTCTGCCTCATCGGGCATCCACAGAATTCACTGGGATCTGCGGAATGAATCGCCTCTTCCGGCAAGAATGAGGGACGGTTTCGATCCGCTGGCCGGCGGCCAGTCGGGATTTCTGGTCATGCCCGATACTTACCGGGTATCGCTTTCCGAAGTGGTACAGGGAAAGGAAACCCTCCTGGTAGAACCGGTGGAATTCCGTGTGGAATCACTGCATCTGGCCACACTGGAGGCAAAAGACCGGCGGTCAGTGGTTGAATTCCAGGAAAAAGCGGCCGAACTGTTCAGAAAAATGCGGGGAGCCATCAACCTCACCCAGGAACTCTCAGAAAAAACCGATGCCATACTGCAAACCCTCTATCAGTCCCCGGGCGCCACTCCCGAAATGATCGAACGGGCCAAAGCGTTGCGTAAGGAACTGGACGACATTCAGTTCACATTTTACGGACATGAGGCAAAAGCCAGCTGGGAGGAAGTGCCTCCGCAGCCCATGCCGCTTACCCGGCGCATGAGCACCATGGCCTATACGCATAACTCGTCTACAGCCGATATCACCGAAACGGAAAAAGAAGCCTACCGGATCCTGATGGAAGAGTTTCCTCCTGTGCTGGAAAAAATCCGGAGAATTGGCAATACCGATATTCCTGCCCTGGAAAAGATGCTGGAAGAAATTAAGGCACCGTGGACACCCGGCAGGGATATCCAGATGTAATACCGGGAAAAACATAAACCCGGTAAAACACCGAACATGGATCAATGAACACTTTTTTGTTGCTGAAAACAGAGGCCGCTTCCTTACCCGGGGCGGCCTCTGTTTATACGATATTTTATACTGTACCGGCACAATAAGCCAGCCGGGAAACCCGTTATTGCGGGTGGAATTTTTCTTGCAGAGCCATTACCCGGAAGAACCGGCCATTTTTCTGTTTGTTTTTACACTTTTATGCTTTATATTTGTTCCTACTCTGCTGTATCATATTAACCGAATACATAAATGAAAAAAGGGGTCATCATAGTGGCTGTATGCCTGCTCCTCGGTCTCGCACTGAGTGCATGCAACAATGAGGTATGTCCCGCATACAGCCATGCAGATACGGAACAACCGGCCGAGGCGGTTTAAGTTTACCGGGAAAAAGTATTCCTCCCGCCCATTCCATGATCAGTGGTTTTTTTATCATGATGAAGAAGTTCGTTCATATCTTCACGGGATGGTTGTTTTTATCCCATCTCGTTTTTGCGCAGGGAGATATTGACGAACAATCCAGGATTTTTTACCGCAATGAAAGTTCTTTCGGCCTGATTCTGCATAGCAGCGGATACGGCATCAGCTACCGTTACGGCCAGCGGATCAATTATTTCGACAAACAGCTTTACGAAGCAGGATTTCATGCCTTCCGCCATCCCAAAGAAGTAAAAATCAACAACCCTATCTGGCCCAACAACCGGAGCTTTGTTTTCGGAAAGCTAAATTCCCTTTTCTGGGCCAATATTGGATATGGTTTTCAGCACGAAATCTACCGGAAATTCGATATCGGAGGAATAGCCATCCGGTATTTCTTTGCAGGAGGGCCCAGTGTGGCTCTTTACAAACCGGTTTATTACCAGAAACTGGAACTCATCCCTCCCAACGACTATGTTATCACCACCGAAAAATTCAACGAATCGTTCCACCAGGCTACGGATATATTCGGCCGGGCCGGCTTTTTCAAAGGAGTGGATGAAACCAAAGCCCTGCCGGGAATCTATTTGAAAGGGGGAGTCAATTTCGAATACAGCAGGTACGATGAAATCCTGCACGCACTGGAAATAGGAGGAATGATCAACGCCTTTGCGAAAAATATTCCCATAATGGCCAATGAAAAAGCCACCCGGGTGGTTGTTGCCCTCTATGTAAGCTACCGCTTTGGTAAAATATTCGATCCCAAAGCCCCCGAATCGGAAAGACAGAGAAAAAGAGAACCTGCCCTGCAGGAGGACCTGATGTACTGACACCCCCCGCAGGGAACAATTCCCTGATAATGAAAGAAAATTTGAATAATTGCCTGTACATTATTGACAGAGTAGTGTTATTTGGTTACCTTTGTACGCTTTTTATTAACCCTTTAATAGAAGAATTGTTATGACAAAGACCAAAGTTGCCATCAACGGTTTCGGAAGGATAGGCCGGAATGTATTCAAAATTGCACTGGAAAAATCAAACCTCGAAATTGTGGGAATTAACGACCTCACTGATACAAAAACACTTGCCCACCTGCTGAAATACGACAGTACGCAGGGAAAATTCGAAGGAGTTTCCCACGATGAGAAAAACATTATTGTGAAGGGGAAAAAATACCCGGTGAGTGCTGAAAAGAATCCCCTGAATATTAAATGGGGCGACACCCCTGATGTGGTGATCGAATCAACCGGTGTTTTCAGGGTGAAGGAAAGCGAAAAAGGTGGATATGGCGACCACCTGAAAAACGGTGCCAAAAAAGTGATCCTTACCGTACCCTCCAAGGATGAAATTGACAACATGATCGTACTGGGTGTGAACAACGATGCATTGCGGCCCACCGACCAGTGCGTATCCAATGCTTCGTGTACCACCAACTGCCTGGCACCTGTTGCCAAGGTGTTGAACGACACATTCGGGATTGAAAACGGTTTCATGACTACCATTCATTCCTACACCAACGATCAGCGAATCCTCGACCTGCCTCATAGCGACCTGAGAAGGGCCCGCTCGGCAGCCGTTTCACAGATACCCACCACAACGGGAGCCGCCCGTGCCGTAGGGAAAGTGATTCCCGAACTCAAAGGGAAAATGGACGGATGCGCTGTGCGTGTCCCCACCCCCACCGGCTCGCTGGTCGACCTGGTGGTCAACCTGAAAAAGGAAGTAACGAAGGAAGAGATCAATGCAGCCATGAAAGAAGCTGCAGAAGGCCCGATGAAAGGTATCCTCAAATATACGGAAGACCCCATCGTATCGGTGGATGTGATCCATGACCCCCATTCCTCTATTTTCGATGCCCTCAGCACCATGACCAATGGCAATATGGCAAAAGTATTTGCGTGGTACGATAACGAATGGGGATACTCCTACCGGGTGGTCGATCTGATCGATCTTCTTTTTTAGGAAACACACAACAAAAAAAAAGAGGCCTGATCGGGCCTCTTTTTTTTGGCCTGAGATACCTTTTTTTCAGTCACGGACCGGGTGCCCGGTTGCTTTACAGGTAAACGGCATTCAACCGTATGGGTATGCCCACCGATTCCTTATAATGGACCCCCAGCTCGTACATGGATTCGTCCTCCTCCTCATAATACCAGTTCACCAGCAGTTCATGCCCCTGGTTATAGTACTTTCTCAGTGTGCGCAAAATTTCCATCAGATATTTGGAAGTCCCGCTGTTTACATACTCCAGCTTCAGATTCAGGATGGTTTGTTTGCAGGGGTTCCTGAAATATTGTTCAATCCAGGTCAACAGGGGTTCAAAAAATGATTCCGAATTTTCAGGAATCGACCTTCCTTCGATCAGAAGTACACCGGTAGAAGCATTCAGGTCCACACGGGGAGTGGCAGGTGACTTTTCAATGAAAAGATTTTCCATGATATATGCGTTTGCCGTTTATTCATAACGCAGGGCCACAATGGGATCCAGTCTGGATGCCTTTACAGCCGGCAAATATCCTGAACCCACCCCTACGAGGAAACAGGCGATCACCCCGTTGATGATCCATATCCAGGGAACAATGAACGAGGCATCCATCAGAGCCGACACCAGGTTGCCCATCAGAATTCCGAGCACAATACCCACAAATCCACCCAGCTGTCCGATCACCACCGCTTCAAATAAAAACTGCTGCTTAATAAACGATCCCTTGGCTCCAATGGCCTTTCTGATACCGATCTCCCGCGTACGTTCGGTAACCGAAACCAGCATAATGTTCATCAACCCGATGGCCGCCCCGAACAGGGTGATCAAACCGATCACCGTGGCAGCATAGGTGATCACTTTGATATTCTCCAGCAAAATATTCAGCAGGTTGTCGCTTTTGGTAATGTTGAAATCGCTTTCATCCGCGGCTTTCAGGCCCCTGACAATACGGAATATCCCCTCCGCCTCGCTGATACTGACATCCAGATACCTGCTGTCGTGCGGCTTTACCTGAATGGTATACGACATATTGGGCCGGGAATAATACTGCCGCACATTGGTATGGGGAAGCATGCAAACCTGATCCATCCCGCCGAAGCTCATACCCTTTCCTTTTAGTACCCCGATAATCTTATACTTTCCGGGACCCACCGAAATGATCTTGTCAATCGGGTCTTCATTGTTCTTAAACAAAACGGGGACCAGGTCGGCCCCGATGATCACCATATGACGATTTTGCTGTATTTCCTGCGGAGTAAAATTCCTTCCCCTTTCCAGTTCATATCCTGCCGTCTCGAGGTAATTTTCATCCACCCCTATTACGGAAATAATGGGATTGGATTTGTTGTTGCGGTATTTCACCGTGGCCGACCCCGAAGCATACACCGACAGAGATACCGAACCGGGGAAAGTGTACCTTTCCTTGAACTCCCGGGCCTGCCTGTACGAAATATAGGAATAATTCCGGGTTCGGTGCCTCTGGTTTCCGACCACCACGGTCATGCCCCGGCTTTCAATGGAAAAGGTATTCGCTCCCATGAAGGTGAATTGCTCGGTCATGGCCGACTTGATGGATTCAATGGCCGTAAGGATTCCAACCAGTGCCATAATCCCGAACGCAATAATAAAAACGGTCAGAATAGCCCGGAGCTGATTCGTCCGGATCGCTTGAAACGCCACGCGAACGTTCTCAATGAACAGGTTAACCACTTTCATACCTACAGCTGGTTATGTTGTTCAACCGCTTACCCTCAATGAGGCAAAGCCCGATAAAGATACAAAAGATTCTGCTCTCCCGCACCGATTATTTGAAACCAAAATATTCGTTATTTAAATTCATTCTAATCTTATACCTTTGCGGCTCAGCTGGGATCAAAAAAAAGGAACTTTTTACATGACATTGGACCTGCATATGATCAGGCGGGTTTACAGGGATCTGCCGGAAAAGATAGAGCGATCGATGAAAATCACGCAACGGCCGCTCACCCTTACCGAAAAGATCCTGTACAGTCATCTGGCACAACCCACCACCCGACCCTTTTCCGGAGGAAAAGACTATGTGGAATTCCATCCCGACCGGGTTGCCATGCAGGATGCCACCGCTCAGATGGCCCTGCTGCAGCTTATGTCGGCCGGGAAGAAAAAAGTAGCAGTTCCCTCCACCGTGCATTGTGATCATCTCATCCAGGCCCGTGACAGAGCCCTGGCGGATCTGAAAAATGCCCAAACCGGTAATCAGGAGGTATTCGATTTTCTGGCTTCCGTTTCCAGAAAATACCGTATCGGATTCTGGAAACCGGGGACGGTATCATCCATCAGGTTGTACTGGAAAATTATGCTTTTCCCGGAGGAATGATGGTGGGCACCGACTTACATACACCGAATGCGGGAGGGCTCGGCATGCTGGCCATCGGGGTGGGCGGTACCGATGCCGTGGATGTCATGGCCGGCATACCCTGGGAACTGAAATTTCCCCGGCTGATCGGGGTAAAACTTACCGGAAGGCTCAGCGGATGGGCCGCCGCCAAGGATGTGATCCTGAAAGTAGCAGGGATCCTCACCGTAAAGGGGGGTACCGGTTACATACTGGAATACTTCGGAGAGGGCGCCCGGTCCATATCGGCCACGGGAAAAGCCACCATATGCAACATGGGGGCCGAGATCGGTGCCACCACTTCCCTTTTTGGCTACGACCAAAAAATGGATACCTACCTGCGGGAAACCGGCCGCGGCGACTTGGCCGATGAAGCCGCCGGGGTGGCTGAACATCTGACGGGCGACCCGGAAGTTTACGAAAATCCTGAAAACTATTTCGACCAGTTGATCGGGATCAACCTGTCGGAACTGGAACCCCATATCAACGGTCCCTTCTCCCCCGACCGGGCCTGGCCGATTTCTGAATTTGCACAGGTTGTGAGAAAGAACGACTGGCCGCGGAATCTGGAAGTAGGACTGATCGGCTCATGCACCAACTCTTCGTACGAAGACATAACCCGGGCTGCTTCCATTGCCCGGCAGGCCCTGGAAAACGGACTCAGTGCAAAATCCGACTTTACTGTTCCACCAGGTTCCGAACAGGTGTGGTACACCATCGAACATGACGGGTTACTGGAGATATTTGAAAAAATCGGAGGAGTGGTCCTTGCCAATGCCTGTGGTCCCTGTATCGGACAATGGGACAGAAAGGGAGCTGACGGGGAAAGGAAAAATTCGATCATCACTTCGTTCAACCGGAATTTTGCCAAACGAAACGACGGCAATCCCAATACCCATGTCTTTGTAGCTTCCCCTGAAATGGTCATTGCCATGTCGCTGGCCGGCGACATGACCTTCAACCCCCTTACCGATACCCTGGTCAATCAGCAAGGGAAAAAGATCAAACTGAAAGAACCGGCAGGAATTGAAATGCCCGTAAAAGGCTTTCCCGTGGAAGACAACGGTTACGCACCCCCTGCCGATAACGAATCCGAGGTGGAGGTAAAGATCCATCCTGACTCCGAACGCCTGCAGTTATTGATCCCTTTCCCCGCCTGGGAAGGAACCGACCTGCATGATCTGAGGCTTCTGATCAAAGCCAGGGGTAAATATACCACCGACCATATATCTATGGCCGGACCCTGGTTGAAGTACCGCGGACATCTCGACAGGATTTCCAACAATCTTCTGATCGGGGCCGTCAATGCGTTCAATGACCGGACAAACCTGGTGCTGAATACCGAAACCGGGGAATACCAGCCGGTACCCAAGGTGGCTCGTTATTATAAAGAGAGAAAAATCGGCTCGGTGATCGTGAGAGATGAAAATTACGGGGAAAGCTCTTCCCGGGAACATGCGGCCATGGAACCCCGCCATATGAACGTTCTGGTCGTTCTGGCCCGTTCGTTTGCCCGCATCCACGAATCGAACCTGAAGAAACAGGGGTTACTGGCCCTGACATTCGCCGATCCGGCCGATTATGACAGGATCAGGGAAACCGACCGGATCAGTATTCTGGGGCTGGTAATTTTTGCTCCGGGGAAACCCCTGACAGTCCAGCTCAGGCATGACGACGGAACGGAAAAACGGTTCCCCGTTAACCATTCTTATAATAAAACACAGAGCCACCGGTTCCGAGCCGGATCGGCCCTGAACCTAATCAGGAAAAAGAAAGAGGAGTAACCGGAAAGCCTGCAGAAAACACCTATACCCCCTGTTTCATGACAGAACAACTTTAAATTCATGCATCATCATACTTTTTTTTATATTTGTTCAAAAATAACTAATCATTTAGTTGCATAACTAATAATTTAGTTATATATTTGGAATATGAAAGAACTGACTAAAGCCGAAGAACAGATCATGCAGGTCCTCTGGAAGCTTGAAAAAGCTTTCGTAAGGGACATCATGAAAAGGCTTCCCAACCCCGTCCCGGCATACAACACGGTGTCAACCATCGTGCGTATCCTCGAGAAGAAGGGGTTCGTCTCTCATGAGGCTTTCGGAAAATCGCACCGGTATTATCCACTGGTATCCAAGGAAGAATATACCCGCGCCACCGTAAAAAGCTTCGTGCATAATTATTTCAGCAATTCTTTCGGGAATATGGTCTCCTTCTTTGCGCGCGAGAGGAGCCTGTCCCTTAAGGAAATGGAAGAGATCATGCAGATCATGCAGGAAGAGATCGAAAAACAGAAAAAGTAACGCCATGTTTCAAACAGGTCATTATTTACTGGAATCGGGTATCAGCCTGGGGCTGTTCTACCTGCTTTACTGGCTGTTGCTCCGAAAACAAACCTTTTTCGGTCTCAACCGGCTGATCCTTCTAGGCACAGCTCTGCTGTCCCTTGTCATTCCCCTGTTCCATTTCTCCCTGCCGGCATCCCCGCAGGAAGGATCGATACTTTATGTGGTGGAGCTTCTGACATGGGAGGTAACGGAAACGGGCCTTGAAGGTGTTTCACAACCTGCAGGGAATATCCTTGTCAGCCACCTGCTGCCGGCGGTGTACCTGAGCGGCGTGATCTTCTTCTTTCTCCGGTTTCTGGTACAGGTCTTTCATATTGTTTCGCTGATTCGGTCGGGCAGGAAACTCCAAACGGATCATGCCGTGGTAATCCTGACCAGCAAGGATATCCCCGCCTTCTCATTCTTCCGCTGGATTGTGGTGAATGAGAAAATGTGGGAGAAAGGAAATATTTCGGGAATGCTGGCGCATGAAAAGGAACATATCCGCCGGCGGCACTCCTTCGATATTCTTTTCCTGGAACTGCTGACCATGATCCACTGGTTCAACCCGTTTGCCTGGCTGTACAGAATATCCGTCAAGCAGGTGCATGAATACCAGGCCGACCGGGAAGTGATACGGCAGGGAGCCAACACACTTCATTATCAAAACCTGATATTGCAACAGATATTCGGCCAACAGTTCTTTCGCTTTGTTAACCATTTCAATCAGTTTCACCTGAAAAAACGTTTTACTATGATGACCGATAACCGCAAAAGAAAAACCGCCGCATGGCGTTCACTTGCCCTGATCCCGGCAGCCGCCGTACTTATTGCCCTGCTCGGGTTCAACAGCAAACCGGGAGGCATGGCATGGAACCAGTCATCCGTGGCCGATACGATCATTCAGATCACCGCTGAGAATACCCCGCAGACCGAAGGTAATATTCCCTCGGATCAGGAAGAAGAAATATTCTTTGTTGTAGAAGATATGCCGGTATTCGTATACAAGGGCGATACAAGCCAGAATGCTTTCCGCCATTATATTGCCGAAAACCTGGTCTATCCGGAGGAAGCCCACAAACAGGGAATTGAAGGAAAAGTGTATGTGCAATTTATTGTTGAAAAAGATGGAAAGATGTCCAATGCGGATATAATCAGGGGTGCACACGAATTGCTTGACATGGAAGCTCTGCGTGTGATAAAGGAATGCCAGCAGGTCTGGATCCCGGGCAGGCAGCGTGGAAAAGCAGTCAGGGTAGCCTTCACTTTCCCTATCGTTTTCGCCCTGAATGGCAGTGAAAAGGAAACATCCTGACAGGAACCGAACCAACGATTTGGATCCTATGTGCTCAAATTTGCAAGTCTATTTGATGAAATAACATCAAACAATTCTATTCATTGAAAATTTTTTATGGATGGCTGCTCTGACAAAATAGTCAGAGCAGTTTCCATATGTGCTCTTTTTAAAATAATTACCTTTTTTGAGAGAGAGTATAGAAGAACAAGGGTATCTATGATTTTATGTTAAAATTGTATTTCGTTCACAACCAGATGGTTATAGTACACATAATGTAATTACATAATAACAAATATTAAATATCAAGAAAAATTACCTACAAAATTGAGCAGGAATATATCTACGTAGCATACTACGTAATTATCTACACTTCATTCCTTTAACATCAATAGAAGCAGAATTCAATCCCCCGGATCCGGTAGATTATTATGCAATTTAAATGGGTAGCAAAAATAAACAGATCTTCCCTGCGAAAGATCTGTTCTTTTCATGGAATGAAATTTTATTCCACCTTCAGCACTTCCTTGATGGCTTTTTTAAAGGTTTCTTTGGGAAGGGCACCCATGGCCATCTGGGGTTGCTCTTTTATGGGAACAAACAGCAGCGAAGGAATACTCTGTATCCCGAACATACCGGCCAGTTCACGTTCTGCTTCCGTATCGATTTTATAAATGCTCAGCTTCCCGTCGTATTCTTCCGCCAGTTCTTCCAGAATGGGTGCTACCATTTTACAGGGAGCACACCAATCGGCATAAAAGTCAATGAGGCACGGAACGTCACCTTCATATTTCCATTCCGTGTTTTTTTCGAAATCAAAGACCTTTTCTTTGAATGTTTCTTTTGTGAGATGTTCAATCATGATCTATTATCTTAATATATGTATATAATTTCATTATTTAATTCATTGCAAATATACCAAATTACGTACCATATACAAAAAGAATCTCAGGTTACCCAAAAAAGGCAAATAAGTTGTAATTTTGTCACCGCTACGTCCAAATTTGTCAGTCATCTGCCAGTGAAACCTCTTCTGGATCATCCCGTTTTTGAGCAGATTTCCCGGATTCTCGGCCGGGAACAGCGGGAAGCGTATGTGGTGGGAGGTTATGTACGTGATGCCCTGATGGGAAGGCCGTGCAAAGACATTGACATTGTAGTGGTGGGCAGCGGCATCGACCTGGCTAAACAATATGCGCGAATGCTGGGAGGAAAAACCCGGGTATCGGTATTCAGAAATTTCGGAACGGCCATGGTGCAAACCGGCGATACCGACATTGAATTCGTCGGGGCCAGAAAAGAATCCTACCGCAGGAACTCACGCAAACCCATGGTGGAAAACGGAAGCCTGGAAGACGACCTCATGAGGCGTGATTTTACCATCAACACCCTGGCTGTGGCCCTGCATCCCGATCAGTACGGGACCCTGGTAGACAGGTTCGGAGGAATGGACGATCTGGAGAAAAAACTGATCCGGACCCCGCTTAATCCCGATAAAACCTTTGACGACGACCCTCTGAGAATGGTCCGTGGCATCCGGTTTGCCACACAACTCAATTTTCACCTGCACCCGGATACCATGAAGGCCATCCGGCGGAATCATCAAAGGATCGGGATCGTTTCCATGGAAAGGATTACCGAAGAACTGAACAAGATCATACTTTCCCCCAAACCTTCCATCGGGTTCAAACTGCTCGACAAAACGCAACTACTGCCACTGATCCTGCCTGAAATAAGCCGTATGAAGGGAGTGGAAGTGATCGACAGCAAGCAGCACAAGGATAATTTTTACCATACCCTGAAAGTACTCGATAATATCAGCCGGAAATCCGGCAACCTGTGGCTGAGGTGGGCCGCCCTGTTGCACGACGTGGGCAAACCGGTTACCAAAAAATTCGATCCGGAAACGGGATGGACCTTTCATGCGCATGATTATGTGGGAGCCAAAATGGTGCCCGAGATTTTTCGCAGGCTGAAGCTTCCCCTGAATGAAAAAATGAAATTCGTACGGAAAATGGTCCGTCTGCACCTGCGACCCATGGCTCTTGTGCAGGAAGAAGTCACCGACTCAGCCGTCAGGCGCCTCCTGTTTGAAGCCGGTGATGACATTGACGATCTGATGACCCTGTGTGAAGCGGATATTACTTCCAAATACCAGGATGTGGTCAGGAAACACCAGGCGAACTTCAGAATGGTGAGAAAGAAACTGCAGGAAATTGAAGAAAAGGATGCGGTTAGAAATTTTCAGCCTCCAATCAGGGGGGAAGAGATCATGAAGACATTCGGTATTCCCCCGTCAAAAACGGTGGGAGTTATCAAAGATGCTATCAAGGAAGCCATCCTGGAAGGGGAAATCCCAAATCGAAGGGAAGAAGCATGGGACTACATGCTGAAAAAAGGCAGGGAAATGGGTCTGAAACCGGCCGGGGCGGATCAGGGCAAACAAACGAAATCGGCCACCACGGGCAGGTGATCACTGTACCCGCCGGCATACCGGTATCCTTCGTAGGTGCGGAACGGCTCCACTCCGGGGTATCTGTCGTCTTCCTTCAGCATAAACGATTCCCGTATGACACGGAAGCTTCCTTCTTTCCACTGCAGGCCTTTCCCCGATAACAGGAACCGGCTGACCATAATCTGGTCGAACATATACCACCTCCCCTCATATTTCAGGGTTCCTTCCTGTCTTCCTGCCGAACCGGACGCCAGATTAATCATAAGCGAATCCCGGGTAAGGTATTCCGGAGCAGGATCGTCTGGGTTATCGTTCAGATCGCCGGCCAGAATAATATACGCTTCAGGCTCTGCCTGCAGTAGAGAATCAATTTTACCGGCCACCTGCACCGATGCCCGCATGCGGTGCTCCGGCAGATTAAAACGGGACGGCCAGTGAACCAGAATAATGTGCAGAAAAGATGTACAGGATGTACAGGAGGTTTTCCCTCGGACATAGAGCACCGGCCGTGTAGCCAGCATATGTCCGTCACCGTCGGTCAGTGGCCATGACTCAAAGCCAACCGGTTCGAAGGCATCCTTCCTGTAAGCCAGGGCCACATCGATTCCGCGTTCGTCGGGCGATTCGACATGTACCACACCCCAGGCATATTTTACGAGGGGGGTCTTTCTGAGAAGATCTTCCACCACCTGCCGGTTTTCCACCTCACAGAGACCGATCAGTTCCGGAGGTTCCCATCCTCCCCCGGCAGCCACAACCTGAAATATCCGGTGCAGCTTCTGCCGGAATTTCCATCCGTTCCAGGCCCTGGCCCCCGAAGGGGTGTATTCATCATCCCCTGTCACGGAATGGTCCAGGGTATCGAAAAGATTCTCCACATTGTAGAACATCAGCCGAAAACCCTCAGACCGGTTGGGAATTGTCTGTGGTATCCCTGAATAAAAAACAAATACCAGCCCGGGCACCAGGAATACCGGTATCCACAACCCTTTATATAAACCTTTTCTATTTCTCAGGAATGATTTCATAGGCTCCCAGATCAGGTGCCCCATCGGACAGACGGGAATTGCCTGCCAGGTCGAAAGGAACCTGTTGCGCTATCTCCCAGTCTCCCTTATCCCTGGCAAAGGCTTCCGGCAACAGGGCAAAATCGGGCGGATCGTACAGGCTGACAAAACCTGGGGCTGTATCCGAAAAAATATTCTCAAAGTGTTCCGGATCATTTGCGAACAAATCCGATGGCCCCTTCAGATAACAGGAAGAAAAGCGGTACCCGAATACTCCTTCCTCATTCCAACGTGACAGACCCAGTTCCGTATCTCTTCTACCGTCGATAATACAATTCCCAAATTCGGCCGCCACCAGGTCTGCACTCAGCACCTGGTCATCACTCACCCGGTAATAATCGGTAATCATGACCGCCGGGGTGGTTCTTGCCGTATAGGTCCAGTAATTGGCTACCGTACAGTGCAAAAAACGGTAATCTCCACCAAGGGTCAGTAGAATGCTGTAATGCCCGCAGTCGGTTATCAGCAGATTTTCTGCCCGAACGGTTCCTCCGATCGAAGAAAGTCCGCTGTATGTCATGTGTTCGATCACAACATTTTTCAGGGTCAGATGAGGGGCAGGATCACCTGTAAAAAGGTTTCCCAGGTGGATCCCGCTGGAAGCATTCCTCACCAACACATTTTCCAGTTCGTGTTCTCCGCTTCCGTTCAGAAAATACAATCCATTCCACTGACCGGGAATATCCCTGTACATGGTTTCAAGCCGGTCGCCCTGAAATACCACGGGATTTTCCACGGTTCCCTTGACCAGAAGTGTCCCTGCCAGGTAAAAAGTGCTGAAACGATGCAGGTAGATCTGTACACCTTCTTCAATGGTCAGTACCTGCCCTGTATCCACCTGAAGGCTGTTATATACCAGGTACGGCTTATCGGAAGTCCATGTCCGGGTAGTGATCGTCTCGCCATTCAGTAAGTGGACATCCTGCCCCCAGGCCAGCAGGTCAACATCCTGCCGGGCATTTTCCGTAGCAAAGACAATTGAATCGGACACCAACAGAGGATTATCTTCTTCCAGGGGATCGATGGTCACCTCCACAAAAACAAACATACTGTCATTCGCCCGGAGTGTGTAATCCCTGATTTCGGGACCGGCTATTCCGTCGCTATTTATCCGGAAAGGGGACTCCGTTCCCCCGGCCAGCCGGATGGAACGGATTACCATATCATAGGAATGCCGGTTGAATACCTTAAAATGGCGGGTAGCCGAACCTATCGTGGTGAAAACCGTATCAAAAACGAGGGTATCCACCGAAAATTCCAGCATATCATCTCCATCATGATATGCCGGGTTCTTACCACACGAAAATATTCCCGCCATTCCCGCAATCAAAAGAATAACCCTGGCAGTATATGGCAGAAATTTTCTCATAGCATCAAAGATAAAAAAATCGGGTCAGCTGCCAGCACAGCCGTCTCAGAGAGAACGGGACCTGGTTTTTTTTAGTATTCCCTCTTCCTGCCTGTTCAGATTGTTAATTATTTTATATTTTTATTCCAGCATCATTTTAAGAATGAATAGCCTTATGAAAAGCAACATGCCATTTATGATCTTACTGGGTAGTATCATCATAGGTTCGTGTCATTCACAGCAGGAAGCCGATCTCATTATCACGAACACTACCATTTACACGGTAGATGAAGAGTTTTCCGTACAGGAAGCCATGGCGGTAAAAGAAGGAAAAATCCTGGCTGTGGGGACGGACCGTGCCATACGTCAGGCATACCGGGCCGATCAGGTGATTTCCCTTGACGGGAAATACGTTTATCCCGGATTTATCGACGCTCACTGTCATTTTTTGAATTATGGCCGCAACCTTCAGCATGCCGATCTGACAGGAACCGGTTCGTTCGAAGAAATTCTGGAAATTTTACAGGGACATCACAAAAAACATCCTTCGTCGTGGATCATTGGCAGGGGATGGGATCAGAACGACTGGCCGGTAAAAGAACCCCCCACCCGTAAAGAGCTCGACAGGCTTTTCCCTGACACACCGGTTCTGATCACGCGTATCGACGGACATGCGGCCCTCGCCAACCGGAAAGCACTGGAAATGGCTGGTATTACCGGTAAGACCGAAGTGGACGGAGGAGAAGTGATTACCCGGAACGGTGTTCCAACCGGAGTACTGATTGACAATGCCATTTCACTGGTCAGCCGGATGCTCCCCCGCCCCGGGAAAGAAGAAACGGCCCGCGCTCTGCTGAACGCCCAGGAAGATTGCCTGGCAGTGGGTCTGACATCGGTGCATGAAGCCGGGCTGGGCCGGGAGGAAGTGGAAACGATCGATTCGCTGCAAAATGCCGGAAAGTTGAAAATGCGGATATATGTCATGCTGAATCCATCGGAAGTCAATTTCGAACGGTTCATCCGCAGGGGGCCTTATCAAACCGACCGGCTGAATGTGCGGTCGATCAAACTGTTCTGCGACGGCGCACTGGGATCCAGAGGAGCCCTGCTCCTCGAACCCTACTCGGATGATCCGGGCAACCACGGCCTGCTGGTAAGCGATATCCATGAACTTGAACGGTTGTGCCGTGAGGCATACAAATACAATTATCAGGTATGTACCCACGCCATAGGTGATTCAGCCAACCGCCTTATGCTAAACCTGTACGGAAAGATCCTGGAAGGACCCAATGACCGGAGATGGAGGATTGAACACGCCCAGATCATCCATCCGGAAGATTTCGACCTGTTCGGAAAATACCATATTATCCCTTCCATACAAACCACCCATGCCACATCGGATATGTACTGGGCGGAAGACCGTTTAGGTCCTGAAAGGATGAAGGGGGCCTATGCCTTCAAACAATTGCTGGAACAGAACGGCTGGCTGCCGAACGGGAGTGATTTTCCCGTAGAACATATCAATCCCCTGTTCGGATTCTATGCCGGTGTTGCCCGCAAAGACCATGAAGGATACCCACCGGAAGGATTCCAGACAGAAAATGCCCTGACCAGGGAACAGGCCCTGCGCGCCATGACGGTGTGGGCAGCAAAAGCCGCTTTTGAAGAAGATAAAAAAGGAAGCCTGGTTCCCGGGAAATGGGCCGACTTTGTGGTGCTGGATCAGGATTTAATGAATACACCCATCGACAGCACCTGGCAGGCCAGGGTGCTCATGACCTGGATTGCCGGTGAACAGGTTTTCAGTGCGGAATAAAATGGTGCCGGTCAGAAATAAAGATTCAGACCCAGGTCGATGATATGATAGGCCTCGGGATTCAGGCCGATTTCGCCTTCCAGTACAAAACTGAGATTCCTTCTTAATCCGAGCTCTATCCCCACGGGGATCCAGAACGGTGCACGTAGTTCACTGGCAAAGATCAGGTCCATATCGATCCCGGAATAAATGTACGTATCGCTGCGGATGGGCAGGCTGAAATTCACGGATGCATCCAGACCGAAATGTCCGAAATTATGCAAACCGGTAGTAAGTGAGAGAAGCCTGCCAAGACCCCATTCCAGGTCGGCACCAATATAGTTGGTATGTCCGACACCGAATTTCAGTGCCAGATCTACTCCCGGCTTCAGGCCAACACCTCCATGCAGAAACAAATTCAATCCATCGGAAGGACTCCCGTCACTCAGGACAGCCGGATTGGCTCCCAGAACAAACCTGCCCGGTCCCAGTGTACCGGCCGAATTGAACACCTGGGGAAAAGACATCGCCGGCAGCACAGCCAGAACGGCAATGATCAGGATCTTTTTCATGATACATGGAGTATGGTTCTGCCGGTAAAAGTAAGAAATTCGTTCAACCCGCCATCCATTGTATATATCTTCCCTTTCATTTTCAGCAAAAAAGCCCCGGGGCAAATGCTATTCTGCCCCGGGGGAAGGTACATTTACAAAAAAGGACCCGGAAGATTAAAGAGACAGAGGAATTCCATTATAGAAATCCACTATCTTGGAATAGAGCAGCCAGGTATATTTGGCCTGGAGCAATTCGGCCTCTGCCCTCACCAGGTTATTCTTCGCCACATTGTAATCCACCGTACTGACCGAACCCAGGTTAAAACGCTGCTCGGTACTGGCAAAAGCCTCCCGGTTGGATTTAACGGCTTCCAGAGCCGACCGGTAGTTTTCCAGGGCAGCCACCGCATCGGCCACGGCCTGCTCAATTTCTTTGTACAGGTTTTGTCTGGATTGTTCCAGTTCCAGTCTGGTATCTTCCAGCCTGAGCCGGGCATTGGATATCTGCCGCTGGGTATCCCACCTGTTAAAAATAGGTATGTTGATCTGCACCGAAATTTGCTTGTAATAATTGTCATTCAACTGACTGCCAATAGCATAGGTAGAAGTTGGGTCCAGTGGATCGACCGCCAGCTCGGAGTAACGGGAATAAAGGGTTCCGATCAGCTGAATGGAGGGACTGCGGTTCCCCCTGGCTACCGCGAGCATTTTCTTACTGCTCATCAGGTTGTATTCCGCCCGTTTAATCTCAGGAAATGCTGTAAGGGCATACCCGGAAACAGAATCCATGGGGGTCAGGGTCAGTGCCTTATCAATGAAAATGGTATCAGGCATTTCCACATCAAATTCTTCCGTCTCATCAAGGTCCATTAACTGGGCCAGGGTAAGAAGAGAAAGTTTCAACCGGTTTCTGGAGGCGGTCACCCGGCTTCTTTCCGAAGCAGCCTGTGCCTTGATCTCAAGCCATTCACCCCTGGAAAGGTTGCCGAGCTCAAACATCCTCTGAGAACGTTCCAACTGTAATTCGGTTATCTGTAACTGGTTTTCGGCCACCTTCAGCAATTCTTTGTCGAGCAGTACCTGAAGGAAAGCCGATGCAATATTCAGGCTGAGGTCATTTTTCGACTTTTCCACATCCATAATACTCGCCATAAAGGCATACCTGTTCTGAAGAATATTGTTCCAGTTCTGCAATCCGTCGAATACGGTCACCGTACTTTGCATACCGGCATAGCCGTCAAAAAATGTGGTATTGATATAGGTATAATCCTCCAGGTTCACTGTTTTTCCCGAACTCAGATTATGCCTGCCGAAAGCGTTCAGGTTAGGTGAAAGATTGATATACGACTGGATATAGTCATTTTTTGAGATCCGTGATAGCAGTTCCTGCCTTTTCAGCGCAATATTATTCTCCCTGGCATAATCCAGGCATTCTTCCAACGACCACCGTTTCTGTCCGTATACGGATTCTCCGTTCAATAAAAGGGCATTTAGAAGAATTATGATGATCAATTGTTTCATACTTATCAGTATTCAGATCATGGATCAGGTTTTTCTTTTCCTGTACAGGACCTGTATATATTTTGAATTTTCCACCGGGGTGAAAATCTGGATCAACTCCCATTCTGGATCATAATTTTCAATAGCCGATTTCAGGCGCGTAATACGTGCCAGCGATTTTGACAGTTCATCACAACCTGCACTCAGGTCGTCTTCACAATCCCAGGGAAAAGATTCAACCCGGAAGTGGTATTTCATTTCATCCTTCCCGATTTTCAGAATGATCTCGGCTATTTCCTCCTCACGAAAATGAGGCATGGGCACACAGAGTTCTCTGAGCATAATAAGTAGGTTTTAAATCCTCACAGGTTATTTCCAGTGAATTATCGGTGAAAGGATAACACTCAGAGTACCTGCTTAATATTTTCGGTAACAATATGTCCGTCGAATAGCTGAACAATGCGGTGTGCATATTCGGCATCAGAGGGCGAGTGGGTAACCATAACAATGGTAGTACCGTCCTTGTTGAGTTCGGTCAGCAGGTTCATCACTTCTTCCCCGTTGGCCGAGTCAAGGTTACCGGTCGGTTCGTCGGCCAGGATCAGTTTTGGCCGGGTAATCACAGCCCGGGCAATGGCCACACGCTGTTGCTGACCGCCTGACAACTGCTGAGGAAAATGTTTCTTCCTGTGGGCGATCTTCATCCTGTCGAGCACCTCTTCCACTTTTTTCTTCCTTGAGGAAGCCGATTCTTTCAGGTAGAGAAGGGGGAGTTCCACATTCTCATACACATTGAGCTCATCAATCAGGTTAAAACTCTGAAAAACGAATCCGATGTTCCCTTTCCTGAGGTTGGTCCGGTTCCTTTCGGAAAACTTACCCACCTCTTTCCCGTTGAAATAAAGCTCGCCGCTGGTAGGATTGTCAAGGAGGCCCAGAATATTCAGCAGGGTGGATTTCCCGCAACCCGATGGACCCATAACAGCCACGAATTCCCCTTCATTGATCTCCAGACTTACCTTGTTCAGGGCTGTGGTTTCCACTTCATCGGTACGGAATACTTTTGTTAAATCAACCGTTTTGATCATGGCAATAAGAATTTTTGGTTAAATCATTATTTGAATATCAGTTTATCTGCATCCCCAAAGTTTTCATAGCCTGAAACGATAACCTGTTCGCCGGGTTCCAGACCTTCCAGGATTTCATAATATCTGGGATTCATGCTTCCGATGCGGATGGGCCGTCGGTAGGCAAATTCACCCGATTTATCCACCACAAAGATCCATTGCCCTCCGGTGCTCTGGAAAAAGCCTCCCCTGGGTACCATGATAGCTTTCACAGGCTGACCGAGTTCCAGTCTGATTCTGGATGTCTGGCCAATCCTGATATTCTCCGGGACCTTATCGGTAAATTCCATGTCTACCGCAAACCTTCCCCCTTTTACTTCAGGATATATTTTGGTGATTTCCGCCGGATAAAGGGTACCCGAAAAATCGCATTCGGCTTTCAATCCGTGGGTTACTTTCGAGATATAATATTCATCAATTTCCACTCTCAGCTTATAGGAAGTAAGAATATTGATCTGCCCTATCCTGTCGCCCATATTCACTACCTGTCCCTCTTCCAGTGTAAGAGAAGCAAGTTCTCCATCCACGGGGGCCCTGTAATTCAGCCTTTCAAGTCTTTCCTGCACGATTTCCAGATTTTGTTGCATTCTGGTCAGTGATCTTTCCAGCTGAGCCACCTGAACTGACCGGAAAATGGAATCCTGTTCCAGGTTTTTGTTCAGCAGTTGCATCTGTTGAACCGAAATCTCATACTTTTCACGGGAAAGCTGAAATTCCTCATCGGAAATCAGCTTATCCCGATGCAGCACTTCATTTCTCTCAAACTCCCTTTTTCTCTGCCTGCAGGCATATTCCACTTCCAGTAATTGACTTTTCGACTGAAGGGTTTGTTGTTCCATAAGCAACCGGGCATTTCTGAGTTCATTCGAGATCCGTGCCACTTCGGCTTCATAATTTGATATGCTCAGCACCAGCCCTGTATTACTGAACCGAACCAGAATTTCACCTTTCTTCACATGAGCACCTTCCTCAACAAGGATATTCTCTACCCTGCTGCCCCCTTCGGTGGAAGACAGATAGACCGTTTTGATCGGTTCCACCGTCCCGATCTGGGCAATATAATCCTTGAATTCGCCCTTTACAACTGTTTCAATGGTCAGTTTATCCTTTTCCACATTCAGCTTGGAGCTTTTGTCTCCGAAAATGATGGAATAAGCAATTAACAGTACCACTGCGGTAACCAGCGAAATCCATAAGGTTTTTTTGGTAAAAAATCCTTTCTTTTTTTCAATAATCCGGTCCATTATGCTTCATTTATTCCAATAAAGAACACTTTTGCTTTTTTTTGCGATAAGAAGTTTCATTTATTGTGCCAAATATCTTATACTATTGAATTTCATAATTTTGTAAAATACATTTGCACAAATCATCTTCGTATGGTGTTCGGTAACGAAACAGCAACAGTACGAAACCGGACAATTTAAAAAAAAGATGTACTTTTGAACACACTGAAGTAAACACAAAAAAACGTTAAAAAAAAATGAGTGATAAATCAGGTAAGATTCTGGCAGTTGACGACAACGAAGATATTCTATTTGCTCTGAAACTTCTGCTGAAACCTCATGTAGAGGTCATCGATACTATCTCCACCCCCGATCTCATTCCCGAATACATGCACAGAGGCAATTATGATGTGATCCTGCTGGACATGAATTTCACCAAGGATGCCATCAGCGGCCAGGAAGGATTTGACTGGCTTGGGAAAATCCTGGAAATAGATCCGGTTGCTGTGGTGGTATTCATTACGGCGTACGGCGATGCTGAAAAAGCGGTCAGAGCAATCAAAGCCGGAGCCACCGATTTTATACTGAAACCCTGGCAGAATGAAAAACTACTGGCTACTTTATCTTCTGCCATCAAGCTGAGCCGGTCGAAAAAAGAAACGGAAACCCTCAGGAACAAGCAGAAAGAAATTTCGGCCGTTCTGGACCAGCCTTTCCACGATTTTATCGGAAATTCCGAGGAAATGAAAAAAGTGTTTGCCACCATCAAGAAGGTAGCCGGAACCGATGCCAATGTACTGATTCTGGGAGAAAACGGCACCGGTAAAGAACTGGTTGCCAGAGCCCTGCACCGGAATTCCCTGAGGAAGGACGAAGTTTTTATCAGTGTGGACCTGGGCGCCATCAGTGAATCCCTGTTTGAAAGCGAGTTGTTCGGGCATGAAAAAGGGGCTTTTACCGATGCAAAGAAAGAAAAAGCCGGACGGTTCGAGATTGCTTCAGGAGGAACCCTGTTCCTTGACGAAATAGGCAACTTGTCTATGCCCCTGCAAACCAAACTGCTTACAGCCATTGAAAGAAGAGAAATAATCAGAGTGGGCTCGAATAAACCCATTCCCATCGATGTCCGCCTGATCTGTGCCACCAACATGGATATTCATCAGAGCGTACAGGAAAATACTTTCCGCCAGGATCTTCTTTACAGAATCAACACAGTGGAAATCCACCTGCCGACCCTGCGCGAAAGGACATCAGACATTCCCCTGCTGGCCAATCACTTTCTGAAGAATTATTCGAAAAAATACAAGAAGCCCATTCGGGAAATTTCTTCCACAGCCATGAAAACACTGGTACAGTATCCCTGGCCCGGAAACGTCAGGGAACTGCAGCATGCCATCGAACGGGCTGTGATCATGAGTGATACGGAATTACTCCAACCTGATGATTTCCCTCTCCAACCCCCCAGGGGAACAACAAACGGACTCGAACTGGAAACCTACGATCTGGAAGAGGTGGAAAAACAGGTCATTCAGAAAGTACTGAAAATGCATCAGGGAAACATCACCCAGGCGGCATCGGATCTGGGCCTTACCCGTACATCACTGTACAGAAGAATGGAAAAATATGGTCTTTAAAAACTTCAGGCTGATTGTAATTACCCGGATCCTGATCCTGGCAGCTACCATCTTTCTTTTCTTCTTTACATTAACCCAGAAGTATACAATAACTACTTTTCTGGTGGGACTGGTTACTGTACTGGAAATTTACAGCCTGATCAGGTATGTTGACCGTACCAACCGCGACCTGACCAGTTTTCTTGAATCCATCAGGTTTTCCGAATTCACCCGGTCCTTTCAGGTGGCGGGAATGGGCTCCTCGTTCGACGAACTGAACAGGGCATTCAATGCTGTAATCAAGGATTTTCAGGCTGTAAGATCGCAAAGGGAAGAGCACCACCAGTATCTGCAAAGCATTGTTCAAAATGTGGATATCAGTATAATAACTTATCAGCGTGACGGGACCGTTGAAATGATTAATAAAGCCGCCCGCAACCTCTTTCAGATCACCTCGCTGAAAAATATACACAGCCTGAAGAAAATCAGCCCCGAACTGGTGGATACCCTCCTGGACCTGAAACCGGGAGTTAACAGACTGGTAAAAATCAAAGGGGACGACGATATACTGCAACTGGCTGTTTCCGGAACAGAATTCAGGATACATGATAAGGCATTAATGCTGACCACCATCAAGGATATCCAGAATGTACTGGAAGAACAGGAAACCGAAGCATGGCAAAAGCTCATCAGGGTGCTTACGCATGAAATTATGAACTCCATTACGCCGATTGCCTCCCTTTCAAGCACACTCGATATCATGCTAAAAGGAGTGAAGGGAAAGGACGGTGAAAAATCCCTGAACGAAGAAACGGTGGAAGAGATTCAGAAAGCTCTCCAGACCATCAACAAACGAAGCACGGGGTTGCTCCATTTCGTAAACACGTACCGGAATCTTACACGGATTCCCAAACCCAATTTCAAGGTGGTTAAAGTAAATGATATGTGTATGAATATCAGAATGTTAATGGAGGAAGAGCTAAAAAATAATCAGATCGATCTGACTTCTGAGATCATCCCCGACGATCTGGATCTTTATGCAGATGAAGAATTGATCGAACAGGTACTGATTAACCTGATCAAGAACTCAATCCATGCACTGGAAGGAAAAAGCGGAGCAAAAATCAGGGTCAGAGCGTTTGTAAATAAAAGAGGAAGGGTATCCATCCAGGTCATGGATAATGGTCCGGGCATACTACCCGACGTGCTGGATAAAATATTCATCCCGTTTTTTACAACGAAACCCCGTGGCTCAGGCATCGGGCTCAGCCTGTCAAAGCAAATCCTCCGCCTTCACGGAGGAACCATCAGCGCCTCAAGTGAACCCGACAAGGAAACGGTCTTTACACTGACATTTTAATATCCTTTCTTCCAGGAATCGTTTAGTAACGCTGAATCCATCGGTACCTTCGGGCATTATCACCAAATTTGGCAGCCAGCATGAATTCATGTGATCCGAAACTGTATTTTCTAATATTGCTGAGAGTATAATCAAAGGCGTACCCGATATAATACTGGCTGAATTTCACTCCTGCCATGATAACCATGGCGTCGCGTGTTCTCCAGGATATACCTGCCCAGTAATCGTCACGGTAATATACGCGGGTATTGAAATCCACCTGTATCTGATGAATATTCTGAGTAGTGGATTTTACCAGCACGGTGGGTTGTATACTGAATTCCCGGTTAATATCAAAGGTGTATCCTCCCATCAGATAATAGTGACGATGTAACCTGTATGATTCATAATTGTTCTTGCCGAACTTCAAGGATGCCTGGAATAATTCGGTAACGGAAAATCCGGCAAAATAATCCTGTGAAGTAAGCATGACTCCGAAACTGGCATCAGGGATGAACAGCACCTTGTCGGAACCGTCAAGGAGGGGATCGACATCCTGGTACAACACGATATCTTCATCATTGATCCTGAATTGATAAGCGGAAAGTGCCAGTCCGAAAGAAAGCTGATTTTCATCCATCGGTATGTGATAGGCATAGGTAAACTGTGCCCCGGTGCGGTTAGTAATACCATTCTGGTCGGAGAATATATATCCTCCAATACCCACCCTCCCACTGCGGGTAGGCCTCCTGATCTTCCTTCTTACTGTAGTAGATCTGGAAATAAAACTTTTCCTGAGAAGTCGTGTTTGTGCACTGATAGCATGCGTCCTCGGAGCATTGGTAAAACCTACCCACTGTTCCCTGGCAGTAATATTAACCGATGTATATACATCACTTCCCGTAAGGGCAGGATTCAATAAAAATCCATTCATCATATACTGACTGTACAGGGGTAGCTGCTGGGCTGCTGATTCGCTGCACAGAAAAACACCTGATAACCAGATCAACCATTTCACGTACTTTGTCATATTTTGCATATTACCTTTAACGAACAATAGTCACATTACCTGTAATGGGGTCTTCTCCATTTTTTAAATCGATAATGAAATGGTATGAATCCATAGGTAAGGGTCTGCCTTTGTATGTTCCATCCCACGAATTGTCGTAACCTGAATCAGTGGAAAATACAAGTTCACCCCAACGGTTGAATATCTCTATACGGGCATCAGAATACAGCTCTATCCCTTCAATATACCAGTAATCGTTGGCATTGTCGCCATTGGGTGTGAATGCTGTTGGAATTTTCAGGCATGAAAGCTGCTGATAAGGAATTTCAATGGTTTCAAACAGTTCGCAGTTATTCATATCGGTAATGGTAACCGTATAGGTACCACCCGAAACATCCACCAGATATTCCGTTGTGGCATTGTTTGACCACAGGATGGCATACGGAGGAATACCGCCTGAAACATTCAAAGTCACGGCCCCGTCGTCAATCCCCGGACAGGTAGCCGGGATAATATCCGGATCGGTCTCAATAGGTAGAGGCTCCGAAATGGTAACAGTCTCCGTCACCGTACAACCGTGATCATCTATTACCGTAATGGAATAATTGCCGGGACCCAATCCAATGGCAGTGGCAGTTGTCTGACCATCGCTCCATGCATAGGTATAAGGAGAAGTGCCTCCGGCAACGGTTATTGTAGCTGTCCCGTCTCCATTACCGTAACAGGTCACATCCGTGCTGCTGACAACGACCATAAGAACCTCCGGTTGCGCAACAGGAATAACCAGATCATGGGTACAGAGGTTGTTATCCCTTACTGTGACAGTGTAATCTCCGGCAGCCAGACCACTGAATGTACCATTGGCTTGCCAGTTCATTCCTCCGTCAATACTGTATTCATAGGGTGAGGTCCCTCCCTCTCCCTGGATAGTAAACGTTCCGCTAGACTCTCCGTTACACTGCACATCCGTTTGACTAACAATCGTGGCTGACAGGGCTGTAGCAGGCTGTGTAATCTGTACCGGCACTTCTGCCTGGCAACCGTTATCATCCAGAATGATTACCGTATAATCCCCGGCTGCAAGGCTGCCAAACACACCTGAAGATTCAAAAGTAACTCCATCCAGGCTGTAAAGATAAGGAGCCTGACCATAGGCGGGATCTGCTTCCACTGTTATACTTCCGGTAGATTCTCCATAGCAGGCAACAGGCATCAGATCGGTAATGTTCCCTGCCGGTAGCTCATTCACGGTCATTATCATATCTGCACTGGTCTGACTGCATCCGTTTACGTCTGTCACCATTACGGAGACAGCGTCCATATCACTCAACATATCTGAGGTAAACGTATCATTCACATCAGGACCCTGTACGGATACACCATTGATGTAAAACTCATATTGAATTCCGCCGGTTGCGGTAAATGTTACCGATTCTCCGGCACAAATGACATTATCTGCATCGCTTGAAGTGAGCGCTATTACAGGCAACGGATGTACAGTTACGGAAAATTCCGACGATCCGGTACTGGAACCGCAACTGTTTTCAGACGTTACCGTTACCAGACCGCTGCTGGCACCTATTGCATAGTCCACAACAATGGAAGTGCCATCCGTTGGTCCCACAATAGTAGCTCCGGAAGGTACGGTCCAGCTATAACCTGTTGCTTTGTCTACCGGATCAATCGAATAGGTTACTCCTGTCTGTCCTTCACAAACTTCATCATCACTGGCCGTAATGGGTCCTGGATCTGAAGGTAAGGCTATCACGGTAATATTCATACTGCACTGTGCCATCAAACCGGCCGCATCTGCTACCGTCCAGGTAACAGTCATGCCATTTGTCACCTGCTCTCCAGCCAGTGTAGCCAGGCCATTCAGATCATTGCTAACGGATGCTATTCCGCAATTATCTGCTACCGTCACCAGATCAAATTCGGTTCCTGATATGGTATAGTAGCATTCCCCGGGATCCGCATCCACTACAGGATCAGAAGGACAAACCACAACAGGTGGTTCGGTGTCTTCGACCGTCACAGTGAAGCTGCAGGTGCTGGTATTGCCTTCTGTGTCGGTGGCCTCGTAGGAGATCGTCGTGACGCCTTCGGGGAACAGATCGCCGCTGTTCAAACCGGTGACATCCGTTCTGGTCACGGCCACTGCCCCGTC
>Ga0190344_1000028_pt1 | contig 89152 bp, 55 predicted proteins | sample 48721323_MG_FD_161662 | JGI IMG/M metagenome (GOLD analysis project Ga0190344, IMG submission 161662) | Hydrothermal vent microbial mat bacterial communities from Southern Trench, Guaymas Basin, Mexico - 4872-13-2-3_MG | ecosystem: Environmental > Aquatic > Marine > Hydrothermal vents >... | reverse complement strand
CCATACTGTACAACAAGTTTTCCCAGCCTCTCAACAACGAGAAGCGTTGGACATTTTGGGGCTATTCATTCTGAATAGATTTCGTCAACTGGAATACGAAGAGGTGATTGCTATGCTGAATTTTGATTTGATGGACACCGTAGCAGGACAACAGGTTTATGATATGGGACTCCAGAAGGGCATTCAAAGAGTAATCGAAACCGCCCAAGAGGATGTCCTTGAAGTCCTAGAAGAGCGATTTGGAATCGTACCTATCGACATAATGGAACAGATTCGCGCCCTTTCCCTGCGGGAGCATTTGAAACAACTTCACAAACAGGCCCTCCGCTGCCCTGACATAGACCGTTTTCAAGAAATGCTGTCAAAGGCGGTATCACCCCCAAAACCACAGATTCACTGAACACAAGTTCATGTGACTTCGCCGAGGTTTAAAAAACCTCGGTGTATTTGGGGGCCTTTTTCAGAGGCTTTATTCGTTTCGTCCCGTAATTAGTTGTACTCATCAATAATTCCTTTATCGGCCCGTAATTAGTTGTACTCATCAATAATTCCTTTATCGGCCCGTAATTAGTTGTACTCATCAATAATTCCTTTATCCGCGTAATTCGTTGTACTCTTCATTTTATTCAAAGGTTTTTGTGAGTTTTAATCCTATAGATGTTCAGAAAAATAATTTCAAAAAAGCCACTAGTGAATAAATAGACGTCCAAGATAAATCTTGGACTCCGGACGAAATATAGAGGTCATTGCTATGTTGAACTTTGATTTGATGGACTCGGTAGCCGGCCGACAAGTCTATGAGATGGGCTATCAAAAAGGATTGATCGAATCAGCCCAAGAAAATATCCTTATAGTCCTAGAAGAGCGGTTTTGAATCGTACCTATCGACATAATGGAGCAGATTCGCGCCCTTTCCCTGCGGGAGCATTTGAAACAACTTCACAAACAGGCCCTCCGCAGCCCTGACATAGATCGTTTTCAAGAAATGCTGTCAAAGGTGGTATCACCCCCAAAACCACAGATTCACTGAACACAAGTTCATCTGACATCGCCGAGGTTCAAAAAACCTCGGTGTATTTGGGGGCCTTTTTCAGAGACTTTATTCGTTTATCGGCCCGTAATTCGTTGTACTCATCAATAATTCGTTTATCCGCGCAATTCGTTGTACTCATCAATTCGTTTATCGGCCCGTAATTCGTTGTACTCATCAATAATTCGTTTATCGGCCCGTAATTAGTTGTACTCTTCAATTCGTTTATCGGCCCGTAATCCGCCGAGGCGAAAATCAAGCGTCTTGAAGCTGAATTAGCGCGTCTGAAGAAAAACTAACTCAGTATAACGAAACTTGCGTTTAGCGAACGCCCAGTTGGAAATGGGCGGAAAAAAACTCCAATGTTTTAGAAACCTTGGAGGTTTTTTTCAACGGGGCGGGGTTGTAAAATTGATAGTGTTCAATTTGGTTAATGGCCCACTTTCTGGGAAAGGTTAGGAGTGGCGCTAGGAGAGCGCCCGCGTAAGGCGATAAATCGCCTATTACAAACAGATTTAGTTTTAACTATTTGAGATAATATTGTGAAAGAGCCTCAATCACAACCAAACGACTGGCATTTAGCTTTTGCGGAAACCCTTGAGTGGGACTTGATACCCGTTGGTGTACACATTTCCCCCGAAAAAGCGGTGATGAGTAAGCCACCCCGAGTCGATGTGTTAATCCTTCGGCAACAAGAGACTGCCTGGGACGCAAAACAACTGGAACGATTACCCGATGGCATCCGACAAAGCACGGCTCGTCAGATTTTACTCGAATTTAAATACACCCAATCCATTGGTGATGATGCGATAATTCAAGCACTTGCTTATAATTTATTGTATATAAATTATAAAAAGTTGAAGACGGATGAAGTGCAAACGTTTTTAGTCAGTGCGATTAAACCACAACAAGACACGCGGAAACTTTATGGATATGACAACATGCTTTATCCGGGTGTGTACAACAGCCAAAATCAATTGGAAAAACGAATTCAATTAATTTCGTTAAACGAATTGGCGGATGAACCTTATAATGCGGTTTTCAAATTGTTTGCCACGCATCGAAAAGAAAAACAAAAAGCCTTTGAGCTTTTGAAACAGAGTCGGAATGTTGCATCAATCCCGCCGGGATTAAAATCCTTGTTATCGGGATTACTGACTTTAGGAGAACAAGACATGAATCAAGAATTAACCCCAGAACAAGTTCGGCAAATCGGGCAAATTTGGGGAAAAGCCTATCTTTCCACCGTACCACTTTCAGAACGCTTAGCCGGCGCAAATCCCGCTGATGTGATAACCCACTTGAAGCCCAAGCCAGGGGAAAGATTGGCCGGGTTATCCCCTGATGAAATTGAAGAACTTGAATTCCACCTCAAAAACTTCAAACACCAGAAACATTAGACATTATACCGATTTAACTTAATTCATCAGGAGTCCAAGATTTATCTTGGCAGGAGTCATTGATAAATCTTGGTGAGGCGATAAATCGCCTACTACAAACACATTTTATCTTGAAATTGAGAAATCATATTTTTCCAAAAACTCGGATTTCTGCGGATTTCTGGGTGGTATGGAAACCTCCGCTCTGCTGCGCGGCGCGTGAGGCGATAAATCGCCTACTACAAACGTGTGAGATGCAATCCTTGTAGTTATAAGTGGGCCATGTTGTGGGATTGTTCGAGTTGATTTTGTTAATGGCCCACTTTCTGGGAAAGGTTAGGAGTGGCGCTAGGAGAGCGCCCGCGTAAGGCGATTACAAGCCTACTACAAACGTGTAACAGCTGCAAAATGCAAATGCTTTGCAAATGCCTAAATAACCCAAAAGTCACTCTGGGAATATAGAATTAAATAGTAGATAAAACAAGGTGTTATAACATGATAACTTAACTTGCCCATATTATGCTCTAATTTATTAGTAAATTAGTCTGGAATTAACCCTAGACAATGAGCTATACTACAAACGGTTATAATTTTGAATAAACACACCCCCCCCTTACTAATAATTAATAATTAATAATTAATTATTAACAATTAATTATTAACAATTAGTAACCCCCTCTATCGATGTGAATAAAACCGTGGCAAGTCGCCTCGATAGAGGGTATGCAAGGGGCAATGCCATTAAATTAAGAGCATGTAGGGTGGGTAGAACGAAGTGAAACCCACCAAATCCTTGAAAATGGTGGGTTTCGCGTAGCGAAGGGTGGCTACCCCAAGGTTTTTTGCTTAACTTAATGGCATTGATGCAAGGAGTGTGTTATTTTATCACCGATCCTTATGCAACAATTTCTATCTCATAAGATGTCCAAAGCTAAAGCGTCGGACGGAAAAGCGAGGCAGCTTCCGTCCAAACCTTTAGGTTTGGACTTTTTGACAATTTTGAAAAAAAATCAGGCCCTAACTGAAAACAGTTATGGAATGGACTATAATAAAATAAAGAGGCGTGAGTAAACTGATAAGGCACTGGCTCAAGTCACGGCCTCTCAATGAATTAGTCATTAGTCATTATAAAAATTGAATTAGCAATTTATATTCTGGCATAAGAGGATACTTGGTATTGAACGAGTAGAAACTATTTTTTCGCCCGGTACGATTATCCGCTAATATCTGTCTTTCTTATGCTCTTTAAGCAAGCAGCATTGGCGCTCAATAAAAACAGTGATTAAGCTAGGGGTTAAAAACTGGAGAATAATGACATGAATCTTTAGTTTGGCCTAGAAATTTTTCAGCATATAGGTATAAAAGTTTTAATCCTCTTGATTAGGAGATTTAATGATGAACAACTACTCAACTACAGAGACTCAATCCTTTTTGTCGATGAGTACTCTTAAAAAACAGGCTATAGGGCTAAGCCTCTTAGCGGTTTTCAATCTCAATGTTTCTCAAAGTGTGGCGAAAGAAGCGAAGATCACTGATAGCTTACTAGAGACATTTGAGGCCACCGTTGAAGCCGCCATGCAAACCTACGGTGTGCCGGGGGCCGCCATTGCCATTGTGGAAGGTGACGAAATTGTCTATGTCAATGGTTTTGGTTGGCGTAACGTTGAAAACGCAGAACCCGTCACGCCTGACACTCGGTTTCTTACCGGTTCAATCGGTAAGTCCATGACTTCCATGATGGTTGCCGCCTTGGTTGACGAGGGTTTACTGGACTGGAAGCAACCGGTGGTTGAAATCTGGCCGTTTTTTACCCTGCCTACCCAAGAACTGACGCAGAACATCCAAGTGCGTCACTTGATGCAGTTTAACGCCGGTTTAGGTGAAGATTTAATCAAAGGCTTTTACGACACGAAGATCGGCAGCTTTTCGGCCGAAGATCAACTTGATTCATTGGTCGGCCTTCCGGTCGTGGCAGAGTTGGGTAAGACGTTTACTCCCAACAGCAACGTCTTTGCAGCAGCGGGTTTTATTGCCGCCTTAGCAGAAGATGAGGCCGCGTATGGTGACTTGTTCAACCGCTATGAACAGTTGATGCAAGAACGTCTTTTCAACCCCATTGGCATGGACTCGGCCCTGTTAAACGTTGACTTGCCAACGGTTGGTGGTGACTATGCCACCGGTTATGCCTTCAATATGGTGACAAATACGCTTGAACCTTTGCAGGCTTCTAACAATCAGAGTTATCAGGGTTATGCCCCTTCTGGCGCGGTTTCTGCTCATGTGAAAGACATGGCACGCTACGTCATCACCCAACTTAATAAGGGTATTGCAGCCGATGGCACCCGTGTTGTTTCCGTCAAAAACTTGAGAAAAACACAGCAGCCTAAAACGGAGATAGTAGACAGCATCGTCTTCTCCACCGTGTACCCGTTGGCTCAATCAATTCACTACGGCACCGGTTGGGTTATTGTTGAACAACCCAATGGGGTTAAGGTGATAGGACATAGCGGCGGAATGGAAGGTTTTGTTTCGGATATGGCCTTTATTCCAGATGCTGATGTTGGGATCGCCATCCTCACCAATCGAAATTTTTTTGATGGCTTTCTCAGTGGTACTAACTTTATAGGTGTGGTTCGGGACAGTTTATTTGAATTGATTTACAACCTAGAACCCACGGTTGCCCAACAACGTGCCGAACAATACCAACAGGCAATCACACAACTCGCCATACTTCAGGCCATCACACAGGCGACGTTTACCCCTGACATCGTGGCTCCGTACCTTGGTAACTACCAAAACGGTTGGCGAGTTGAACTGCGCGATGATGGCACCTTGTGGGTGGTATTACAAGATGCACATGAATATCAACTTGTTTTATTACCAGACGGTACTTTCATGGTCAGTAACAACGCGTTGCTTGGGACTGGTATCATCTTCTCAGTCAGTGACAACGGTATCATCGCTATGACGGTGGCCACGACATCGTTAACGACATCCGCCGTTGTAACCGATACCGTTATCAAGCTTGACTAAATCCCTGGCCTTTTTCAAAGGTAAATCCCCCCTACCCCTCTTTTTCAAAGGGGGGAACCAGATAGAAATACTTGTTTATTCTTGCACAGGTACTTATTAACAGGTTAGGCAAATCAATCAGCAGCCCTTTGCAACAAGCAAAGGGCTTTTTTTATTATGGGGGGTGTCTGTCCTTTTATAGTTTTTCATAAAAATAATTTCTTTGGCAGCAAGCCAAGAGTTAGCTATTCACATTCAACCCCTACGGGGTTGGGGCCCTCCACGGCCCTTCCCCAGGTTTCACCTCAATGCCATTAAGTTAACAAATAAACGACAAAGAGCCAACGGCTAAAGCCGTTGTCTCAAAGCTAAAGTCCCCTAAAGGGGACTGGTAAATTCATTATTTTTTCTAAGCAAACGATATGGCATTGAGTCTTCAGTGCCCTTTAGGGCACTTCAGCTATTAGACGACGGCTTTAGCCGTTGGCGGGGGGGGGTTATTTGTTTCTAATTCCTTAACTTAATGGCATTGAGGTTTCACCTTTTCAGGCAAAAGTTTCGCTCCGCGAAACTTTTGCCTGAAAGGCTATTATCTCGCTCCGCTCGTTACTGCGTTTCACATTCAACCCCTACGGGGTTGGCGCTATTCACTATTGGCTTTTTTGAAATTATTTTTCTGAACATCTATAGATGTTTTTATCGATAGGGCCTTCAATCAAATCAACAGAATCAATTCGCCAACCTGGCCCCCAAAAATTAAAAACAATCATTTAAATATCATTTAAATCATTAATCATTAATCATTAATCATTAATCATTAATCATTAATCATTAATCATTAATTATTTTCACCACCCCAGGTTCCACCTCAATGCCATTAAGTTAAGCTTTTTCGTGAGGGCAACCACAAGGGATTGCCCCTACGAACCGTCATGTTATGTAGGGGCAATCCTTTATGGTTGCCCTTTCGAGGTTCAAGTTTTTCTAGAAAAACTTGAACCTCGAAAACTTAATGGCATTGAGGTTCCACCTGGGGCTATTCACCCTTTCAGGGTTGTTTCATTTTTTATGAACAACTCGCCACAAAACCCATCATAACTTGTTGTCCATGACAAAATGGCCTGAAAGCCCCAAGGCTCAGCAGCCAAGAGGCTTTTTCAAGTTGCGCTATCGTTTTAGTTCGACACCTTCCCAGACAGACATTATTTGGAACGGCAATACTGTACAGCGCCGGACTGAAGCATGTTTTGTACAATACCCAGACTCTTGTTAGCGCCTCCGATGATGGCTAAGAGTTCCGCCGTGATGTACTCAACCTTCGCCGTGGGCCATTGACACGACTTGGCCTGTCCGATTAGATCATAATAACAGGTGGAATCCTTGACCGACACATTCTTTACATCGTGCGTCGCATGCGGATACTGCACTTTTTGCATGATTGCATGCACAACAGCCACCGTGCGGCATGCACCAACAGGATCTGCGTTGACTTGCAGCGGCGTGATGAACGGGATGAGCAAGAATAGCGCGGCGAACGCGTTGCTTGATAGACGGATGTGTTGAGTTATCATTAGCTATTTCCTTTATTTAAAAATATATCTGTAAAATTTTCCTAAGTACTTAGCCAACGGCTAAAGCCGTTGTCTAAAAGCTTAAGTACCCTAAAGGGCACTAAGTACTGAAGCAGAAATTTTCTGGTATTTATCGATACGCCAATATCGAATTGGTTCCTGCAAAATACCTGATAATATGTGCTTCGGTACTTATAAGAGAGTTAGTAGGCTTTAGCCTACTTGAGCTTTTAGCTGATGTGGTATCGAAACTTCCGCTTTCCGGCACTAGTACCTTGTCAGCTATGTCTGGTAATTTTCGTTCGCTGTGGTGGGTTTCGTTCCACTCTGGGTGGCTACAACCAGACAAAATAAAATTGACAGACTACTAGTGCAGGAGAGCGGAAATACCCAAACCACCCGGCAGGGATGGTAGCGAGAGCCTCATGGCGGGTGGTACGAATATTTTTTCTCTCCGCCAATATGACATTATTGCATAATGGCCCAAGGGATTTCAACTCATGGCCCTGTTCAAACCTCTTTTAATTGTAGTTGACGGAGTTTGTAGTTTGGCATTTTGCAAATACCAGACACGCCCCAATGGAGCGTGTGGTATTTTTGGCACTTCCATGACAAGGCAACCGTTTTGCAAGACTTAACCAAGCGTCATTCAGAGCGAAAAATTAAGCAAGCGTCATTCAGAGCGACGAATAATAACTTTTTTTCCGTTGATTTGCAAGAGCGATTCTTCGAGCGCAGTGAAAACGCTAACCAAAAGTAGAAATCTTGGACTTCTGCCAAGATAAATCTGGCCGACTCCTATCCTGCCAAGATAAATCACTGATAACTGATAACTGATAACTGATAACTGATCACTGTTCAGTGATAACTGATCACTGATCAGTGATAAACACCCTCTGCCCTTAACAAGGATGCCAATTCCTGCTCCTTCAACATCTGCTGAAATAGCGGTACACAATAACGATAAAATCGTCCTTCCCGCCGAATAATAAACGCTAATTCAAGACGAGCCAGTGATTGTTTAAGTTGTTCAGCCGTATAAGTACAATTACACAGTTCAAGTTTATCCATGACTTCAGCCAAGGTAAAGCCTTCCTTTTTGCCGCTGCCCCACAAGTTTGAAAGCGCACGAGACAAGGGCTTTACAAATTTCATCACGCCCTTTTGGAGCACAATCCTCTGATCCACGGTGGTATAAATAATAAGACGATCCAAACGGGCCGCTTGTTCATCATTGGTTAATTTTGCATAACCCACTAATCCCCCATCCACCTCACGACTCTGCAAAGCTTGTGTGACATCCTCTTGGTTGATTTCCGTGCGTTGCTCATTTGCCAACCTTTTCAACATATGATCACACACGGTGGCAATCAGATTCGCTCGCTGTCCCGTCTGTTCTAAAATGTGTTCGACTAAATCGGAAGAGGTGTAATTAAGACCTAACATTGCCATCGGTTTTGTGGCTAAATCTCGACACCCCTCAACTTCCAACTCACCCACAAATACCGGTTCACCAAAGTTCCTAATGGGTGACAAGAAATCCAACAGGGTGGCTTCATATAAATTCCAAAACCCCGCGAAGATAAAATGGCAACGTCCTTCTCCACTCAGGGCGCGAAAATGCCTTAACATCGGATAGTCTTGTTCCATTTCGTGACGGATAAATAAATCCGCTTCATCAATTAAGAATAAACGACGTTGTCCTTCAGAAACATTAGCTAAGTTTTCAAGCAGCACCGATAATTCCGTGTCTACTGGTAAATTCAACGCTTTGGCTAAGTGTGGTTGCAAATTGTGGTCATATAACTCCATGTAATGACAGTCTACTTTGGAATGAGTTATATAATGCCGCTCTATGTATTTGAGTAGACTCGATTTACCCAATTGTCGGCCACCAATAAGCAGATAATTTGTAGGGGAACGACCCAGAATGTGCGCTAACAGTTGGGTACGTCCAAAAAACATCATATTACTCTGGATGGCTCCGGCCGTTTGATAAGGAGAAATGTGGGTTATTTTGAGTTGTGCCGCCAGTCGTTTTATGAAAAAGGCTATCGGTTCCTCTGACAATAATAAGGTAATCAGTTCGTCAATATTGGGCACTACCCATAATGTTGTCGCATTTTCCCCATAAGGCCGTAATGCCATCTGCTGGGCAGGTTCCAAACTAATGACAACAATCACATCAAATGCGATTTGATCCTGCTGCAAGTGCGTCACAACTTCTTGAACAGACCAATCGACGGGCGGAAAATATAAGCGGCAATTGGGCAAATGAACTGGAAAACGTTCATTAAAGCGCAACTTGAAGAGATTAGGATCATCGGTAGCCGTTTCCGTTGCCCCCAGTCTTTTTTCCAAAACGCTACAACGCTCGGCGTTTGATATATTAACAAAATTGGCTCGCCGTTCTAGCTCCGCCAATTCTTGTTCTAACTCTAACAAACTGTTCTTGCGCCCAGCCTGTGTTTTGTCGGGTTCTTCAGTGCTTAATTCGGTGAGTAACTGAGTCAGTTGTGTAGAACTCACTCGCAATGCGGCACGTAATTTTTGAGTCAGCGCCTTTAATCGTTCTGCTCTTTGTTCAGGTGTTTCTTGTGACATGGTTTTAATTAATTCCTTCAAATTGGTTGCAGGAGTCCAAACGACGCTAAAGTTTCGCTCCGCGAAACTTTAGCGTCGTTTTTAGTTTGGCAGGAGTCCAAACTTTAGTTTGGCAATCTGACGATATCCTCTCAGCCAACAGTTGTCTGAAAGCTAAAGTACCCTAAAGGGCACTGGAATTCAGTCGGCTTTAGCCTACTTTCGCTTTTAGACAACGGCTTTAGCCGTTGGCGTTGGGGGTGATATCGAAACTTCCGCTCTCCTGCACTAGGCTCACTTGCCCCCATGATGGAGGCGATTGCGGAAAGAATAAAGTGGGCGTGACAAATAAGATACAAATGGGTTGCATAAGCGATATCCTCCCTAGGTTTTCCTTAAGCTATTATCTCGCGTAGCGAGTTACTGCGTTTCACATTTTCAGGCTAAAGTTTCGCGGAGCGAAACTTTAGCCTGAAAACCCCTATCGGGGTTGACGCGATTTACCCCTTCGGGGTAATAAAGTGAGCGAGAAAATAGAAATGCGCCCAGCCAAACTAAAGTTTGGACTCCTGACATCTGCCAAACTAAAGTTTGGACTCCTGCCAAACTAAAAACGACGCTAAAGTTTCGCTCCGCGAAACTTTAGCGTCGTTTGGACTCCTGTTGGTTAATAACTGACTCACTTTTAACTTAAGTGATTGAATTTTCGACTTGTGGGTAAAGGTAAGTTTTGAAAAAGGGAAGTTAGGAGGAATTTAAAATATTCTTCCCGGCTATCCGCAAAGCTTCACATCGCCAACAGAGGCGTTGTTTCCCGCCGAATTCGCGTTCTACCAATAAATTTTTCCAATATAACTGACGCAACAATGGGTGAAGAATATAAGGTTGCGCGTCGCTCACGTCTTCTCGTTGCAACCATTCTAGTATTTGTTGCTTAGCGGATGTGTCGAGATTGTGCTGCAGTTGCGTAAAGAGCTGCCAAACATAGTCACGTTGGCTTAACTCTTTGGGATAATCATCTAATGACAACTCAGGTTTTTCCTTTCTGAGTTCTAAACAATCATTCAAGAGTTGTGGATGGGCGCCGCTGATGGTTAAGAATTGATCTATTACATTATGTAACTGCAACTCTTTAAAACGATAGTCACGCAAAGCATAGATTTCAGGGAAACCCAATTCCGGCCAATGTTCAACTTTTGCGTGATTTAACAAAGACATATCACCGTTCTGATATTTCATATCGGCCAATTTTTCACCACCGCAGAGTATGACATGAAAACGATTGGCATACGTTTCACTCATGCTGCGTAGCAGCCTCGCCAAGTTTTCGCGTACTGATTGACTTCCTTGTTCAAAACGACTGACTAAGAAAAACAACTGTTCAGTCTGTTTTAAACGTCCTCGAAGTGCCTGCTCAAAATGAGATACCTCGTTCACCTCATTAAATCCACACTGTTCGCCAAATTCAGAGAAATAGTCATCGAGATTGTTACTTGAGCTATAAAGGTGGATATGTAACACGTTGTTAGGCGAATAGTATTTTTTCGCTTGTGTTAACAGGGCTTCACGATAAGGCGGTTCATCCCAATTCGCTTGGGTGAGTAACAATATAACCGGATAGGGGCGAATTTGCCTTATTTTGGCAAACAAATCCCTGATAAATTCTGTAAAAATCGCTTCGGGAAAATCCACATATTCTTTAGTGAAACCCGCGGCGAGAAGATATTCATTCGTTTCTCGCTCGGTGAGCCCCAAATAGTGAGCGCAAGCGAGCACCTTGTCACGGTGATTTTTATCCGGCATGGATTTGCCGTTTTTCCAATTTAATATCGCTTGGCGAGTGATACCACCTATCTCCTTTTCCATTTTATTCGCACTGATTTTGGGTTTGGCATCATCCATATAATGGGCAAGCAGTTCTGCGAATGTCTGCATGGTTGAGTCCTTTTATTCAAGTTTGTCCACACAGAAGAAAAAGAATGTGCAACACTTTATATTTATCAGATTTTATATCTGAAAAAGGATTTGGAAAGTCCAACGCTAACGCGTCGGCGGAAACGTAAGTAACAACCGGTTGAAAAAGAAAATTGCACATTGGGTAGATTTCTTTCTTGACAACTTGACTCGTTTAGGGATTTTTTGAAAAGGTGCTGAAAATCAACACTTGACTGCTGAAAATCAACACATATGAAATAACTGGCTTATATTCCTAAGAAATTCTTTCAACAACTGACTGCTGAAAATCAGCAGTCTAGCGTTTTCAACAATTTGTCAATTAAGGCGTGGGCTTTTATCAAGTTAAAACTTAAATCTTGTCAACTGAAAAACCCATTCTGTCAAGTGAAAAATTGGCCTTGTCAAGTTAACAGATTTCGTTTGTCAATTAACCTGTCAAGTAAAATCTTAATTTAATCAAATAGTTGTTGGCATAGTCTCTGCTATATCTATGGGCACAGTCGTTTAAAACAAGCGTGGGTAAAAACAAAACCCACACAAAAGGAGATATGCCATGAAAACGTCTTATGTGCCCAGTTTCTTTAAACGCGCTTGGCTCGTTGTTTTGATCATCGCGTGCCTTAATTCTGTCCAAGTTTTCTTGGCGGCTGACGCTCAAACCGAGGCGGCTAACATTGTGACGGCTTTTGATAAAACCAAGGTTGTTGATTCTAAAACAAAGGATGACGGTTGGCTAAAAACATTAATAATTGTGATTGAAGGAGGCGACTCGTTCTAGTTTGTCAGATTCAATATAACCCATTGATTTCAAAAGAATGGCCCCCAACGGCCCTCTATAGAAATAGTAGAACTCGTTGGTATCATCGTTCAGAGTAATTCACCAAATTTATACAAAGGAAATCTTCTATGAAAACGTCTTATATGCCCAGTTTCTTTAAACGCGCTGGTATCGTCGCTTTGATTATCGCGTGTCTGTTTTTTGTCCAAGTTTTCTTGGCGGCTGACGCTCAAACCGAGGCGGCTAACATTGTGGCGGCTTTTGATAAAACCAAGGTGGCTAACTTTGAAACACAGGATGATGGTTGGCTAAAAACATTAATAATCGTGATCGAAGGAAGCGACTAGTTGGTATCATCGTTCAGAGTAATATCTTCTTTATAAACATACAAAGGAAATCTTCCATGAAAACGTTTTATGTGCCCTGTTTCTTTAAACGCGCTTGGCTCGTTGTAACGATAATTATGTGCCTGTGTTATTCCCAAGTTATTATGGTAGCTGAAAACAAAAAAACAGAAGATGATGGCTTTATAAAAACACTGATAGTGTGATCTGCGGGAACGGATAGTCAGATAATGCGAATTTTAAATTTAGAAATCATATTTTCCCAAAGATTTCTTGGCTCCTTTGAGAAATCCGATTTTCCAAAAAACTCGGATTTCTTGGCTCCTTTCTTGGTTCTCAAATTAGCGGCAAACTGCGAATGCGCTTACCTGTCGCTGCAAAAATCGCGTTGGTGACGGCAGGCACTATCGGTGGCGTACCCGGTTCGCCAACCCCACCCGGTTTGTCTTCGCTAGGAATGATATGCACATCAACTTGTGGCATCTCTGCCATTGGCAATACCGGAAAGTCGTGAAAATTGCTTTGCTCAACGCGCCCATTTTTCAGGGTGATGGCTTCTTTGAGTGCGCTTAATCCGAAAACGATAGCACTTTCCATTTGTGCTTTTATCGTGCTGGGATTCACTGCGATACCACAGTCTACCACGCATACGACACGATGCACTGTCACGTCGCCTCTATCATTCACGGAAATTTCCGCCACTTCTCCAACAATGCTGCCAAACGAGTTGTGAATCGCCATGCCGCGATAGCGGCCTTTTGCGGCCGGTTTTTCCCAAGCGGATTTGTCGGCCAGCGTCTCTAACACTTTGATAAAGCGCGGTTTTTTACTGAGTAAGGCGCGACGCAACTGGTAAGGATTTTTGCCGCTGCTGTGAGCCATTTCATCTATGAAACTTTCCACAAAAAACGCATTATGCGAATGCCCCACCGAGCGCCAAAAGCCAACCGGTACGTGAGTTTTTTTCATCACGTAATCTGTGTATTGATTGGGAATATCATAGCCCAGTTCAGCAATGCCTTCTACCGCCGCAGGGTCTAAACCGTTTTTCACCATTCCCGGAAAAACCCGCTGGAAAACAGACTGCCCGACAATACGCGCTTTAAAGGCCGTTGGCATGCCGTTGTTATCTAAGCCCGCTGTGAATTTGGTTATCATGGCGGGACGATAAAAATCATGCTGAGTATCTTCTTCGCGCGACCATACAAGTTTTATGGGTTGTCCAACCGCTTTGGACAGTAAAACCGCTTGGGCGACAAAATCTGACTCAGTGCGTCGTCCAAAACCGCCGCCTAAATAGGTGGTATGCACCGCTATTTTTTCCTTGGGTAATCCCGTCACTTTAGCGGCCACTTGTTGCGCCCCATCTTGGATTTGCGTCCCTACCCATACCTCACAACTGTCTTTTCTGACATCGGCAGTACAATTCATTGGTTCCATCGTGGCATGCGCCAAAAATGGTACGCTGTATTCGGCCTCCAGCGTTGTTTTAGCGGCTTTCAGCGCGGCTTGAACATCGCCACTGCTATGCGCCACCGCGCCCTTTTCTGTTAAGCCTTGCTGCAATACTTTGGTAATGCTGGCCGTATCGATATTATCAGACTCAGTCTCGGCAAAACGGACGTTGAGTGCGTCTAGGCCTTTTTTGGCTTGCCAATAATTCTCGGCAACCACTGCCACGCCGTTGGGAATTTCCACTACCGCTTTGACACCTTTGATGGTTTTCGCGGCCGCCTCATTGTAGTGTTTGACTTTGCCACCAAACACGGGAGATTGTTTGAGGGTGGCAATTAGCATATTCGGTACTTTGACATCAATCCCAAACTGGGCACTGCCATCAACTTTAGCGGGCGTGTCTAGGCGTTTGGTGGGTTTACCAATGATTTTAAATTCGCTCGGCGATTTGAGTTTGGGCGAATCGGGTGGGGCGAGTTGGGCGGCCGCTTCGGCAAGTTGCCCATAACTGAGCGTTTTGCCGCTGGCGCTGTGTATGACTTTGCTATTCGCAGCATGACAGTCTTCCTGTTTGACTTGCCATTGCTTAGCAGCCGCTTCAATTAACAGTTCTCGTGCAGCGGCACCGGCAATGCGTAACATTTGCCAGCGACTCCGCACACTGGTACTGCCACCCGTGACTTGCATACCGAGCAGCGGGTTTTTGTAAACGCCACCGATGGGCGACGTTTCTATTTGTATTTTGCTCCAATCGGCTTCAAGCTCTTCGGCGACTAACATTGGCAAAGCTGTGTACACGCCTTGCCCCATTTCTGAGTGCGCTATCATTACGGTGATGCTGTCATCCGTGCCAATGCGTAGCCAGGCGTTGATAGATGCCTCCGATGTTTCGGAGGCTGGCGTCAAACGAGTGTTGCGGGGCCAAAAATAAAAACCTATGATAAGTCCGCCAGTGACGGCGGCGCTGGATATTAAAAAGTTTCTACGACTAACGTTCAAAGTGTCCAAAGTTATTCTCCTTATCAGCTTTCAGTTATCAGTTATATTCAGCATGGGAACAAATTAAACTTTTTGAGAAACAGAAATCACTCAATAACTCTTTGAATTAAAATAAAAAACGCAGTTTTTCTCTGTGTTACTCAGTGTTACTCTGTGCCTTCTGTGTGTATATCAGTTTTCCGATTGAGAACCAAGTCCTGTGGTGTATCTATGTCCCAATGGATGCCAGCATCGCTACTGGGAAAGAGTGTTATTTGTGTTTGATGCGGTTGTAGTACTAGGCGTGCGCCTTTATCGCCTGTGAGTTTACTTAGTTGTGTCCCAAATTGGTGGCTAAATCCTACCGGGTGTCCGCGTTTGCCTTGATACGTTGGGGCAACAATGTCCGCTCCTTGACGTAATAAGGTTGTCAGTTTTTGTATTGTAACTGATTGAATAAACGGCATATCTGCTAAAGCAATCAGCCATGCTTGCGCTTCTGGGCTGGCTTTTGCGCCACAGGCGATACTTGCGCCCATGCCGGCTTGTGCCTCTGCACAGGTGATAATTTGTAAGCCTTCGTTATGCAGCAAGTCGGCTAATTCTGTCGATTCCGGGCGCACTACGGCTAGTGTTTTGTCTACCGCTACTAATAGTTTCCGCGCTGCGGCTATGGCAACGGGTGTTCCGTCGGTAAGTGGGTGTAATAGTTTATCGCTGCCAAAACGGTGGCTGTAGCCGGCTGCTAATAAAATACCGGTGATGGACATAATGCGAATTAAGAATTAAAAATGAAAAATGAAGAATGAAGAAATACTTTTTCCAAAGCTAAAGCAAGCTTTCCAAAGCTAAAACTTTGGGCGGTTTCCAAAGCTAAAGCTTTGGACTCCAAATTGGAGTCTTGTTCCGCACGGCCGTCATTTCGGCTAATATTGCTATCGCAATTTCGGGCGGTGTGCGGCTGCCAATCGGTAAGCCGATGGGGGCATGTAAACGTGCTAGGGCTTTTTCCGAAATACCTAAATCCGTTAAGCGTTTGCGCCGTTTTTCATTATTGCTCTTAGAGCCAAGTGCGCCGATGTAAAATGCCTGCAAATTCAACGCTTCTAATAAAGCCATGTCATCTAATTTAGGATCATGGGTTAATGCAACGACAGCACTGCGTTTGTCTTGTATCAGTGCTTTTACCGCGTCATCCGGCATACGGTTGTCTAAGCGTGTGCCTTCAGTTTGCCAAGTCGCTGCGTATTCTTGGCGTGGATCGCAAATGGTGACTTGATAATTCAAAGCCAGCGCAAATTCAGATAAATAACGGGAAATTTGTCCAGCGCCAATGATAAGTAATTGCCAAATAGGACCATAAACGATAATTAATTGTTGGCCGTTATAGCGTAAAGTTTGCTCTGTAGGGGCCGTTTGCCAAGTGATTTGTCCACTGACAATATTGAGTTGTCGTGCTATTAATTGGCGTTGCTCTAAGGCGGTGACGGCCGGTTTGATAGTGTCAATATCGGTTAAAGGCTCTGATAGTAATTCTATCGTGCCAGCTTCTTTTTTCTTAGTCATACTTACTCACCTATCACCAAAAAGGTAACTAAATAATGTCAAGAATCAAGATAATTCACTTTCCGTTGATAACTTCTGGAGTTGCAACTGGACTTCGGGATGGGCTGTCTCATCCGGCCGGCGATAACGTTCAAGCAAAATCTGCTTCACCTTCGTGAAGGGAAGCCACCGATGTAGCTCATTATCATATAACCTCGCTAGAACATTGACCGCTGCATTCAAAGGAGCGATCATAACCGCCCCGCACCCGGAGGCACAGTGAAATGTGTCCCCAGTGCGTTTGCCGAAGCATCCGCACTTTGAACAAATTTGAGAAGTATACGCCGCATTGACTTGAACGACCCTAGAACCTCTTCGGGAAGCCACTATATCAATGGCAGATGCCATCAAACCTTTCACCCAACCGCTTAATCGACGATTGGCGTTCTTTCCATAACTTTTGGACTTAAATGTTTTGGTTAAATCCTCACAAACAATAGTCTTTGCCTTATCAACGACACGATTAACTGCTGTAAAAACAATCGTTTTGACCTTGGCTTGGTGCCTCTGTTTGCGCCGATTGAGTTTTTTTCTGCCCAAGTTGTGCTTTATAATTCTTTTGGCTTTCTTGGGATTCTTTTGTTCAACCTTATTCAAAACCGCTTTGATCTTATTGCGCCTTTGGTATTTTTTCTTCAATGAGTCCGATTCTTTTGATAAGACTTCACCTAATTCTTTACCATAAAAATCACCTTCAGAATCAACAAAAGCTTCGGTATAACCTTTATCTATACCAATTTCTTCAGAACCACAAACACGCTCGTCAGTATTGTTTATCGTGTAATGAATTTCTACTTGACCTTCACGCAGAATTAACCTAATTTGTCCGGTTATGGAATAATTGGTTCCGACGGGAATCGCAATGCGTTTGCCTCTTTTTAAGCTAATGACTTCAATATAATTTTTACCATGATACGAAAAACACTTATAGCTGCCAGGTTCCAAGACAATTTGATTAAAAGTATGATTTATTCCATGTTTCCAATATTTCCGCATGAGGCGGCGCAAATAGGGATCATTAACCCAAACAGAATCATTTTTTAGCTTTTTAAATAACTCTTTACGTTTATCCTTATCATCTATATTTATGAAAATATGACGAATAACTTTTTCTTTAGCCGCTTCTCGATTGGCTTTGATATCATCTAACGTATCTGATAAAGTCACACGCCATATCCGTTGCGGTAATCTCGATACGTGTTTATCGGCTATCCACCCATCACGCACCGGACGGAACTTAGCACCAAGTCCACCAATAGAACCATAGTTGCGCCAGACTTCGGTGCGAATAGAACCGCATAGTGACGCGATTTCATTTAGCGCATCGTATTTAGCTTGATTGATATCCTCACTGTACGCAATTCTAGTAACTTTTTTAGCTTCTTTTTTAGCTTTTTTAATTTTGACATTTTTTGTAGTAAAAGAAAATAGACCAGTTTCTTAAATTTAAGATTTTAATTATGCTTACTTATAAAATAATGTCAAGCTTTTTTATTATATTTTTTAATTCCAAAATTTATTGGCTAAAAGGGTAAGAATGGTTAGGGGTGATTAAGAAATAAAGTGCTAGACGCTGCACCACAGGGTAAGCCAACACGTTGGCTTTGTTCTGTTGTCACGCCATAAGTTAGTACCGTCGGGTGCTTGATTTCACCGGCTCGCACGCGCTGAGCTATATCTTCTTCAACGCATCCGCCTGATACGGAGCCAACAAGAATACCGTCTTCACGTACCGCTAGTAGTGCGCCGACGGGGCGTGGTGCTGTTCCCCAGGTTTTGACGACGGTGACTAATATAACCTGTTTGCCTTGTTCTAACCAATGTAGCGTTTTTGAAAGGACTTCAAATTCAGTGTTGTGCATTTTTACCGTCATAATTCGGTGCAAAGCTTTGGCTTTGGAGTTTTAAAGCGGTTTTGCTCTTGTTAAATCTGAGAGAGACGGCTAATAGGAGTCGGGCAGTTTTAACTTGGATTGCCAAACTAAAGTTTGGACTCCTTGTGGACGACTGCCAAACTAAAGTTTGGACTCCTTGCCAACAAAAAGTAGAAATAATGAAGCGCGATTGGGGGCCATAATTTAATTTGAAAGCATCCAACGCATTTTATGGCCCTCAAAGTGTTCAAATAACCTTTAAAAATATAGGTCATTAACGAGGGCCCGCGTCTCGCTGCTCTGCCAAACTAAAGTTTGGACGATTGCCAAACTAAAGTTTGGACTCCTTGCCAACAAAAAGTAGAAATAATGAAGCGCGATTGGGGGCCATAATTTAATTTGACGTTTTATGGCCCTCAAAGTGTCCAAATAACCTTAAAAAATATAGGTAAATAACCGGGGCCGCGTATTACTACTCTGCCAAACTCAAGTTTGGACTCCTTGTGGACGACTGCCAAACTAAAGTTTGGACTCCTTGCCAACAAAAAGTAGAAATAATGAAGCGCGATTGGGGGCCATAATTTAATTTGAAAACATCCAAAGCATTTTATGGCCCTCAAAGTGTCCAAATAACCTTAAAAAATATAGGTAATTAACTGGAACCCGCGTATCGCTACTCTGCCAAACTAAAGTTTGGACGATTGCCAAACTAAAGTTTGGACTCCTTGCCAACAAAAAGTAGAAATAATGAAGCGCGATTGGGGGCCATAACTTAATTTGAATACATCCAAAGCATTTTATGGCCCTCAAAGTGTCCAAATAACCTTAAAAAATATAGGTAAATAACAAGGCCCGCGTATCGCTACTCTGCCAAACCTTGAAGTTTGGAGTCCTTGTAGATTTATTTGAACACGATTTTGAGAAGGGCTTTTTTTATAAGGTATTATTGGCAGCGCGTTGGATGGCTTTGCGGATTCCTGAATAAGTGCCGCATCGACAAATATTAGTCATTGTTTGATTAATCTCGGCATCGCTGGGGTTTGGGTTTTTATCCAAGAGTGCGGCAGCCGACATGATCATTCCCGATTGACAATAGCCACATTGTGGCACGTCTTCTTCTATCCAAGCTTGTTGCAGCGGATGATTGCGATCCGGGGATAAGCCTTCGATGGTGGTGATTTTTTTCCCAACCGCGGCAATGACTGGCAAGATACAGGAACGCATCGCTTCACCATCAAGATGGACGGTGCAAGCCCCACATTGAGCCATGCCGCAACCGAATTTAGTCCCCGTCATGCCCAGTGTGTCGCGTAATACCCATAATAAGGGCGTGTCGGGAGTGACATCGGCCTTTTGTTCTTTTCCGTTGATCATCAGTGTTATCATGTATTTATTCCTAAATATAACTACAAGGATTGTATTTTTACAAGGATTGTATATAAAAAAGGATTTTTTTGCTTAAGTAACTGAATGCTAAACTATAGCTATATGGATTGTATACTTTTACAAGGATTGTATTTTTACAAGGATTGTATATAAAAAAGGATTTTTTTGCTTAGATAACTGAATGCTAAACTATATCTATATCTACAAGGATTGTTTATAAAAACGGATTTTTTCGTTAATGTTATTTTAAAACGCTTTCCGGTATGAAGTTTATAAAATCCCTTATTATATACAATCCTTGTAGTTGATATACAATCCTTGTAGTTATAATTGCGTTTCGATCTATGTATTAGAGTTGATTTTTTGGACTGAAGCCGGTATAGTGCCGCCTTCAATTTTTCTTTAGGATAATTTTATGTACAAGAAATTTGTTTTTCTTATTGCGTTTCTTGCGTTTCTTCCCGCCCTCGTGCAGAGTGCGCCCCTTTCGGAGCCGGCGTCGTTGAGAGAAACCCTTTCTCTCGATGCAGTCAGCTATATTCGCATTCCTAGTCCATGGGGCATGTTTTCGGCTCCTAAAGGAAATGTGTTAAATGGAGTATTGGAAAGTGAGCAACAAAGCCAACAAATCAAACAGTTGGAGGCTTCGTTTTACCAAAATGTGTTGAAAAAAGGCGAAGCGTTTATACATCCGGCGCTGACGCTGTTTTTTCATCATTTGCGCTCACCGGTAGAGGCGGTTGTTTTACTCCCGAAAGGTGCGTCGCCGCTTTTTGCTAACGTACTCGTTTCAGCCAAGCTGAATTTCACCTCTGTTGAGGAGTTTAAGGGCTTTCTGAAAGAACTGGTTGCCAAAACGCCACCCTTGAGCATTGTTAGTGAGGTTTCGGCGGATGGTTATGGGACGTTAATGGCTGGAGTCCCGGTTTTTCTCCATTATGATGTTAATACCTATCGGTTAAGCCTGATGGGTGGACTCGCTGCCAACCAAGCTGTTTTTAAGCAAGCTTTGTCGCAGAAAACCCCGGTTAAACAACATCCCATGTATGAGTTGGAAAATCGGATCGATGCCAGTCGTCAAGGCTTTTTTAAATGGGTTAATCTCCAAAAGATTTTACCTTTGTTACTACAAATGGGTATGCCGCCGCCCGAAGTCGCGGAAAAATGGCAAAAATGGGGATTGATGAGTGTCCGTGGTGTCGCGCTTGGTTTGGGAATTAGGGATGGCAAGGGCCGTTTGAGTTTGGTGATTGATGCGCCAAAAGCCGGTTACCGTGAATTTTTTCCCGCTATTTCCAATAATTTCTCTCTCACGGCTTCGGGAAAGCCGGGGGTAGTCTTTTCTGTCTCTCTCCCAGCGTTTGAATTGCTGAAGGGTTTTGAGCAAGTTCTCCTGAAAGAACTGAAACCTGAAGATTTGCTCTTCTACCAAAATTTAAAAGAAGCGTTCAAAACCGAATTGGGTTTTTCGATTGAAGACGTACTTCAGGCCTTCGGCCCAGAGGCGCTCTTTTTCTCCGATGAGATTGGTGAATTTGCGGCCGTCAAAATTGGCAACAAAAATTTGGTGCAGAAAATCCTCGCGGCCCTCGTGAAAAAATACGGGTTTCCTTATGAAACACGACAACGCGATGGTAAGGAGTATCACCATATGGCAACGCCGACCTTATCAACAGAAGATTTACCGGTGCCCGAAAGCCAGGCTGGGGCATTTTGGGTGGAATTAGCCTTAAAATTCAACTCTCACTCTTATTGGGTGGAAGAGGAAGGCTATTTGATTTTTGCTAATGTGCCTCAGGTGTTGTTCGATAGACAAAAACACAAGGCGCGCGTCCACATTCAACAATGGCTGAAACAAGAGCAGCGCCAAGATATTCAGTCATCGTTGTTCGTGGCTTCAACCAGTATTTCCAATATACCACGTCGGCTTTATTACGCGTATTTGCAAATGTTGAATGGGTTAGCGGATGTCGCCAGCACCAAGGTCGATCTTTTTACGCTACCAACGGCGTTGGAGCTCAACTTGCCAAAAAGCGGCACTTATGGAATGCATCTGGATTTGTCGGATTCGCAGTTGGCTCTGGAATTGGTCTTTGAAAACAATCCGCTAGAGTTTATGCTGGCTCCGAGTGCGATGACTACGGTAGTGGTAGGTGTTTTAGCGGGCGTGGCTACTTATGCCTACGCAGACTATCTCAAAAAGGCCGAAGGCGCTCAAGCAGAGGCGATGGTATCCGAAAGTGAGCGAGTCGCCGAGGCTGTCGCGTTATTGGAGGAATTTAAAGCCCCAGCGGCCACGTTTTTTGCCATTTTCAATCGTTTTCCAGAAGCCGAAGAGGTTAAAGAAATTTGGGAGATCACCGGGGGTGAAGATTTTGAGATTCGCTTGTTAGACAGCAAAGACGGTTATTCGGCCGGGTTTAAAGATTCGGCCATTTCGGGCAAAGTGATAATCCGTTACGATGCCAAGTCCGATAGTTGGACGTGTACGCATGACGGCCTCTCAGAAGAATCTTTGCCAAGTCACTGCAAGTAATGTTGCGGATGTAGTACAGCGAATTGCGCGGATAAACGAATTAGTACAGCGAATTACGCGGATAAACGAATTGGTTTAGGATTGACGCTGTCAGGCAACTAACCATTTTATTGAAATCGCTTAACAAATAACGGCCTCGGCCTTTTATCGGTAACTTACTGAATACTCTATAAATAATTCTATTATCTGCGTAATTAGCCTGGGGATCAATCCCCAGGCTAAAAGCTAAAGTCTGCTAAAGCAGACTACCCCCCAGCGTGGTTTTTCGTAGTGTAATTAGCCTGGGGATCAATCCCCAGGCTAAAAGCTCAATGCCATTAAGTTAAGGGCTTTGCACGTGGGATTGCCCCTACAAACCGTTATGTAATGTAGGGGCAATCCTTTATGGTTGCCCTCACCCAAAAGCGGTACGATATGGCATTGAGGCTAAAAGCTAAAGTCTGCTAAAGCAGACTACCCCCCAGCGTGGTTTTTCGTAGTGTAATTAGCCTGGGGATCTCAAACCGGTTAAACGATTTATTTGATAATTTGTAGTGGACAAGACATCTTCGTCTTGCCCACTAACCACAAACCAACCTGATAAAGAGGTGATTTATGGGCAGTAATATTGTAGCTCATTTCAATCCTAATGGGATACCCGATTATCTCAAACAGCGCCCCCAATGGGTCGTTTGGGGAAAGCGGACAAGACAATATCAAGATGCGTTACGAGAAGACGGCAAATTAAACAAAATTCCTTTTAACCCTCGTACTGGTGAGGTTGCTAAAAGCAATGATCCGAACACTTGGGGAACCTTTGCTGATGCTCTCCGTGCATACCAAAGCGGGTGGTACAACGGGGTTGGGTTTATGTTTGCTGATGATGGTCTTGTTGGCATTGATATCGATCATTGTTTTTTTGTCGGCACAAAAACATTAATACCCGAAGCCAAGCAAATTGTAGCACGTTTTGACGCTACCTTTGCAGAAATTTCACCAAGTGGTAATGGACTTCACATTTACTGCTTAGGCCTCGCTTTGCATTGTGGCAAAGGCGAACATGCGAAGTGGATCGAGCTGTACGGTAAAGATATTACTGGGCGCCGTTCCAATCGCTACTTTTGTGTCACCGGTAATCAGTTCGGAAAGACACTGGAGATAACTGATTGTCAAGCCTCTCTTTCTTGGTTGCATGAGACTTTCAAAGTCCCTGCGACTCCTGCCATAACCTCTTCAGTCCCCACCACCAGAATTTCCAACGACAGTTCGTCTCGCCTAGAGAAATACGTTTTTAAGGCTTTTGATGAGGAAGTCTTAAAAGTACAGTATGCGAGTGAAGGCTCGCGAAATGATCAACTTTTTAAGTCTGCCTCGGCTTTAAATGAACTTTGCAATAGTTCTTGGGCGGCCCCTTTTATTACGAAGAGGGAAGTTGAGACGGCATTGCTGAATGCAACTACCTTACCACATCGTGAAGCACAACGTACTATTGCAAGTGCTTTTAACGGAACCGGCACACGGGCAGAACCTGAAAATGTTCTCAAACACATTGCTACACAGGCAAAAGGTACTGTGGGTGCTGCGGTTTCAAGTGTTGTCTCGCCTGACGACGAATTCCCTAAACCAGCGTTTCCTTTCACCGACTTAGGAAATGCTGAACGATTCGTACATTTGTACGGTGATCAGGTTCGTTATTGCCACCAGAATAAGTCATGGTACATTTGGAATGGGCGTCGATGGGAACGTGATCGAAAAATGCGAGCAATGGAACTTGTGCATAAGACTGTCCGTAGTATTTTGAATGATGCCGCAGATACTCGGCTTTCTAAAGAGGAAGCCAAATTGGCCGCCAAGCATGCCTTCAACAGTGAAAATACGACTCGTATGAAGGCGATTCTTGAACAGGCTCGTCCAAAGGTTAGTCTTGCTCAAGACGAATTAGATGCCCACCCAATGCTGTTAAATGTCGAAAATGGCATTGTGGATTTGAAAACCGGACAGTTATTGCCACACAACCCTGAGCTATTGCTTTCTCAAATTGCCAACACGACATTTGATCCAACCGCTTCTTGCTGGCGTTGGCTGGCGTTTGTCAATTGGTGCTTTAAAGGCGATCAGAACCTGATTGACTTTGTCCAAAAAGGAATTGGTTACTCAATTGCGGGCGAAATACGTGAACAAAACTTCTTTGTTCTGTATGGTGATTCGGATAATGGCAAGTCCACTTTTATAAACGTCATTCGGCTTCTGTTAGGCGATTACGGGTACGCAGCCCCACACACACTCGTCGTAAAACAACGTCATGAAGGACATCCCACTGAATTGGCCGCTCTGAAAGGACGGCGGATTGTGGCTGTTAGTGAGACTAACAAAAATGCGCCACTCAACATTCGTCGGATGAAAGATTTGACAAACCGAACGATGACGGCCCGTTTTATGGGTGGGAATTTCTTTGAGTTTTCCCAAAGCCACACCATTTGGATTGACACCAACCACCGGCCAGTTATTAATGATCCCAATGATGCCGGTATTTGGAAGCGTGTCAAGCCGGTGCCGTTTTTGAATAAGATCGCCAAAAAAGACCGGGATATTGATCTCGAAGAGAAATTATTGGCAGAAGCCCCCGGCATTTTGAGTTGGCTTGTGGATGGATGTGTGGCATATCAACGAGAAGGACTTGCAGAACCGCCCATTGTTGTTAACGCCAAACGGGATTACAAAGGTGAGCATGATTTGATTGGGGCGTTTTTGGAGGATTGCTGTAACGTGGGTAATCCTAACGACATGGTTTCTACTACAGATTTATTCAAGGCATATCAAAATTGGTGTGCTCAGAATAATTTGCGTGCGCTTTCTAATATTGTTTTTGGTAGAGAAATGAGGGCTCGCGGGTTTGATGTTTATAGAACGAAAAAAGCCCGGTTTTTAATAGGGATTAATTTAGAACATGCTGAGATAGTGTGAACGTGACAAATATGACGGGTGACAGATGTGACGATTAATGTCAAAGATATAAGTTGTCTTGTCACCGGTTAAGTTTATGTTTTATATCATCTTTTTAGAAAAGGTGACAGGGTGACAGATGTGCCGAGAGTTTTGAAAAGATTCTATCTCATATGAGAAAACTCTTGGCATATCTGTCATTCTGTCACTCATTGATTTTGACTAACTTAACAAGGTGACGGATGTGACAGATATCATGCTACCTGTTAACATTAATCCATGGTTTCTACTACAGATTTATTTAAGGCATATCAAAATTGGTGTGCTCAAAACAATGTGCGTGCGTTTTCTAATATTGTTTTTGGTAGAGAAATGAGGGCTCGCGGGTTTGATGTTTATAGAACGAAAAAAGCCCGGTTTTTAATAGGGATTAATTTAGAACATGCTGAGATAGTGTGAACGTGACAAATATGACGGGTGACAGATGTGACGATTAGTGTCAAAGATATAAGTTGTCTTGTCATCGGTTAAGTTGATGTTTTATATCATCTTTTCATAAAAGGTGACTCATTTATTTTTACTAACTTAACAGAGTGACGGATGTGACAGATATCATGCTACCTGTTAACATTAATTCAGGGTTTCTACTACAGATTTATTTAAGGCATATCAAAATTGGTGTGCTAAAAATTAGATAACTCACTGATCGAACTCACGTTAATTCGATTAGTCGCAATATTAGTTGTACTACGTGGCGGCGAATTCGTTTATCCGCGTAATTCGCTGTACTTATGTACTACGTGGCGGCTAATTCGTTTATCCGCGTAATTAGTTGTACTACGTGGCGGCGAATTAATTCGATTATCCGCGTAATTAGTTGTACTACGTGGCGGCTAATTCGATTATCCGCGCTTGTGTCGCTGTACTACATGCGTGCCCGTGCATGCGGCAAAAAATCAGACTTGAAATTTGAGTTGCATAGTATTAGAGTGCGCTCTCTATTAAACAACTCACTCATCAGAGGAATCCAGTTATGAAATCTATCCGTCAACTTTGCCTGTTATTAGTCGGTTTAACACTGTCTTCGCTTGGCTTTGCGTCTTCTTCAGACTGCTTAGGAAAGGGGGAAGGCGGAAAGGCTTTTCAACGGGGGAATTTTATAGCGGCTGCCGAACATTGGGAGAACGCACGTCTGCGCCTCTCTAAGAACACCCCAGAATACATAAACACATCCGTGTGTTTGGCCGATGCTTATCTGCGCTTGGGGCGTTTGAAGGCAGCATTTCCCATCTTGGAAGAGGCTCAGTTTCGTGCTGATAAAATCAACGATTCGGTAAGCCGCGCTAAAGTCCTGATGGGCTTGAGTGATGTTTATGTCGCTATGCGTGACTACCAATATAAAAAGACGGACTATGGGATGCGAAAAATCCGTGACACAATTCCGTTTTACCAAACGGACGATGACAAAAAGAACACTCTTTCCCAAAAAGAGGTTGAAGCGAGAAAAAAGATTCTCAAAAAAGAGCACATTCTCCAAAAAGCATTGGACACGCTTGAAGAAGCTGACAAAATTCTTGTTTGTGATAAAGAAAAAACGCCTTACCCGTTGCTGTGCGCTAATCTATTGAACAGACGGGGCCAAGTTTTGTTGTTGCAAATTCATCACTTTCACAAAAAAAGTGAAGTTATGACGCAGCAAATGAAACTACTTCCGCAGGGTCCTGTTCGATACCAGAAAAAACGAGACAGAAATACGTCTAAGAAGACAGCTGAGGACAAATATTATAAGGATTATCAGGCTTTAGTGAAATCAGCTAAGGACAAATATTATCGGGGTTTAGCGAAATATGAGAATAAGCAATCCCTTGCCAACATCCAAGCTGCTAATCAAATATTAGGTGTTAAAATATCCCTTAATCACCTTCAAACTTTACAATTTGGCTATAAGAATAAGTTAGATGAAGAAGAGGTAGTTGAGAAAAAGGCCAAGGAGGAATTAGAGCCAATAGATAAAGCAAGTAAAACGCTCTATCGTCGGATAAAAGAGTTACCGGATTCGCATGACAAAACCTCTGCTTTAATTAGCCTCGCTCAACTTATGCGGGATTTGCCACCTTCAGTAGTAACACAACCAAGAAGGCGTGCCTACAATCTTTTAACTGAAGCATTCAGGGTGGCCAAGAAGAACGACGATATTTTCTCTATGGCTGAGGCTAAAGGCTATCAGGCGGAACTCTATGCCGAACTAGGACGTTATAATGAAGCCGTCCGACTTGCTCGGTCGGCCATTTTTCATGTCCAACGATATCCACACTTTCACTTTCAGAATTATCCAAAACAGTTGGCGCGTTTACAGTGGCAATTGGGAACCTATTTGGAAAAGCAGGGACAGTATCAAGAAGCAATTCAAGCTTATGAGAATGCCTCTGACTCTTTTCAGAAAGCTCGTCAATACTGCGGTAGTGTCTCGCCCTCTATCCGAGATATGGAAGAACAGATGGATTTGGAATGGGCCAATCTATTACTCAAAGAGGCCTCAAAAGCCTCCTCAGAAAAAGAGAAACATGAACTGCTGGCACAAGCCATAGACGCGCTAGAATTGTTCAAACAGGCCGAGTTGCGAAATTACTTTCAGGATGAGTGTATCACCGAAAAGAAAGTGATAGAGGTGGACGAATTGTTGTCGTCCCATCCCAACGTGGCCGTTTTTTACCCCATCGTGTTGAAGAATCGTGTTGAATTATTACTGATTTCAAACAAAAACAGAAAGATCGAGTACAAACAGCTCAATGGATTTGAAATCAAGACGGCGGAAGAAGAACCAGAGTACAACTGTGAAAAAGCTGAAAGACAACAGAGCAACCGTTTTGAAAAGTTGGACTTGTCAAAAGCCCAACCTTTTCATCAAGCTGTCCAGTGTTTCAGGAAGCTTTTAGAAGTGGAACAAGATCGAACTGAAAAAGAGCCAAAAGCTAATTGGCTTGAAGGGTTTGAAAACAAGTATCAAAAGCTTAAAAAAGAAGCAAATGTTCTCTATCAGTTGCTTCTTCAACCAGTCACTAAGGTATTGGATAAACAGCCGCAGATAGATACCCTTATTATTGTTCCGAGTGATATTTTGTACGCCATCCCTTTTGCTGCTTTACATGATGGTCAGGATTTTGTGTTGCAAAAAGATTACGCGCTGGTTGTCACGCCTAGCTTGAAACTGACTGATCCCACTCCGTTGTCACGCGATTTTCGTCGGGTGTTGTTGAGTGGAACAACTAAGTTTGAAGATAAGGAAATTAATTGGCTTGAATATGTCCAAGCTGAATTAAATAAAATCTCCTGTGTGTTAATGGATAATCTTAAGGTTGATGATGACAACTCATTTGCCATTGAAACCCTTGATAGCTGGATAAATAACCCACCCTGTTTGTCTAACCCGATAGATCGCCTTTTCGGTTATGAAATAGATCGTCTTTTTGATAAGGAATTTACCCTTTCTAACCTGAAAGACAGCTTCCGCAAGGTTCCTTATTCCATTGTTCATTTGGCGACTCATGCTCGTTTTGACTTGGAACCAGAAGAAACATTTTTACAGACCTCCGAAGGTAAACGTGACGAGGCTTTAGGGAAAATATTTATGAACGACTTGGAAGAATTTGTTCATCTGGCTGAATTCAGAACCCAACCGATAGAATTGCTCACGTTAAGTGCCTGTGAAACTGCCCAAGGAGATAAACATGCGGCTCTAGGACTTTCTGGCCTGGCCCTGAAGGCGGGTGCCCGTAGTGTTGTTGGAACACTCTGGGAAGTGAAAGACCCTGCAACCGCCTACATGATGGTCGAATTTTATCGGCAATTGAAAAAAGAGCCTAACTGGTCGATAGCACGGGCCTTACAGGAAGCTCAGAGGCGATTATGGAGGCTGGGAAAAGAGGCGACTGGGAAGAATAACAACAAAGATGATGAAAAATATCAACATCCTCATTATTGGTCACCGTTTTTGTTGATTGGGAATTGGATGTGAATCATCCCCGCCACTAGGCTAGGATATTGGTAGATTTTTAATGTGATCGGACTTTAGGGAGCAGGTTGCAATCTTGCTCCCACGAACAGAAACCCATAAAAATATGGGTTTCTTATTTTGGAACGTTGGGTATTTATTGGCTCATTCCGCACGCCGACAAGATATTTTTATCCGTCTCGCCATTTTTGCCAAATTGATAGGCTTCAAATGCCCATTTCTTGCTTCCTTGTTCTGCCAGCCATTTCGCACAAGAACCAACAGTTGGCTGCCTTTTTTTAGAAAGCGGCAAGTTTTTCACTACTTCAAACTGCATAACGACGACTGTTTTAGGTTTGCTGTTATCGCTAACGGTTACCCAATAGGCACCTTTTTTCAGCGTCTTACTCAATTTTAACGACACTTCCGTCTCTTTCTTGGAGGAGTTGACATGACTAAAACCTATCATACGCCCTCTTTTTTCCACCAGAATCGTATAGGGAGGCTTACCTCCTATCAACCTAAAATGGAGCACCTTTTTGCCAGCTATGAGGTGTACCTTACCTTCTATTCCTTCTAAGAACTGGATAACAACTTCTCCCTTTTTGATTCTTTTCGCAATTGAACGACCCAGTGCGCTGCTCCGTGCATGGGAACTGTTCCACAAACTGTTCCAAATATCCTTGACGATATCCACAGCATTCCCGAACACGCCAGGCGATGGAACAACCTTTACGTTTGCCCATGTAGGTATCACCATAACCAGCATTAACGCGAAACACAGTCCGCGTCCAATTGCTCGCCAATTCCAAATGGAATGGCCAAAGTTTATATTGAAGTTTGACATACCGTCTCTCCTCCTATTGATGTTGGTGCGAAGTCATTTGCCATGATTTTTTTTTGGGAAGTACCCATTTCCGATGTGGGTTTGCCCAACATTGGCGCTTTTTGATCCCCAAAAACCACTTTCTGAATATTCTCTGCTATTCCGCAGAGTGATAAGAGCACTTCATCAGCCGCACCTACCTTTGAAAATTGATAGGCCTCAAAGGCCCATTCACCCTGTTCTTGAGTTGCCAACCAGTACACACATGAATACAGTTGGTCTTGGCTATTTTTAATTTCTTGTTTCTTGTCACTGGTTGGCAGCGGTGGTAACTCTGCAATGACTTGAAACTTGGTGATAACCTGTTCACTGTCCTTGGCGGAATCTCTGACAGTTAGCCAATAATAGGCACCCTCTTCCAAGGCTAAATGGAACACGGGTTTGTCGTCATTGAAGGTTTTTTCTAATTCCTTGGTTGGACTTCCTTGTTTTTGCACCTCAACCGTATAGGGCGGCTGACCTCCTTTCAGCCACAAATAAATCACCTCTTTACCGGCCCTCAGCTTGGCATCACCTATGGTTCCTTCTAGGAAGGGTATCACAAGTGCGTCTTGTTGGACTTGTTTGGGGAGGTTCCTAGAAACTGCTCTACTGGCTGTTTGATAGGAACTGTCCCATAAATGATTCCACCAACTCGTCAACAGACTCCCCAGATTTTCGCTGACGGAACGCTCTTCAACAGTGACGTTAGCAGCTACTGGCATCACTACAACAAGCATCAACGCGAAACACAGTCCGCGCCAGATTGTTCGCCATTTCCAAATGGCATGGCTAAAGTTTGGATTGAACTTTTGCATACTTAGCCTCCTTTAATGTCAAATAAATCCGATTTGTTGAAAAATCGGATAACTTTTGCCTTTCTTGTGGGACACTATCTAGTTATTCCGCAGAGGGATAATATCTCGTCAGTCCGTCCATTCATTGATAACTGATACGCTTCAAAGGCCCATTCACCATTTTCTTGTGTTGCCAACCACTGTACACATGAAGAAAGTCGCTCTTGGCTATTCTTGATGTTCTTGATGTCTAGCATTTCTTTCTGGGTTGGCTTTGGCAGCTGCGAGTCAGCGACTACTTTAAAACGGGTAATCACGGGTTCGCTGTTCTTGGCGGTGTCGCTGACTATCACCCAATAATGGGTACCCACTTTCAACTCGGCCCCCCAATTTAGCGAAACCTCGGCTTCCTTGATGTTGGATTTAAAACCTATTACCTTACCTCCTTTTTCCACCTTAATCGTATAAGGCGGCTTACCTCCTTTTAACCAAAAATAGACTTTATCTTTGCCGACTCTCAGTTTGGCATCACATACCCTTCCTTCTAGGAAGGGTACAACAAGCGCGTCCTCTGTGAGTTGTTTGGAGATATTCCTAGAACCGCCCATTTTTTTTGTTTTATGGGAACTTTCCCACAAACCATTCCACCAATCCTTGACGAAATCTGTGGCATTTCCAATGTATGAAGATTTAACCGAAGTCATCTCTTCCGCCCAGACTGGCATCACCACAACAAGCATCAACGCGAAACAGAGTCCGCGCCAGATTGTTCGCCATTTCCAAATGGCATGGCTAAAGTTTGGATTGAACTTTTGCATACTTAGCCTCCTATAAAAGTTGGTGTGACTTCATTTACAAATTGTCTTCAATAAATTTGGTTTTTAAGGCCACCACTACCCAGATTCCGTTGTTCACGCCGCTCATCAAAGTCAGAAGCGATTCTGTAAATTTGTACCACAATTAATGGTAGTATAAAATATAACCACACCGCCTCACGAAATAGATACATACTCACCGGCAACATGATAATGATGATAAACACCCCTGAAAGCACCATACCCCAAAAAGAACTAAATCGTGCAAACAGGACGCTCATAATAATAATTAATAGGGCCGTTAGCAAGAAATTTACCCAGCTAGGTAACGGCTCAATTTTTCCATAGTGTAGTAACGAATGAATTGCATTGATAATAATAAGAGAACCGGGCATCTCGTCTAACGGCGTTAAATGAACATCGCCCCCATCACGATAGCTCCCACCGATTACAACGATGCGATTAGTCAACCGTTTCAAACAGTCCTCATCAGGCTTAGAGCCGATCACATTGATCGCTGAGCAAACCGTTAGGGCCTCTTCATCGGCCTCAGTCGGCATAACAAGTGGTAAGCGCTTATCCTTTAACCAAGGCATAGTGTACAAAATCCGTTGGTTAATGTCTCGTATTTTGGTACTAATGGACGGCAACCCACACAATTCTTCAATGGGTTCAGACGGCGCCTCATATTTGTCCTCGCAGTTTTTAGGACGGAACGGTTTTAACTTCTCTTGTATCTCGTTCGCGCTACACCCCTGAACTTCGGCCATCGCTAACAATTCAATGGAAGGGATAACTTGCGGCTGTTTATCGCTTGTGCAAGCATGCTGCCACAATTGCCAACGCCTAACTACTTGATCCTCCGCACGATAAAAATGTGCCGAGGCCCATTGTAGGTAGGGTGCTGAGTGTGCAACCATTTCTTATAAAATTGATGGGATTCCATATGAAATTCAATACTTTCTTGAAGAGTTCTTTGGTGCACTTCAACAAATGGGAAAATAGTTGAACTATACATTTAACTAATCTAAGCAATTTCTGCCTAAAGAACACGAGTAATATTATTAATATTGACCCATATAATAACAATTGCAACCAATGCGACAAATTTGTATCTCCTTAAAAAAGTCAAGTTCATATCTGGTGAATTGAGTTTTTTTGTAAAGCTGTCGATTTTCTCGACCTGGCCCTCAACCAACGTAGTGGTTATCAGTTGTCAGTTATCAGTTGTCAGTGAATAATTTGTTGGTGAATTTCACTTCAAAGAAATCCGATTTTTTGAAAAACTCGGATTTCTTGGTAAATTAGCTTGAATTGACTCGAATCCGTCGTTCCTGCCGTTCATCAAAGTCAGAAGCGATGCGGTAAACTTGTACCACGATTAAAGGCAGTGCAAAGTCCAGCCAGACACCATAACGGAACAGAAAAATACTCACCGGCAACATGATAAATATCAGAAAAGCCCCTGAAAGCATCAGGCCCCAAAAAGAGGTAAAGCGTGCAAACAGTAAACTCATAATAATAATTAATACGACCGTTATCAACCCTTTGCCCCACTCAGGCAACTGCTCAATTTTTTCATAGTGCAGTAAAGAATGAATGGCATTGATAATAATAAGAGAACCGGGCATCTCATCCAATGGAGTCAAATGAACATCGCCGCCGTCACGATAACTCCCGCCAATAACAACAATGCGATCCGTCAAACGCGCCAAACAATCCTTCTCAGTTCCGGATTCCACACTTTGAGCCGAGCAAACCGTTAGGGCCTCTTCATCGGCCTGAGTCAGCATCACCCATGGTAATTTATTTTCCTTTAACCAAGGCATACTATACATAATCCGTTGATTAACGTCTCGTATCTTGGTACCGATAGTCAATTGACACACTGTAACGGTTTCAGGTGGTGGCGACTGTAAAGGTACATATTGATGACCATTGCAGTTTTGAGGCTGGAACGGCTGCAAGGCTTTTTGTAGCTTAGTGGTACAATTTTGTACCATCGCCATTGCTAACAATTCAATGGATGGGACAATCTGTGGCTGTTTATCGGTGCTACAAGCGGGCTGCCATAATTGCCAACGCCTAACCACTTGATCCTCTGCACGATAAAAATGTGCCGAGGCCCATTGTAGGTAAGGTGCTGAGTGTGCAATAATTTCTTCTAAAAAACCGGTGCGTGGCACTGGAACCGGATCAGGCACGGCCCGAAAAGCACGCACAAAAATAATAGACGGGCATTCAGATTGTTCTGTTTTCGCTTTGCATTCAGTGACATAGTCCTCCAGATAGTTTTTGAGGGCCTGATCATCCGGGTGTAGTGGTGAACGTTCAACTGGCGTGGGTTGACTGATATCGATATCCACTATCACCATACGCGCTTTGGCATCGACGGCCGCCTTAATTAGATTGGTTAGGCGATTTCTCGGTGTAAACAACGGTTCACCCCAAGCGTGGTAAGTTTCGTCATTAATATCCACTAACACAAAGGGTGGGATATTTTTTTCAGATAACGGCGGTATCATGCCTTCATTGAGAGCCATCAGCCAATCCATGCCGGTATCTTCTATATTCATCACCCAAGCATAGTTATAAGAAACCATCATCAACCACATGATGGCGAGGCCCACAACCAAACTCTTGGTGAGTTTGCGATAAAAACGTGGCACAGTATGCCAGCCTTGCTTGACGGAATGCGGCCATTGCTTGATGGAATGCCGTAGTTTTCTGATGTACCACAACACATCGGAAAATCGTTGGGCTATCCACTCATGCCATTTTTTCCGCCAAACAAACGCCACCAAAATTAGCGAAATTAATAACCCATACAATAATAATTGCAACCAATGCGACAACTTTGTATCTCCTTAAAAAAGTCAAGCCGATATTCTGGTGAATTGAGCTATTATTGTAAAACAATTTTGTCGATTTTCTCGGCCTGGCCCTCAACCAACGTAGTAGTTATCAGTTGTCAGTTGTCAGTGAATGGTTTCTGGATTTCGTCCGCAATGTACAAAACATCGTCATTCTAAATCATGCAATAACAATTGCAAGCAATGCGACAATTTTGTAGCTTATACTGAAAGTACAACTTCTTTTAGGAATAACTCGTCATGGCTAAGTTATTTCGCCACCCCCTTTTCTTAAAATCCGTTTCGGAACGCGTATCCGTTGTACTATTAGTCTAAAAAAGTCAATTTCATATCTGGTGAATTGGGCTTGTAAAACTATCGATTTCCTCGGCCTGGCCCTCAACCAACGTAGTGGTTATCAGTTGTCAGTTATCAGTTGTTAGTTATCAGTTGTCAGTGAATAATTTGTTGGTGAATTTCACTTCAAAGAAATCCTATTTTGTGTTGAAAAACTCGGATTTATTTGAGAAGATATCCTGTTCAGAAACAAGTGCTTGTTGTGTCGCCGGTGTCATATTGTTTCTCTCAGTTAATGGACAGTGTGAGAGTTATTGTGGGAGGTTTTATACTGATAGTACAACGGATACGCGTTCCGAAACGGATTTTTTCTCGGCGTAATGGTAGGATTGAAAGTTAGTGGGCGATAAATCGCCTACAAACGGGCCTCTTTCTAAGTGAGGCGATAAATCGCCTACTACAAACACTACAAACGATGGGTTTTCCATCTGTTTCAGGCTAGTCGATATCTGGTTCAGAAACCAGTGCTTGGGATAATGAGAAATCCGATTTTTCCAAAAAATCGGATTTCTTTTCGGATTTCTTTGAGCCTTAAGAACACTTGTGTATAACGAACGATGAGAGGTTTCACTTAGGGCTATTCATATTCAACCCCTTTGGGGTTGGGGCCTAATTAATCATTAATCATTAATCATTAATCATTAATCATTAATCATTAATCATTAATTATTATTTTCCCCATCGGGGTTGGGGCCTAATTACCATCGCCATCGCCACCACCAGGGACGGTACCACCACCAGCAGTATCCATGGCCTCGTCGTCTCATTGTTGAGGACGATTCTGGGGGTTCCTGGTTGGGGGAAATCAATATGGGTATGATTTCTTCAATCCCAGTTTCTGTTATCAGTAGGACTTCGACTTTGAGGTAGTCGCCTTCTACATATTCTTCGATACCATTGGCTTGTTTTACATTGGTGCCGCCTGAAACGACTTGAATGCTTTTGGTGTATAGGTAGCTGGGCAGTGGGTAATACCATTCGATGCCGTGAAGTTGATGGGGCCATGATCCGGTCAGAACGATGTGTTCTTCTATCTTGGTCATCACGTTTTCGGCTAAGCGATAGGCTTCTTGAAGGCGGTAGTCGTTGTTAAAAGGCGGATAGGTATCCGTTAGTTGTTTACCGCTGCTGAGTTGGCCTTCATCTTGGAACGTTTTAACCATATCGTTGGCATTGGTGTCGGAGTCGCTGCCAAAAATCGCGGTGCAGGTTTTGTCTGTGTCCATTATCAGGGTTGTCCTGGTTCCAGTCCCACTGCAATCGGTTGTCCATTCCTTGAAATAAGAGTGGGGCGCGGGGGTGGCCTTTAACCAGATTTGTTGACCGTGTGGGTAATTTTCTACGCAGTCGTCGCTACCATTGCCGCATTCAATGCCGTTGCTGGTGATTGTGCCTTGGCTTGGACTGACTGTTTCTTGCACCGTTGTGACGGTGAGTCTCCGTTCAATAGGCTCTGGTGGGCGTAAGGCCAATTCGGCGGTGCATTTGGTGGCGTGTTCTATTGTTACGGTGATGCTGGGTTCGGTGCCGTGGCAGTCTTCGCTCCAACCGACGAAGGTGGCATCGTTGGCGATGTTGGTGGTTAAGGTGAGCTCGGTGCCGGACGGGAAGTATTTGGCTTCGCAGTCGGCGCTGGAACATTGGGTTATTACGTCGCGGCCTTGTTTGACGGTAATGCGGCCGCTGCCGTCACCGATTTTGGCGATTCGGAATCGGTGTAGTTGCTGTTGGGCCGGATCTAAGTCAAAGGTGGCCGTGCAGTATCTTTGCCGGTTGATGGGCACCGTCGTCGGATTGCTTGTGCCGCCGCAACCGTTGCTCCAACTGGTGAAGATTGAGCCGGCCGCGGGTGTGGCTTGTAGGGTGACTACGGTATCTGAGTTGTAGTCATTCTTGGCGCGCTGACAGTCGATGTCGCAGTCAATCGCTGTGTCGGGTGCGGTTGAGTGAAATTCACCTTTGCCTGTGCCTTGTTTGGTGAGGGTTAAGGAAAATATCTCTAGGGGCTTGGCGACGGTGATTGTCTGCCTAACGCTGGTGGTTTTGCCTGTGTTGTCGGTGATGATCAAAGTCACGGTCTGTTCGCCCGGTTCGGAGAAGGTTATAGTCGGATTGACTCCGGTGGCGATTTGACCATCGGAAGTTATCCAAATCTGGCTGGTGATATTCCCATCTGGATCAGAATCGGTTGAGCCGCTGGCATCAAAGCTGACGGCGAGTCCATCTGACTGTTCTTGTGGCTCCGAGACGGCGATGACGGCTTCCGGGGCTTGGGTGCCGCAAAGGGGGAATGCGTCAACTTCGGGCCGGCCGGCGTAGTCTGCTTCGGTATTTCGGCAGAGTTTGTTGTTGTCACCAGTTAAATCAAATGATTCCAGTTTTGGTAAAGATGCCAAACTAGGGATTTCGCCGCTTAATTGATTATTGGCAACGCTGAAATTCCATAAATTAGTGACACGACTCAGATCGGGAATACTACCCGTTAACTGGTTGTCCCCTAAATAAATGGAATGAGCCGACGTTAAGCCACTCAAATCTGGAATTTCGCCACTGAGCTGATTAGCTGAAAGGTGTATTCCAGTCAATGACGTTAAACCAGAGAAATCTGGGATTGAACCGGTCAAGTTATTCCCTTCCAACCAAAGCGTCGTCAATTGGCTTAAATGGCTTAACTCTGGAATCGTGCCAGTCAAATCATTATACTTCAGACTTAACACTTTGAGGTTAGTCAGGCTACTTAGCTCTGGAATAGTCTCCGTGATTTTATTATGACCAAGCAGTAATTCTTGCAAACGGGTTAAAGCACTCCAATCCGGCAAAGTACCGGTTAAGTTGTTGTCATCTAAGTCAATCGCGGTGACAACGCCATTCTCACAAGACACACCAAACCAACTACACGGCGTATCCGTTGTTTTCCAACCGTCGTTGTTAGTCCAATTATCGCCCCCGGTGCTGTCGTACAGGGCGACTAGGGCTTCACATTGGGCGGTGGGAATTTCAGTGACGGCGGTGCAGTCGATAGCGGGCATTTCTTTCAGCAGTTGAATGTTATCCACGCGCCCAGCCGTATGAACCAGCACAAATTCAACCCATTGCAATTCAATGTCTGGCGCAATGGTTTTTAAATCTGCTTTGATATCGCGAGTGATGGTGTACCAAGTGTTATCTTGCATATTCTCACCCACCCCACAGATAGCATAAGTTGACTTGCTACTGAGATGACAACCTAATGGTGTATTTAGGCGATATTCCATATAGATTACCGATCCCGTTGTCTCAACACGCCAGAAAACGGTGCCAAATCCCGTTGCCATATTGACATCCCAGCGAGCAATGAAATTAGTGGTACTCAACGGACTGCCATCAGGGAATACAAACTGATAGGTGGAGCGTGAATTACCGGTTAGTTCAATCACACGGCTGTCTTTTTCGCTATCGAAAACATTTGCAAATGCAGAATCGCCTTGTGGGTTAGCGGAGATACTCCAACCATCGGTATCGCCATCTTCAGCGTCTTCTAAACCGTCTTCAATCAATCTAACGGTAAAGTCTTGCCCGGTGATATCCTCGGAGACTTTACTATAAGCGCGAGTGAGCGGTGCAAAATAATGCTCATTGGTGTTTTCAGGCGTGAGTGAGCCGTACCACCCTTCTGGCACTGTGCATGTAAAATTACCATGACTATCAGAGGCTTGGCAATCAGCACCCGTGTTAGACAAGGATTTACTGCTGACACCTTGACCATTATTGGTGATTGTGCCACTGATGGTGTGGAAATTGACGTCATTGCGGTTTAGCAACTGAATATCGTCAACGCGCCCAACCATATTAAATTGGACGTGTTCAACGGATAGTAATTCAATGTCCGGGGCGGCAGCTTTTAAATCGGCCTTTAAGTCGCGGGTAATGTTATGCCACTGACTATCTCGCAACTCATAACCCAAACCACAAATCGCGTAATGTCCATCGCTATTGAGATTACAACCTAAAGGTAAACCAGTACGGTATTCCAGATAGACAACAGAGCCACTGGTTTTAACCTTCCAGAAAGTTTTATTGATATGCGGATTGCCTATACCACTCTCCGTGATTTTCATGCTCCAACGCGCAATGAAATTCTCGGTACTCAGTGGACTACCATCCGGCTTAATGAATCTATAAGCTGAGTCAGGGTTGCCTTTAAAGTCAATGACTTGACTATTTTTGTCGTCATCAAAGACATTTGCGAAAGCCGCACCGCCTTCTTTATCGGTTCCATAGTAAATACTCCAGTTTTCCGTGTTGCCATCTTCAGCGTCTTCTAGCACGGTTTCATCAGATGTAACAGGAGCCGCGTTGTAAAGGCTTTGGATTTCGGCATCTGTTAAAGCCCGATTATAGATACGCACATCATCTATTTTGCCTTTGAAAAAACGCCAAATACGTTGTCCTTTGTAGTTATCAGCACCAATGATAACTGGATTTGTAGAACTTGCAATGGCTCCTGTTGCATTTAAGCTTCCTACCTGTTGCCCATTCACGTAAATTTTTACACCTTCATCTTTCGTGTGGATAAAAGTTGCAGAAACCCATTGTTCCTTTGGAAAGCTGCCAATTGCACCCTCACAACAATTGTTATTCGTATAGCCATGAATACTATTATCATCATTACGAATGTACATAGCATACGTATCCTGTTCACGAATTGTTTCAGCAGCATTCAGTTGAAACCATTTTGTGACAATTCCTGCAACAGTATCTTGCAGTTCTTCTTTATAAAACCAAGCTGATAGTGTTATTGCTTGGAATCCACTGAGACTCGGTGCATCGGCAACCTTTATATAATCACTTTCCCCATCAAAGTTATAAGCACTCTCATGGTTTCCAAATCTATCTTCAGTCAAAGTAGCACCATGCACTATGCCATCATGCCCATTTCCACTGGCATCATTGGCATTGCCATTCATGGGATAATAAGCCGTTAAACCTTCACACAAATTGTCAGGGAGTTGGGTGTCGCCGTTGCAGCCGGTGGTAGCCGGTTTGGTTGAGTTGTAAAGGCTCTGGATTTCTGCATCTGTCAAAGCCCGATTATGAATCGTAACTTCATCTATTGCACCAAATAAAGATTGTTTACTATCGAAACACCCACCAAGACAATCTTGATCTTTTCCTATAACAAGATAATCAATGACGATGTTTGGACTTACCTTAGAAATATCGTAGGAATGGAACAGCTCGTTATTAATGTAACCGTTAATAACGCTATCTTCATTACGATAGACAATAAAATTCCACCGATCATTTAATAAGTCAAATTGACTAGTGCTATTTTGGATGGGTCCATTAACCGTTGCTTCTAAAGTACCACGCCAAGAAAAGTTGAATACATTATATTCACTAGAATTGGCACCGTTCATAAACATATTATGAGAGCCGGCTTTTTTATCCAGTTTTACCCAAAAAGAAGTCGTAAAATCATCTTGCAGGGTTATCCGTTTATCAATCCCAATGTAATCATCAGCTTCAGTCAATTTAAGTGCTTGCCCAACGACACCATCAACATAAGTTGGGTTGCCAAATTCAGTGCCATGTAAACCATTCACACTGGCATCATTGGCATTGCCATTCATGGGATAATAAGCCGTTAAACCTTCACACAAATTGTCAGGGAGTTGGGTGTCGCCGTTGCAACCCGTTTTCGGTGCAGCAGCACCCGTCGTAAATGAGTGTACCTCAGACCAAAAAGTGGGATTTCTACTTGCCCTCACTTTCCAATAATAAGTAGTGTTTTCAGACAAATTAAGGGCGGTATAATTTTGCATACCCTCAGCGGCTGCGGTTAAACAAGTCGTCGTCTCATTGCAATATCCACCACTACCAGTATCAGTGAAATTGGCAAAATCAGCTTGTGTACTAATCACAATGCGATGAGCAGAGGCTTCTGAATCAGGTTCCCAAGTAAAGACTTGCCCTGAGATTGGAATACTCGTCGCACCATGAGCCGGGCTAGTCAATGTGATATTGGGATTGCCACAAGTTGGAAACTCGTCCACTTCTGTCCAGCCTGCGTAGTTGGCGTTGGAGTCTTGGCACAGTGGGTTGCCACTTATCTCCAACGTCTGCAAACTGGCGAGCGTATTTAAAGACGGAATAGGCCCTGTCAGTTGATTGGATGACAGGCTAATCTGACTGACTTCGCTACCACTGCATGTCACACCGTACCAACTACACGGCGTATCGGTTTGTTTCCAGCCGGTGTTGTTTGTCCAGTTATCGCCGGCCGTGTTGTCGTATAGTGCAACTAATGTGTTGCACTGGGCTTGGGGAATTTGTGTTACGTCGCGGCAGGTTGTGAACGTGTCGGCGTGTAAAGGCGGTGCGATAAATAGCAACGCTAATCCTACCAGCGCGTGGCGCTTTTTGGATAGCACGGCCGCTATCGGAGGCCATGCGGTTGGGGGGTGTGTTTTGGTTAACATTTGTTAGTACTCCTTTTTGGTGAGATGTCATTGGTCATTGGTTATTTTTAACTGAGTTGAAATGGTTAATGAGAGTGAGTAGCTATGGTGGCTTTTTCTAACAAGAATGTCAATCGTGATTTCTAACTGATGTACACTGCCAAGATAAATCTTGGACTCCTTCGCCGGCCGTGTTGCGATTTATCGCCTTACGTGCGGGCGCTCTCCTAGCGCCAGTCCTAACCTTTCCCAGAAAGTGGGCCATTAACAAAATCAACTCTATCAATCCCACAACATGGCCCACTTATAACTACAAGGATTGCATCTCACACGTTTGTAGTAGGCGATTTATCGCCTCACGCGGGCGCTCTCCAAGCGCCAGTCCTAACGTTTCCCAGAAAGTGGGCCATTAACAAAATAAACTCTATCAATTCCACAACATGGCCCACTTATAACTACAAGGATTGCATCTCACACGTTTGTAGTAGGCGATTTATCGCCTCACGCCGCGCAGCGGAGGTTTCCAGGCCACCCAGAAATCCGCAGAAATCCGATTTTTTGGAAAAATAGGATTTCTCATTTTCTCATTGATAACTTTAAACGCTTTAACTCTGTTGTTTTCGTTGTTCAAGGTAAGCCTCGATTTCTTCGAGAGACAAGCCAGCTAAGCGTTGTTCAGGGTTGAAGTTATTCATCACTTCAATCGGGTTGGTACCTGCTAACAGGTCTTCGAGAGACAAGCCGGCTAAGCGTTGTTCAGGCTTGAAGTTATTCATCACCTCAATCGGGTTGGCACCGGTTAAGCGTTCTGAAAGTGGTATACCGGCTAAGCGTTTTTCGAGCGGTATTGTCGGCAAAAGGACATCACCCCACATTTGGCCCATTTCCTTGATTTGTTGAGGACTTAAATTAAGTGCCATGTCATCATCTCCTTTTATTGAGATAAGTTGCCATAATTCGGCTAAAAACCATTTGAAAGGCTTGGGTATGAGTTTGAAGCCTTGAGATTTCAACAAGTTAAACGCGTTAAGGCGTTTGAGCTTTTTACTGGCTAAACAGGTTACCCAAGCATTGTGAAGTTCATCGGGTAATTCGTTAAGCGAAATCAACGTGATATGTTCTAAAGTAATATTATCACTTTGATAAACGCCGGGTTGTACTTGGATGTGATAACCGTATTGCTCCCGGTTAGCTTTTTGGGGTTGTATCGCACAGAGCACAAAAGTTTGTATTTCGTCATCCGTTAATTTTTGTGAGTGTTTGTAAAAGTGTTCATACCCTGCTGCTTGAATAAAGGTTTCTTTTTTCAGGGATTCAGTGGCCTTAAATTCGATTAAAATTTGAGGTGCAGCGCTATCTCTAATCCCGTCGGGTAATCGTTCCTGTTGTTCTGTGGTCCAATTTTGGTTAAATCGTTTTAATAACAAGATATCCGCTTCGGGTGGCTCAACCATCACCTTAACATCGGTTAAAACGGTTATCCCCAACGGCGTTAATAGAAATTCAAAAATTCGGCCTAGGATTTGATGCCAAAGTGTTTTTTTGGTGGAGTTTTCATTGTCCATTGGGTTTATGAGGACTCGGTTTGGTGGTACTTGATAATAATGTTAAATCCGGGCTTGTTATTAGAAATCAATAATTAACACATCAACTAATCATACGTTTGTAGTAGGCGATTTATCGCCTCACGCGGGTGTTCTCCTAGCGCCAGTCCTAACCTTTCCCAGAAAGTGGGCCATTAACCAAATTGAGTGCTATCAATCCCACAACATGGCCCACTAATAACTACAAAGATTGCATCTCGCACGTTTGTACGTTTGTACGTTTGTACGTTTGTAGTAGGCGATTTATCGCCTCACGCCGCGCAGCGGAGGTTTCCAGGCCACCCAGAAATCCGCAGAAATCGAAATTCGCAGAAATCATATTTTTTGGAAAAATAGGATTTCTCAGTTTCTCATTGATAACTGATTAGCCTTTTTTCTGTTGTTTGAGGTTTTTGAGGTGGAATTCAAGTTCTTCAATTTCTGAAAAAGACAATTTCCCCAATTGATTTGTCTGTTTAAAGAGATTGATTACCTCAACCGGGTTGGCACCGGCTAAGCGTTTTTCAAGCGGTATTGTCGGCAAAAGGATATCACCCCACATTTGGCCCATATCCTCAATTTGTTGAGGGCTTAAATCAAGTGTCATGTCATCATCTCCTTTTATTGAGATAAGTTGCCATAATTCAGCTAAAAACCATTTGAATGGCTTGGGTATGAGGTCGAAACCTTCAGATTTCAACCGGTTAAACGCGTTAAGGCGTTTGAGCTTTTTACTGGCTAAACACGTTACCCAAGCATTATGAAGTTCATCGGGTAATTCGTTAAGCGAAATCAACGTGATATGACTAAACGCAATATTATCACTTTGATAAACGCCCCGCCGGACTTGGATGTGATAACCGTATTGCTCCCGGTTAGCTTTTTGGGGTTGTATCGCACAGAGCACAAAGGTTTGTATTTCCTCATCCTTTAATTCTTGTGACTGTTTGTAAAAGTGTTCATACGCTGCCGCTTGAATAAAGGTTTCTTTTGAAAGAGATTCAGTGGCCTTAAATTCAATTAAAATTTGAGGTGCGTTGCTCTCTCTAATCCCGTCGGGTAATCGTTCCAGTTGTTCTTCAGTCCAATTTTGGTCAAGTCGTTTTAATAACAAAATATCCGCTTTGGGTGGGTTAGCCATCACATCAACATTGGTTGAAACGGTTATCCCCAACGGCGTTAATAGAAATTCAAAAATTCGGCCTAGGATTTGATGCCAAAGTGTTTTTTTGGTAGTGTTTTCATCGTCCATTGGATTTATGAGGACTCGGTTTGGTGGTACTTGATAATCAGGTTAAATCCGGGTTTGTTATTATAAATCAATGATTTCTAAAATAAACTCATCATAAGTTTGTCTAGTTAGCAATCCGCAGAAATCCGAGTTTTTGGAAAAATCGGATTTCTCAGTTTCAATTCATAAATCATATTTTTTGCAAAGGATTTCTCAATTTCATCCAGAAATCTTTTTTAAAAATCGGATTTCTCAGTTTCTTCTCAGGGCCGACTCCTGCCAAGGTGGGTTTTTAAAACATAGTGCTTTGGTAATTGGTAATTGGTAATTGGTAATTGGTAATTGGTAATTGATAAGTGAGTTTAAATGAGTAACGAAAGCGAGTACCAATGATGGCCTTTTCTAACAACAATGTCAATCGTTATTGCAAACTCATATTCCAATAACTACAAGGATTGTATTTTATAAAGGATATGTGTTTGTAGTAGGCGATTTATCGCATCACGCGGGTTTTTGGACTGTCTGGTTTGGGGGCCATAAAATATTTTGGTTCTTGTCAAATTGTGTTATGGCCCTCTTCGCGTTTTATTAGTTATACTTTTTGTAGGTGTTTGGTTGCTTAGCCTGTTTGTAATCGACTTGTAATCGCCTCACGCTAAGTCTTGGAGTCCTTCGTTGCATCGATAAGTCTTGGAGTTCTTTCTAAGTGAGGCGATAAATCGCCTACTACAAACACGAAACCTCCAAAGTGTTGAAAACATTGGAAGTTTTTGGTAGCACTCAGTCTATCGCGTCTAGGTTGATGCCTAGCGCACGTAATTGCTCGGCCAGTTTGTTGGCCCGTTGGCGTTCTTGTTCGGCCTTAAGTTGCGCTTGTTCGGCCCGTTGGCGTTCAAGTAAGGCCTCACGCTGGGCTAATTGTTGCAGTTCTTTATCGGCCCGTTGGCGTTCAAGTAATGCATCACGCTGGGCCCATTCCTTTCGTTTCCGCTCATGCATGGCTTCTTTTTGGGCCTGTCGGCGGGCATCCGCTTCTTCAGAGTAGGTAAACAGATATTCTTCAGTTAAGGGATCAAAAACTCTCAGTTTGTATTTTTCCAAACGCAGTTCAAGTCCCAGTAAACGACTGGTGAGGATTTTTGTGCCGTCTTTCAGCGTCTCGGTTGGGATGTCCTGATAGCGTCCTTTGTCATCGAGTGTCCGTCCACGTAAGGGCTGTGGCAGGTAGTCGCCAGTTGGGTCGTATTGAAAGTATTCTTGTACGCTTAAGCGTTGATACAGTTCGGGTTTTTCTTTTTCATCTTTTTTATAGGTGGAAGGTGAGGCGATTTCAATGACGACATCGGGGGTTTTGCGTTCTGCCCAAGTTTGGTAAATCTTTCTATCATATTTAGGAACTCCAAACACGACAAAGACATCGGGAGCCACTGATTTTTTGGAGCTGCCTTTTTCGTAATAAATCAGTAGGTCTCCAGAAACGTAAACATTAGGTTGGTTTTGAAAATGGTAGTCTAATGCTTCTACGGGCATAGGTGAGTGGTTTACGTTGAGTGTCAGTGTCGGCCATCGGTTTTCCATCCGTTTCAGGGTAGTCAATATCTGGTTCTTCAGAAACAAGTGCTTGTTGTGTCGCATATCTCATGTTGTTTCTCTCAGTTAATGGACAGTGTGAGATTTATTATGGGAGGTTTTATACTGATAGTACAACGGATACGCGTTCCGAAACGGATTTTTTATCGGCGTAATGGTAGGATTGAAAGTTAGTGGGCGATAACTCGCCTACTACAAACGCTACAAACGATTCAATTGGGCCTCTTTCTAAGTGAGGCGATAAATCGCCTACTACAAACGATAAAAGTCGATTTTTTTGTTGAGTATTTAATTCGTTTATCCGCGTAATTCGTTGTACTTAATTAGGTTATGGCCCTCTGTCGCGCTTCATTGTTATACTTTTTGTAGGTGTTTTGTTGCTTAACTTAATGGTAGTGGGCCGAGTCCTGCCAAGATAAATCTTGGACTCTTGCCAAGATAAATCTTGGACTCCTGCCAAGATAAATCTTGGACTCCTGCAGGTGAGTTTTATGGCGTGTAGGTGTCGGTTCTCAAGTGCCACGGATTTTGTGGCTCGATGTCTCGGTTGATTACAAGGAAGGTACTTAGGTTCTCTCTCGTCACGCCGGCGCAGCGATTTGAGGAGATTTTTGTTCCTATGTAGTCCCTAGACAAGCCGGCTAACGCTTTGGTAAAGTCCTCTTCTGAGGCATTAATCCACACGTTACCCGATTGACCAAGTCTTGAGGAGGCATCTATCCGACTCACTTCCAGACTGGATTGTCCAACTGGAATTTCCGTAAACGGAATATTGCTCCCTTTTTCATAAAATGGATGTGAGTGAATAAAATGGTCGGCTGTGATTTCAATATTACCGCCGTCGCCCACAAATCCTCTCGTCAACAGTTGACTGCCTTTACCGAGAATGAAAAATTGCGGTTTGCCAATAGTGATATTACCGCCACTATCTTGCGGTTCTTGGCCGAAGGCTTCGGCACTAATCCGACTGTTGTCATTTACCTCAAGGCATTCACGCACGTCAAAGGTAATATTACCTCCTGTTGCAAAGTCTGCTTCGGTAAAGATACCACTCTGGCCTGTTAGCAAGGCCGTGTCTGCGGTGATTTCGATTGAACCGGCATTGCCCAGTCCCCAACTAAAACTGTTGATTTGCCCTCTATTTAAGGAGAAGTTCGGCGTATTTAAATAAATGTTGCCGGCTTTGCCAGTTGTACCGAAGTCGGCTCCAACCGTAATACTGCTAAAGTCCGATATAGAAATGCCCTTGCTGGCGTTGATGGTGATATTGCCACCTTGCCCGGAACCGCTTCCTAGTATATATCTTTCCTGGCTTAAACCAGTAGTGGCGTTGATAGAACCCAATCTCGATAGGGTGAGTTGTTCAGCATCTATCCGGATATGCCCTGCATTACCAGGGCCTTTCGTAAAGGCCTCTATTAAACCACTGTCGATGGTTAAAACCGGTGTACGAATGTGTATCTCTCCGCCGCCGGCCGATGGAGATTCACTGGCATTGCCAATACTTATGGTGTTAAAAAGATCGATGAAAAAGCCACGATAGGTGGTGACAATTTTTTCTTTGCCAATTTTCTCGGTAACCATTTCCCATGAAATGTTTGCTTCGGGTTCAGCCAAAATTTCCTTGGCTGTGTCCACGAGAAAAGTGAATACTTCTCTCATCTCTTGTCTCATCTTAGCAGCCTCTTGTTCAGCAGCGTAAGGAGGGATTAAATTTTCTACATGATCTTCTACATTGAGTACGCTGATTTCACGGAGTTTTTCCACTAATTGCGTGGCATTAATCCCGTCAACGTGAAGTTCTGTTGCCGTCACAGACACAACAGTGCCTTCTCCGTTTCCAGAGTTATGGGCCGAGATATCGGCACTATTGATGAGGCGCATATCTCCATCAATGGCGATATCAATTAGGCCTTTTTTATCGCCCATGGTTGTATCCGCAAATATCCACGCATTATCTAGGATAAAGTGGCCGGCACGGATAAACACTTGTCCCCCGTTTCCTCTGACATCAAGGTTGGGAATATCTAACTCCATTTCAGGAGGAGGAACTTCTCCAATTCCCTCACCATTGTCAAACCCCGGTGGCGGCCCGTATGGTAATTCCTCGCCTGGCTCAAACCCCGGCACCGGCCCTTCTGGAATTCCATCGCCCGGTGGAGGCCCTTCTGGATTTCCCTCAAACCCCGGTGGCGGCCCTTCTGGATTTCCCTCAAATCCCGGCGGCGGCCCTTGTGGAATTCCGTCAAATCCCGGCGGCGGCCCTTGTGGAATGCCTTGATCACCCTCAACTTGAAACAGAGAAACTTCTGAATTTCCGTCATCAGTCTCTTCAGGATAGGGACTTCCCTCATTCGGCTCCGGTTGCGGCGGAAACTGTGAAATGGTGATAGTTCCTTGTTTTTTAAAGGATTCCATGATCAAGCCCGCGCTTTGGGGTATCACTTTGCCGGCCGAAGCGGCGGATGCCAAGTTAATTCGTCCACTGCGTGCGTGCAAACGACCTTTCTCAATTCGCAAATCACCGCCTATCAGGGAAATTTCTTTTCCATCTGGGACTTTAATGTAACTGCCTTCGATGGTAATCCCGCCCCCTGGATTGTTGTCCAAAAAACCAAAGGCGGAAGGCTGCGCGACAGTCAACAAACTGTTGCCGGGCTGAGTCACCGTAAATCGTCCCCCGTCTTTCAAATGCAATGTATCGGCGGTGCTGGCGTGAAAAGAGCCGCTGATGCTCAATCTGGCGTTTTTGCCAAACAGAATGCCACTGGAATTGAGTAAATATAAATTAGCACCCTCAATTTTAGAAGCGAGTGTGCCATCAATGAAGGAACGACTGCCGCCCGTCACTCGTGCTAAAATGTTGGTGATTGAATCAGGGCCGGTGAAAGTGGCACTTTCACCAGTGTTGACGTTAAAAACACGGAAACTGTGGAATAAGTTGCCGCCCAAATTTTCTCCTAAATGAGCAGGAATTTCAAAATGCCCACTCAATTCAGTGACTTGTCCCAAGGTACCGTCTGTGACAGCCTCGGCATATAGGTTGGTGTTACTCAACACCATACCCACAAATAGCGCTTTTTTAAGCATTTTTATCTCCTTTGAGAAAGTTAAATAAATACGCGGAACAATATTGGCCCCTATATAGACTATATTTACTATACTCCAAAAATTAACATAATAATAGCCCCAAGTGAAACTCCAACCCCAAAGGGGAAAATAATGATTAATGATTAATGATTAATGATTAATGATTAATGATTAATTAGGGCCCCAACCCCAAAGGGGTTGACGCGATTTGACTCCTTCTGTGTAAAGCGAGCGGGAAAATAGAAATGCGCCCCATTCATTACAAACGGTTAGGCGATAAATCGCCTACTACAAACTTTGCCCACCCTATTGAATAAAATGAGGTATTGTCTTATCTATAAGCAATCCTTGTCGTTACTTTTAACCTAAATTCGGAGCGCCGCTTATGTTATTAACGATAAACGATAAACCTATTAAGAGGGTTGCCATTGTTAACGATAACAACGCGGCCCGCGAGGAAATGGCTGAGAATCTCTTTGAGGCGGGCTTAGAGCCAATTATTCAAAACGCTCGCTTAAGTTCGATAGATGAATGCATCACAAACGTCACAAGCAAGGCTGAGGCGGCCATTTTGGAACATCATTTAAAGTCAGGTAATTATGCGAATTTCATGGGGGCAGAGGCGGTTGCTCAGTTGTATAGGCAACATTTTCCCTCATTATTGGTGACAGCTTGGGCGGATGCTGATATAGACAATATTCGTCTATTTCGTCGCTATATTCCGGTACTGATTAAAAGTCGTGATACTTACCCTGAAACAATTACGCAGGGAATCAAACAGTGTCTCAACGAATTTGAAACGCAATACGCACCTGACAGGAAGCCATGGCGTACTCTCGTGGAAATTGAAGAAGTCAATAGAGACTCGAAACCACCAATGGTTTATGTCCTTATTCCGGGATGGGAGCCCGATGAAGTGGTACGGTTTCCGTTAGTCATATTTCCAGAAAACCTACAGCAATTTGTTGTACCGGAGGCTCACTTTTTTGCCAAGGTGAACATCGGAGCCACCCATTACAATGCGCTTTATTTTGAAAACTTTGAAGCCGCCGAAAAACCACGAGGTCAGTATGCCAAGTTTTTACGTTCTTGATGTGGGTCATGGTAACAGTGCGGTGTTAATTGACCAAAAAGGTGTGGTTGTTATTGATGCCGGGCCAAAAACCGAATTACTAAAATTTTTGCTCTGGAAAAACATCACTGTCATTGATGTGTTATTGCTTTCCCATGCGGATAAAGATCACATTGCCGGTGCTATTAACCTCTTGGCAGCTGAAGAGATTGCGATTAGACGGGTTTATGTGAATTCCGATTCAACGAAAGATAGTAAAGTATGGGATAGATTGGTTCAGGCACTTTATGATGCCGACAAGCGTGGAATTCTTGATTTTGAACCAAGCCTTACTCCACATCTCAATGGCAAACTGGATCAAGGAGAAGTCGCCATCGAGGTTTTGGCACCCAATCAGTATATCGCGGCAAAAGGTGCAGGTAGTCGGGATCGTGAGGGACGAAAGCTAAGCTCAAATTCAATTAGCGCGGTAATCCGTTTATGGTTCAATGGAGAACCTATTGTACTTTTGCCAGGCGATATTGATCAAGTTGGATTGGATAATTTGTTCGAAAATAATGTCAATCTGACGGCATGGCTCACGGTGTATCCGCATCATGGGGGCCGGGCTGGCAGTCGAAATATTAAGACTTATGCGGCCCAATTTTGTGAAGCTGTCTCGCCTGAAATCGTCATTTTTTCAATCCGCGACAATGACAAACAATTTCCAACCAAGGAAGTCGTTGAAATTGTTGCCAAAACCCTAAATCATGTCCGGATGTTTTCCACACGATCTTCTGAGGTATTAGGGCGACACATCGAAAAAAACGGCTGCGAGTTACATCAGGACGGGGTAGGTCATATACACTTAGACTTTGAATCACTGAAATTCAAATTTATCAAATAACTCAATCTTGGCACTGGTTCAGTTCAATGCAATCCTGATGGCGAGAGATGCTTTCATTGCCTTGATAAACAAGCCGATTACTGAGGTTTGACGGTATTATTTTAACCCGTTGATTTTTATATCTTTTACACGTAACTGAACCAGTGCCATCTGAATAGCTTAAGGAAGCCTGGGGCTATTATCTCGCATAGCGAGTTACTGCGTTTCATATTCAACCCCTACGGGGTTGGCACGTATTCGATACCTTTACCTCAGGCGCAACTTGGGGAAGGGGGAAAACCACCGTTCAGCCGTTTACAGTCTGTAATTGGGCGTATTGATTCAACTGGGAAATTAGTCGGTTTGTTCTCTTTCGGCCTTCAGGGGTTTCTTGGTGAGCGACGAAAATGACCGTCACTTCTTTATTGGCTAGGCGGTTATCTTGTTTGATAGCCTCTTTTATCGCTTGAGTTTCGAGAAGTCCGTCTATCACAAAAATATTTTCATCACCCTGTCGTGTTAAAATGCCAAAGGTTTTGCTGAGGTAGTCTAAACTTTCTTCTGGGAAATCTTCGTAGAGGTTTTGATTTCCTATCACGTCAATTTCTTGCCAAGTTGGGCTACCTTCATAAATCCCTAAAATGAGGCTATTGAAAAATATTTGTTCTTGTTTTTTCAGGTAGTCAACGAGTTCTTGTGTTTTGTGAGTCATTTCGTTTTCACGAAGTCTGGTTGTGTTTAGCGATTCACCGGCAAGAGAAATCACTCTTTGAGCCACTTCTTTGAATGGCATCAGGGTGACGTAGTAAAACCAGTCTCCCATTTTTCCTCTTAGCGTGGGGAGAATAAGTGGGTGTTTGACTTTGTTGTTATCCATATCCATAAAGACTTTTTAATTCTGGTTTTATTTTAGCCTTGGGAATGTAAGTATTTACCGAGTGTGACCTTCATTTGATGTAATGGTGTAGGGTGGGCAATGTGTTTTTATTGCCCACCACCGTATTGTAGGAGGTTTTGGTGGGCAACCAAAAGACGTTGCCCACCCTACTGCCAAGATAAAATGTGTTTGTAGTCAGTCCAAAGTTGTCCAAAGCTGAAGCTTTGGACTCCAGCTTTGGATTCTAGGTTAATAATAGTAGTAGTAGTAATAGTAGTAGTAATAATAGTAGTAATCCCAGCGATCAGGCCGCCACCAGCAGTAGCCGTGGCCGCGTTTCTTGGTTCTTGGAGGCTCTGCGTTTTTCTGTTCGCCGTGGTAAACCAGAATCGGTAGTATTTCTGGTTCGCCGGTTTTGGTTAGGAGTTCTACTTCGACTTTGATGTAGTTGCCTTCTACAAATTGGGTACCGGTAGCCAGTTCAACGTCGATGCCGCCTGAGATGATTTTGACGCTTTTTGTGTAGCGAAACTCGGGGGGCCAGGGTTGATACCATTCTTGGTTGTGGAATTGGCTGGGCCAAGTTTGGGTTCGCAGCATGTGTTCTTCAACCGTTTTGATGGCATTTTCTGCGGCTCTGAGGGCTTCTTGGTATCGTTCGGAGTTGTCCGCAACCGGATAAACATCCGCTACTTTTTCTCCGGTGGTGAGTGTGGCTTCTTGTTGGAATTCCTCTGTCATCTGGTCGGCATTTTTGTCGGAATCGTTGCCAAACACGGCCGTACAGGTTTTGTCGGTGGTCATTGTTACGGTTATTGTCGGATCACTGCCTTCACAGTCGTCGCTCCAACCTCCAAAGTAAGTATGGGGATCGGGAATGGCCGTTAGTTTGACTTTTGTGCCCGCTTTGTAATTGCCTTCGCAGGTGTTTCCGCAGTTTTCGCCGTTGATTTCGAGGGTGCCGGTGCTGCCCATGCTGCCGGTCGTATCGACGGTGAGGGTGTACATGCCCGATGGCGCGGGTGTTTCTAGTTGAAAGTGGGCGGTGCAGGCTTTGGGGCCGTCCATTGTCAGGTTGAGGCGGTTTGTTGTGCTTGTGCAGTCGCCGCCCCAGCCGGTGAAGGTTGAGCCTTTTTCGGCGTAGGCCGTTAACTTGACTTCGCTGCTAAGGGGGTAGTCAAGGCGGTCTTGTTGGCAGTCGGCCCGACATATCATATTTACCGCGCCTTCTTGTCTGACGACAATGCGGCCTTTGCCGTCGCCGTCTTTGGCTATGGTGAGCGGCGGTTTGTCGGGAGCGGCTGTGACGGTGATGGTTTGTTTGGCCGTGTTGAGGCTCGGGGCGCCTTCATTGTCGTGAACTTCTAACGTGATTGTGTAAGTGCCTGATTTTTCAAAGGTTACTTTGGGGGCTACGCCGGTGAAGGTGCGGCCGTCGGAGGTTGTCCAGTGGTAGCTGGCAATGGTGCCATAAGGATCGGTTGAGGCATTGCCGTCTAGTTGGACGGTGAGTGGTGCTTGTCCTTCTGTTGGGGTTGCGGTGAACGCGGCCGTTGGGAGTATGTTTTCGGCTGGGCATTCTTCCACGTCGTCGAGGTTTATGGGCCCGTAGTTGATATTGGTGTCGCGGCAGATTTGGGCGTTGTCGCTGATAGCCAGGGTTTGCAGTTGGGTTAGGCCGCTGATGTCGGGTATCACGCCTTGTAAGTTGTTTTGTTCAAGTTGCAGTGTTTGTAACTTGGGTAGGGCGGTGATGGGGGCCATTGGGCCGCTGAGTTGGTTGTTACTTAAGTTGAGTGTGGTCAATTCGCTGAGCGCACTTAAGTCGGGCAGTGGGCCGGTTAGGTTGTTGCCATTCAAGTTAATCCCAGTCAGATGGCCGTCAGTGCAGGTGACACCGTTCCAATTGCAGGGCGTGTTGGTGGTATTCCAGCCGTCTTGGTTGTTCCAGTTGTCGCCACCGGTGCTTTGGTTGAACGCGATTAGGGCAAAGCATTCGGCCGTGTCTATTTCTGTGACGGCGTTGCAGTCCGTTGTGCCTTCGGTTGGTGCTACCGGGCCGTCTTCCGTCGCTGTGCCGACTTGGCGAATGAGGTGGTTGTTGGTGTCGGAGATGAGGAGGTTGCCGTTGTTGTCTAACGCGACGTTCGATGGGTTGTAGAGTTTGGTAACCGTAGCGAGTGTGCCGTCGTTGGTGTAGCCAGCGTTGCCGTTGCCGATGGCCGTGGTGATATTGCCGTGGCTGTCTACTTTGCGAATGACATGGTTGTTGTTGTCGGCAATGTACAGGTTGCCGGCGTTGTCTGTCGTCACATCGGTGGGGCCGTTGAGTTTGGCGGCCGTGGCGAGGCCGTTGTCGCCAGCGTAGCCAGTGTTGCCGTTGCCAGCGACGGTGCTGATGGTGCCGGTGTTGTCGATTTTGCGGATGCGGTTGTTGCCCATGTCGGCGATATAGAGGTTGCCCTGCTTATCAACCGCGAGGCCTGATGGTTGGTTGAGTTGGGCATTGGTTGCTGGGCCGTTGTCGCCACGAGAGCCTCGATAGCCTTTGCCAGCGATGGTGGAGATGATGCCGGTGCTGTTATCGACTTTGCGGACGATGTGGCGGCCAGTATCGGCTATATATATATTATTGTGTTGGTCCAAAACGACCGCGACGGGGCTTTGGAGTTTGGCGGCCGTAGCGGGGCCGTTATCGCCGGTGTAGCCTTTTTTACCGTTGCCAGCGACGGTGGTGATGAGGCCCGTCGTCAAGTCCACTTTGCGTATGCGGGCGTTGTTTCGGTCGGCAATGTAGAGGTGTTGGCCGGTGTTGTCTAGCGCGACATCCATCGGCGAGTTGAGTTTGGCTTGAGTGGCCGCGCCGTCGTCGCCGCTGTAGCCGGAGTTGCCGTTGCCGGCAATGGTGGTGATGTTGCGTTGGCTGTCTATTTTGCGGATGCGGTGGTTTTGGGTATCCGCAAAGTATTGGTTGCCAACACTGTCGGTGAGTAGGCCTTTGGGCGTGTTGAGTTGGGCAGCCGTTGCGGGGCCGCCATCACCTGCGTAGCCTTGGCTGCCGACTTGTCCGGCCGTTGTGGCGATAGAACTGTTGTCCGGCAGTGGCGGGGCTTCTACCGGTGAGTCTTCAATGACAATGGTGAGGTTGTAAAGGCTCTGGATTTCTGCCGCCGTCAGGGCGCGGTTGTACAGAGAGACTTCATCAATCATGCTGTTGAAGAAATTCGTGCTGTTGCTAAGCGGTGCTGCACCAATTTCTAACGGACGTTGCCCAGTATAAGCCTCAAAGCCTTCTGGCAAAGCTTGTTGCTGTTTCAACTCGCCATTAATATAAAGGGCGACTTGTTCAGGCGTTAAAACCTCAACAATGTGTACCCAGCCTTGTTCTTCAGCCGGCAATTGGTAGCTGATATTGATATTGTCACCAGTAATGGCTTCGGTATGGGCAAAAATACCACTGCCGTTGGTGTTCACAGAAATCCCATAGTTCATACCGTTTTTGCCAACAAAATCGTTTTTCCTTACCACAATACCTTGAGTCGTCTCAGTAATATGCGCCCAAGCCGCGACTGTCATGGTTTGTCCTGCAAAGTGGATACCGCCATCAATTTCTAAGGAATCGTCAATACCGTCGAATGAAAAGGCTTTGTTTTGGAGCCCAGCAACACACTTAGGCGCACCATGAATGATGCCCTGAAAATCATTACCGCTACTGTCTTTGACATCGCAGTCGGCAAAAGTCCAGTGCCCTACTAAACCATTATGAATCGGTTTCGCGGTGAAATCTTGCCCGGTTAAATTCTCCGATATTTCACTATAAGTCCGCCGGATGGGCGCAAAGACGCGCGTTTGTTCTGGCACCACCAAGCTTCCAAACCAACCTTCTGGTACGGTGCAGCTAAAATTACCGTTACTATCAGAGGATTGGCAATCAGCCCCACTGTTAGACAAGGAGAGTCCGCTAACACTTTGACCCTTTTCGTCAGTGATTTTGCCCTGGAGGGTCTGGAAGTTCACCGCCTCGCGGTTGAGCAGTTGAATCTCATCCACACGCCCAGCCATCCGAATTTTGACGGTGTCAATTTCCAGTAATTCAAGACTTGGAGCAACGGCTTTTAAATCGGTTGCTAAGTCACGAGTAATGGTATGCCATTGTCCATCAAGCAAGGTATTGTCCAAACCACAACGAACATAGTTTTGGTTTAAATGACATCCCAACGGACCATAGTTATAGTAGGTGACATAAGTGACGGCACCTGTGGTTTTAACTTGCCAGTTAACGGTGTACTTTTTACCCGTCGTTATTTTCATCCGCCACCGGGCAAGAAAGTGGCTGGTATTAGCAAATGAACTCCCATCTGCTTGGGCGAGTTGATAACCGGATTGAGTATCACCAGTTAACTCAATCACTTGGCTACTGAGATCAGTATCAAACACGTTTGAGATAGTCGCACCCCCCGGTTTTTCATCGTAAACCGTCCAGCCTTGAGTATTGCCATCTTCAGCGTCTTCTAGCACCGTATTTGAGGCGACTGGATTAGCCGCGTTGTAAAGGCTCTGGATTTCGGCCGCCGTCAGAACGCGGTTGTGGATGAGAATATCATCCATTTGGCCTTGAAACGTGTAATTCAGATTATTGGCCGAAGAAATGCCTATTCTCATGTCGTTTTGTGGGCCAAAATTGCCAGTGGAACTACAGGTATCAGGTGTTGAAACCGGTTGTCCGTCCATATACAACAAGACATTTGAACCTGTTTTATCCCAAACACCCGTTATCTGATGCCACTGTCCGGGGGTAATAGGCGCTATCACGGCTTTTCTCAGATTGAGATTCTGATTTCCAACCACAAAAGCAATTGCCCCATTTGGATAACTGTTGGAACACGCCGTCTTAGAGGTTCCGACTAGATAAAATGCGAAACCCTGAGAAGAGGAGGATTCACCGCCATTAGTGATTAAATAGCGGTTTTTTTCGGGGATCGAATCGCTACTCAACCAAAATGAGACCGAAAAAGGTGGCTTATCCTGAACTGGGGAGTCAAACTGGATGTAATCATCTCCGTCAAAGTTATAAGCACTGTCGGCCGTTCCATGCCGATCCGTTGTCAGCGTCGCCCCATTGACTGTACCATTATTGCCATTACCACTGGCATCGTTGGCATTGCCGTCAAAAGGCAGATGGAGGACTATTCCATAGTTAGGATCGTCACAACTTGGAAAGTCGTTAACTTCTGTCCGGCCAGCATAGTTGGCGTTGCTGTCTTGGCACAGTTGGTTGTTGCTGATATTCAGCGACGTTAATTTGGTGAGCGTGTTCAGTGACGGAATGGCCCCCGTTAGTTGGTTGCTACTGAAAGTTGCGTACTCTAACGGGGTTAGGTTGCTCAATTCTGGGATTTCACCGCTGAGTTGGTTGTCATTGAAGTAGAGCCGTTGCAACTTTGTTAGGGTATTGATCCAACTGGGAATGGTTCCGCTCAGGTTGTTGTATTGCAGATAGAGATACTGCAAATTTTCAGCACCACTGATATCGGGAATTGGGCCGGTCAGTTGGTTTTTAGACAAACGCAAGTCTGTCAATTTGGTCAAGGCCGTTAAATCTGGAATTGGCCCGCTGAGCTGATTATCCTCTAAGCGCAATCCTTCCAAATGAGTCAAAGCACTCAGTGCTGAAATTGAGCCAGTGAGTTTATTTTCAAACAGATGAAGTGCCTTTAATTGGGTTAAAGCACTAAAATCTGGCATGCTGCCACTCAATTGATTATTCCCGACAGTCAGTACTTCCAATTGAGTCAATGCACTTAACTCGGGAAGTGAACCGGTCAATTGATTACCGTACAGGCTGATGTATTTCAACTTAGTCAACGCACTCAACTCGGGGATCGTACCACTCAGTTGATTACTGTATAGGCTGATGTTGGTGACGTTACCGTCGCCATTACAGATAATACCGTGCCAAGTACATGGAGTATTGTTTTTCAGCCAACCGTCGTTGGTTGTCCAGTTATCGCCGGCCGTGTTGTCGTACAGTGCCACTAATGTGTCGCACTGGGCTTTGGGGATTTCTGTCACCGTGTCGCAAATGGAGGCGGGTTGGCTGTCACAACTTGGAAACTCGTCAACTTCTGTCCAGCCTGCGTAGTTGGCGTTGCTGTCTTGGCACAGTTGATTGCCAGATAGTCCAAGCGTATCCAAATTCGTTAGCACACTCAAATCTGGAATAGTCCCTTCAAGTTGGTTATTGTTTAACCAAATTTTTTCCAACTTTGCAAGTGTGCTCAACTCTGGAATAGCACCCGTGAGTTGGTTATTATTAACCGAAAATTGTTGCAACTGCGTTAATGTATTTAACTCAGGTATAGAACCCGTGAACTTGTTGTGTTCAAAAAACACCTTCTGCAAACGGGTTAAACGACTAATCCAACTAGGAATAGTTCCCGTCAGTTGGTTATAACTGACCCCAAACTCGCGCAAATTTGTTAAAGCACTTAAATCTGGGATCGTGCCAGTCAATTCATTATTATTTATCCAAAGTTTTTGCAAACTTGTGAGACGACTTAGATCGGGAATAGTCCCGGTGAGCTGATTATGACTTAGCCCAACGCCTTGTAAACTCGTTAAAGCACTTAGATCAGGAAAAGTACCAGAGAGTTTGTTGTTATTGAGCCAAAGATCCTCCAACTTGGTGAGATTAGTCAGATTGGGAATAGTGCCAGTGAGCTGGTTATGATTTAAGCCAACACCCCGCAAATTTGTCAAGGCACTTAAATGAGGAACAGCACCTGTGAACTCATTATTATTGAGCCACAATTCCTGCAAATCTGTCATATGAGTTAAATCTGGAATCGCGCCATTGAGCTGGTTTTGGGCTAACATCAAATGCGTCAAACGGGTTAACGCACTTAACTGAGGAAGAGTCCCGGTTAATTTGTTGTTACGTAAATCAATTTGCACCACTTGATCGGTTGGCGATGCTGGCTCGTTTGGTAGGGCACTACCCTCTGGCAGCACATTTACTGTGAACGCCTTCAGCAGTGTTCCACCTGATTTGTCTTTAACGACACCGTCTTTTACACCGGTTGTCCAACGGGGCATGCATTGGAATTGGCGTTGTGTTGGCGTACCACCGAGCGATGTCATACTGTCGCATTCACCAATCCAGAAAGCGGTGCTGTCAGGCAAGTTGCGGCCGGTGATGGTGAAAGTTGTCGATTGATTAAGCACGGCCGTTGTCGGTGACACAGCAGTCACGGTCATTGTGCCATCATCCACCTCACTGGCACACGTTACGCCAAACCAACTACACGGCGTATTGGAGTCTTTCCAACCCGTGTTGTTAGTCCAGTTATCGCCGGCCGTGTTGTCGTACAGTGCAACTAAAGTGTCGCACTGGGCTTTGGGGATTTCTGTCACGTCGCTACAGGATGTGAACGTGTCGGCGTGTAAAGGCGAAGTGATGAACAGTAACGTTAATCCTAGCAGCAGCGCGTGGCGCTTTTTGGATAGCACGGCCGCTATCGGAGGCCTTGTGGTTGGGGGGCGTGTTTTGGTTAACATTTGTTAGTACTCCTTTTTGGTGAGATGTCATTGGTCATTGTTAATTGTTAATCGTTAATTGATATGTGAGTTGAAATGGTTAATGAAACAGAATGATGGCCTTTTCTAACGTGAATGTCAATCGTTATTTCAAACTAATGAGGGCCTTTTCTAGCTATCAATGTTGTTTGTTCAGTTATCGGCGGCCGTGTTGTCGTACCGTGCAACTAAATTGTTGCACTGCCAAGATTTATCGATGACTCCTTCGCTGCCAAGATTTATCGATGACTCCTTCGCTGCCAAGATTTATCGATGACTCCTTCAAAATATTGGACTCCTTCGTCGGCCGTGTTGGCGTGCAGTGCGACTAATGTGTTGCATTGCCACTGCCAAGATAAATCTTGGACTCCTGTCAAGATAAATCTTGGACTCCTGCCAAGAGAAATCTTGGACTCCGTCGGCCGTGAGTCCTGCCAAGATAAGTCTTGGACTTCGGCGGCCGTGCATTGCCAAGATTTATCGATGACTCCTTCGCTGTCAAGATGTTTGAGGGCCATAAAATACTTTGGAGGTTTTCAATTTGTGTTATGGCCCTCTGTCGCGCTTTATTTGTTATACTTTTTGTGGGTGTTTTGTTGCTTAAGTTAATGGCAGTGGGCAAGAGTCCTGCCAAGATAAATCTTGGACTCCGTCGGCCGTGACTAATGTGTTGCATTGCCAAGATGTTTGAGGGCCATAAAGTACTTTGGATGTTTTCAATTTGTGTTATGGCCCTCTGTCGCGCTTTATTTGTTATACTTTTTGTGGGTGTTTTGTTGCTTAGGTTAATGGCAGTGGGCAAGAGTCCGGCCAAGATAAATCTTGGACTCCTGCCAAGATAAATCTTGGACTCCTGCCAAGATAAATCTTGGACTCCTGTAGCGGGTATATTCACAATATCGGGCGTTATAAATCCCTTCTTATAAATTCCTTCTTATATATAATCCCTGTAGTTATTGCTAAGGATTTCTCGGAGAAACAAGAAATCTTATTTTTTTAAAAACTCAGATTTCTTACAGTTTGTTTTACTTGAGCTTTTTGATGTAATCCTCAGGTGAGCGCATTTCTATTTTCCCGCTTACAATAACAAAAACAAGTGAGCGGCCGTTGTATTAGAGGTGTCCAAAGCTAAAGCTTTGGACTCCAAAAGCTTTGGACTCCAAAAAAGTTTAGTGTTTAGTGTTGGTTTTGTGAGCGGCCGTTGTATTAGAGGTGTCCAAAGCTGAAGCTTTGGACTCCAAAAAAACTTAAAAAAGGATGCTCAGATCAAAATGAACGCCGTCATCTTGTAAATCTTTCTCGTCTGGCTCTTTAACATCACGCAGTGCATAGCCCCAATAAAGATTGGCGTGGATTTTTTTGCTGGGCGTCCAGCGCAGTCCTATGCCAACACTGTAAATATCTTTTGGATCCGGTGTGTCACTGTCGGCATTCCAAGAGCGCCCATAGTCCATGAAGGTGGCGAATTCTATCAAGCCCTCTTCAGGATTGTCGCTCAGGATGGTCGATTGCCAGAGGGGAATACGCAATTCCAAAGAACTGATAAGGCCGTTGTCGCGGGTAATGACGTTTTCTCGATAACCACGCACGGTTGTGGCACCGCCAATGGATAATTTTTCTAAGGGCAATAAGTCTTGATCGGCCCATTGAGCGTCGGTGCGAAAGATGATTTGGCTTTTTTTCATCAGTTCGCTCTCGAACCAATCATCCAACCGGCGGACAATCTGGAATTGTCCAAGCCAAGAGAAAAATTCGCTGTCGGGTGAACCGTCATCGTTGATGGTGGAGTTCAAGGCATCCACCCCAAAGTTAAAACTGGAGCGGCCGGCAATCACTCGATTAGTGCTACGCTTAACATAATCTTGAGAAAAACGTATCACGGAAAGCTCGCTCTCGCCTTCTCTGACACCGGGCGAAAAGGAAAAGGGGCGGCCTAATAAAAAAGTTTTACTGGCGCGTTTTTCCAATCTCAGCGTAAAGTCAAGGGATTCGCTAGGTGTTTTAATCCAAGGATGGCTGAGGGTAATGGCGTAAGTATCCGCCTCGCTTTCGACATCCAATTGACTAAAGGGATATTCAATGACTTCGGAGTCGCTACGCTCGAGCTGAAAAGACAACGTGGTGTCGTAGCTGTTGAGAGGGAGACTGTATTTCACACCAAAGTCTGAAAGTCCTTCGGTCAACCCATAGCGAAGATATAAAGTGTCACCCAAACCCCAGCCTTTTCCGAACATGCCCGTGACATTGCGATGCCAAAATTCGATTTGGGCCCGATAGGCTCCCACACTGGGGGAACGGTAGTTGTTGAAACGGAATTGGACAGCCCAAGGACTGTCTTCATAGATTTTGAGATTCAAGACACCCTCACCAAGCCCAACCCCTGGCCCCAATTCCGCTTGGAGGCGGTCAATCAAAGGATTTAGTTGTAACAGTTGCAGGCGTTCTTGCAACTTCTCGATGTTAAGCGCGGCCCCCTCTTCGCCTTTCACCCGTTTTTCGATGTAAGAGGGGCGTAGGCGTAGATCCTCTTCGTTGAGGATCTTAACCCGAAAGAGTTTTCCTTCGATGATTGTTATGGTCACAGTGCCATTTTTCACCGGTTGGTCGTGAATAATGGCCCCAGAGTTGATATACCCGGCCTTAATGTAGCGATTGGTAATTTTGTTTTTGATTTCCTGCAACTGTTCTGCGGAGATTTTGCGGCCTTGGTAAGGTTGCGTAATCTCAGCCAGTTGTGCGTCAGAAAACACGGTATTGCCCTCAAATTGGAAATGCTCTACTTCGAGGTCACCCACCGAAGAGAGCGACATGTCGTCTTGATCAATAGCCGGCAACTTGGGCAATGGGGGTAGCACGGGAGTCTGTTTCTTTTCCGCAAACGGGGCCACCGAGGGTCTGTCTAAAGGTGCCGGGTTGCTGTCAAAGGATTGGGCCAATAAGGGGCGATTTAGCAGTGTCAACAACAAGGTGGCGCTAAGGCCAAACATGATGCGGTGGCATGGTTTATCGAGTCGATAGTTTTTCAAAATCATTTTTCCTCTATTGTGAACAACAGCCCTCACCCTTACCCTTTCCCATGATGGGAAAGGGGAAATTAATAATTAATAATTAATTGTCCAACGGAGAAGGTAAGTTATTTTTGAGTGAGTGCTTCTATGCCTTCCCAATCATCGGGTGTACCTTGCTCAAGATAATACTCGCAACGCTCTAAATAAAAACGAGCCGCTTTGTCTTCTGGCAATTCCTTCAAAATATGCTTGAAATTTTTAAGTGCTTGTTTAAATTGCTTTTTATAGTAAGCGTTGATAGCTTGACTAAACGTTGATTTTAACGCAATTTTTTTTTCTCTCACCTTATGAGATTCAGGGTTAATAATTTCAAACACATGCACAGGTGCCTTTTTACCTTTCACACGGACTTTACCGAGAAAACGAGAGTGGTATTGTTCCGGATTGCTCAACTCCCTCAAAATTTCCTCACTGATAAGGATAGAGGCTCCATACATTTTGGTCAGTCCTTCCAAACGTGAGGCTAAGTTAACCGCGTCCGAAATCACTGTGCCTTCCATGCGCTTTTCTTCGCCTATGGTACCGAGCATGAGTGTGCCAATATGCAAGCCAATACCAATCTTGATTGGCAGCAACTGGCGTTTTTCTCTCTCTTGATTGAACGCTTCCAATTGCTGGTGAATTTCTATTGAGGCTTGCAGCGCATCATCGGCCGTCTCTGGAAATAAAGCCATGATAGCATCGCCTATATATTTGTCGATAAAACCATGATGCTTACGAATCACAGGACTGACACGGCCTAGATAAGCATTGATAAAATCAAAATTTTCTTTAGGCGACATCCTTTCTGACAAAGTTGTAAACTCGCGAATATCCGCAAACATTACCGCCATCTGTTTTTGCACATGATCGCCAAGTCTAACATCAACAATGTTGTCTTTTTCCAACAATTGCAAGAATTCTAACGGTACAAAGTTGCTGTAGGCAATGTTGACGCGCGACAGTTGAATATGAGTTTTAATACGGGTAATCAGTTCACCTTTGGAAAAGGGTTTGGTCAGATAATCATTGGCACCTGCTTCCATACCTTGCACCAAATCTGACACTTGATTTTTGGCCGTCAGCATGATGACCGGCAATTGGTTGGCCGGATAAGTTTGACGGATAATTTTGCACACTTCAAACCCGGACATTTTGGGCATCATAATATCAAGCAAAATGATAGCATAAGGGGTGCCACTATTAATAGCATCCAAGGCCTCTTGACCATTGTGGGCGCTGGTAATCGCATAATTTTCTAAGCGTAATTGATTTTCCAACACCTGTAGGTTAATCGGATCGTCATCAACAATCAACACATGAAACGATTCACGCCCAGCTGTGACATTTTCAGGGCTTGGAAGAATTTCATCATCATCATTTTCTGGATGGATTTCAACCGGTTGAAAATTACTGGCGCGGCTAAGCATAGCCGTGACATCGCCGGAAAGGGCGGCTTGCTGGGTTTTGGACAACGGCAAAGTAAAGCTGACGGTGGAGCCACGCCCCACGGTTGATTGCATAAAGATTTCACCGCCATGCAATTCAACCAATTGTTTGGTGATCGATAAGCCTAAACCGGTTCCGCCATATTCTCTGGCAATGGAGCCTTCTGCTTGCACAAACGGCCTAAACACGGTGTCGAGCTTGTCGGGTGGAATGCCAATGCCGGTATCGCTGACAGCAATCATAAGATATTTGTCATTGTACACAGTCGAAGAAATTTCCACTGTGCCTGAATCGGTGAATTTAATCGCGTTGCTCACCAAATTATGCAGAATTTGCTGCACACGATTCTCATCCGCATCGACGGGATGATCATCTTTTATGTTGTTGAGCAGTTTAAGATTCTTGGAACCAATCAGCACTTGACTTAAAGTCACGACCACCTCGGTGAGGACTTTGATGTCTATCGGCTTAATTTGTAAAATAATATTTTGATGCTTGAGTTTAGAAAAATCCAAAATATCATTCACCAAATTGTACAAGCGTCGGCCACTGAGTATAATCAAAGAAAGATTTTGATTCGCTTTTGGTGGCAAATCGCCGGCTGCCCCATCGAGCATCGAATCGGCAATACCGATAATACCGTGGATAGGAGTCCGCAACTCATGGGAGGTATTCGACAAAAAATCATCTTTCAGCTTGTCGAGTTTGGTTAACTCATTATTTTGCTGTTCAATCTGGTTGATAGATGCCAACATGCTGTTGACCATTTTGGTGATACTTTGTTTAAGCAGTTTTAACTCATTATTGGTTTCTACCTCAATGCGGTGTGAAAGCTGGCCTTCGGCAATAATGTTGACACTATTGACGATGCTTTGAATTGGCCTCGTAATCCAAGCTGAAATGATAAAGGTAAAAATGACACTTAACACAATGGAAATAATGCTTAACAAAAAATGAAACGAAGCGGTTGTTTGTAAACTGTCATCTACCAGTCTTGTGTTATAGGTCAGTTCAACCACTTTGCTTGGATCCGAAACGACATTAATGTCATCGTCTTTTAAATTAACAAAAATATAGCGTGTATAGCGTTTTTTTAGTTTACCCGCTATTTCTTCTGTTTTTTTGGTGTCGTAAACCTTTTTGATAATCTGTTTCGTGGCCGAATCAGGGAGGTAATCAGGCTCCCCTAATGAACGTGCATTCCGACCAAAAATCCTAACGTTATTTAAGGAGGGATTGATACTTTTAAGGCGGCGATTAATATCCACAATATCTAATCCCCCCATCAAATCAGCAAACTCATCGGAAATTAAGCCTAATTCCAACACATACTTATGATCAGGCGATGACATGTAGGCAAATTTACGGATGATGCCGGTTCGTGCTTCGGTGGTAATTCCCCCGTTCACAAACTCATCTGTTTGGCGAGCCTTCATCAGATGCGAGAAAAGCGCCGGCCATTCTTTAAAGTCGAATCTTAAATCTTTTTTATAAGTGGTGTATTCAACAATGCCATTTTGGTTGATGATATACAAATCCATTTTGCCACCCAAGACGATTTTGAGATCATCGAGGTCCATTTTCGAGGGATCTTTCCCTGCTATTTGATAAGCATCACGAAACGTGATAAACGCATCTTTCATATCCTCATCCAAAAATCTTTCCAGTACCTTATGCCCGGCATCAACCAATTTAATCGCATTGAGAATATTACTCTCGGTTTGTTGTTGCAGCATCTTGTAGGCGCGTTCCAAGTCACTTTTGGCATTCAGATAATCAGACACCGACATGGCAATTAAGATGGGAATAATCAATAATAGAAAAGACCCCATCAAAGTGTATTTGAGCGGCACATAAGGCGGTTGCATGTCATCAGGTTTTTGTTGCTGCAAGGGCTTGGTCGAACTCATTGGAGATTTGGCTGAGTAAAGGAAGATAAAATGTAACAAGCATAACGCATAAGGCTACCAGAACACGACATACGCTTAAATAATCGGTCTTGTGCAGTGTGCAGTATATGTTTAAATATGCCATAAGTTACAATAATCTTCACGGTATTATGGATAAGCGGCTCGATAAGACTCAAAAGCCTCATTTTAAGGTAACGTTGTAACATTTATTGAATTATCACACAACTGTTCCTCATCACGCACGGATATACTAATGAAAAATGATCGTTAATTTTACAGGAAGGTTCAGTCAAAATTTTCACGAATTTTAAGTACGTTGCGGATAAAACACTCTCATTCAGTGTCTCGCAAACCGAGCTCCTATCAAATCCCGTGCAAGGCGAGTGACAATATACCAATGAAAAATTAAAAATGAAGTAATTCTGTCCTTTCGCTTATTTAAATGGCACATAATTCAATCAGTTACATTTTAATTTTAGATTTATCCGTCTTAAAAATGACAAAAGCGCCGTTTGTAACGGTGCAAAGTATAAAGTACGGCTATCAGTTATCAGCTATCAGTTATCAGTTATCAGTTATCAGTCTGAGTAGTGTACCAAAGGGGCTTGCTTGCTAGTATGGCCTCGATAGTTGCGGTCATCGCTCGCACGAGATAGCGGTGTAACTGATTGGTAGCGTGTGTGGCTTATGTAGATACGATGCTAATTTATGATATGCTAAAAATCCGATGTCTTAAAGACATCGGATTTTTCTGTGCCCCTTAAGAGATGGCTCTGTGTGACTCTGTGGTTCTCTGTGAACTTGAAAACGGTGTTGAAAAATAATGACTTAGTACAACGTCTCGTAAGTACTTAATATTCAATGAGTTAAAAAAACGGCTCGGTGGTAAGCCTCGCTATTGTTTTAACTTGAAGTGAATGTAGAGAGCAATTAACTGTTGCTTAATTTCTATTTTAATCTATATATATCTAGTCAAATGAATAGAATATCTTGGAAAAATCAATTGCCACTTGAAAATGGGAGCAAGTGATCCTATAATCATTAACTTGGGTCATGTTGACTCAGATGAGAAAAGTTTTCTCGTACTGGGTATTGATTTTGACGGTTGGTAAATTTCAGTCTCAAGCCTCGCTTTGGGGTTGAAATTTGACCCAAGCGGACTGCCGGAAAAAATGACAATACTTGGTTGCACGAAACGACTTCAATCGGATTGAGTGCCAACGGTTGGGACGGACCAACCAGGACTCTAGTTGCAATCGATGCGGATTATCAACAGAGAGCGAATTACATATTCATCGTTTTGAGTCGATTTTTAGGAACAGAGTATAAAATAACCGACACTAAATTCACTAGCTCTAGGCGTTTTTGTCGGCAAATACGGTTGAAGTGTGCGGTTACTTATGTGCGTACCCACCATTGATTGGCCTTCGTTCATACACGCTTTGAGCCACCCGATCTCTATAGGACTTACGCACTTGCGCACCTAAGTAATTGATTTGATTGGAATGGCTGATGACAACATCATAACATATTGAAATGATTGCATTTTATTTTTTTGCGCGTCAGTTCTAATATACTGGGCACCGCTATAAACTGAGTTTGAAGTCCGGCACGAGCATAAGAGAAATCTGACTCGAAGGCCCCAGATTTCTCGCTCCCGCTCGTGCTGGACAAAAGCGCAATTTGTGGTGCTAAGAATTGATCCAAATTTTGATATAATTACAGACAAAAGTAGTACCCCACAAGTTTTTGGGAACCACAGTTGACCAACTTTTATTAGTATCCGTTGCGGTACTATTAACTCACGGAGGTGACTTTGATAATCTTATGGATAATACAATTGAAATCTTAACACTCAATTTAAAACTTTTAGGCCATCAAACCAAAAAGAACATCTTAATCAGTGCTGGACATCGAGGTGATAAATTAAAGATGCTTGGGGCCATTCGAGAATTGTTAAAGCTGGATGTGTCTATTTTTGCCACTGAGGGGACAAGCCGTTTTTTTAATGAAAACGGGATTAAAAACCAAGAGCTTTATAAAATTTCCGACAAAAAAGAACCCAATATACGATCTTTTTTGCAAGATAATCGTTTTGATCTTGTCATTAACATACTCACCGGGAACAATGATTACGATGAGAAAACGGATAGTAATCTTATTCGTTGCTTGTGTATTGAAAATGCCATTCCACTCATAACCGATGTTGATGTTGCCATTAAAACAATTGGCAACTTATTAAGAAAACATGAGGAAGGGTTCTTAAAATACAAAGGAGGGGCTTCTGAATTATGGAACCTTAGGCGTGAATTTCTTAATGAAGTCGGACAGAATGGTGGATTTGCTTGTTATCATGCTCATTTCGATAAAGCCTATCTTATTTCTATGGAAAACTTGAAGTTAAGTCAGGTCGATATGCAAAAGAAATGGGAACTTTATAAGTATCTCAAGGAGAATTATACTTATGAAGATTTAATCGAACGAATCTCAAGGGCTGTTGAAAAAATGATCCAACAAGGGGTCACGTACTGTAGAACCTTTGTAGACGCTGATAGTACCGTCAAGCTTCTTCCAATCCAGGCGGCAATTGAAGTCAGAGAAAGATACAAGGATCGGATTTATTTGGAGTTGGCAGTACAACCCCTTCAGGGTGTCATAGACAAGGATTCTCAAAAGTATTTTCGACAAGCCTGTGAGTATGCTGATGTCATTGGAGGGTTACCGTCTAGGGATAGACCGACTCCGGAGAAGCATTTGGATTTTATTATGACACTAGCAAAGGATTTGGATAAGACAGTTGATGTGCATATCGATCAAGAAAACAATCCGGATGAGAATGAAACGGAATTGTTGGCTATTAAGACCATAGAACATGGGCTTGAAGGAAAAGTTCTAGGCGTGCATGCAATATCACTTGCGACGAAAAGTGAGAGAGAGCAAGAAAGAATTATTCGCTTGGTCAAAAAAGCCCAGATGGGTATTATTATCTGTCCATCAGCCGCTATGAGTATGAAGCAATTAGATAAAATGGCACCACTTCATAACTCAATTGCCCCTCTTAGGAAATTGATTGAGTATGAGGTTCCGGTTTATTTGGGGGTGGATAATATCTACGACTTATTTATGCCTATGGCTGACGGAGACATGTGGTTTGAAAGTCGATTGATGATGGATGCGTGTCGATTTTACGATATTGAAAAAGTGGCACAAATTGCGTGTGATAAAAGTGGATTTGATATGCGGATTAAGGGTTGAATTAATTATTATGAAATCAAGGATTTTAACGCATGCATGCGCTAGTGGCGCTTGCATGCGCCGCGTTTATTTGGTTGTCTCGTCTCTTGCGTCTTTTGCGTCTTTTGCGTTTGTGGGCCATGATTTTATTTGAAAACGACGTAGTCGTTTTATGGCCCCCAAATAAGGTCGTCTAAATAACCCATTTTTTCACAAAGTGCCACAGAGTCTCACAGAGTTATAATGCTAAGAATTAACGCACGCTGGTGGCGCTTGCAGACGCAAGTTTATTTGGATGTCTCTTGCGTCTTTTGCGTCTTTTGCGTTTGTTTCATTTTGGATACCATGATTTTATTTTTAACCCTTAATTCGCAATTGATCTTCGTTTTAACAAACAATTGAACAAAAGTGTTTAGATACTTCCAGCAACCCCCTAAAAAAATTTTTAAAAGCGAGCGATCCTCTACGAGAGGGCCGGGTGTCGAGTTGTGCCGATTTTGACGGCTCGCCGTGTGATACAGAAACGGCGACATGGGATAAACGCACAAAGCTTAAGGTGTAATACTGATGGTTCAGACAACGCCGTTACCAATTGCTAAGCGTTTTCGGAGATATTTGCCGGTAGTAGTAGACGTAGAAACGGCCGGTTTTAATCCTGGACGTGATGCTTTGTTGGAAATTGCAGCCGTGATGTTGCAAATAGACAATCAAGGTTTATGGCAGCGCCATGAAACGCATTTTTGTCATATAATTCCCTTTGAGGGCGCTAATCTTGATAAACAGGCGCTGGATTTTATTGGGGTCGATCCCTATCATCCGTTTCGTTTTGCCGTGCCAGAGGCCATCGGCTTGGAAACGATTTTCAAACCGATACGCAAAGCGATAAAAGCGCATCGCTGTTCTCGTGCCATTTTGGTGGGCCATAATCCCTCGTTTGACTTGGGTTTTATTAATGCCGCCAGTCATCGCACTCGGATTAAAAATCCCTTTCACCGGTTTAGCACGTTTGATACGGCAACTTTGGGTGGACTGGCTTTCGGGCAGACTGTGCTGGCGCGGGCGGTACAAGCGGCTGGCTTTGAGTGGGATAAATCAGAGGCCCATTCTGCTATTTATGATGCTGAGCGCACGGCGGATTTATTTTGTACCGTGGTGAATTTGTGGGACAAACGGTGCGCTGAGGCAAGCCCCAACGGGGCGAGATTAATATAGCCAAAGGCACCGCCCCTGGCTTTAATAATACGCCGCTTTTCCAGAAGGCCTATTGTGGGACAAACGGTGCGCTGAGGCAAGCCCCAACGGGGCGAGATTAATATAGCCAAGGGCACCGCCCCTGGCTTTAATAATACGCCGCTTTTCCAGAAGGCCTATTACCCATTATCCATTACCTATAACCCATTACCCGTTTGGATTATTGCCTCTTTTTGAAAGTAAATACAAAACTGACAGAGACCACGGAACTGATGCGAGGTAAACCCGCCAATCCACGCAATATATCAATACCCTTAACCAAGTCGAAATAGGCCGCCTTTACAAATAAAACGGTTTGACTCACAACCAACAGCCTATCTTCTGCCAAACGTGTTACCACAACATTGCCGTTGATGTCTTGCTTGGCACCATGGAAATCAAGTTGCACCGATACGGGTTGCACCATCATCTCTCCAACGGCCAACTTGTTGATTTTGTCTATCGGAAAGTCCGCTGTCAACGTCGCGTATGGATACTGGAGGGTTTGAAACAAAAAGGCCTGCATCCGCTCATCGCGTATTAAGATGTTGGTGTCTACACTGGCTAAATCAATTTTCAATTGGGCCTTGCCATTGTCATCGACTTTCCCAGAAAGTCGTTTAAATTTACCCACTTCAGCAGTATCTTGCTTTTTGACAAAGAGAAAACTTAACCATGAGTTGCTGTTGTCAAGTTGCCAAGCGGCATTGGCAGTCGTTGCAAGGCTAAATAGCAGAAAGAGAAGGCCTAATTTTCTAATCATTGTTACTCCTTTGTTGTCGTTACAAGCTGATGGATATACTAATGAAAAATGAAAAATGAAAAAATTCATTATAAAGGAATTTTCTTACCAGTTCCGGCATGTCATTTTCACGGATTTTTCGTTACGTTCCGTATAAATTATGTCCAAACACGACACATTCACCATGCGAATATCTCGCGCGGTCATTTATAAAAACGTTTTTATAATTCAGTGATTTTTTTATGATTAAATTCAACCCTTAATTCGCATCCACTGAGTCATTTATGCTAACAAACGTTAACAATAGCACTCATTCCGTTAAGTGAATCTACCACATCATTCGATCTATTTTGAATGGATCGATAGCCGCTTTGTAGTACAATCCTTATTTGCTTGGGGAAACGCAAATTTTAAGAGTTGTCAGTCTCAAGTTTGACCCGTCTTTTTGTACTCCCCGACTTGCCGCTTGATGACAAATCATAAGGATTTTTTTAAAGAAAAACAACCCTCGACGCAACAGTTTCGCTCCGCGAAACTTTTGCGTCGAAGACACCTAGGGCAAATGAATGATTTTTGAGTATGTGTTAATGAATGGTTTACTATAAGTGAACCCTCACAAACGCCCTCAAGGATCGGTCGATGGCGCGTCTTTTGAAGATGAAGCTGAAGGGTGGTAGAACGTTTTGAGAGAAAGTGTCGCATGCTCAAAATGAACACAATTGTATCAGCCCTCAAAAGCGTCAAAGACCATTCTTTTATTATAGCTCAATGAAAGAATTCCCCAGCCAATTACCACAATTACCAATAAAACACAAGTTAATAGACATTATGTGAAATAAGACATAAGCCGTTTTTCCTAACGGAAAAACAATCCAAAAAGAATTCAATCGGCTTATTTCACCTAATCCTATAAAAACAAACATTTATACGGAACGTAACGAAAAATCGGTGAAACTGACAACAGGCAAACTTTTAATATCGACTTATCATTGATTTAATCATTTTTCATTTTTCATTTTTCATTAGTATAAGTGGCGTTTATTTCACATAAAGTCTAATACAATAAAGACGACATTTTACCACGATAACGATTAACAAGGGGGCCTTGATTACCCAGTAAAGTCCATACCGCCAGTAAACCTTTGCGCCCCGCGTCGTCTTCAAATTTGCGGTCACGACGCATCAATTCCAAGAGATGATCCATAGCCGCCTCGTGTTCCCCTTCCAACACTTTCAGGGCGCTGAGTTGATAGCGTGCCATTAGATCATTAGGATTGTTGGCAAGTGTACTTTCTAATGTCGAAAAGGGCGGTGCGTTGGCGGCAACGGTGGAAAAGGTGAGGTGTGCCATTAATTCGCCAACCTCCGTTTGAGCTTGCACGTTAGCGGGCAGTTCTTTGATCAGTTGTTGCGCTTCCTCAAACCTTTGATTATCAATCATTATTTTCGCTAACTCCAGTTGCACGGGATGATAAGTCGGCTCTATTTCACGCGCTTGCTCTAATAGGGCGATGGCTTGGGCGCTGTCGCCAGCGAGATGGGCAGCGGTGGCTTGCAACCGTAACTTATCGGCGGGGCGCTCACGGTGACGATCTATCATTTCACGTAATACCGTCTCCGACTGCGCCCCGGTCGTTTCTTCCACCATTTGACCATGCCGAAACAGTTTAAGCGTCGGTATGCTGCGAATTCCGTGTTGAGTGGCTAATTCTTGTTGCTCATCGGTGTTGACTTTGGCGAGAATAAATTGTCCTTGATATTCCTCCACCAGTTTGGTCAAAATAGGCATAAGCATTTTACAGGGGGCACACCAGTCGGCCCAAAAATCGACCAATACAGGCACAGAAACGGATTTTTCTAAAACCTCCGTTGTAAAATTATGTGCGTCAGCAATGACAATGTAGGGAGACTTACTCATAATTTAATTCACCTCTTAATTCAGTGACCGTTTTTCCGTTATCAGTGATCCGTTTTCAGTGAAAAGTGTAAAATGATGTCACTGATCACTCCAGGTAGTTACACTGGCTTTAATAATACATACCGAAAGGGCTAATAGAGGTTTTAAAGTCAGCCCCAACGGGGCGGGATTAATATAGCCAAGGGCAACGCCCCTGGCTTGGGGCGGGATTAATCTAAAAAAGGGCAACGCCCCTGGTTTGGGGCGAGATTAATCTAAAAAAGGGCAACGCCCCTGGTTTGGGGCAATATTAATGCGAATTAAGAATTAAAAATGAAAAATGTAGAATTTCAGGCTAAAGTTTCGCTCCGCGAAACTTTTAAAGAAAAAGAGTTATAAAATAACGTCTCAATCAGAAGTTTTTATAAATCATTGATTTCATAATATTTAATTCAACCCTTAATTCGCATTATTAATCTAAAAAAGGGCAACGCCCCTGGTTTGGGGCGAGATTAATCTAAAAAAGGGCAACGCCCCTGGCTTTGGGCGAGATTAATCTAAAAAGGAGCAACGCCCCTGGCTTTGGGCTCGGAATGACAAAAGTGCAAATTATGATCTCGGAATAAGTTTTTTAAGCGAAAAACTTATTCCGAGATCCGTGCTGAGTATAACTACAAGCAGGTTTAGTCGGCATCGATAATCGATGCAACACCGACGAAACGATGTCCTTCGCTACGCGAGATCATTTATTCGCCAAGCGAACGATAATGAAAGCAAGAGGCTCAACTGATCACTGAACTGATAACTGATAACTGATAACTGATAACTGATAACTGATAACTGATCATTGATACTGATAACTGATAACTGATCACTGAAATGAACGAAATTTCTCAATCTGACAATATCATCACCAATGACTTTACTTTAGAACCGTTGGATAATCAACGGCTCGCCAATCTCTGCGGCCAGTTTGACGAACATTTGCGTCAACTGGAACAGCGCTTTAGTGTGGAAATCAAGAACCGTGGGCATCAATTCCGCGTGATTGGCCTCACCCATGCTGTGCAAAGTGTCACTCAAGTCCTCAATCAACTTTACACCGCTTCCTGCGATGAAGCGTTAAATCCAGCCAGTGTTCATTTATATTCTCATCAGTCTAATCTCGAAACCCTCGAAGGCGCTTCCCCAACCGACAGCACTGAGGGGGCCGAAGTCGTTATTCGTACTCGTCGCCGCGTGATTAAAGGTCGCACGCCCAATCAACGCCAGTATTTAAACAATATTGTGCGGCATGACATTAATTTTGGAGTCGGCCCCGCCGGCACGGGAAAAACTTATTTGGCCGTCGCTTGTGCCGTAGAAGCCTTGGAACGCGAGCAAGTGCGCCGCTTAGTCTTAGTGCGCCCGGCGGTGGAAGCCGGCGAGCATCTCGGATTTTTGCCCGGTGATTTAGCTCAAAAGATCGATCCTTATTTGCGCCCGTTGTATGACGCACTTTATGAAATGTTGGGTTTTGAACGGGTGGCGAAATTGATAGATCGTGGTATGATTGAAATCGCGCCATTAGCCTACATGCGCGGACGGACACTGAATGGAGCCTTTATTATCCTTGATGAAGCCCAAAATACGACCATTGAGCAGATGAAAATGTTTTTAACTCGCATTGGTTTTGGTTCTACCGCCGTCGTGACGGGAGATGTTACCCAAATCGACTTGCCTCGTGAAAGCCAATCGGGTTTACGCCATCTGGTTGAAATACTTAAGGATGTTGAAGGCGTTAGTTTTTCCTTTTTTGGTGCTAAAGATGTGGTGCGACATCCCATTGTGGCGCGGATTATTCAGGCTTATGAACGCGCTGAACGCAAATAAATTCCCCCTTGACGAACTGACTTTTACCCGCAACTTTCCTATATTAACAATTAATTCTCTGTACAGGACAAAAGTTCGTAAACTGATAAGTTTTATCTAAGGCCTCTAACTGATACATTAAATAAATACAATGAGTTACAGTGCAGCTTAAAATTTTTTCCTGTACTTAGCAATTAATAGATTTGTCCCTAAATAAACGTCACCCATTGAAAATACGACACTTACTCGAATAAAACTCAATAACTTAGCTTATTAAGGGACAACTAGAATTATTAATTATTTAAGTCACTTAAGTGCTTTAGGGCCTTTATTAACTCCTCGACTCACACAGAAAAAAACGATTTTGTGTACAGACTTATGGGTAAAAGTAAGGCTTTACGAAAGCAATACAAAAAAAACACAAAAAAACACAAAAAACATGAACTCCCTTTACAAAAGAAAGAAGACAGTAACTAAGAATTATGAGTGCCCTCGTGGACGTGCAATACGCCAGTAATGAACCTGATTTACCGGATAAAGACATGCTAACCCATTGGGTTAACGCGGCCTTGCAATCCGCCTTGCAATGTCAAATCCCCCCTAATAAGAAAGGGAGAAAGGGAGAAGAACACCAGTTCCCCTTTTTCCCTGTCCCCTTACCCCTTGTTCCTTCAAACGTTGAATTGACGATTCGCATTGTTGATGAAGCTGAAGCGAGGCAATTAAATGAAAGGTGGCGACAGCGCAAAGGCCCCACCAATGTCTTATCTTTCCCCTTTGAAGGTGCAGAAGGTATAGATATACCTTTGCTGGGGGACCTTGTTATTTGTGCCCCCCTCGTTGAACGCGAAGCCGCCGAACAACAGAAATCCCGAAACGCCCACTGGGCACATCTCGTCATACATGGCACTTTACACCTGTTGGGCTATGATCATATTGATGAACAAAAGGCGCAAGTCATGGAAAGCCTAGAAATTCGCGTATTACACGATTTGGGTTACCCCAATCCTTACCACACTCATCAAGAGCCATTATGATTTCCATATCTTCCTCCTCCTCCCATTCTTTTCCTTCCATGTCTTGGTTTGATCGTATTAAACAAGTCCTATCTAACAAACCACAGAACAAAAAGCAACTCGTTACCCTGCTGCGCGAGGCTTCACTCAGCAGTTTGCTGAGTGCGGAGACATTAGGAATGATTGAAGGCGCATTGCAAGTCTCAGAAATGCATGTACGCGAGGTGATGATTCCAAGGGCACAGATGGTTGTTTTAGAATTACATGCGCCGCCGGAGCGTTTGGTGGAAAAAATTGTCGAGTCTGGACACTCGCGTTTTCCCGTGATAGGCGATAATCGTGATGATGTGCAAGGCATTTTTTTAGCTAAAGATTTATTGGATTATTATGCCAAAGGCAATGGTAGTCAATTCAATATGCGCGATGTGATGCGCCCCGCCGTGTTTATCCCCGAAAGCAAGCGTCTCAATGTGCTATTGCGTGAATTTCGCACCAGCCGCAACCACATGGCGATAGTTGTTGATGAATACAGCGGCGTAGCCGGATTAGTCACGATTGAAGATGTTATCGAACAAATTGTTGGCGAGATTGATGATGAACATGATATTGATGACCAAATTTTCATCAGACAAAGTAGTCGCAATGGTTTGTACACAGTACGGGCACTAACCCCTATAGAAGAATTTAACGACTATTTTAGAGCCAACTTTAGCAATGAAGAATTTGATACTGTCAGCGGTTTACTCCTGAAAGCCTTTGGACATCTGCCCAAACGCGGTGAAAGTCTGAAACTTGAAGGCTTTCATTTTGAGGTTGCGCGAGCCGACAGACGTCGCATTCATTTGTTGCGAGTCAAACCCTCACCCCAACCCTCTCCCAACATTGACAAGTAATTTAATGGCATTGGGGCTTCCAGGGGCGGTGCCCCTGGCTGTATTAATCTCGTACCAAAGGGGCTCTACTTGTTAACTTCTATGAGATCGATCGGGGCGTATTATTAAAGCCAGTGTAACTACCTGGGGGCTGGGGGCTTCAATGCCATATCGTAACGAATAAATCCATACAACGTTTTTAGTTAAAGGGCATTGGTGCTAAAGCCTGAGGTAGCTCAATTCTACGAGTTATACCCATTTTTAGAAGTAGCTTCGCTACGCGAGATCATTTTTTAACGGTGTAAAGTATACTTTAATGGGTTGAAAACAGTCCAAAAATTTATTGACAAATATACCCATTAATGTACAGATATAAAATGATCCACTTGTTAATAAAATAGCAATAGAACACCAAGACAGATTAATGCGTTTTGGTTATGAATATGTTGAATCAACATTGCTCTAAAAGGGAGGGAATTAATAGTTATAGATAATAATGAATTGGAAGATGATTTAGTGCAAGATATGATTTCAGTTTTAACTTCGTTTTATGCCCGGCTTATGGTCGTAGAGCCGCTAAAAGCTAAAAAAGTCTTAGAGGTTCTAAAAAATGATTGTTACCCTGACTCATAAAATTTGTTTAGAGCCGACTTTCAAGCAAGAGGAATATTTTCGCAAAGCTTGTGGAACTGCTCGTTTTGCTTGGAATTGGGCTCTAAACGAATGGCAACATCAGTACGAATCAGGTTTGAAACCAACTGCTTTGAAGTTAAAAAAACAATTTAATGCGCTTAAACCTGTTGATTTTTATTGGACATACAAAGTGACTAAATATGCCAGTCAGCAAGCATTTATTTTTTTGCAAACCGCGTTTAACCGTTTTTTTAACGGAACAAGCAGTTATCCAAAATTTAAGAAGAAAGGCCATCACGACAGTTTTTATGTTGGCAATGATCAATTCAATGTCAAAGGTAATCGCTTAAAAATTCAGTGCATTGGGCGCGATAAAAATGCATGAGGCTTTACGTTTTAGTGGTGAAGTTATCTGTGCAACTATTTCCCGAATTGCTGACAAATGGTTTGTGAGTTTATCTGTCAAATTAGAATCTGCCACAGCATCTTGCGAAAACCAAGCGGTTGTTGGTGTAGATTTATGCATTAAATCACTAGCCACATTGTCGTCAGGTGACGTATTTGAAGCACCTAAACCATTAAAAAAGTCTCTAAAGAAGCTAAAACGTTTGCAACGTGGTTTATGTCGTCGTCAAAAAGATTCGCACAATCGGTACAAGCTCAAACAACAAATAGCCAAAGTGCATGCGAAAATCGTCAATATAAGGCAAAATTCATTGCATCAATTGACGAATTATCTGACAAAAAATTTCTCGAACATCGCCATTGAAGATTTAAATGTCAAAGGCATGTTGGCTAATAAAAATTTAGCTCGTGCAATAGCCGATATTGGTTTTTACGAGTTTAAACGACAATTGGAATATAAAAGCTTTTTAAGAGGCAACTATTTATTGACAGTTGACAAGTGGTTCCCGTCATCAAAGCAATGTTCCAATTGTGGTCACAAAAAAACGGACTTGAAGCTATCGGAACGGGTTTACCATTGTGACTCGTGTGGTTTAGAACGGGATCGTGACTTGAATGCTGCCTTCAATTTAAAAAACGTTTTAAATACCGGGAGTTCCTCGGAAATTAACGCCTGTAGACAAGACGGCTCTGTCACCACTTGTGGTAGCAACCAGCTTGGTTGAAGCAGGAACCAAACCGTGTGATGAGATATGTTGTCGGCCCAAATTGGAGCAAATTAACTGCTATTTGAAAAATGGACAAAGCTACCCATAATTGGACATTATGGGTAATAAATATCGACCCTATGAATTTGCCAAAAAATAGGTGTATCAGTAAAGACACTCTTGCCGTTTATAGGCAGGTTAAGAAAATACAAAGATAAAAAAGGCAATTGTCGATGAAAGCTACTAGAATCATCAAAAGTAAAAACCTGAACCAAGGCAAGTATGAACAATTAGAAGCGCAAGCCAAACAATTAGGTAATATTCGGACGAATGTTTGGCATGACTTTGGTTCAATTAATGGTGTATCCATAAAAAGTGATCGCAAAATCCGTGATCAATGGCTAAAAGACAAACGGCAATTTAAAGTATCAGCCAATGCGTGGAAAGAAACACTCAGAGATAGCTTTGGTGATATTAAAGCCTATCGTGAAGCTGCCAAAGAGAAAGTTCGCAAAGTTATTTACCGGCAAAATCTTTCTGAAAATGAAAAAATCGGATTTTATAAATTACTTAGTTCTTCATTGTGGACTACCGATAATTATTTACGGCGTTTAATGCGTAAACACTGGAAACACGGGCGTAATCACACTAATAACCAAATAGTTGTGCGTTCAGACAATTACACCACTTTTCAATTAGGTGGGCGTGCTTGGATAAAGATACCAAGTTTGCAAAAAGGCAAACGCATACCTATCCCGTTGAACACAAATGTTGAACCAAGCGGTACTTTAAGACTTATTTTGAACGATGGAATAGTTGAAGTTCATTATACAGTAGACATACCGGAAACCAAGAACTGTGGTAGCAGGGCAGTTGGGATAGACAAAGGTTATACAGAAGTATTTGTCGATTCTGATGGGATAGAATATGGCAAAGGTCTGGGTAAAATATTGACCAAAAAATCTGACCAATTGAAAGAGAAGTATCAAAAGAGAAATAAGTTAAAAGCAATAGCTAATAAAAAACCACATAAGAAACAAAACATTATCCAAAATAACTTAGGTAGAAAGAAGTTAAATCGGCAAGATCGTAAAACCAAATCCCAAGTACAGGATATAATTTATAAAGCAACTCATCAATTGGTTGATAAAGCCGAAGTTATTGCCGCCGAAGATTTAACATCCCCAATATCCTCAAAAAAATTTGGGAAAAATGTTACCAGAAGACTATCCGCATGGACAAAAGGCGTGATAGCAACAGCATTAGACACAGTATCTCGCCGAAGAGGTTCTTCGGTTATTCTTGTCAATAGTGCGTACACCTCGCAAATGGATAGCCGTTATGGAATTCTTTCAGGAAAACGTAGTGGAGTTTCGACGGGGCGGTGTTACAAGCTGACGAGAATGCAGCGCGAAACGTTCTAGCAAGGCTTCACGATCCGGAGATAGATCGTTGGACCCCTTATCAAAAGGTAAAATCCATCTTGCTAAAACGGACTGAGCGACACCGGTTGGGACTGCTCAACCCGGACTCTAGTTGCAGTTCTTTTGAACTATCAACAGAGAGCGAATTACCTAAAAATGTCCAACTTTGTCCACGTTTTTAGGAGCAGAACGGTAAGTTATGGTTTTTACAATTATTGGTATCATTTCTTATTACCCATTACCATTACCCATTCCACTTAATTAACAACGGCCTCTAATTATTTTAACTATTTGTTTTATATAGGGTTATTGATTCGTGAAACGATTATACTTACTAGGTGGCGACAGTCTTGTCCTCCTCGCTGGCGGCAGTCTGCCGCTGGCGTTTGCGCCGTACTCTTTATTTCCCATCGCGGTGTTGTCGCCCGCCCTGTTGTTTATTCTTTGGCAAAATGTTTCGCCACGACGCGCCTTTTTGCGTGGATTGCTCTACGGCGTGGGCCTGTTTGGCGTGGGCGTGTCGTGGGTACATACCAGTTTTTACCAATTTGGTAACATGCCGCTGGTTGGTGCTATCTTATTGACGGCCGCTTTTGTCTTGGTGATGGCACTCTACCCGGCACTATTGGGTTGGCTGTTGACGCGCTTTTTTCCCGATAACACCTCCACAAAATTCTTATTAGTTTTACCTGCCGCTTGGACGCTAATGGAATGGCTGCGAGGTTGGTTATTCACCGGCTTTCCTTGGCTGAGTCTTGGTTATAGCCAAATCGACTCACCGCTTTCTGGATTTGCGCCATTGTTGGGCGTGTATGGCGTGAGTTGGGTAACGGTGTTTACGGCTGGCCTTATCAGTTATGCTTTTAATATCAAGCAGTTATATTTTAGTCAACAGAAACTTGGGCCGGAAAGAGATTTGGGTTTTTCAGAACGAGTAAAATACCCGATTTTATTTGCACAAGTGCTGTTGGTATTGGTAGCCGTGTGGAGCGGTGGTTGGCTATTGTCAGGAATATCGTGGACTTCTGCGGTTGGCAAACCGTTGAAGATAGCCTTAATACAAGGCAATGTGCCACAAGAATTTAAATGGTTATCTGGCTACCAGATTCAGAGCATGCAACGCTATTTGCATATGAGCCAAAAAAACCGTGACGCGAATATCATAATTTGGCCGGAAACTGCCGTGCCGTTGTTTTATGATGATGTGCCAAAATATGCGCCCTATTTTTTAGAGAGATTGAAAGCGGAGCATATCGAATATGGCACCGATTTTTTAATCGGCATTCCGGTGAGGAAAAAGGATGGCACTTATTTTAATAGTGTGGCGAGTATTGGCACACAGCAGGGTTTTTACTATAAACACCATTTAGTGCCCTTTGGTGAATATATTCCTTTTAAATCCAGCCTTGGGAATTTGTTAAAATTACTTGATGTGCCCATGTCTGAATTTTCGGCGGGAGCGCCGGAGCAAGCCAATCTCAAAAGTGCTGGCGAGAGGATAGGTGTCTCCATTTGTTATGAAGATGCCTTTGGTGAATTAGTACGCAACAGTTTGCCCTCCGCGACGTTGTTAGTGAATGTTAGTAACGACGCTTGGTTTGGTGATTCGATTGCGCCCCATCAGCATTTAGAAATCGCTCGGATGCGAGCCTTGGAAAGTGGCCGTTATTTGCTCCGTGCCACCAATACGGGCATTTCTGCGGTGATTGATGTCAAAGGTAAAATCACGGCGCTTGCGCCGCAATTTAAAATTATTGCCTTACGCGCACAAGCCCAGCCTTATCAAGGTGCCACCCCATACGTCCGTTTTGGCAATGGATTGGTGGTGGCTTTGTTATTGATATGTGTGCTATTAGGCTGGTTTGTTCAGCGCAGTGATCAGTCCAAACCGGAGTCCAAACTTTAGTTTGGCAATCCAAACCGGAGTCCAAACTTTAGTTTGGCAATCCAAACCGGCGTCCAAACTTTAGTTTGGCAGTACCAGAGACTGTTTGGCAGTGCCAAGTTAAAACGGTTACCCGTCAATAGAACATTGACAGAGTACTCGTGGTATCAAGAAAGCTTGAACAAGGCCCAACAGTCACAACGTTCCGTTGTGACATGAGTAGAGCTTGAAATAAGGCCATGGAGTCACAACATTACGTTGTGACGATTGGAATGCCAAGAGAGGCGATTGAGACATTTTAAAGCCGCCATGGCCGGAAAAATAAATTCATGTCCAAGATAAATCTTGGACTCCGTGTCCAAGAGAAATCTTGGACTCCGTGATAAATATTGGACTCCGTGACGATTGAAATGCCAAGATAGGCGATTGAGACTTTTTAAAGCCACCATGGCCGGAAAAATAAATTCATGTCCAAGATAAATCTTGGACTCCGTGTCCAAGAGAAATCTTGGACTCCGTGACGATTGAAATGCCAAGATAGGCGATTGAGACTTTTTAAAGCCACCATGGCCGGAAAAATAAATTAATGTCCAAGATAAATCTTGGACTCCGTGTCCAAGAGAAATCTTGGACTTTAAAGATTTGGTTTGCGCGCCGCAGTAACGCGGGGCAATTGAGCTAAATCATTGTAAGTCGTGACAGCCTCATAACCGTATTGCTCGAACAAGGTTCGCACGGCTTCGGCTTGATTATAGCCATGCTCCAATAATAGCCAACCGCCAGCAAGTAGATGAGAAAAAGATTGTGCAATCAGTTGCCGAATGTCTGCCAAGCCATCCACGCCAGCCACTAACGCGCTTTGGGGTTCTGACTTCACATCGCCTTGGCTTAAATGTGGATCATATGCGGCAACATACGGTGGATTAGAGACAATGACTGTTGCTTTTATGTCAGCTAACGCGGCCCACCATTCACTGAGTACAAATTCTACCTGATGAAGGCCCAAACGGATTGCATTGGCTTGCGCCACTTTGAGGGCGGCAGCAGATTTATCGGTTGCTAACACGCGACAGTGTGGGCGCTCTGTTGCAATGGCTAACGCAATCGCGCCAGTGCCTGTGCCTAAATCTATCAGTTGTGCTTCACTATCATGAGGCAAACGCGCTAAGGCTTGTTCAACTAACAGTTCGGTCTCTGGCCTAGGAATTAACGTATTTTCAGTCACTTGCAATTCTAATGACCAAAACTCTTTGCGGCCGGTGAGATAGGCAATCGGTTCACTTTGAGCGCGGCGGGCTAATAGGGCTTGGAATTGGGCCGATTGGTGGGCCGTCAAGATTTTTTCAGGCCATGCGTACAAATAGCTCCGTGCCACGCCTAAGACATGACAGAGTAATACTTCAGCGTCTAAGCGTGGTGTGTCGGAATTTGGTAATTGTCCGACGGCTTCGGTAAGGGCGGTGTTTAGGGATAGTAGAGACAAGGTAGTTTTTAAGGTTTAAGTGAGAGTACAGCGAATTGGTGAAATAAACGAGTTGAATTATTTATTTTGCGCGACAGAAAGAGGGCCATACTTGGGTTTGAACACTTCCAAAGTATTTGATGGCCCTCAAATAAGACGGTTCAAAATAATAACATAATTTGTCTGTAAAAACGGACTAACTCACAGTTTCCAAAGATTGGGGCCTTATGTTAATTTGAACTGTTCCAAAGTATTTGATGGCCCTCGAAACCAGATTGTTCAAAATAACCACATTCATTGTAGGTGAAAACGGACTAACTCACAGTCTCTAAAGGATTGGGGCCTTATGTTAATTTGAACTGTTCCAAAGTATTTGATGGCCCTCAAAACCAGATTGTTCAAAATAACCACATTAATTGTATGTTAAAACGGACTAACAACGAATTACGCGGATAAACGAATTGATGGTGAGTTTGGCTGTATTAAGTACAACGAATTACGCGGATAAACGAATTGATGGAGAGTTTGGCAGTCGCCACGGAGTCCAAACTTGAGTTTGGCAGTATTAAGTACAACGAATTACGCGGATAAACGAATTGATGGAGAGTTTGGCAGTCGCCACGGAGTCCAAACTTGAGTTTGGCAGTATTAAGTACAACGAATTACGCGGATAAACGAATTGAGGGAGAGTTTGGCTGTATTAAGTACAACGAATTACGCGGATAAACGAATTGAGGGTTTTCAGAATTGGGCCGGTTGGACAGGATGTGCCAAGATTGTCATAAATTGGGCCAGATGGACTAGATTAATCTTGTTGTTATTTCTATCCAATACCTAAATAACATACTGTTATTATTAAGATTTTCAGAATTGGGCCGGTTGGACAGGATGTGCCAAGAGTTTTCTCATATGAGAGAGGTTAAAGTACAACGAATTACGCGGATAAACGAATTGATGGTGAGTTTGGCTGTATTAAGTACAGTACAACGAATATTGCTACTAAACGAATTGAGGGTTTTCAGAATTGGACAGGTTGGACAGGATGCGCCAAGATTGTCAGAAATTGGGCCAGATGGACTCGATTAATCTTGTTGTTATTTCTATCCATTGATGAGTACAGCGAATTGAGAAATAAACGAATAATTTTTGAAAAACTTGGCTTGATTCGTTAATTAACTTTTCCTTTTGTCTCCAGACTCAAAGACAGACAATTCGTTTAGTAGCAATATTCGTTGTACTGTTTGTCTTCAGACTCAAAGACAGACAATTCGTTTAGTAGCAATATTCGTTGTACTAATTGGGCCGGTTGGACAGGATGTGCCAAGATTGTCAGAAATTGGGCCAGATGGACTCGATTAATCTTGTTGTTATTTCTATCCATTGATGAGTACAGCGAATTGAGAAATAAACGAATAATTTTTGAAAAACTTGGTTTGATTCGTTAATTAACTTTTCCTTTTGTCTTCAGACTCAAAGACAGACAATTCGTTTAGTAGCAATATTCGTTGTACTAATTGGACAGGTTGGACAGGATGCGCCAAGATTGTCAGAAATTGGGCCAGATGGACTCGATTAATCTTGTTGTTATTTCTATCCATTGATGAGTACAGCGAATTGAGAAATAAACGAATAATTTTTGAAAAACTTGGCTTGATTCGTTAATTAACTTTTCCTTTTGTCTCCAGACTCAAAGACAGACAATTCGTTTAGTAGCAATATTCGTTGTACTGTTTGTCTTCAGACTCAAAGACAGACAATTCGTTTAGTAGCAATATTCGTTGTACTGTTTGTCTCCAGACTCAAAGACAGACAATTCGTTTAGTAGCAATATTCGTTGTACTAATTGGGCCGGTTGGACAGGATGTGCCAAGATTGTCAGAAATTGGGCCAGATGGACTCGATTAATCTTCTTGTTATTTCTATCCAATACCTAAATAACATACTGTTATTATTAAGATTTTCAGAATTGGGCCGGTTGGACAGGATGTGCCAAGAGTTTTCTCATATGAGAGAGAATAATTAAAAACTATTGGCACTGATGTCGGTTGAGGTCGGTATTTAAAAAAGACATTAATTTTCAATACCTCCACTGGTTTGTAAGGAGAACCCAAAACCGTTTTTTCTTCACGCTCAACCCTTTTTTTGGCCGCTTTAATATGACACTGCAATGTTAACTGTTTACTACTAACTTAATACCGACATAGAACCGAATATATGTCGGCTTTGAATCCCATTCAAACTCAATAAAAATATGGAAGCGACATTGATGTCGGTATTTAAAAAAGACATTAATTTTCAATACCTCCACTGGTTTGTAAGGAGAACCCAAAACCGTTTTTTCTTCACGCTCAACCATTTTTTTGGCCGCTTTAATATGACACAGCAATGTTAACTGTTTACTACTAACTTAATACCGACATAGAACCGAATATATGTCGGCTTTGAATCCCATTCAAACTCAATAAAAATGCCCAAACGACATTGCCGACATCAGCGAGAGAGTTTTCTCATATGAGAGAGAATAATTAAAAACTATTGGCACTGATGTCGGTTGAGGTCGGTATTTAAAAAAGACATTAATTACAAGCAGATATAATCATACCCTTATTTTTTATATGTCTTTTATATGTCGTCCAATGTCGGTTTCGTTACTCTGCTTGTTTTAATTTAATTCCCACAAAAAAACGGGCTTTATGTTTACGAGATTCAAAACCACGAGCCTTTACTTCACGTCCAAAAACTCGATTAGAAACCGAGCGCTCATTATTTGCAACACACCAATTCTGATATGCCTTAAATAATTCTGTCGTGAAAACCGAATCATTAGGATTGCCCACTTCGCAGCAATCCTCCAAAAACACCCCAATCACATCGTGTTCGCCTTTGTAATCCCGTTTGGCGTTAACAACAATGGGCGGTTCTGCAAGTCCTTCGCGTTGATATGCCACACATCCATCCACAAGCCAACTCAAAATGCCGGGGGCTTCTGCCAATAATTTCTCTTCGAGATCAATATCCCGGTCTTTTTTGGCGATCTTATTCAAAAACGGCACCGGCTTGACACGCTTCCAAATACCGGCATCATTGGGATCATTAATAACTGGCCGGTGGTTGGTGTCAATCCAAATGGTGTGGCTTTGGGAAAACTCAAAGAAATTCCCACCCATAAAACGGGCCGTCATCGTTCGGTTTGTCAAATCTTTCATCCGACGAATGTTGAGTGGCGCATTTTTGTTAGTCTCACTAACAGCCACAATCCGCCGTCCTTTCAGAGCGGCCAATTCAGTGGGATGTCCTTCATGACGTTGTTTTACGACGAGTGTGTGTGGGGCTGCGTACCCGTAATCGCCTAACAGAAGCCGAATGACGTTTATAAAAGTGGATTTACCATTGTCTGAGTCACCATACAGAACAAAGAAGTTTTGTTCACGTATTTCGCCCGCGATTGAGTAACCAATTCCTTTTTGGACAAAGTTAATCAGGTTTTGATCGCCTTTAAAGCACCAATTGACAAATTCCAGCCAACGTGAGCATGAAGCGGTTGGATCAAATGCCGTGTTGGCAATTTGAGAAAGCAATAGCTTAGGGTTGTGTGGCAATAACTGTCCGGTTTTCAAATCCACAATGCCATTTTTGACATTTAACAGCATTGGGTGGGCATCTAATTCGTCTTGAGCAAGACTAACCTTTGGACGAGCATGTTCAAGAATCGCCTTCATACGAGTGCTATTTTCACTCTTAAAGGCATGCTTGGCTGCCAATTTGGCTTGTTCTTTAGAAAGCCGAGTATTTGCGGCATCAGTCAAAATACTACGGACAGTCTTATGCACAAGTTCCATGGATCGCATTTTTCGATCACGTTCCCATCGACGCCCATTCCAAATGTACCATGACTTATTCTGGTGGCAATAACGAACCTGATCACCGTACAAATGTACGAATTGTTCGGCATTTCCTAAGTCAGTGAAAGGAAACGCTGGTTTAGCGTCAGGCGAGACAACACTTGAAGCCGCAGCACCCACAGTACTTTTTGCCTGTGTCGCAATGTGTTTGAGAACCTTTTCGGGTTCGGCCCGTGTGCCGGTTCCGTTAAAGCCGCTTGCAATAGTACGTTGTGCTTCACGATGATTACAAAGTTCATTTAAAGCCGAGGCGGAGTTAAAGGGTTGATCGTTCAGCAATGCCGTCTCAACTTCCCCCGTCGTAACAGGGGCAGCCCAAGAACTCGATGCGGACTTAAAGCGTTGAGCATTTTGCGAGTCTTCACTCGCTAGCTGTGCTTTTAAGACTTCCTCATCAAAAGCCTTAAAAACATCTTTCTCTAGCCGAGACGAGCTGTCGTTGGAAATGGTGGTGGCGGGAACTGAAGAGGTTATGGCACGCGTCGCAGGTATTGCCTTAAAATCGTCTTTCTCTAGGCGAGACGAACTGTCGTTGGAAATGGTGGTGGCGGGGACTGAAGAGGTTATGGCACGCGTCGCAGGTATTGCCTTAAAATCGTCTTTCTCTAGGCGAGACGAACTGTCGTTGGAAATGGTGGTGGCGGGGATTGGAGAGGTTATGGCAGGTGTCGCAGGTACTTTGAAAGTCTGATGCAACCAAGACAGAGAGGCTTGACAATCAGTGATCTCCCGTGTTTTGGAGAACCGATTACCGGTGACGCAAAAGTAGCGATTGGAACGATGCCCGGTAATATCTTTACCGTATAATTCGAGCCACGGCGCATATTCGCTTTTGCCACAATGCGAAGCGAGGCCAAAGCAGTAGATGTGAAGTCCATCACCACTGCCATCACCACTTGGGGAAATTTCGGCAAAGGTAGCGTCAAAACGTGCTATAATTTGCTTGGCTTCGGGTATTAATGTTTTTGTGCCGACAAGAAAGCAATGATTGAGAGTAATGCCAACAAGACCATCATTTTCGGCAAACATAAACCCAATACCGTTGTACCAAGCGCTTTGGTATGCCAGAATCGCGTCTGATATTGTTCCCCAGCTGTTCGGATCATTGCTTTTAGCAACCTCACCCGTGCGAGGCTCAAAAGGAATTCGGTTTAATTTGCCGTCTTTGAGCAACTCATCTTTATATTGTCTTGTCCGCTTTCCCCAAACGATCCATTGGGGGCGCTGTTTGAGATATTCGGGTATCCCATTGGGATTGAAATGAGCTACAATATTGCCACTCATAAATCACCTCTACTTCAGGTTGGTTTGTGGTTAGTGGGCAAGACAATAAAGTCCTGTCCACTACAAATTATCAAATAACTCGTTTAACGGTTTGAGTCTCAACATAATTAACGCGTTAAGACACAACCGTATACCGCGTATTGACACGCGTTACGCCGCTTTGCCATTATTTACCGATTTCAATCGTACGGCTGCGGCTGGGTTTTAATTTAGCCCGTATTTAAGTATTTATTAGTGTACTACGAAACGAACCGCGAGGCAATTTTTTTCCCCAAACGATCCATTCGGGGCGCTGTTTGAGATATTCGGGTATCCCATTGGGTTTGAAATGAGCTACAATATTATCGTTCATAAACCGCCTCTTCGTCAGGTTGGTTTGTGGTTAGTGGGAAAGTTTTTTCCATTGTTGATGAGTACAGCGAATTGGGAAATTAACGACTAAATTTTGAAAAACTTGGTTTGATTCGTTAATTAACTTTTCCTTTTGTCTTCAGACTCAAAGACAGACAATTCGTTTAGTAGCAATATTCGTTGTACTGTTTGTCTCCAGAATCAAAGACAGACAATTCGTTTATCCGTGTAATTCGTTGTACTGTTTGTCTCCAGAATCAAAGACAGACAATTCGTTTAGTAGCAATATTCGTTGTACTGTTTGTCTCCAGACTCAAAGACAGACAATTCGTTTAGTAGCAATATTCGTTGTACTGTTTGTCTCCAGACTCAAAGACAGACAATTCGTTTAGTAGCAATATTCGTTGTACTAATTGGGCCGGTTGGACAGGATGTGCCAAGA
>Ga0190344_1000026_pt1 | contig 91684 bp, 59 predicted proteins | sample 48721323_MG_FD_161662 | JGI IMG/M metagenome (GOLD analysis project Ga0190344, IMG submission 161662) | Hydrothermal vent microbial mat bacterial communities from Southern Trench, Guaymas Basin, Mexico - 4872-13-2-3_MG | ecosystem: Environmental > Aquatic > Marine > Hydrothermal vents >... | reverse complement strand
CCAGGGGCGATGCCCCTGGCTGTATTAATCTCGCCCCGTTGGGGCTCTTTCCAGGGGCGATGCCCCTGGGGGCTAATACGTTGTTTTTACATGGAATAATATGAAAAAACCACAATTATCAGTGGTGATAATCGGGCGCAACGAAGGTGAACGCTTAGAACGTTGTATCCGTTCCGTACAAGCGATGAACGATCCGCCAGAGGCATTGGAAATCATTTATGTAGATTCCGATTCCACCGATGGCAGTCCGGCCCGTGCCGAAGCGTTAGGCGCACAAGTGTTAATCGTCCATCCAGAACGGCCGGCGGCCGCCATTGGTCGTAATGCCGGGTGGCGTGCGGCCACAGCGCCACTGATTTTATTTCTTGACGGTGATACAATTCTTAATCCCGATTTTGTTAAGGCCGCGTTACCGCACTTTGATGAACCTCAAGTTGCCGCTGTGTGTGGACATCGCCGTGAACTTTATCCAGAAGCTTCTGTATATCAGCGTGCAGTCGATTTGGATTGGATATTGTCGCTTGGCGATACGGCGTTTTGTGGTGGCGATGTTTTGACGCGCCGTCGCGTGATAGAAGAAGTGGGTGGTTACGATCCGAAATTGATTGCTGGCGAAGACCCTGAAGTCTGTCAACGCATTCGTGCCCACGGCTATACGATACACCACATAGACCATCCCATGACCTTGCATGATTTAGCCATTCATCGCTGGTCACAATATTGGCGGCGGGCTATCCGCACCGGGCACGCTTATGCTGAAGTGTCTACACTTTTGCGCGACACAGCTACCCCTTTATGGCAACCTGAATCACGCAAAAATTTTTTTAATGCCAGCGCGTTAGCCGGCATTTTCTTGATTGGACTTATTCTGACGTTGCTGTTAACCTCACCATGGCCGTTACTTGGTAGTGTGCTATTATTTATATTGCTCAGTGTGCGTACTGCTATCAAAGCGCGTTGGAGATCGAACAACACACTGACGCTGTTTTTGTATGGATTGCACTCACAATTTCAGCACATACCTATTGCTATTGGGCAACTCTCTTACCACTACAACCGTTGGCGAGGGCAACGTCGTCGTTTGATTGAATACAAGTAAAACTCGTTTGGCAGGAGTCCAAACTTTAGTTTGGCAAAGATAGGAGGCGTGTGTAGTACGGTGTTTGAAAACATTCGTGAGGATTGGCAAATGCATGAACGTGACATCACTCGACAAGGGTTTTGGGTGATGTTGGTGTATCGCTTTGGAAGGTGGCGCTATACCATTAAAAAAAGGTGGATACGTCTGCCTTTTTCTTTTTTATACAAAGTGTTATATCTGTTTATTCAGATTATGACCGGCATAGAGCTACCCTGTGAAGCTAAAGTGGGTAGGCGTTTCACTATTGAACATTTTGGCGGCATTATCGTCAGTGGTGATGCTTCTTTCGGTGATGATGTTATTATCCGCAACGGGGTGACGGTAGGATTAAGACATACGAGTGTGCGTGGTTCTCCAACTATCGGCAATCGGGTTGATATTGGTGCCGGTGCCAAATTGTTAGGCCCGATACATATTGGTGATGATGTGGCGATTGGTGCCAATGCCGTGGTGATTAAAGATGTGCCGGCTAATTCCATTGCTGTCGGTGTGCCGGCAAGAATTATCCCTAGAAAGACAGATCAAGTGCCCGACAAATAACTCATGTATACGGAACGTACTTCAAAAGAATGAAAATGAATTGTTGCTTGGGTTAAGTATTGAAGCTTATGCCTATTCATTAGCAAAACTTCCCTACGGTTCGTTTACGTCGTTTACGTCACACACAATTCACAATTCACAATTCACAATTCACAATTCATCATTCATCATTCATCATTCATCATTCACAATTCACAATTCACAATTCACAATTATATCGCACTGAAGCTCTTTGCAACTTATGGGAGTCGTTTGGATGCGCCAAGCTAAAGCTTGAATTCCTAGAAACGGCGTGTTTTCTGAAAGTCTACAACTGATAACTAATGGTAACTGATAACTGATATGAGTCCCAGCGAACTACGTGCCACCGTGGCACTAGCAAGTATTATGTCCATGCGTATGCTTGGGTTGTTTATGATTTATCCCGTATTCGCGCTTTATGCACAGGATTTACCTGACGTAACCCCCACCTTGGTGGGCGTGGCAATAGGTATTTACGGCCTGACACAAGCGGCTTTGCAGATTCCTTTTGGAATGTTGTCTGACCGTTTTGGACGTAAACCTATTATTTATATTGGTTTATTGATATTTGCGTTTGGCAGTGTGATAGCGGCCCTTTCCACTTCAATGACCGGCATTATTATAGGCCGTGTCTTGCAAGGCGGTGGCGCGATTGCCTCGACGGTGTTAGCCCTAACGGCTGATTTGACTCGTTACGAACACCGTACTAAAGCCATGGCGATAATAGGCATTAGTATTGGTATGTCGTTTTTCTTAGCACTGGTTGTCGGGCCGATTTTGAATCGCTGGATAGGTGTGCACGGCATTTTCTGGCTAACCGCAGTGTTTGCGTTGGGTGGCATTGCCATATTGTACTTTGCAGTGCCACCGCCCCAAAATAAACCGGTTAACCGTGAAACGGAACCGCTGCTAACGCGCTTGAAACGGGTGTTGCAAGACAGTCAATTGCTACGCTTGGATATCGGTATTTTATTGCTGCATTGGTTATTGACTTCACTGTTTGTGGTACTACCTATCGCCTTGATAAACACCAAATTTGAAGCAGATCACCATTGGCAGGTTTATATGTATGTACTTCTTGCTTCTGTCATTGCTATAGTGCCTTTTATCATTATCGCTGGAAAATATCGCCGCTTTAAACTGGTGTTTGTTGGCGCAATAGGCGTATTGGGTTTATCTCAACTGGGCTTAAGCTATTTACATGAGAATTTTACCGGCATTGTACTGATGCTATTTTTATTCTTTACGGCGGTTAATTTGCTTGAAGCTAACTTACCTTCTCTTATTAGCAAAATAGCACCGTCTGAAAGTAAAGGTACGGCAATGGGCGTGTATTCAAGTTCACAATTTTTCGGGGCCTTTTTGGGGGGTGTCAGTGGCGGTTGGTTACATCAGCATTATGGTATTGGGGCGGTTTTTGGTTTTTGCGCCACATTGACGGTAATATGGTTTATACTCGCTGCAACGATGCAAAGTCCACAGTGACATTGGAGTCCAAAGCTTCAGCTTTGGACTTCAGCTTTGGAGTTAAAGAGGTTTCACAGAAAAACATCAGATTAATGCCATAAATATGAGGTTTGCTCTGGTATTTTTTTGAACAACGACATAAGAAACCAAGTGTGTTAAGAAACTTGGTTTCTTTTCAACAAAAAGAGGAATATGACATGGCTCTGGGTGTGAATAAAGTAATTTTAGTAGGCCGGTTGGGAAATGATCCAGACATGCATAGTATACCATCTGGGAGTGCCGTTGCAACTATCAGTCTTGTTACCACGGAGTCTTGGGTGGATAAACAAACGGGAGAACGACAAGAACGCACTGAATGGCATCGGGTGGTATTTTATGGTCGCCTCGCAGAAATCGTAGGACAGTATCTACGCAAAGGTTCCAAAATCTATGTAGAAGGTCACTTACAAACTCGTAAATGGCAAGACAAAAATACCGGGCAAGATCGCTACAATACTGAAATCGTTGCTCGTGAGATGCAAATGTTAGGGAGTCGCAGTGACAGTGCCGGCTATGGCGCACAGGCGGGTGGCAACTATTCCCAATACGGACAACAACCGACTGGTGGCTCTACCGCGCCGCCACCGGCGAATCAAGGCATGGGACAACCGAGTGGTGGCTCTACCGCGCCGCCACCAGCGAGTCAAGGCGTGGGACAACCGACTGGTGGCTCTACCGCGCCGCCACCGGCGAGTCAAGGCGTGGCACAACCGAGTGATGGCTATACTGCGCCGTCACCGGCGAGTCAAGGACAACCCAACCCGCCACCGACGACGGCACCCAATAATCCACCTATAGAGAAAGGTTTTGACGAAGACGTACCGTTTTGATCAATGCCATTAAGTTAAGCTTTTTCGTGAGGGCTTTGCACGTGGGATTGCCCCTACGAACCGTCATGTTATGTAGGGGCAATCCTTTATGGTTGCCCTTAACTTAATGGCATTGACCGTTTTGATGAGTCACAACCTAGTACAACGGATTAAGGAAGAAACGGATTTTGTCGTTCCCTTCCGTCCAAAGCTTCAGCTTTGGACTTGTTGAAACAAACGGTAGTAAACCCAGTTAGTTTATTAGACTTGTCCGTAAATAAATAAGAAAGCCAGGGGCGGTGCCCCTGGCTTTAATAATACTTACCGAAGGGGCTAATAGAAAAGCCCCAACGGGGCGACATTAATATAGCCAGGGGCATCGCCCCTGGAGGGAAGAAGGGAAGAAACTGGGTTTATTTTCAACATTAAAATTCAATGAATATTACTAAAAGCATTTTTATAAAAAACCCAGTTGTTAAGAAACGGGGTTTATTTTCAACAAAAAGAGGAATATGACATGTCTAGGGGTGTGAATAAAGTCATTTTAGTAGGTAACTTAGGCGCTGATCCAGACATGCGTGCTATGCAATCTGGGGGTTCCGTTGCAAACATCAGTCTTGCTACCAGTAACTCTTGGCAGGATAAACAAACGGGAGAATGGCAAGAACGCACTGAATGGCATAAGGTGGTGTTTTTTGGTCGCCAAGCAGAAGTAGTAGGACAATATCTACACAAAGGCTCACAAATCTATGTGGAAGGTAGTCTCCGCACAGAAAAATGGCAAGACCAAAATGGGATAGATCGTTACACCACAAAAGTTACTGCTCGTGAGATGCAAATGTTAGACAGCCGCAGTGACAGTGCCGGCTATGGCGCACCGGCGGGTGGCAACTATTCCCAATACGGACAACAACCGACTGGTGGCTCTACCGCGCCGCCACCGGCGAGTCAAGGCATGGGACAACCGAGTGGTGGCTCTACCGCGCCGCCACCGCAGAATCAAGGTATGGGACAACCGAGCGGTGGCTATACCGCGCCGCCACCGGCGAATCAAGGCGTGGGACAACCGAGTGATGGCTATACCGCGCCGCCACCGGCGAGTCAAGGCGTGGGACAACCGAGTGATGGCTATACCGCGCCGCCACCGGCGAATCAAGGTATGGGACAACCCAACCCGCCACCGACGGCACCCAATAATCCACCGCCTATTGAGAAAGGTTTTGACGAAGACGTACCGTTTTAGATCATTGAGATTGAGAAATCCGATTTTTCAAAAAAATCGGATTTCTTGGACTCCTTCCTTACCTTTAGGAATACAGTAGAATCAAAAAATGAAAACTATCGTTTTAGCGAGTGGTAATCCGGGCAAATTACGCGAATTTGCTCAAATACTGGCTCAGTTTCATTTAGAAGTTGTCCCACAAAGCCAGTTTAAGGTGCCAGAGGTTCCGGAAACCGGGCTGAGTTTTGTTGAAAATGCGTTAATCAAAGCCAGAAACGCGGCCCAATATACCGGTTTACCGGCCATGTCAGATGATTCTGGGATTGAAGTCGATGCGCTCAAGGGTGCGCCGGGGATTTATTCGGCCCGATTTGCCGGGGCGGGAGCAAGCGATGAAGATAATAACCGCTTGTTGTTGGAAAAGCTAAAAGGTGTGCCAGATGAACAACGCACAGCACGTTATCACTGCGTTATTGTCTATATGCTGCATGCGAATGACCCTATACCATTTATTTTTCAGGGAACTTGGCAAGGGCGGATTTTGCACGAAGCCCGTGGCGAAAATGGTTTTGGCTACGATCCTTTTTTTTATGTGCCAACACACGAGTGTTCCTCGGCCGAATTGCCGCCTGAGGTTAAAAATCAGTTAAGCCATCGGGGGCAAGCGTTGCGAGCTTTGCAGGCCGCTTTACAGGCTCAGTAGAATTTTAACTAAACCTGACAGGTTTTAAAAACCTGTCAGGTTTGGCTGTATAAAAATTCCTTGTCGTTATTGATTTAAAATTCAACCGGCGTACAATGTAAGTCTTGTATTCCTCAAGCATTTTATGAAAAAACCGCTTCCTAAACAATTTATCCTAAAAGAACATGCCGTCAATGCGCGGATGATTTATAACGCTTCTGTTTGGCGGCAACTTCCTTATATTCTCGCCTATCCATTCAAAGGACATGCATTAGGCGTGTTGATAATTTTTTCGGTGGCGTTGTCGATTTTTAGTATAAGTCCAGTTGCTGGATTATTTGGCTTAGTACTATTTCTGTCTTGGACTTTGAAATATAGTTATGCAGTACTTGAACACACAGCATTAGGCTATGCAACTCCGCCGATGTTTAGCTTTGAACTGTGGAATTTTGTCAATCAACGGCCTTTGAAGCAATTGTTTTATTTCGGGGTTGTGTTTATAATTTTTCTATGGATTCAACAACTTGCGGGAAAAGTGCCCGGCCTATTGGTGTTAGCGATAGGCCTTTTGCTCACTCCCGCCAGCGCGATTATCATTGCCACTCAAAATAGTCTGCGCGACGCATTGAATCCCTTAAAACTGATTTTATTGGTAAAACACATTGGCAGCATCTATATCTTTATCAGTTTATTGTTTAGCTTGCCGCTGCTAGTGATTTGGATGTTAGACGGTTTTCCGTTGTTGTTTCGCTTTATCGGGATAATATACTCGCTGTTGATGACATTTCATTTGCTTGGCTTTGTTGTCTATCATCGTCGGGAGTCGTTAGGTTTAGAAGTCTCTTTTTCGCCAGAAAGGGAAGCAGAAGCCCAGGAAAAAGCGCAAGAAAAGCAATTCGAGAAAGTCTTGGATGATGTGTATTGGTTAGCAAGGCAACAAGGCAGAATGAAAGAGGCGATTGAAACATTATTTGCCAAATTACCCGAATTAGGAGACACGCTCGATACCCATGAAAAACTGTTTGCCCGTCTTAGCCTTTGGGAAGAGAAAAGCGTTGCTTTTGCACAAGCACAATATTATATTACTTTATTACTCCAAAAAAAGCGGCTAACTGAAGCTTTAGCTATTTATCAAGCTTGTATTGATATCAACGCGCTTTTTGAACCTAAAACGCCTTACCAAATACTACCCTTAGCCACGATAGCTTACCAAGAAAAACGCTACTCACTGGCACTAAGCCTCGTGCAAGACTTTGCCAGCCGTTATCCAAATCATTCTGATAGCATCGCGGCACAACTTTTAACTGTCAAACTGTTAGGCGAACATTTTAGACGCTTTGACGAAGCAAAAACTATCATGGCACAATTGTTTGACTATAAAGAACACCCTTTATACCCAGAAATAAAAAAATATGCGGCATTTTTGGCGAAATATAGTCGGGTAAATAGTACAACGGATTTAACTAAACCGATTTAACTCGATGATCAAGTTTTTAGTCTGACAATGCACAAGGATTGTATATAATAAGGGATTTTAGAAACGAGCATAAAATCACGTCAGTCAACTTTTTCTTCTCAAAAGCATTTGCTGATTGATTGAATAGCTTTCTTCGGAACGATTTTATTTCATGCCAGAAAGCTAAAATTTTAGCGATTTTATCGAATTTTGTCATTCTCTTTCATTAAGCGAAGAAATCCTTTTTTATAACAATCCTTGGGCGTTTGGGCGCACGAAAAAACTTGATCATCAAGTAACAGGTTTTAAAAAACTGTCAAGTTTGGCTATTCTTATCCGTTATTATAACGAATCCTTGTAGTTGCTTTTATGTAGATGCTTTTAAAACATCAAACAATACCCAAGCACTATCCACCTCCAAAAATATAATCCGTTATTATAACGAATCCTTGTAGTTGCTTTTATGTAGATGTTACGTTTAAAATTCCAGCGCCGCATAAAAATCTCGCACAAACTTATCCAATTCTTGCCGGATAATCGCTTGCCGCAAACCGCGCATAAGTGTTTGATAATAAGACAAATTATGCAGTGTATTCAAATGCGAACCCAAGATTTCTCGCGTTTTGTCCAAATGATGCAAATAGGCGCGCGTATAATTTTGACAAGTATAACAACCACAATTTGGATCCAAAGGCCCCAAATCGTGCTTATGCTGACTATTACGAATCCGCACCACACCTTGACTCGTAAATAAATGCCCATTGCGAGCATGACGAGTTGGCATAACACAATCAAACATATCGATACCACGGCGCACTGCTTCAACAATATCGGCTGGCGTTCCCACGCCCATCAAATAACGTGGTTTAGCCGGCGGCATCAGCGAAGCGATAGCATCCAAAATACGCAACATTTCCTCTTTAGGCTCGCCCACCGACAAACCACCAAGGGCATAACCATCAAAACCAATGTCTACCAACTCCGCTAACGAAGCAATCCGCAACTCTTCATACATACCGCCCTGCACGATTCCAAACAAGGCCGCTGGATTATTACCATGTGCCGCCTTGGAACGCGCTGCCCAGCGCAAAGACAGTTCCATAGACTCTCGCACTTGCTGTTCGGTGGCAGGATAGGGTGTACATTCATCAAATATCATAACAATATCCGAACCTAACGCCCGTTGCACTGCCATAGACTCTTCCGGCCCCAAAAACACTTTGGCACCATCTATTGGAGAACGAAACGTCACACCTTGTTCGCTAATCTTGCGCGTTTTTCCTAAACTAAACACCTGAAAGCCGCCAGAATCGGTTAAAATAGGCCGGTGCCAATTCATAAACTTATGCAAACTACCATGAGCCGCAATCACTGCCGTACCAGGGCGCAACATCAAATGGAAAGTATTGCCCAAAATGATGTGAGCGCGAGTATCATCGACTTGCTCAGGCGTCATGGCTTTCACGGTACCATACGTGCCGACAGGCATAAAAGCGGGCGTTCCTACCAAGCCGTGCTGTAAATATAAACGGCCACGACGGGCAAGGCCATCCGTGGCAAAGACTTTAAATAGTGGCATTGTTGGTTTATCAGTTATCAGTTATCAGTTATCAGTTATCAGTTATCAGGAGTCCAAACTTTAGTTTGGCAGCCGCCGCGGCAAAAAAAACACCTACAAAAAGTATAACTAATGAAGCGTGATAGAGGGCCATAACTTAATTTGAATGCTTCCAAAGTCTTTTATGGCCCCCAAACCAGATGGAGGCGATAAATCGCCTACTACAAACGGAGGCGATAAATCGCCTACTACAAACGGAGGCGATAAATCGCCTACTACAAACAATAGTTAGTTAATTAATCGGGCAAGTCGGAAATTCTTCCAATTGCGCTCGCCATTGTTTAGCGTAATTGCTACTGGGATTTTTACACAGTTTATTACCTCCCTTGAGAATAAACATCTGCAACCAAGGCAAGTCACTGAAATCTGGAATCGCGCCCGTCAGTTGATTACCACTGAGTGCTAGCACTTGCAACTTGGAAATCCCAGTGAAATTGGGAATCGCGCCCGTCAGTTCATTATCACCGGCAGCAAACACCAGCAAATTGGGAAGCCATCTGAAATCGGGAAGCGTGCCCGTCAGTTGATTCCGTTCGATATCGAGCGTTCGCAACTTGGGCAACGCACTGAAATCAGCAATCACGCCCGTCAGTTGATTATCAGACAGATAAACCGCTTGCAACTGGGGCAACGCACTGAAATCAGGAATCGCGCCCGTCAATTGATTCCGTTCGATCTCTAGCCTCTGCAACTTGGGCAACGCACTGAAATTAGGAAGATCGCCCGTCAGTTCATTACCACTGAGAGAAAGCTTCCGCAACTTGGGCAACGCGCTGAAATCAGGAATCGCGCCCGTCAGTCGATTCTCAGACAGAACAAGTGTCTGCAACCGGGGCAAGGCACTGAAATCAGGAATCGTGTCCGTTAGTAAATTACCCTCAACAGAAAGCGTGTGCAACTTGGGCAACGCGCTGAAATCAGGAATCGCGCCCATCAGTCGATTCTCAGATAGAACAAGTGTCTGCAACTGGGGCAAGGCACTGAAATCAGGAATCACGCCCGTCAGTCGATTCTCAGACAGCAAAAGCGTCTGCAACCGGGACAGTCTACCAAAATCAGGAAGGCTTCCATTGAGATTGTTGCTCGTTAAATCAATCTGGGTTACGTGCCGATTTTTACAGCTGACACCATACCAACCACAAGGCGTTTCACTGACATTCCAACCGTCATTTTTATCCCAGTTTGCACCTTCGGTACTCTGGTAAAGTTGCAACAACGACTCGCACTCCATTGGAGAAATATCCATAACAACCTGACAATTGGTAGTGGCAGTGACCGTTTTTTGCGTGGTAGCGGTTCCACCGTGATTGTCCGTTACCGTTAAGACAATGGGGTATTCACCAGCAGTGGTGAAAGTGGCGGACGTTTGTAAGCCAGACAGTGTTTGCCCTTCGATTGTCCATTTGTATTGAACAATAGTACCTTTATAATCAGCCGACAGATTGGCATCTAAATGGACTGTCAGTGGTGCTTTGCCTTGTTGCCGTGGCGACACCGTGAAACCCGCACTTAAAGGCAGGCAATTTTGAAAAGCGCTCAGTTGCTCTAGCCATTTAGAGTATTTAATATTAGGGTTTTTACACACCTGATTATTAGAGATATCAAACCACAGCAACTTAGGCAAGCCACTGAAATCTGGAATCGCGCCCATCAGTTGATTGTCAGAAAAATAAAGAATCTGCAAATTGGACAAAGCCTGTAAATTGGGAATCAGCCCCGTTAGTTGATTACCAGAAAAATTAAGCTGTTCTAAATTGAGCAGTCCACTAAAATCAGGAATCGTGCCAAACAATTTATTATCATAAAGAGCCAGCTCCCGCAACTGGGGCAGTCCACTGAAATCTGGAATTGCGCCCGTCAGTTGGTTACCATTGAGAAAAAGAGACTGCAATTGGGACAAGCCACTAAAATCAGGAATCGCGCCCGTCAATTGATTACCAGAAAGCCAAAGTATTTGCAACTGAGGCAAGCCACTGAAATCTGGAATCGCGCCCGTCAGTTGATTCCAACTGAGCTCAAGCGTCTGCAATATGGGAAGCCCACTTAAATCGGGAATCGCACCCGTCAATTGATTATTATCAAGCTCAAGCCGATGCAACCAAGGCAAGCCCTGAAAATCTGGAATAGTTCCGGTGAGATTATTGCCCGGGGAACTCAAACCTAAATCAATCTCGGTGACACCGTTATTTTCACAAGTGACACCAAACCAACCACAAGGCGTATTAGTCACATTCCAACCGTTATTGTGCAACCACTGTGCGCCATTGGTACTCTGATAAAGTTGCAACAACGACTCGCACTCAATTTGAGAAATCTCCGTAACGGCCCCACAATCAGTGGCCGCCTGTACGACAGAGACACCCCCCAAATAGACGCCCAACCCAACTAAAAAACACGACAATCGAAGTAATAACATAAATATTCTCCAGCTAATCCAAAAAAGGGCGGACATTAGATATGATTTAAGGCTGACAAGTACAACGAATTACGCGGATAAACGAATGACAGTCCTATAAGTACAACGAATTGCGCGGATAATCGAATAACGGCCCTATAAGTACAACGAATTGCGCGGATAATCGAATGACAGTCCTATAAGTACAACGAATTGCGCGGATAATCGAATTAATAGACAACTACAACTAATATTGCTCCTAAACGAATGAGGCCCCACTAGCCAATTCGTTTATCCGCGTTTGTGTCATTCTACTTGTACTAGCCAATTCGTTTATCCGCGTAATTCGTTGTACTTGTACTAGATACTAGACAAATCTAGCGACACGGCGAACAACAGAATGAGGGCCACTCAACAGATTATCCGCGTTTCTGCGTTGCGTTTCTGCGTTCAAACGGAAGTTTCGCTGTACTAGACTACTTATCATCAACCGGGCAAGTTGGAAACCCGCTCAGTTGCGCTTGCCATGTTATTTGAGTCGGCCGGCCCCAAACTGATCCAATGGGCCATGCCGTGTAATTGATGTTAGTGTTTTTGCACAATTGATTGTTTCTGAGATCAAGTTCTCTCAAATCGGTTAGCCCACTGAAATCAGGAATCGCGCCCGTCAGTTGATTATTAAACAGATCAAGCGTCTGCAACTTGGACAAACCAATGAAATCAGGAATCGCGCCCGTCAGTTGATTATTATAGAGATAAAGCATCTCCAATTTGGGCAAACCACTGAAATCAGGAATCGCGCCCGTCAATTCATTATCCCATAAAGAAAGCCTCAGCAACTGAGGCAACCCACGAAAATCTGGAACCGCGCCCGTCAGTTTATTACGAGAGACGGAAAGCACCTGCAACTGCGGCAAGGCACTAAAATCATGGATACCGCCCGTCAGCTTATTACGAGAGAGAGAAAGCGTCTGCAACTTGGGCAAACCACTGAAATCGGGAATCGCGCCCAACAGTTGATTACCATAGAGATAAAGCACCAGCAACTGGGGCAAGCCACTGAAATCAGGAATTACGCCCGTCAATTGATTCTCACCAACAGAAAGCCAATGCAGATTGGGCAGTCCCCGAAAATATGGAAGAGTTCCATTGAGGTTATTCCCCGTTAATTGGATATCTATTACGCCGTTATTTTCACAGCTAACACCAAACCAACCACAAGGCGTATTAGTCACATTCCAACCGTTATTATGCCGCCACTGTGCGCCATTGGTACTCTGATAAAATTGCAACAACGACTCACACTCGATTTTAGAAATCTGCGTAACGGCCCCACAATCAGTAGCCGCATGTACGACAGAGACAGCCCCCAAATAGACGGCCAACCCAACTAAAAAACCCGACAAACGAGATAATGACATAACTATTCTCCAGCTAATCCAAAAAAGAGCGGACATTATATATGATTTAAGGCTGACAAGTACAACGAATGACGCGGATAAAGGAATTAAAGGCCTATAAGTACAACGAATGACGCGGATAATCGAATGAAAGTCCTATAAGTACAACGAATTGCATCGTTAAGCTAAAGCCTACTAACCTTTTTTAGTGCCCTTTAGGGTACTTGAGCTCTTAGACAACTGCTTTAGCTGTTGGCTGTGGGTGGTATGGAAACTTCCGCCTTACTGTACTAGCCAATTCGTTTATCCGCGTAATTCGTACTCGTAGTACTACTAGACAACAACTCTAGCGACACGGCTCCCAAACGAATTAGGCTCACGAGACAATTCGTTTATCCGCGTAATTCGTTGTACTGTACTCGTACTCGTAGCCAATTCGTTTATCCGCGTAATTCGTTGTACTATCGTTTTATTAGAGTCCAAAGCGGCAAGCGTTGGACTCCATGCTATCGTTTTGGGTTCCCGCGTGCTGCTCGTTTGCGTTCTTGTTCTTTTAATAGTTGTTTACGTAATCGAACCGCTTTGGGTGTTACTTCTACTAATTCGTCATCATCAATAAATTCAATGGCTTGTTCTAAACTCATCCGAATCGGTGGCGTGAGCAGGATATTTTCGTCGGAGCCGGCGGCACGAATATTGGTCAGTTGTTTGGCTTTGAGCGGATTGACGACTAAATCATTGTTCCGTGAATGAATACCAATAATCATGCCTTCATAAACGGCTTCGCCGTGGCCGATAAATAAACGGCCGCGTTCTTGTAAATTAAAGAGGCCATAACCCAAACTCTTGCCTTCCCCGTTAGAAATTAAAACGCCATTGCTACGTTGCCCAATTGTGCCCGGTTTGACCGGCGCGTAACGTTCAAATAGATGATACATCAACCCAGTGCCAGAAGTGGCCGTCAAAAACTCGGTGCGAAATCCAATAAGGCCTCGTGCTGGAATGGTAAAATCAAGCCGTATTCGGCCTTTGCCATCGGGCTGCATGTTCTCCAAGTCCGCTTTACGCGCTCCCAGCAATTCCATCACCGTGCCTTGATGCGCTTGTTCTACGTCCACCGTCAGACTTTCATAAGGTTCGCATTGCTCCTCATTGATTTCTTTTATAATGACTTGGGGCCGAGAAACGGCCACTTCATAGCCTTCACGACGCATGTTTTCAATCAAAATACCCAAGTGCAATTCGCCGCGCCCTGATACCATAAATTTATCAGGATCGTTAGTATCGCTGACGCGCAAGGCGACGTTATGCAGTAATTCGCGCTGGAGGCGTTCACGGATTTGGCGAGAAGTGACATATTTGCCCTCTTTGCCGGCAAACGGTGACTTGTTGACTTGAAAAGTCATGCTCACCGTCGGCTCATCTACCGTAAGCGCGGGCAATGCAACAACATGTTCCGGATCACAAAGCGTGTCGGAAATGTTTAAGTTGTCTATGCCCGTAAAAGCGATAATATCGCCAGCGGTGGCTTCGTCAAACTCCACCCGCTCCAAGCCATGAAAACCGAGTACTTGCAATACACGCCCTTGACGTTGCTTGCCTTCGGCATCAACGATAACGACAGGCGTATTGGTTTTAATCTGGCCTTGATTAATGCGCCCTATGCCAATCACGCCGACATAACTGGAATAATCCAGCGCACTGACTTGCAATTGAAACGGCGCTTCTGGTTCGACATCAGGAATCGGCACATGTTGAATAATGGCCTCAAACAAAGGCCGCATATCGCCTTCGCGTACCGCGCTATCTTCGCTGGCATAACCATTCAGGGCCGATGCATAAATCACATAAAAATCCAATTGAGCATCGTCGGCCCCTAAATTGTCAAATAAATCAAAGGTTTGGTCCAATACCCAATCTGGCCGTGCGCCATCGCGGTCAATTTTATTAATGACTACAATGGGACATAAACCACGCGCTAACGCTTTTTGGGTAACAAAACGAGTTTGCGGCATAGGCCCATCCACCGCGTCAACCAGCAACAGCACCGAATCCACCATCGACAATACGCGCTCAACTTCGCCGCCAAAATCGGCATGTCCGGGCGTATCAACAATATTAATGCGATAGTCCTGCCAACGCAGCGCGGTATTTTTGGCTAAAATGGTGATGCCGCGTTCTTTTTCTAAGTCGTTAGAATCCATCACCCGCTCAACGTTTTTATTGCGATCTCCCAAGGTGCCTGACTGTTGCAAGAGTTTATCAACCAGAGTGGTTTTGCCATGATCAACATGGGCAATAATAGCGATATTACGCAGTTTAGTAATCACACTTTTCTCTCAAATTATAGATAGTAACAGTACAACGAATGACGATGATAACAGAATGAGTCAAAGAAATCCTATTTTTTAAAAATGAGGGGACATATCATTAACAAAAACGGCTTACTTTTCAGTTGTAAATCTTATCTTTGTACAGGACAATTTATTTAAGTCATTGACGGTGTCAAATATATTTAAATCAGTTATTTAACTGAAGTTAGCGAAAATATTGCTGCTTTCAAAGATTTCTCCTTATGTCTATATGACAGTCGAAAAAATGTCCGGTGCTCATAAATCTCATATACCTTTCCACAGGTTGCACCTTTTCATATTTTACCCTTTTGGGGTAACAATTTATCGTTCATCAACACACTAACTTGAACAGACAATTTGAGTCTCATCAGTAAGATGAGAGATTATGGCTCCCTTTCAGTCAATTTCAAGTAAGTTGATTGAGCGTGTCAACGTCAAGCCCAGTCATTTCACAAATAAATCAATTCTATATCTAAGCTGAAAGCTTTCATCTTGTTGGCGATTTCCATTTGTTTAGCTTGTTCTCCTTCTTTTCGACCATCTTCTTTAGCCTGGTTGGTGTGGAGCCTGAGCGTGGTTTGTCGAGCGGCCGCTATTTTAGCGGCCTTTCTTTGGCGTTAACTTGTCCTCTTGGATAATCGCGGCAGCTTTTTGGACACCTTCATTGTCAGGATTCCGCTTTTCAGGGTTTTTGAGGGATTCTGAGACTAAATCCAACCAATCCGCGTAATTGATGGGCGTTTTCTTGTGCCGATAAATGGGATTGAGAAAAATGTTTAAAAGTCCAAAGCTGAAGCTTTGGACTCCATGTACACATCAAACCTGGTATTTTCGCTTTTAATACAATAAGTTGGCTGTCTATCGTCCAGCGCGGGGGCCAGTTTAGGTCTTTTGACGACTACCCGCCGACGGGCGCAAGCTAAGGCTGTTTTTAATAAAGAGGGTGCATCTAAATCGTCGCCTACCACGGCCCGAAATAGCCGCATTTCTTTTTTGACTAAAGCTGACTTTTGGCGGTGGGGATACATGGGATCTAAATAAATTACGTCGGGCCGTTGTGTCGAGGGTAGCTGAGAGAGCCATTGTTGCGCGTCGTGGTGAATCAGTTGTAAGCGTTCTTTTATCAAAGGGCCTATTTCAGCGTCTTGTTGGGCGCGTCGAAGGCCGTCGTGCAATAGGGCCGCAACGACCGGAGAACGTTCTACCATTTGTACATGGCAACCTAAACAAGCCAATACAAACGCATCACGGCCTAATCCCGCTGTCGCGTCTAGCACGGTAGGCCTTGCGCCCGGTTTTAAACCGATGGCTTTTGCCAAAGGCTGCTTGCGCCCACCGCCGTGGCGGCGACGATAGCCTAATCCGCCGCCGACAAAATCCACATAAACCGGCCCCGCCGTTGTCGTCATATCGCGTAATTCTAAACGTTCCGCCGTTAAATATAATAATAGAGATAAAGTAGACGGTGGGCTATCAACAACGGGTAACTGAAAAATAGCCGCCAATTGGGCGGCCGCTTCGCGCAAGAAAGGCGTTGCTGGGAAAATGGGAACGAACATTATAACAAATGATAAATGATAAATGATAAATGAATTCTATAGGATGTTTAGAAAACAGTTCAAAACGGCCAACAGTACAAGTGATTTATCACCTATTTTTGAAATAGGGCGATAAATCGCCTACTACAAACGCTCCTATTTTTGAAATAGGGCGATAAATCGCCTACTACAAACGCTCCTATTTTTGAAATAGGGCGATAAATCACCTACTACAAACGCTCTGATTGCGTGAGGCGATAAATCGCCTACTACAAACGCTCTGTTTACCTACTTATCAAAGTTTCGAGACTCGTTTAGTGTTACTAACGCGACTGCTAAAAACATTTACCCGCTCACCCGCTTGAAAAGGAACATCGGCTTCTTGCACAATCACAATTTTTTGGCCGCTGTTCAATTTAACGACAATTTTCAAGGCTTCTAGATCGGTAACGCCTTTTTCAATCTTGTCGCCAAGCCAGCCACCGAGAATAACACCGAGGGTTGAGGCAATTTTCTGGCCTTTGCCACCGCCTACGGTACTTCCGGCAATACCACCGATAATCCCGCCCCCAGTCGTGCCAACAATCGTGCCGTCTTTTCTGATAATGGCCTGTTCGACACTTTCTACAGTGCCTTCTTCAACGTCTTCCGCTTGAAGGGCTTCTTTACCCGTATATATCTTCGTTGAACGATCCTGTGTACAGCCACCGAGTAAGAATGTGACTAGGGAGAGTGCTATGATGACTTTTACAGTTTGCATGATGATTACCTCATGAAAAATGAAAAATGAACAAAGGGTTATGAAATTAATACAGAAATCCGATTTTTTCAAAAAATCGGATTTCTCACCATGATGCAAGGATCGCTAGGAACGAATGGCTATTTTGCAACAACGACTTTATCACGTCCTAGCTTTTTGGCATGGTAAAGCGCCGTGTCGGCCGCTCGTATGACTTCCTCAAATCCGCTGCCATGCTGTGGGAAGGTTGCCACGCCTATTGATAAGGTTATTGACCCCAGATTTAGGTTACGATGAAAAACGCTGAGGTGCTTAACTTTATTCCTTAAGAATTCAGCGCGTTTCTGAACGACTTCTATTGAAGCGCCCGGTAAAATAAGGGTGAATTCTTCGCCGCCGTATCGGCAAGCGATGTCTCCCTTGCGGATGTGTTCATTTAGGAAACTGCCCAAGGCTTGTAGCACGGAATCACCTGCATCATGTCCAAACTGGTCATTGAATTGTTTAAAGTGGTCAATATCGACCATGATAATGCCTACCGTCTGGTGACTTCGGTCAGCACGGTAAAATTCACGTTCTAAGGTATCTTCCAGATAGCGTCGGTTATAGAGGCCAGTGAGGGCATCGCGAATAGATTGGTTGCGTAAAGTTTCACGCAGTTTCAGATTAGCCAATGCGAGTGCAATCTGCTCGGCAATGGTTTCCGCTAAACGTTGGTGTGCTAAATTCAGATTGTTTGGTTCGACTTCAGCTTGAGCGATATGCAGTAAGCCTAGCAATTCTCCTTGCGCTATCAGAGGAATACATAGGTAGACGGCTGCGGATAAGGAAAATAAGTGGTTGCATTGCGGATACGTTTTTCTATCGGCCATGTAATAGGGGCGGCTCTGTCGCAGTGCCCAGCAATCTTTTGGTGCGAATAGAGAGTCGTCGATAACGTTTTCAGAACCTTCGCCCCATGTCGCCACGCTTTCTAACGTATTTGAAGAGTTTCCAAGCATGGATAACATGCCGATGGTGTTCGGAAATAAGCGTCCCATAAATCGAACAATGACCGTATAAGCTTCATCCACCGTCAAACAAGTTTGTAATAAGTTGCCCATTTCGCTGAGCAGACTGATTTCTTGGCTCCGTTGCGCTAATTCATTGATCCGAAGTTGGAGTTGTTCATTGGTATGCCGTAAGGACTCTTCTACTTGCTTAAGCTCAGTGATATTTTGGGCCGTTCCAATCAAGCGGAATGGTTTACCCGCTGCATTTCGGATGAGTTTACCGAAGGCTTGTATATAGCGCACAGTGCCGTCTGGCAAAACAACCCTAAATTCAACATGATAGGGTTTATCGTCGTAGATGGCTTGTTCAAAGGCCAGTAACACGGCGTCACGATCATCAGGGTGGATGGCCTCTTCAAAGGTTTCATGCGTGAAAGGGCCAGTGTTGGGTGGCAATCCAAGGATACGAAACATTTCTTTTGACCATTGTTCTTTACCGGTAATGATATCCCATTCCCAGTATCCCAAATGGGCAATTTGCTGCGCTTCGGCAAGGTGAGCTTCGCTTTTGAGTAGTTTTTCCTCGGCCTGTTTGTGTTCGGTGATGTCTCGTCCTAAAACGACCAATCCCTTGCGCTTGCCAGAGGCATCGAAAATAGGGACTTTGATAATATCAAAAACACGGAATTTTCCATCTGGTGTAGAAATGATCTCTTCGCCACGATACTGTGTGGTGTCCTGCCATGCTATTTTATCTGAGGCTTCACCGGTTAGGAGCGCCTCTTGATAGAACGGATCGGTTAACAACACCAATTCAGAGTTCTTTTTCCCCCGATAGTCTACCCCCTCAAGTTGAAAAACTTTAAGCATGGCTTGGTTCGCCTCCAGCCAACACCCCTGTCCATCTTTAAAACAGATAATATCGGGAGAGGCATTGATTAGGGTGCGTAAGACTTCTTCGCTCTCGTACAATTTTATACCTATTGGTAATTGGTAATTGGTAATTGGTAATTGGTAATTGGTAATTGGTATTTTCAACACAGAGTTCACAGAGTACCACAGAGTCACACAGAGCCATTTCTTAACGGAAATCTCTGTGAAACGCAGTAAAGCTCCGTGTCTATCGTTAAGAAGATTTGAAAACTGATAGGTGGTAAGGGTTTATTTCTCAAAGCCTTTCTATTGACTTTCAAGCATGAGATAATAAATTTTTAGCCAAAACTTTTGCCGAAAAGATTTTCTTGAATTTTTTGACCTCGAACCCATTAATCATTAATCATTAATCATTAATCATTAATCATTATTTCCCCATTCCCCCGACTTCATTATTTCTTCAAAAAGGTTCAGGCATAGTACCAAATTTATTAACAAATCCTCACAAACAATACCAATTCTTCGGCCGGTGCTGGAAAAAAGGATTGACTTTTCTGATAAATTTTTATATGATTCAACCTATATAAAGCGGCAGGTATATGGTTCAGTACTCATCCTGGAGTACGGGCAAAACCGTCGACTTACAATCTATCAATTTGCTTTTCCCCAAGCGAATTCAGATTGTATAAAGCGGCTCTCGATAATTTTCGGTAGCCTTTGGTAGATTCACCCACTCTTAGGAGTGCTATTGTTAACTTTTGTTAACCTAAATGAATCGGTGCATAATGAGTTGTTAACTATTTTGGGTATTCAACTGTGAGATTAAAAACATGAGTCCTGTACGTCTATTAAGGTGGCTGCTGGTGGCCTCGCTGACTGTTGCGTTAAACGCACTGCCGGCGTGGGCGGCCTACGACTCAGCCGCATTTCACAAAAACAAACCTCTCTCCATAGAGAGAATTACGCCCAAGGGCACCGATGTGTCCGCCGGACGGCAAATTGTCTTTAAATTTAATCAGCCCGTCGTGCCGCTGGGCCGAATGGAGCGCGATGCCGCTGAAATTCCCATTACTATCACGCCGGCTTTACAATGTCAATGGCGTTGGCTCAATACCTCTAACTTGGCTTGTCAATTGGGCGATGAAACCGCGTTAAAGTTGGCGACGCGCTACGAAGTGTTAGTTAAGCCCGGCATTATGACACAAGCCAAACAAACCCTGAAAGAACCGTATCGGCATGTCTTTACCACTGAAAGACCTCGTGTCATTTCTTGGTATTCCAGTTTTCAAACGTGGCGGGCCCCCGGTATGCCCAAAATTCAGGTCCATTTTAATCAACCCGTCACTCGTGACTCAGCGGCAAAGCATCTCTATATGCAAACACCCAACGGGCCGCGTGTTGCCGTGACGGTGGAATTGCCACCCCCTGATGGAGAGCAAGAAAAACCTCAGTCGCCGACGGTATCCTCTATTTGGACAGTGTCGTCCAAAATCTTGTTGCCTTTAGATACCAAGATAGCACTCTGGGTTGAACCCGGTATTCAGTCGAATGAGGGGCCTGAGCTAGGCATAAAACAAGACAGCGTCGTTACCTTCCACACTTTTCCTAAGTTTAAATTTACTGGGGTGAAATGTACGACTTTGGGCGACGAATCGGTTTTTATTCGCCCTCAAGATCGGGGGATTAACGACAAGCGACGTTGCGATCCTTTACGAGGAGTGTCCTTGCAGTTTTCTAGCCCCGTTATCAAGGAAGTCGTCAAGGACAATTTGCTCGTCATACCCGATTTAGCGGGTGGGCGCACCGATTACGATCCTTGGGAAAACCTGTCTGGCTATTCCCGACTGGATGAGTCTCATAGCAAAGACCAAACTTATCGTGTGGGGTTGCCGGGGCCTTTGAAAGCCTATCACACTTATCAGTTAAGAAGTGACACGGTGGCGTTTAAAGATGAATTTGGCCGTCCATTGTCCTCCCCTATTGATATACCGTTTGCGACTGATCATCGCGCCCCCATGCACGTCCTTGGGCATGACATGTCGGTACTGGAAAAAGGCGTTGATAGCGAAGTGCCTATCTTTGTCACCAACCTGAACCGAATTTTCCTCTATTACCATCGCTTGACGCCGCGAGGCTGGACTTCTCAAAAGCGCCGGGTGATACAAGTGCCTCAAGTAAGAGACATTGCTTTCAAAATGCCACTGGGCATTCGTGAGTTGATTCGCGGTGAGACGGGCATCGTGCAAGGCTATTTTACGACAATACCCAATATTAATAATAAAGAGGCCAAACAGTACAACTGGTTTGTCAGCCAAATCACGCCTTTCCATATCCAAGCCAAGTTGGGACATCACAATACCCTCGTGTGGGTGACCGATTTTTCCAGCGGTTTGCCTGTCAGTGACGTGGATTGTTCTGTGTATCAGGATAGTTATGTCCCGGATAGACACACGCCTAGTCCATTAGCAGTCGCGATAACAAATCAAGAAGGGATTGCGCTGCTGCCGGGCACCAAAACCCTCGATCCTGACTTAAAATTGGCCGAGGTGTCTGGCTATTATGATCGGGAAAAAACGCGCTTTTTTGTCCAGTGTCAAAAAGGTCAAGACATTGCCTTATTGCCGCTGGATTCGCAGTACCGCGTGTATATGTATGATTTAACGGATGATTATAGTTTTTATCCCTACATGCGGCCAAAATATGGGCATATCCACACTTGGGGCACAACCGCGCAGGGCGTGTATAAAGTAGGCGATACGGTGCAATACAAATTGTTGGTGCGCGATCAGAGTAACAAAACCTTTGTGCCGGCACCGCAACACGGCTACACCTTAAAAGTGACTGATCCCAAGGGAAAAGTGGCGCACGTCGTCAAGGATTTCAGTCTCTCTGAATTTGGGGCCTACCATGGCGAGTTTACCGTCCCAAAAACGGCCGCCGTTGGCTGGTATGATTTTAAATTAACTGCCAATTTCAAAAACACCACTTGGCATCCGCTGCGCGTGTTGGTAAGCGACTTTACGCCGTCGCCGTTTCGGGTGCGTACCGAGTTAAATGGCGAACTTTTCCACGTCGGTGACGCGGTAAAGGTTGATACCTCGGCAACGCTACATGCCGGCGGCCCTTATGTGAATGCCCAAACTCAAATCCATGCGAGTCTGAGCCAGCAATCTTTGCAACCCTCTCACCCGCAAGCGAAAGGATTTTCGTTTGATGTTCACGTCGATGACGTAGACGATGAAACGGTGTACAGTGCCGAAGACAAAAGAGTCGATGACAAGGGACAATTGCAAACCGAGTTTAGCTTGCCGGAAACGTTAAAAGTCGTCTACGGCAAACTGACGGTAGAAAGTGCGGTACGCGATGAACGAGGTAAAGATGTCGCTCATAGTACCACAGCACGTTACGTCGGCCGGGATCGCTTTGTCGGCCTCAAAGAAACCAGTTGGGTTATCACCGCTGGGCAAGAAGCCAAGGTACTTTCGTTAGTCGTTGATGAACATGGCAATCCCGTCGCCGGTACCGACATTAATATTAATATAGAGCGCCAAGTCACCAAAGCCTCTCGTGTCAAGGGTGCCGGTAATGCCTATTTAACCCATTATGAATATGAATGGGTCAAAACGGGTTCGTGTCAAGCGACATCGGACGTGACGGCCAGCGAGTGTACTTTTATCCCACCCAAGGCTGGGGATTATAAAATCATCGCCAGCATCAAGGACAGCAAAGGCCGAGAACACCAAACCGAATTGTACCAATGGGCCATCGGTGAAGACTATGTGATGTGGGAAACCGCGCCCGGGCATGGTTTAGAAATCGTGCCAGAACAAGAAAGCTACAAAGTCGGAGAGACGGCCCGTTACTTGGTTAAAAATCCGTATCCGGGGGCACAAGCCCTAATCACGGTGGAACGCTTTGGCACGATTAAAAAGTGGGTAAAAACCCTGAAAGGCAGTCTGGAAATTATTGAAGTCCCCGTAGAACCTGACTACGTGCCCGGTTTTTTTGTCTCTGTCACGGTGATGTCGCCGCGTGTCGAAAAGCCGATTGACCAAAATCAGGTCGATTTAGGCAAACCCGCCTTTCGCATGGGCTACGTCCAAACCGATGTCAAGGATCCCTATAAAGAACTGGTTGTGGACATCAAAACCGACAAGCCCGTGTACAAACCCAGTGAACAAGTCACGATTGATTTACAGGCCAAACCGCGGCATGCCCAGGGCACGGCGCAGCCGATAGAATTAGCCGTCACCGTGCTGGATGAGTCCGTGTTTGACTTGTTAGCGCAAGGGCGGGACTATTTTGATCCATATCAAGGGTTTTATACGCTGGACAGTTTGGATATGGCGAACTTTAGCCTAATCATGCGCCTTGTTGGACGGCAAAAGATTGAGAAAAAAGGCGCTAACGCCGGCGGTGACGGTGGTGCGAGTCTAAGTATGCGCTCCGTGTTCAAATACGTCACCTACTGGAATCCTTCCATCAAAACCGATGCCGAGGGCAAAGCGCAAATTCAATTTAGCGTGCCCGACAATTTGACCGGCTGGCGCGTATTAGTCATGGCCGTTACGCCCGGTGATCGCATGGGCTTAGGAGATGCCAATTTCAAAGTCAATCAACCGATTGAACTTCGTCCGGTGTTGCCTAACCAAGTGACTAGCGGCGATATCTTCCAAGCCGGCTTTTCTGTGATGAATCGCACTGACAAAGTGCGTGATTTGGACGTGAGCTTAAAAGCCAACGGCCCGGTTATCATGCCAACCTTGAGCGGAAAATCGCCAAGCGGCATGGTACAGCGTTCTTACCGCGTGAAAGCGCAGCCGTATAAGCGTTATACCCAATGGTTGCCGCTCAAGACGACGGGTGCCGGTACGATTCAACTCACGGCCAGCGCCAGCGATGCTGAAGAACAAGATGGCTTAAGCAAAACCTTAGATGTGCTACCCCGCCGCCCGACATCAACGGTGGCAACTTATGGCACCACGGTAGCCAATGAAGTCAGTGAATCCATCCAATTCCCGACGGACATTCACACCGATGTGGGCGGCTTAAGTGTTATCGCTTCACCAACAGTGATAGGTGGCGTGGACGGCGCGTTTGAATACATGCGTGACTATCCTTACTACTGCTGGGAACAAAAACTCAGCAAAGGCACAATGGCATCGCACTACAACAGCCTGCGCTCCTACTTAGCCGACCGCTTAATTTGGAAAGAAAGTCAAACGTTGCCGGCGAAAACCATCGGATTAGCCAAAGAATATCAGGCCCCCAATGGCGGCATGACTTATTTCGTTGCCAAAGACGATCACGTCAGTCCCTACCTAAGTGCTTATACGGGCTTAGCATTCAACTGGTTACGCAATGCTGGGCATGAAATTCCCGAGGTTGTGGAAAATAAACTGCACAACTACTTGCAAACATTGTTGCGCAAAGACGTGAAGCGGGGCTTTTACTCCAGAGGCATGGCTTCGACAGTGCGAGCCGTCGCACTCGCTGCATTAGCCAAACCGGGCAAAATCACTCGTCGAGACATCAACCGTTATTATAGACATGTCAGACGCATGAGCTTATTTGGCAAAGCGCAGTTTTTATCGGCCGCGTTACAAGTGCCGGGGACGGGAAGAATCCGTACCAAGGTAGCGAATATGATTTTGGCACACGCTGATCAAACGTCTGGCAAACTCTCCTTCACGGAGAGACTAGACAGTGGCTACAAACACCTGTTGTCAGGATCGATGCGTACTCACTGCGCCATACTCAGCAGTTTAAGTGCGTATGACGAAAAAAGGGGTCAACGAAGCAATGTGGGCGATATACCGTTTAAACTGGTACGTTACATCACCCAAACGCGCAAAAGTCGGGGGCATTGGAACAGTACCCAAGAAAACATGTTCTGCATGAACGCGCTGATAGAATACGCTCGCGTCTACGAAAAGGATGAACCCTTGATGACGGTGCAAAGTTGGCTGGACGAGGAGAAATTGGGTCAAGCGAAATTTGACGATGTGAAAAACCCATCGGCAACGTTTACCCATAACATGACTCCAGACGATCCGGGCCGCAAAGCCACCGTCAAGCTGGAACGCGAAGGCACCGGCCGAGTGTACTACGGGGTTCGCTTAGCCTATTCTGAAAAAGGTGAAAAAGCGACGGCCGTCAATGCCGGCATTGAAGTCAAGCGCGAATATCATGTCGAGCGCGATGGCAAATGGATATTGCTTAATAGCCCGATGGAAATCAAGACGGGTGAACTTGTCCGCGTAGACTTGTACGTCTTCTTACCGGCATCGCGTTACTTTGTAGTGGTGGACGATCCCGTGCCCGGTGGTTTAGAACCGGTCAATCGTGATTTAGCGACCGCCTCAACAGCGGCTTTGGACAAAGCCGAAGGGCAGTATGCTGACGGCTCAGTGTGGTTTAGCCACAAATACTGGAAAGAATATGGCGGCTGGTGGGGAAATTTCTACCACAAAGAACTGCGCCACCATGCTGCGATATTCTATTCCGAGTATCTCAGAGCGGGTAACTATCACTTGTCCTACGTGGCACAAGCGATTGCTCCCGGAGAATTCCACGTCATGGCAACACACGCTGAGGAGATGTATGAGCCTGACGTGTATGGCAAAGGTGTGCCAGCCATTTTGAAGGTGGTACGGGATCCCGCGGCGGATTCTAACTAAAAATCAGGCCTCTGAGGTTTTTAAAACCTCGGAGGCTACTACTAATGCGAATTAAGAATGAAAAATTAAAAATGAAGAATGAACAAAGATGTCATTTCGTTTCGGTTTCTTTGATCAGAGAAAGCTTGAGAAACCTTGAGAAACCTTATAAAATCACTTTCAATAAGACGTTTTTATAAGTCATTGATTTTTTATGATTCAATTCAACCCTTAATTCGCATTACTATCCCACAGTGCTTAATAACATCCAAATCATACTCGTCGGCATCACGCACCCTGGCAACATCGGGGCGGCCGCACGAGCCATGAAAACCATGGGCTTGTCGCAGTTGCGGCTCGTGCAACCCAAGCACTTTCCCTGTGCTGAAGCAACGGCACGAGCCACGGGCGCTGATGATATTTTGGTTAACGCACAATGCTTTGAGACTTTTGAAGAAAGTTTGCGGAATTGCCATATCATCTTTGGTGCCAGTGTGCGACAGCGCGCGATTGCTTGGCCGACATTAACACCCAAAGCTTGTGCCGAAAAGGCCTTAGAATGTGCCGACAACGTAGCCATTGTCTTTGGGCGAGAACAGTCTGGCTTAACTAACCAAGAATTAGAACTTTGTAATTACTTGGTAACTATTCCCACTAATCCAACGTTTTGCTCGCTGAATGTCGCAGCGGCAGTACAAATATTGGCTTATGAATTAAGAATTAAGCATGAAGAATTAAAAATAAAAAATGACAATTCTTCTGCCAAAACGGTTTTTCCTAAATTTCATCCACCCGCTTCAGCAGAAGCGATAGCACAATTTTATCAGCACCTTGAACAAGCGTTGATTGATATTGATTTTTTAAAGCCACAAAACCCCAGACAATTAATGCGACATTTACATCGTTTATTTAATCGGGTACAACTTCTTGATTCAGAAGTCAGTTTATTGCGCGGCATTCTCACCGCGGCACAAAAGAGTGTACAAGATACAAAAAAAACGGATTGACGGAATAAACGGATTGTAGGAGTCAAAACGCCAAGTTTTTGTAAAATTCGTTTACTGTGGAAATACCCATAGCATCTAGTACAACGGATACGCGAAATAAACGGATTTTCATATTCGGGGGTGGCGAAATAACTTAGCCATGACAATTTATTTCCTAATTCGTTGTACTCATTCGTTGTACTAAAAGCTTCTTAGCGAACGGCACCAATAGTTATACTGTGAACGGGTGAAATTTGAACTTTTTGGATTCGTTGTTTCGGGAATGAGCTTGGCTCGATCCAGAAATAGAAAAAGTCCAAATCTAAGCCGTGTGCAGTATAAAGCAATGATCTCGCTCCGCTCGTTACTGCGTTTGGCTAACAGCTATAGCATTTTTCGCTTTGGCTAACTACAAAAAAGGGCAAACACGCAGGTTTGCCCCTACGAGTGATGTAGTTTACGCAAAAGAAAAATGCTATAAAGCACCCTAAAGGGTAGGGTGTTGATATCGATCTGATTGAAACGAGAAATAGGGTTATCTATTTTTATTCCCAATGTATCTATCCCTGAAAATAGGCAACACGTTTAAACCCTAAATCAGCTTAAAATCAACAGCCTACCCTAAAGGGTACTACTCAACAACTGGTTTAGTCGGCTTTAGCTGAACGATGCAACACCGACGAAACGAGATCATTTATACGGAACGTACTTCAAAAGGGTGAAAATGAATTTCAGGCAAAAGTACAGCGAAGCGAAACTTTTGCCTGAAATGTTGCTTGGGTTAAATATTGAGAAGCTCACTAAATAAGCATTCTTCATTCACAATTCACAATTCGTTTACGTCACAATTCACCATTCACAACTCACAATTCACAACTCACAATTCACAATTTCAGGCAAAAGTACAGCGAAGCGAAACTTTTGCCTGAAACACAATTCACAATTCACAATTCACAATTCCAACGGTGGAGATTCATACACAATGAGAACAACTCTTCTTTACATCTTAAGCGTATGCCTCTTCTTAGGCGGTTTACCAACCACATACGCAAACACTTGGCTACAACAACGCTGGCAATTTAAAGATGCCCATCAAGCCGTACTGAAAGAAGACTTGGGCACCTTTAAACGACTCTCAGCGCAACTTTCCGACTATCCCATTGTCCACTATCTGCGTTACCTCTATCTCGAATCCCACCTTGAGAGAGAGAATGCCCAAACCCTCCAAGCGTTTTTGGATAAATACAAGGACACGCCATTCGCGCCGCATTTGCGACAAGCCTGGCTAACACACCTGGCTGAAAAACGCGATTGGAAAACCTTTATTGCCGCTTACACGCCGCAAAAAGACACCGTCTTGCGGTGCTACTACCTCCAAGCACATCTTAAGACTCAGGCGCAGTTGAAGGGGAAACGCTTGGATGAAGCGAAAAACTTGTGGGTAGTCGGAAAATCCCAACCCGACGAGTGCAATCCGGCGTTTAAGTACCTCTACAACAATAACATCATCACCAGTCAATTACGCTGGCAACGCATTCGCCTCACCATGCAAAATGGCAAACTAGGACTGGCTCGCTATATCGCCAAAGGTTTGTCTCAAACCGACCGAGTCTTGCTGAGTCGCTGGCAGTCTATGCACAAAAACCCGGCCCGCGAACTCAACAGATTTAAGCATCCCGACACCCCTATCGTCCGTGAGATACTGCTACATGGACTCAAACGCTTGGCACGCAAAGATGCCAACAGTGCCTACAAGCACTGGAAAGAGTCTCAAAAAAGCTACGCCTTCACGAAAAAGGCAAAAGCGCAAATCTCTCGCTACATTGCCTTAAGGGGGGCGAGACAAAACCTAAAAGAAGCGGCCGTTTGGCTAGAAGAACTGGACAGAGTTGATGCTCAGATCAACCATGCCAAATTGCAACTTGCCCTCGCTCAACAAGATTGGCAAGCGGTGAGAAAACTTATCCAGTCTTTGCCTGAGGCTAAACAACACAAGCCTCAATGGCAATACTGGCTGGCGCGTGCGTTGGAGCAAACCGAGCACACTGGCGAGGCCGAAAAACGGTTTCAAGCTTTATCCCAAAAGCGAGACTATTACGGCTTCCTAGCCGCTGACAGACTCGGAAAACCTTATTCCTTCCAGTCGCAACCGCTGAAAGTCAGTAAAGAACAACAAAACCAATTACTTAAAAAACATGCGGGACTGATACGCGCTGGTGAATTGTACTCCGTTGGACTAACCGCATTCGCCCGAATCGAATGGCAAGCGGTGCTGCCAACGTTAACCACTGAGGAATTAAAGGTCGCGGCGACCCTTGCCCACCAATGGGGATGGCATGATCGAGCCATTGTCGCCATTGCTAAAGCTAAACATTACGACGATCTCAAGATACGCTTTCCGCTACCCTTTTATGACCAGGTGCTAACAAATGCCCAATCCAAACAGCTTGATTTTGCTTATGTTTATGCGGTGATTCGTCAAGAAAGTGCTTTTCAAACCGATGCCATATCTGTCGCCGGCGCGTTGGGACTAATGCAGTTGATGCCTAACACGGCCAAGAGCGTGGCTTGGAAGCACAAAATGAAGTTAAAACGCCTCGAAGACCTTTTTGTGCCTGACATCAATATTGGTTTCGGCACAACCTATTTGAGTGATATGCTTAATAGATTCAACGGCAATCACTTGTTAGCCAGTGCTGCCTACAACGCAGGCCCCCATCGGGCGAAACGTTGGGCGAAAAAACACCCTTGTTTGCCCGCGGATATTTGGGTTGAACTCATTGAGTTCAACGAAACCCGCAACTATGTACAACGTGTGTTGAGCTACGTGCCTGTCTTTGAATACCAGATGGTAGGACACCAACAAGTTAAACCGATGCCGCTTGATGTGATTTCGGCAAAGGGATGTACCCGCTAAAGTTGGAGTCTAAACCTTTAGGTTTGGCAGCAGTCCAAACTTTAGTTTGGCATCTGCCGCGTAGGTGGGTTTAACGCAGTTAAACTCACCTAGAAACGAGATCGATAGACTGATGCCCGCAAATTGTGGGCCATATCGCATAATGGCTCAACGGATTTCAACTCATGGCCCTATTGAAACCTTGAAACAACGAATGACTGGGATAAGTACAACGGATTTAAAAAGTAAACGGATTGGCCCGAAGAATAGTACAACGAATTACGGGGATAAACGAATTAGCCTGAAGAATAGTACAACGAATTACGGGGATAAACGAATTAGCACAACGGATTTGGGGAGTAAACGGATTGGCCTGAAGCATAAGGCAGGAGTCGGCCAACTTTAGTTTGGCAGTGCCAAGTTAAAACCGGCCGATTCCTGTTACCCGTCAATAGAACATTACAGAATACTAACGTGAGTTCGACTTATTTTTCTTAGCAGTTATATAAATTTGATATTAATCAATTGGTTGAAATAAATAATTAGTTGATTAAAAAAACTTTTTTGAGGATTAAACCCTTAACATTAATACGTTAATAACTATTTAATTGTGGGCCATAGAGTGAAAGTCGAACTTTGTCTGGCTATTGGCACGGGTTTGTGGGCCATAAAACCGTTTTTAATAGTTCAAACTTTGCGCCAGACAATTTATACTAATGAAAAATGAAAAATGAAAAATGAAAAATGATTAAATCAATGATAAGTAGATAATTTTTAGTTGAATTTTATCAAAAGTTTGTCATTTTCACTGATTTGAAGTACGTTCCGTATAAATCCAAAAAATCGCTATTTGGATGCCTAAATACCCTAATTTTTGTCTGGCTATTCGCACTGGTTTGTGGGCCATCAAACCGTTTTTAATAGTTCAAACTTTGCACGGGACAATTTAAATTTCTGGCATGTAAGAAATCGAAGTCGTTATTTGGATGCCTAAAAACCATTCTTTTTTTATGGTTATTGGCACGGGTTTGTGGGCCATAAAACCGTTTTTAATAGTTCAAACTTTGCGCCAGACAATTTATACTAATGAAAAATGACTAAATCAATGATAAGTAGATAAATCCTTGATTTTCTGTAATCAGATTTGTGAAAATCGATAGGAAAGGTTAACTCAAACCGCCCGTTTTTCCACCGATCCGTTTTTGTCAATAAAATTTCCCATATTTTTATATTTTTATCGTTAATAATCAATATATTACTGAAATTATTGAACTCCAAAACGTGAGATATGAATAGTGCGTAACATGAGCTGATAATTGATAACTTTAAATTTCTAACTGATAACTGACCATGGAAAAACCCTTAATTGAATTAGTTGATGAACAAGAGTTTACCAACCGGGAAAAAGAGCTTGAAAAGTTCTGGAATCTGGCGATGAGGGCAAAAAGAAAGAATGGCTCAAGCTTTGCTCTCATTGCGGCAAAAAGGTGTTGGGAAAACGGCAGTCCTGATGCGCTTGTACAATGACTTATTTACCAAACAAGATGATGTGGTGCCCTTTTTTCTCACATTTGCGCCCTATAAAGACCCGGCCGAAAAACTTACCGTCACCATTTTCAATGAATACTATTTCACCACGGTGATTAAACAGTATATCGCTTTTCGTTTGAGACGGCCAGAAATGGTAGAGGACAGTATCGATATCGATATACTGTCTGACTTGGCAATGAAAAATGGGATGGCAGAACTAGAGAAGTGGTTCATTTCATACCAGAGACTGCATAACGACAGCCTAGAAGCGGTTAGGCTAATGGTTGCCCAAATGACCTTTTATCTCATGCACAAACAGGCTGGCTTATTAATTATTGATGAGTTTCAGCTCCTAACGCATGTTTGGGACGAGGTAATCAGATCGTCTCGTGATACCACTGGTGTTTTTCAACGCCCCGCCGAGGCGAGGTGGTGTCCGATGCTGGTTTCCGGTTCTGCGGTGAGTTTGACTGAACAAGCGGTTCTGACTAGCGTACTCGCCCGACGATTTAAACTTGATTATCTGGAACCGTTTGAAAAGAACCATACAGTGGAGTACGTCTCCAAACTGGCTCAATTAAATCATTTAATCATCTCTGATGAAGTCACGAGTACGATACAGACGTTAACTGGCGGAAATCCATTTTATATCAAGTGTTTATTAGACAGCGACCGTTTATTAGAAGATAATAATCTTTCCACGCCGGAAAGATTACTGAAAGTCTATGAATACGAGATAAGTCAAAAGAACGGCTCTTTAAGAGATTTCTGGGATACCCATTTTTCGGTTTATGGAGACAAATTAAACTCCGAAGATACCGTGGCAAGGGCCATGTATTTTTTAAGTATTCATCCCGGTGAAGACATAGGCACCCATGAAATCGCCGCGGCGATAGGTGAGAACAAGGCTAAGACGAAGAAGATATTGCAAAATCTCTATGATGCGGATTTGGTTGAGAGGAACTCTCTGTGGAGATATGTCGGTATCACGGATCCGGTACTCGCGGACTATATCAAGAGAGTTTATAAGGAACAGATCGAAGGGCAGTCTTCAGAAGACTACCAGAAATTTTTAAAAGAAGAATACTGGAAAAAATTGGGTAGTCTGAATCGGCGCATTGGTGAATTGGCTGAAATCTATTTAATGATGCTGATGGAAAAATTTACTGATCAGCGCGTCGATGCCAAACGGGTATTTGGGAGAGATGAAGGCGAGGTGAAACTGCCTTTATTTAAGGGGCACATAGAAAAACGCGCTGGACAGATCAAAGACGGCAGTCCCATTGAGTTTGATTTGATAGCAAAGGGCGAGGATGAAAATTGGTTTGTCGAGGTGAAGTATTGGAAAACCCCGGTGGGGAAAACGGAGGTTGAGAAATTTGTTAACAAGCTGAAAGAAATCGACTTGGAAGACTCAAAAACCCTTGTCGCTTGGTTTTTTTCAAGGAATGGATTTCAGAAGGAAGCCAAAGACATGCTTCAAGCCTCAAACATCAGACACAGTGACACCGACGGATTTAATGAGATTGCTTCGGTGGTTGGGTGTGTCAAATTGCCGTGACTGAGACAATCTGCCCTCGGTTCGGTCATTCCGAACGGAGAAAATCAAATTGGATTCTATAAAAATCAATGAGTTATCGGAATCGTTAAAGTTAGGTTATCCTAATTTAGGAGAGCAACAAAAACTAACGTATTTATTTTTCTAGTATAGGAATCACCGAACCGAGAGTACCTGATCTATAGATATTCAGATAATTAATTTAGTCTCCTTTAGGAGACAGTAGCTCTCAGACATGTTGGCTGCCAAAGAAATTATTTATCTGAAAAACAATAGTAAAACGTTTATAACTGATAACTGATAACTGATAACTGATAACTGACCATGGAAAAACCCTTAATCGAATTAGTTAATGAACAAGAGTTTACCAACCGGGAAAAAGAGCTTGAAAAGTTCTGGAACCTAGCGATGAGGGCCAAAAGAAATAATGGCTCAAGCTTTGCTCTCATTGCGGCAAAAAGGCGTTGGGAAAACGGCAGTCCTGATGCGCTTGTACAATGACTTATTTACCAAGCAAGATGAGGTGGTGCTTTCTCACATTTGCGCCCTATAAAGGCCCGGCCGAAAACTTTTCACACCAATCCAGAAAGATTTACAATGACTCAATAAGAGAATTTTTTTAGAAACCTCCAGGCTTTGACAATTTGACCTTGTACACATTCAGGTGATGCATTATTGTACCTCGGAAAGCGAATTTTCTGTTGATATAACGTTTTCCAAAAAGAAGTTGTACTCAATTGAGAGGAAAACATCACAGGCAGGAGATTTAAATTGTCTCGTGCAAAGTTTGAATTATTAAAAACGGTTTGATGGCCCACAAACCAGTGCTAATAGCCAGACAAAAATCATGGTCAAAATGACTCCAAATAACGACTTCTATTTTTTACAAAAGGAGATTTATTTAAATTGTTCGGTGCAAAGTTTGAATCATTAAAAACGGTTTTATGGCCCACAAACCAGTGCTAATAGCCAGACAAAAAGAATGGTCTTTAGGGGTCCAAATAACGACTTCTTACAGGCAGGAGATTTAAATTGTATCGTGCAAAGTTTGAATCATTAAAAACGGTTTGATGGCCCACAAACCCGTGCTAATAGCCATACAAAAATAATGGTCAAAATGACTCCAAATAACGACTTCGATTTCTTACAAAAGGAGATTTAATTCAAAATTCGCTGTACTATTCGTTCATTTCCAAATTCGCTGTACTATTCGTTCATTTCCAAATTGGCGTTCCATAACGAAGTTTCGCTCTACTATTCGTTCATTTCCAAATTCGCTGTACTATTCGTTCATTTCCAAATTGGCGTTCCATAACGAAGTTTCGCTCTACTATTCGTTCATTTCCAAATTCGTTGTACTATTCGTTAATTTACAAATTCGTTGTACTATTCGTTAATTTACAAATTCGCTGCACTATTCGTTCATTTCCAAATTCGCTGTACTATTCGTTAATTTCCAAATTCGTTGTACTATTCGTTCATTTCCAAATTCGCTGCACTATTCGTTCATTTAAAAATTCGCTGTACTATTCGTTAATTTCCAAATTCGTTGTACTATTCGTTAATTTCCAAATTCGCTGTACTATTCGTTCATTTCCAAATTCGCTGTACTATTCGTTCATTTCCAAATTCGCTGTACTATTCGTTAATTTCCAAATTCGTTGTACTATTCGTTCATTTCCAAATTCGCTGCACTATTCGTTCATTTAAAAATTCGCTGTACTATTCGTTAATTTCCAAATTCGCTGTACTATTCGTTAATTTCCAAATTCGTTGTACTATTCGTTCATTTCCAAATTCGCTGCACTATTCGTTCATTTAAAAATTCGCTGTACTATTCGTTAATTTCCAAATTCGTTGTACTATTCGTTAATTTCCAAATTCGCTGTACTATTCGTTCATTTCCAAATTCGCTGTACTATTCGTTAATTTCCAAATTCGCTGTACTATTCGTTAATTTCCAAATTCGCTGTACTATTCGTTCATTTCCAAATTCGCTGTACTATTCGTTAATTTCCAAATTCGCTGTACTATTCGTTAATTTCCAAATTCGCTGTACTATATATTGTGGAGACTTTCACAGAAAAGGAATAGAAAAGCATGGCAAGCAAATAATTCGTTAATTTCCAAATTCGCTGTACTATTCGTTAATTTCCAAATGAGTTGTACTATTCGTTAATTTCAAAATGAGTTGTACTATTCGTTAATTTCCAAATTCGCTGTACTATTCGTTCATTTCAAAATTCGCTGTACTAGATATTGTGGATACTTTCACTGAGGGAAAAACCCAGGGAAAATCATTGTTCTTATGCGAACACCTCTAAGCCACCGCCGCACCGCTGTTGTCCATACCAACCGCAATGACAGCAAAAACTTACGCGACATGTTGCCCTACATCTGGGATTATCGAGGGCGCGTCTTGCTCGCGTTATTGTTTATCGTCTTAGCAAAAATCGGCAATGTCGGCATTCCCATTATCCTCAAACACATTGTCGACGCTCTCGACAAAGCACAACATGCGGCCCCCACCTTACCCATTGCCTTACTCGCTGCCTACGGCATCTTGCGCCTCTCAAGTTCTCTGTTTAGCGAACTACGCGATGTCGTCTTTGCCAGAGTGCGTTACCGCGCCATGCGGCGCTTATCCAATAAAGCGTTAACGCACCTGCATAATTTATCACTGCGCTTTCATCTCGAAAGACAAACCGGCGCGATTTCACGCGACTTGGAACGCGGCACTCGCAGCGTGAGTTCCATTCTCAACTACATGATTTTTCAAATCATTCCCACATTTGCCGAATTTACCTTAATTGCGCTGATTCTATTCACACAATATGATTTCAAATTTGCCTTCGTTATTTTTATTACCGTTATAATTTATGTTGTGTTTACCTTTGCCGTAACAGAATGGCGGATGGAATTTCGCCACATTATGAACGTCAAAGAATCCGAAGCCAATAATCAAGCGATAGACAGCTTAGTCAATTATGAAACCGTCAAATCGTTTGGCAATGAAGCGTTTGAGGCGCGACGCTACGATGCCACTTTAGCACAATGGGAAGACGCAGCGGTAAAAAGTCAAACTTCCATGTCTGCCCTGAATTTTGGACAATCCGCCATTATTGCCATTGGCGTCACCTTAATTATGATATTTGCGAGTCAAGGCGTAGTAGATGGCAAAATGAGTTTAGGCGATTTAGTGCTAGTCAATGCCTTTTTATTACAATTATTTATCCCACTCAATTTTTTAGGCGTTGTCTACCGCTCCATCAAATATGCGCTGGCAGACATGGACTTAATGTTTAAATTGCTTGAAAATAAACCCGAAATTCAAGACGCACCCAACGCTCGCCCACTAAATATCGGCGAAAGCGGAATACGTTTTGACAAGGTGAATTTTCACTATCAGCCAGAGCGCCCGATTTTGTTTGATGTTAGTTTTGAAGTGCCAGCGGGGCATAAAATTGCCATCGTTGGTGCCAGTGGCGCCGGCAAATCAACAATAGCGCGTTTACTCTTTCGTTTTTACGAAGCCACTGACGGCAGCATTGCCATCAATGGGCAAGACATTCGCTCTGTCACCCAAGCCAGCCTTCGCGCCGCCATTGGCATCGTTCCGCAAGATACTGTTTTATTTAATGATACAATTTACTACAACATCGCTTATGCTCGTACCCAAGTTAGCCAAGCCGAGGTGATAGAAGCCGCTCAACTTGCTAACATTCATACCTTTATTGAATCGTTGCCCAAAGGTTATGATACAGTAGTGGGAGAACGTGGCTTAAAACTCTCCGGCGGCGAAAAACAACGGGTTGCTATTGCTCGTGCTATTTTGAAAAAACCGAAAATACTGATATTTGATGAAGCCACATCAAGCCTAGATTCTAAATCTGAACAACTCATACAAGCAGCCCTGTCAAAAGTCGCCGCAAATCATACGACACTGGTGATTGCCCACCGTCTCTCGACTATTGTTGATGCTGAACAAATTTTAGTGATGGAACATGGACGGATTATTGAGCGGGGCACACATATACACTTGTTGAATCTCGGCGGTGTTTACGCGCATCTATGGGCTTTACAACAACAAGAAAAACGGGTAGAAAGCCAAAGCTGAAGCTTTGGACTCCATTAAGGCTGTTGGAGTCCAAACCTTTAGGTTTGGACTTTTTTAAAGTGTATACTGATAGTACAACGGATACGCGAAATAAACGGATTTTTTATCGGCTTCATTTTAGGATTGAAACTCAATAAAAAGACGGTTTTTCGTTCACCAAACGGGTCAATTTTTATTTTCACCTTTTCAAGTACATTCCGTATAGAAAGCCCTTGGAAGCCCCTTTGGTGCGTATTAATGATTAATGATTAATGATTAATGATTAATGATTAATGATTAATGATTAATGATTAGCCCCAACGGGGCGATATTAATATAGCCAGGGGCAGCGCCCCTGGCAAGCCCCTTTGGTGCGTATTAATGATTAATGATTAATGATTAATGATTAATGATTAATGATTAGCCCCAAAGGGGCGATATTAATATAGCCAGGGGCAGCGCCCCTGGAAATCTTTATGATTTTCAACTCAAATATTAAACTAAAAAAATCCGTTTATTTCGCGTATCCGTTGTACTATCAGTATAGAAAGCCAAAGCTTCAGCTTTGGACTCCAGTTGCCAAAGCTTCAGCTTTGGATTCCATTATTATTATAGGAGCATTTTCTCATGCAGCGTTTATTGATTCTAACTCACGCATTTTTATTACTCTTTGTTTGGTTGGGTATTTCCCCGGCGTTTGCTGATCAAAGGGCTACCGCGATTGTTAAAGCGGCTATTGACTATTGGCGCGACGAGTCGTCGTGTTCTGTGTCGAAAATGACCATTCACCGTCCTTATTGGCAACGCACGATGGTTATGCGTGTGTGGACGAAGGGTATGAAAAATTCTTTGGTACGGGTTATTGCTCCCAAAAAGGATAAGGGTAATGCTAACTTGATCAGCAATGACAAGATGTGGGCTTTTTCGCCCAAAACTCGCCGGATTATCAAAATCCCGTCGAGTATGATGAACCAAAGTTGGATGGGTTCGGATTTTTCTAATAATGATGTCGCCAAGGCGGATCATTTACTGAAATATTACACGCACACGCTCAAGCGCATTCAAAGGCACCAAGGAAGAAAGGTGTATGTTATTGAAGCGGTGCCGTTTGAGTATGCACCGGTGGTGTGGGGCAAAGAGGTGGTAAAAATTCGCGCTGATTATCTGTTGTTGGAGCATGCTTTTTATGATCAAGATCATCGGTTGGTCAAAAAAATGGTGACGAAGAAAATCAAATTTATGGGCGGGAAACGTATCGTCGCAAAACAGCGTATGCAGAAAGTCAATAGGCCTAATGAATGGACGGAAATTGTTGTCAAAAAGGCCAAATTCAAAATCAACGTGCCCCGCAGCACGTTTACCCAGTCTAATCTGCGTAACCCGCGTTTACGTCGGTGCCGGTGATTCCAAAGCCGCAAGCGTTGGACTCCATCTGCCAAAGCTGAAGCGTTGGACTCCATCGCTTTGGATTCCATCTGATAACTGAAATTGATAATTGAAAAATGGGTATTATTTTGCGTTTAGCTTGGCGCAATATCTGGCGCCATCCTCGTCGTACTGGGTTAACCCTGGCGGCGATTGCTTTTGCGGCCGCTTTGTTGGTGTTTATGATTACTTTGCAACTCGGTTCGTATGACATGATGATTGATAATAATCTGAGAGTGTTGACGGGCCATTTTCAGGTGCAACGCGCTGGTTATTTGAATAAACCTAAAATGCGTAGTACCATCGTCCAGGCGCCGCAATTGGCTGAAGAGTTGCGTAAAATCAATGGGATAGTGGATATAGCGGCGCGTGCTAACGGTTTTGCGCTGGTTGCTTCTGAGGAACGGACTTATGGGGTACAGGTGATAGGTGTGGAAACGGCCCATGAGGCTAAATTGTCTATCATCCCCGGGCGTATCCAAAGTGGACAGTTTTTAAGCGGCGACGATGCACAAGAAGTGATTATCGGTGAGGCCTTAGCGCGTAATCTTAAAGTCAAAGTGGGAGATGAATTGACTTTGCTAGGCAGTGGGCGCGATGGTTCAATTGCGGCCGCGGTGTTGCCTATCGTGGGTATTTTTAATAGTGGCATGTCAGGGCTTGATCGGGGATTGATAGAAATGCCGCTGATTACCTTTCAGGATATTTTCACGATGGGAAACTCCGCACATGTCTTGGTTGGCATGGTGGAACACTTGGATCGTTTGGAAACGGTGCTGGCGCAGGTGCGTAAAATCCCCCCCAATCCTCCTTTACAAGAGCAGGAAGAAGAAATTTTTCCATTACAAGAGGAAGAAGAAGAAATTTATTTTTTGGAAGAGGAGGAAGACGAAATTTCTCCTTTAGAAGAGGAGGAAGACGAAATTTCTCCTTTACAAGATGAGGAAGAAGAAATTTCTCCCAATCTCCCTTTACAACAATCCCCGCCTTTGAAAAAGGGAGGCTGGGGAGATTTAGTGGTATTGGATTGGAATACTTTAGTGCCCGGCTTACTCCAACTGATTCAAGCAGACATGGCTAACGGCTGGTTTATGTATGGCTGCCTGATTTTGATAGTCACCTTTAGTATTCTCAACACCTTTTTGATGGCCGTGCTAGAGCGCACCCGCGAATTTGGTGTTATGTTAGCTTTGGGCACAAAAGCCATGTTCATTGGTAAACTGGTTATGCTAGAGTCCTTGCTGTTGACTTTAGTGGGTTTAGGCATTGGCTTAGCAATCGGCACGGCTGTTACCTTATATTTCTACGTTCACGGTTTTAGTTATCCGGGCATGGAAGAAATAGGGGCACAATTTGGTTTAACAGAGTCCGTAACACCACAAATGTCCGTGTTAGCGTTTACTTTGGGGCCGGCAATGATTTTGTTGTTCACGATGGTTGCGTCGCTATATCCGGCTTTGCGTATTCGTATGCTTAAACCCGTTGACGCTATGAAATCTGTCTAAAAATCCAGTGAACAGTGATCAGTTTGTCAGTGATCAGCAACACGTTTAAACCCTGAATCAGCTTAAAATCAACCCCCTACCTGTAGGGGCAATCCCTTGTGGTTGCCCCTAAACTAGGTGGTATATTAATTTTTTGGAGTTGCCTTATCAGTCTCGTAGGGTGGGATCGCGGGCCGCACTGAATCAAACATTATCCCGAATCCTACTGCTTAGCAGTCCCACCATCAATGCCATTAAGTTAAGCCAGGGCGAACACTAGTACAGTAAGGCGGAAGTTTCCATACCACCCCAACGCCAACGGCTAAAGCCGTTGGCTGAGGTGGTCTTTCTACTGGAGCGATCCTGCACTAGTGCCCTTTAGGGTACTTAAGCTTTCAGCCTAGAGATTTATCTCTAGGCGGGGGTGGGTTATTTTTTTTCAAGTCCCTAACTGTTCCGTTTTGATATCGATGCCTAAAGCTCTAGCCCAAGGCTTTTGCTTAACTTAATGGCAGTGACTCAAAAATGCCTATAAAAATCCGTTTATTCCCCAAATCCGTTGTACTGTCACTATAAATCTTGTACTCCTTCTTGAAAAGATAAATATATGAAACTACTAACTGTCTTAGCTTGGCGCAACCTTTGGCGGTATCCGCGCCGTACGACTATCATTCTCCTCGCCATCGCTTTTGGTATTTGGTCAATGTTAAGCATGTCTGCTTTTATGCGCGGCATGATGGAACAGTATGTCAACAACGCGATTCAGAGCCTTGTAGGCCATATCCAAATCCATGCTCCCGGCTATCGTGATGATCCCGTAATAGATCATAGTATGCCGCCACCCAATGATAAGTTATTAAATGTGTTAAATGGAGAAAATCTCAAAGGCTGGGCAACACGAGTGCGAGTGCCAGCGGCGGTGAGCAGTGAGCGCGAATCTATGGGCGTGACATTGGTTGGGATTGATCCGGCGCAAGAACAAGGGCTGTCTTTTATTGCCGATGCCGACGCTGTGACTGAAGGGCGCTATCTGGAAAGTATTGATGATAAAGGTATTATCTTGGGCCGCAAACTGGTTGAACGCCTAGAAACCCGGTTGGGTAAGCGCGTGGTGTTGATGAGTCAAAACCGCTACAACGAGATAGCCGAGCGGGGTTTTCGCGTGGTGGGCATCTTTGATGCCAAGACGGAAGATGTCGAAACGCAATTTGCGTTTGTAGGCCGTCGGGTGGCCCAAAAAATGTTGGGGATGCAAGATAACATCTCAGAATTGGCCGTGCTCGGCCAAGATCGTGATGAATTGGACAATTTAGTGCAAAAGCTGCGAGTGGCTGCCACTGAAGAATTGGCTACCACTGAAGAAAAACAGGAGAAACTGGATATACAACCTTGGCCGACACTTAATCCGCTTGTGAAGATCATGGTTAATGTCTTTGAAGGTTTCTTATTAATTTGGTACGTCGTCGTATTCATTGCAATGGCTTTCGGATTAGTCAATACCCTGCTGATGGCCGTCTTTGAACGCACCCGCGAAATCGGTTTATTTCAAGCGTTGGGTATGAAACCCCGCTGGATAGTCGGACAAGTCCTGTTTGAGTCCTCGTTTTTATTAGCAATCGGTTTAACCGTCGGCAACCTGATGGGCTGGGCAACATTGGTTTTGACGGCGGATGGCCTTGATTTCTCTCGCTGGGCGGCCGGTTACGAAATGGCCGGTTTAAGTAGCCTTATCTATCTGGTGTTGAGTACTGCCGATATTGTGATTGCCAATGTGCTGGTTATTAGTTTGGGATTGATTGCCAGTTTGTATCCTGCTTGGCGAGCCGCACGGTATGTGCCAGTGGAAGCGATTACGAGGACTTAATAAAGCCCACAAACCTCCAAGGTTTTCAAAACTTTGGAGGTTTTTGGAGGTTTACTTTCAAGAAGTTATACTAAATTTTATACGAATCAAGTGTTTGACAATAATTAATTGATAAAACAAACTTTTTTGACGATTAAACCCTTAACATTAATACGTCAAACCTACAAATTGTGGGCCATAGAATGAAATGAGCCAGTCAATGTTTTTTTAACGGATTGATTTAAAAGTCATTATAAATAACTATTTGAGAGCGTTAATCTCTATTAGCCTCTTCGGTAAGTATTATTAAAGCCAGTGTAACTACCTGGAATTTATTCTTCGGCGAATTTGTTCTTCGGCATGTCTAATGAAATGGCTTTTGACTTTGCCCCGTTACCGTCACAAGTGACTAAACGACGTTTCGTCTTGATTCAAAAGACTCTTTTTAAAGTCAAACAGTTCTCAATACTTTTGTGGACTCTACTTCTCAACGGCATACCCAGCCGGTTAAGAATCATCAGACGCTCTTTTTATCACTGAATAAAATTTCCACTAACACCCATCGTGAAGATTATGACTTTATACTTTACAAATTTGCGCTTTTTTTTGTTATTGGGTGGCAAAATATTTCTCCTCTTAAGAAATGACAAAAGCTCAATTTGCTTAGTATAACGAGTCAGAATTCCATTATTTATAGATGTCGGTGCTTGACAGCCCCAACATTTAGGAAGTTCTTAATTATACACACCTCGAACAAAAAAACAACCCACTTTCTCGAATTTTCTTTGCTCCATAAATTGGACTTGGAACAAAATAAGATTTCGCCATTCGCTCAATAGACTTTGCGCGGCTAAAAACAGAAATTGATCTCGCTTCGCCCTATCAGTTTTCTTTAACTCATTGAAAACAGAGTACTTTGATTGATAAATAAATTGTCATGGCCGCTTCAACTACTACAAACGGCCCTTAGTTTGTAGTAGGCGATTTATCGCCTCAACTACTACAAACGGCCCTTAGTTTGTAGTAGGCGATTTATCGCCTTAAAGTTGGAGTTTGTTTATGCTAACGAAAACCTACGCGGCCTTTTTTGCAACGATAGCGATTTCCGTTGAATCTTTGCGGTATGGCGTGCCAGCAACATCAGAATAGTACTCCTCTATTCGGAAACCATTTTCTTCAAATTCCGCTTTGAGAGATTCTAAGCTGTAATGTTGCAGCCAATTGTAAATCTCTCGCGTGCGATATTCTTCGATGAGTGTGTACTTGTCTAGTAGCACCTTTTCGTCATCATATTTAAAGGTGTTCATAAACCCGTAATAATCGTCAGCTGACCAAAAGCCATTAAAGTGCAAATGCTCGTAAGCGGTGATTTCTTCCCTCTGCTCGAATGCCGTTAATGAATACACATCAAGAACAACAGAACCCTGATTATCCAAATAGTCGCAGAACTTGGCAAGAAGCATTTTCCGTTGCTCTGGACTCAATGCACACCAGTCACAGGTGATCATAGTAATCAGATCAAACTGTTTGTCCGTTTCAAATTCCAAGTAATCCCGCAGAACATAATCTATATCGAGATGTGCGGCTGCCTCCTTTGCGTATCGAATTGAGTTTTCAGAGAAATCAATCCCGGTAACCGTAGCGCCTTTTTCAGCAAACCGAATGGTATATAGCCCCGGCCCGCATCCAAAATCAGCAATGGCCGTGTTTTTACCAATGTTGAAACGAGAGGTCATCCATTCGACTGATTTGTCAATAAAGGTTTTATTTCGAGATGCCAAGTCAACACTGTCATTGAGGTGAAACTCAAGCATTTGCTTTGAAATATGTTCATCGTTCCAGAGCGTTTCCGCCGTATAAAACTCGTAAGGTTTAGGACGAGCGTTTATTTTTTTCAAGTCATTAAACATTTGCAGTTATCGAACCTTTCCATTTCCAGGTAGGTACACTGGCTTTATTAATATCGCCCCGTTGGGGCTTGCTAGGGGCGTTGCCCTGGCTGCATTAATATCGCCCCGTTGGGGCTTGCCAGGTAGGTACACTGGCTTTATTAATATCGCCCCGTTGGGGCTTGCCAGGTAGGTACACTGGCTTTATTAATATCGCCCCGTTGGGGCTTGCCAGGTAGGTACACTGGCTGTATTAATCTCGCCCCGTTGGGGCTTGCTAGGGGCGGTGCCCCTTTTTGTATTAATCTCGTAGTACCAAAGGGGCTAACTTGTTAACCTCTATTAGCCCCTTCGGTAAGTATTATTAAAGCCAGGGGCAACGCCCCTGGAGCCCCTGGAGGTTTTTCTCGCTACTTTTTATTCTTTAACAAACCTTCAAGATCAGCAAACGGCTTGTGGGTAGAAGCTTGCTCTCGCTCGCCGCCCGCCTTTACCCCACTACCATATTGAGCCTCTTCAAGATACCGCGAGTGTTCATTGTCGTGACAATACAGACACAGCAGTTCCCAGTTGCTGCCGTTGGGCGGATTGTTGTCGTGGTTGTGATCTTTGTGATGGACTGTGAGTTCTTGTAGATTTTTGCCAGAAAATTCGCGTCCACAACGCCCACATATCCAAGGATAGAGCTTTAACGCTTGTTCCCGATAGCTCTGCTCCCGGAGCGCTTGGTTGCGCCGAGCCTCAGCGACAACCTTGTCTAGCCTGTCACTATTTGGTTTCGTCTTCTTCTTTGATAACATGTATGTGCTCTCCTTGAGTAGCCCGATTTAGACAGGCTTAAGCTTAACTTAACTATAGTGGTGATAGCTAATGTTTTGCAACTTTCCCGTTCCGCTCCAACCTACGCTCACTGCCCAAGCCGCAAAAGCCAATGGCTCAACTTGGCTTTTGCATTGAACCTACGCTGGCTAACATCCAAGTTTACCCGCCACATTTCGCGGTGCGGAATAGGGTAGGGTGTAGTACAACCTTAAGCTTGAGTTGCTAAAGCAGCGCTTAGTTTGTAGTAGGCGATTTATCGCCTTAAGTTTGAGTGGCTTTTGCAACTACCATTTAATAATGGGATTTTAGGGCCATGTTGTCATTTTGCTTCCTTCAATTTTGATGATGGCCCACTTTCGCTCTACTCTCGTAAGGGAAGGCTTCCTTGCGAAGTTTTCACGTTGGAATACTCACTTCTACCCGAACAATTACGATTTAACGACGACATAAGTACAGCGAAACGCAGTGGCGGAACGCCTATGACGAGGATAAACGAATGGAAACCTGAGTACTTTGATGACGAGGATAAACGAATGGAAAGCATCTCGAAAAAAGCCGTTTATTCCCAAAATCCGTTGTACTGTTACTAGTATAGCTCCGCTCTACCCACCCGACGCGACTAATCAGGGGAAGCTGATAACGGTACAGTTTCCTCAACCTTCACTCTCGCCACATTGGAGTACTCGCTTTTGCCCGAACAATTATTCGCCTGTACCGCCACATAAAAATCGGTACCGACGGCCAATGAAGCCGTTATAACGGTTTTGATACCCATATCCAACAACTTAAGATTGTTGAAAGTCACCTCGCTAATCGGATTTGAATACGGCGCATAAACCAAGGTGTACTGTTGGACGTTTGAAACGGCCGACCAAAAAGCCTTAGCAATATTGCCCTGAACATTCACCTCAAGCGCCGGCGCAAAAGGCACTGGCGTAATATCCGCCACACACTTTGTCATCTTGGAAAAATCCACTTCGACAAAACGTACCTCTGGAACCTGGCTGCTGATAAACTCGTGAAACGCTGAAACTCGCGCATAAACATCATATCCGCTCCGCCGAGCGCATATATATGACCAACTAACCAGCCCAACTTGAGTCCATTCCCCCAATTGACCATTCCAAATCACTAAAGGCCCACCACTATCCCCGTTGCAATTACTCTTGTCACCTTTGGCAAAACCGGCACAGAGCATATTGTTGGTTACACTGTGTTCCTCACTGGCAAGGAGTGCAGGATCACGGTTACAGACTTCATTAGAGACAATGGGATACGACACCTGTTGAAGACTGCCATAGTCATAACCGTGGCCCTCCTGTATGAGAGATAGCATGTCTTGGAATGTAAAACCGGCCGTTATCAAAGCCTCGTATAAGGCCTCAAACGTCAGCCCTTCCGACGGAAGGGTGTCGCCCAGCAGACTTGCCAGTATTATAAACCCGACGGTATTTTCCGGGATAACCTTATTCAAAAAGTCCTCTAGGCTATCCGTTTCCTTCTTGAAACTGATCTGATTGGCCGCCAATAAGACTTTAACGATTTCCTTTTCAGGAATGCCAAAAGTGTTCGTGAGAATATCGACAAGCTTGGAGAAAGCCTCTGGATCATTCTCATCAATGTCGGGCTCTGCGGTAATCCTTGGATCATTCTCATAAAGGTGCATTAGCAAGCTAGGCGCAGGTTCAGCCAACATACCTCAGCCAGTCAATACCGCTTGAGTCCCTTCAGGAATATCAGCCGTTTTTTGGGATAACAGGCTGACAGTAGATTGCGTGGCAGCCTTTTCGAGTTCCATAAGCGCAATATCGTAATCCAGCGTCGTCTTAGGAGAGTATGGAGGCGTGTTCAAGATAATCCGCTTTATCTTGATTATTTCACCCTCTTCGTCTAGGCGAAGATGATTGAGTTTCACCTCAAAATTAGCCGCATCTTTGAGTTGGCCGGTTTCTTCATCGGCAACGCAATGTGCAGCCGTCAGAACCCACTGAGGATGAATCAAACTGCCTCCGCATATTCGACCAAATTCACCTTCCTCCTGCATGCGTACTTCCACCATCCAAGGGTAAGCACCTGCACTGACAGGTTCTCCATTGACAATGCGAGTGCTGCGGACGTTTTCATCCGCAGACACAGCCGGGGTGCCAAGAAAACAAGCAGATACCAACAGGGCAATGACACTGGCGTGTCTTTTGAGTGAGTTTGCCAACATTATGTTTTTCCTCCTTTATTTATAGAATAGATAAGTACTGAAGCATAAATTTTCTGGTATTTATCGATACGCCAATATCGAAGGGGCAACCATAAAGGATTGCCCCTACATGACACGACGGTTCGTAGGGGCAATCCCACGTGCAAAGCCCCTTTTGGTTCCGGCAAAATACCTGATAATATGTGCTTCGGTACTTAGTACAACGAATTAGGCAAGCGAATTTAAAAATGAGCAACTACCCCATTTTCCCACATACGTTTATTAATTCGTTTATTTCTTGAATTCGTTGTACTCATTCATATTTCAGACTGATATAGATTTTCATAAAAATAATTTCAAAACAGCCAACAGCTTTTTGAAAAAAAGCTATTTGATGATTTAAGTAGGTACGCATATTAACATTGAGTGGCTTTTGCAACTACTACAAACGGCTCCTACTACAAACGGTGTTAAAATACTTTTGTTTACCTACTTATATTGTCGTTATTTTTTGACCGAGTTTCCCCAATATGGTAGCGTAAGTTTTTATCAAATTTCGTTTTGACAACCTCTCTAGCCAGCGAGCAGGAATAGCCTGTTCACCGTAAAAAGCGCCCGCCAATTGCCCATACACTGCGCCCGTCGCGTCAGCATCGTTGCCAAGATTCACAGCAAGCAATGCGCCCGACTCAAAAGTCTTGCTGCGATAAAATGCCCACAGTGCCGCTTCTAGCGATTTCACCACATAGCCGGTGCTGCGTATAACGGGCGGGTTTTTCTTTTTAAAGGAGCCACAAGCCACTTCATCAATTTCTTTAACCAAAGGATGTTTTTCCCAATAGCCAAGCGCCGGGCTATAACGTTTGCTCAACAATGTTTGTTTATCTACGCCACTGACGGCTCCAACAAGCAACGCGCCGAAATAACGACAAGCATCAATAGCGGTTTGAACGCCGTGCGTCGTACGCGAACTTTCTCCTGATTTTTCAATAGCTTGTTGAGGAATACGGGCATAAAATAGCGGGACGGGTGCTAAACGTATGAGGGAACCATTGCCGGCCGAATAAGTCTCGCTTGAACCACAATATGGCTCTCCACTTCGCTCAAATTTCTCCAAAGCTCCCCGGACAATCATACCAATAGAGAAACATTTGCCGAGACTACTTAAATAGCCTTTCCGGTACCATTGACAATAACGAGTTAATTGATCGACCGGATCAAACCCGCGCTTTTCAATCAAACTTTCGGCCAAACACAATGCCATGGAAGTCTCATCTGTCCATTGCCCCGGTTTGAGGGCAAACGGCCCACCACCAACCATATCAGTAATGGGTGTCAATGAACCGGGCGTTTCAAATTCAAGAGTGGCACCCAACGCATCTCCCACCGCTAAACCTAAGAGACTGCCGCAATAACGCTCAATAGAATACATACTCGTTTAGAAATAGAACGTGTCTTAAAAATTATAATAACACAGCTCTTAGTTTGTAGTAGGCGATTTATCGCCTTTTTGCTTTTGTTGTAACGTATTGAATTTTTCAGAAAACAGATACGCCAGATCAATAATTGGAATAGCCATACCGTCGTGGGAAAAACAGCACAGTGTCAAAGGTTCCCAATATTGTTGATAGTCTGGCAAATCACAAGCTTGCTTGTCACTGACATAAACATTCAGCGGCGTGGTTGCCAAATGCAAACAGACATAACGGATAGGCTGGGTTGGATCGTCTTGGTAAACAGCAATTCCCACCACATCACTCATTGTCGGAATGATTTTCTCTCCTTCTAGCAGAAGGGATATGTCAAGCACCGGCAAGATGCGATATTGAAAAATCAGGACTTCGTTACAATAGGGCGGTGTACGGGGCACCTCAAACAACACCGGCGATATAAGCACCTGCCACATTTCATGGTGGGCTACTGCTGCTTGCATACCTCGGCCAAAATCTAATATCCATGCACGACTTGTTTTTGTGGTATCAGAAGACATTTTCAGTTATTGGTAATTGGTAATTGGTTTCTGGTAGAAGTTTTTTATCGCTCCAACTTCTACCAGAATTGGTAATTGGTAATTGATTGGTAATTGGTCTTTCTGCTATCTAAAATGTGAACAAATGTGATCACGGCTTAGTTCACGATTCATCCAAGCTGGTTGCCACCTTCCATGCGGAAGGTGACAGAGCCGTCTTGTCCCCGTGCGTCAATTCCCGGTTAGCCCCCGGTATTAATCAAAGATTTGCTCTAACAGGCTCGCTTCGATATCAAATCGCAATGTTTGATCATGCCCTACGCATTTTTAAAAATTATGCAAAACTGAACGGAATGTCAAGTATTTTTTTGTGTACTTTATGATCACTTTTTATCACATATGCTCACAGATTAAAGTACCAATAGATTGCTCTGTTACCCATTACCCAAATGAGGCACTTTCTAATTGGGTGAAGCGTTCCGACAGCAAATTCAAATGCCTTACCAAAGCCGCACCCCTACAAACATAGCCTATCTTATCTCGATAAACCACCAATTGGCTGATGGGTGAATCCTGAGTTTTCATTGCCACCGGCAAGTCTTGCGGGTAGAGATGCTCTTGTTTGAATTTTATATTTTCCACTTCATCGCAGGTAATCCCCAAAGGCTGTTGCTCCGCTTTAAGCAAAACAAAATACTCACGGTTTTTTGGTGTGTCCAACTCCAAAGAAAAGTCTTCAGCCAGACAAAACACCGGCGATTCTAGCCCATGCCCAAAAAACCACCCTACAGCACCCATGTCCGTACGCGTCATCTGCACATCGGCAATGATTTCCACCGACTCTACCTCATTCTGGGGAACAAACAAACATACCCCATCAAAGACTAACAAGACATGTAAATCAGTCATCAGTTATCAGTTATCAAATTATCGGTTATCAATTATCAGTTATAGTTGAGTAGTAAAAACATCCGATTCATGCCATGAATCGGATGTTTGCCCCAATAATGATCGGAACACTTTTGGCTTTAAGCTATTAACTTATTGTTATTAAATAGATTTTTAACTATTCAAAAAAATCATATTTTTGCAAAAAATCGGATTTCTAACCCGGTTAAAGTGATGGTATCTGTACGCTCGCGCGATTTTGTTTTCCACGCTCGCACGATTTGGTTTTCGGCTCACGGTATTTTTTGCGCCGGATTGTTCTGACAAACTCATATCGATTAAACGATAAAGGGTTGTAGAGTTTGGCTCTCTCAGGCTTTAGCTTGAGCAATACCCTTCACGCTCGCACTTTTCAAACACGCTCTTAGGCTTACTAGATACAACGGTTTACTGATAACTGATAATTGAATTAAACTGGCCCTGCCAAAGCTTTATCAATCAACGCCAACAATTCCGTATCTTGATACGGTTTCGTCAAATAAGCGTTGACACCGGCCTCTTTAGCCTGAACACGGTGTTTCTCCGTCGTGCGCGATGTAATCATAAAAATGGGCAAATTTTCCGTAGCAGTATTGGCACGGACATGAACCGTCAGCTCTAAACCATTCATACGTGGCATCTCCATGTCCACCAACATCACATTGGGACGAGTTTGGTTCATAATTTCAATCGCTTCTATCCCATCTTTCGCCAGCAGCGTTTCAAAACCAGCATCTTCAACTAACAACGACAGCGATTTTCTAACACTTAACGAATCATCAACAATCATAATATGAGGCACTGCCGCCGTATTTGCGATTCCTGAGCCTTCCTGCTGATGTTCCGCCATATAAGACGACATCGCCGCTTGCATGGGTGAACGCAACAATTCCGGCAAATCTAACAATGGCACCAAACTACCATCACCCAAAATAGAAGCACCGGCAACCCCATGAATCTTCTTCACATACTTGCCCATGCTTTTCATAACCAGATCATGGGTATCTAAAAGCTCGTCTACGATAACGGCCATTATGCCGGTTTCTTCATGCACCAAAACGATAGGACGGGTTTCAGGTTCCTCAATACCCACCTTATCCCCCGACATATTCAGCAAATCCGCCAAATATCTCAGGGCATAAAAGTTTTTCCCCATTTTTAAGGTCATGAAATCACCAATCCGGTGAAACTCTCCTACACCCGGTGCCAAGGCTTGTTCCAAATGATTGGTAGGAATCCCAAACTGGCGCTCAGAAACACGCACCAACAACACATGCACCGTCACCAGCGTCATGGGTAACTTAATTAAAATGGTCGTACCCTTGCCAGTCTCTGAGATCAAATCAAGCGTGCCCTTCATTTGCCTGATATTGGTATGAACCACATCCATGCCAACCCCGCGCCCAGAAACTTGCGTTACGCCCGATTTGGTCGAAAACCCTGACATCAGAATTAAACGGGCCAATTCTTTTTCTGTAAGGTCTTGATTTTCTGTCATTAATCCACGTTGAATGGCAGTGAAACGAATATTCGTATAATTCAACCCTTGCCCATTATCCTCGCACTTAACGACAATATTATTACCTTCGCTGTAAAAACTCAGTTTGATTTGACCGACTTCTGGTTTTCCTAAAATGGCACGCTCATCGGCACTTTCTATCCCGTGGTCAATCGCATTACGCAAAATATGTTGCAGCGGGTCGGCCAAATTAGTCAAAACCTCGCTATCAATCAGAATATCCGTACCAGTGACTTCAAGTTCCGCTTTTTTGCCCGTCATGCGGCACGTCTGTCGAACATTACGCTGCAATTTAGAAATAATCGTATTCACCGGCACCATGCGTGTCGTCATAATATTCGCTTGGAATTCCTTATTCAGCCGCTCTTGGTGAATAAACATCGTCTCCAACTCCGCGAGATCCTCCCGTATCGACATCGCCAACTCACGATTATCCGCAATCGACTCAATAAAACTATGCGCTACGCTATGTAATTCGTTGTACTCCTCAAATTCCAACGGATCGAAATCTTCCGACTCGGTAGCCGCATTTTGGTGGTCTTTTTGTACTCCCGTGATACCGCGCACATCAACAAGATTCTCCAACTCAAACGTCTTCTTATGAAGCACCAAATCTTGCGCCGTCAACGTGCGCGTACTCTGTATCACATGCTTCAACCTCTCCTGAATTTGCCCCACCGAAATCGATAACTCACCCACCAAGCGCATCAACTCATCAATGGTTTTAGTCGGTACTTTTAGAAGCTGCTCCGGTGTGCCGGCCGCAACCGAACGATCCGATTTCGCTTGACTTTCCGCTTTCGCTTGAGTGTCATCACTCGTCGCGGCCGGTGCCGCCTCAGGTACCGGCCGAGAAGGCGCCGGTGGCGCATCAAGCTGACCTTTATCAATACGATTCGCCCAATCCAGTACCGACTGCAAAACTTGTTGCGCTTGCTGCGGCGGATCATCTTGACCCAACAACGCATCAACCATGATTTCCAGACAATCGGCCGCTTCTACTATTGTATCCGTCAACTCCTTGGGTGGCACCACTTGATGCTTGGCAAGATATTCCAAAGTATCTTCGAGGTGATGAGCAATGTTAGCAATCCCTTTGATACCAATGATGTTGGATGATCCCTTCAAAGTATGTGCAGTACGCTGGGCATACTCAATTTCAGCAATCTCAGGATTCTGAATAATCTTCTGAATACTCGCCGAAAAATTTTGAGCCTGTTGAGGCGTTTCCTGTAAATAAGCCTCCAACAACTCAGGATTCACATCCTCTGGGAGAGTCAATGACACATCTTCCGGGTTAGCTACCGTTTGACGACTATAAGCCTCTCCATCATCGGGTTCCTCCGCGGCCGTTGAACCCGTCACCAGTTGATTTAATAACGCATGGGCCGCATCATCCGTTAAAGGTTGCGCCCACTGTGATTCACGGAAATGATTGACCAACGGAACCACACTTTCCGCCGGTGCTCGCACATAAGCCAACACCAACTCAGGCCACCCCTCCAACACCCCTTTAGCCTTCTTTCTAGCCTCCGCCTCCGCTCCACTCAAAGCGGTCATATTGTCAATGACAAAAGTGCAAACGGTTTGCAACCCCTCCAAACCCAACATCTCTGAAGCCATATACAAACGCTGCACCTGCTCAGTATAATTTTCAAAAGCCTCCGTAAACGCCGCCTCTGTTGGGTTATGCGTCAAAAACTTATTTAACTCGGTTGCCAAATCCTCTTTAGCCGATTCAAGTTCTGACTCAAGGATTTCCAAAACATCGCCACTTCCCAGATTGATGCTGATTTCCGCATCGATAGGTGTCAATTCTTGAGGACTGGCTTCCTCCGTTACTGACTCAGGTTCAAAAAAACCGGGGGCCAAAATTTCAGAAGCCGCCACCTCGGCACTCGCCTTATCAGACGGTTTTTTTAGCAATATCAATAAATTATCAGCAGCATCCGCTTCCAAAGGCACCGGCCACCCCGATTCTTTTAGACAAGCCACTAAGCGGGGTGCGCCCGTCGCAGGGATCTGTAAATATTCTAAAACGTTTGCCGGCCACCCAATAAAATAACTTTGTGTGGCTTCTCTGGTTGCTTTATCCTGAACGCTGAAAGCCATCAAATTATCATTGACAAAAGTACAGACTTCTTGCAATCCACTCAAGCCAGCCATATCGGCCGCGTCCCAAATATCCTGTACTTTATTGGTATAATCTTCAATGGCTTCTAAAAAAGCTTCTGTTTCATTTTCCATAGATACACATACCTCAAGGGCTGCTGACATTGCCTCGCCGGAATCAGCAATTTGACCACACACCAATTCCAAAATCTCCGGGGCAGCCAATTCAATAATTTCTTCTGAAATCTCCGGGGCAGCCAACTCAATAATTTCTTCTTCAACGGGAGTACCCGTTGGGGATAAACTGATGGCCGATGTCGCATCTGGAACGGCCTTCGCACTTTTCATCAGGTGTTGCTGCAATTTTGTTGCTGCTTCCAAATCAAGCGGTGTCGGCCATGTGTTTTTTTGTAACTGGCTGACCAACGCCCCCGTTTGATTAGCCGGATTGTGCAAATACGCTACCATTAATTCAGGCCATGCCGACAACACTTCACAGGCACTTTTTTTGAACCTTTCCGGCTTTCCACCCAATTCCATGACATTGTCATTGATAAACGTACATATTAGGGTTAGACCCTCCAATCCGGCCATATCAGCCGCATCCCACACCGCCTGCACATTCTCCGTATAACTCATGGCCGCCGTTAAGAACGTTTCACTATCCGCCTCGGCCTCTATCAACTCATTGATTAAATTGGCATTATCCTCGGCCACCTCACGGATTTGTCCAATTAACAAATCAAGCACCTCAGGCTCAGCTAAAATAAGGTCTTTTTGGCTATCATCAGTATTTGGTAATTGGTCATTGGTCATTGGTAATTGGTCATTGGGTAATTTTTCCGCCATAGTAGGTAATTCCCCTTCATCACCCGACAACTTTTGAACATCACCTGGTAATTCTCCCGCCAAACTGGATAATTCCCCGTCATCACCCGACAACTTTTGAACATGAGAGGTTGGTGATTGATTAACGGGTAATTCTTCCGCCAAACGGGGTAATTCCCCATCATCACCCGACAACTTTTGAACATCACCGGGTAATTCTCCTTCTAACGATTCCTGCTCTTTGAGAGGTAATTCCCTCGGTGGTGCTAAAAAATCCGTTGCCTCACTGGGTAACTTTTTCTCATCCGTCGGCAACAATTTCGCTCCGCGAAACTTTTGCCAACGCGGCAACTCTTGAATATCAGCGGCCAACTTTTCATCATCACCGGGTAATTGAATAACTTTGCCGGGCAACTCTTCATCATGACGGGGTAATTGGACAATTTCGCTGAGTGAGTTTGCTTGAATATCAAAGGCGGGTAATTCTAATTTCGCCACATTCTTGCCATCATCAGTGACTAATTCTCCCTCTGAAACGGATAATTCCCGCTCGATAATAGATAATTCCCCCCCTTCCCCTTCTGTTTGAACGATATGAGTTGCCTCCCTTTCATTTACCGATAAACTTGGCATTTCAGCAGTCTGGTCAATCTCCAGTAAAATCGTTTCACAATCTTGTTTCAACTGAGTTGCTAAAAAAGCCGCCCTTGCCTCAGAAAAGGGAACCGGCCAAGATTCAGGACGACACAAAAATTCCACCAATTTTTTAGCGCCAGAATCAGGCGATTCGAGATAGTCAAGCGTCAAGGACGGCCATAAGGCAAACCGTTTTTTTAGCCCCAACCTTTCATCAACAGTTTGTGAACTACATTTAAAGACATTATCATTAATAAAAGTGCAAACCTCTTGGAAACCCTTTAAACCGTTGTTTTCAGCGAGCTCCCAAAATGATTGCACCGTATCTGTGTATTGTTCAATTGCTGTGCTGAAAGAATCATTTTCAAACTCTAAGGTCGTAAATTGATTGAGAGCAACTGATAATGTCTCGCTCTTTTCAACAATCGTATTATATAAATCGGCTAATTTAGCTTCCATAAGTACACCAGCGGGTGCTGCCTTTTTTGGGGCTTTTTGGGTTTTTGGGGTGTTTGTGTTTTTTGTTATTGCGGTCGTTTTAACTGTTTTTTGACTGAGTTGAAATTGGTCTTGAAAGCCCCCGCCTCCGGCTTCTCGAACAATTGATTCATTCAACTTCTCATTAGCCATCAAGTGAGGAGCTGTTTTTTGGCTAGTATCAAGCTGTTGAATGGTGCTAAAAAAATCCTCACGCAGTTGGCTCACAAATTCCTCCTGAGCCGGCAGCGGCCATAGAGCATTCTGTAGAAAACGGATTAACCGGTGATGGGAACTGACGTCGAGAGGCGAATAGAGGTAATTTGAAACTAATCTTGGCCAACGCTCAACGAGCGTACCAAGCTCCTGCCGACGTGCCGGTTCACAGGTGTGCAGTTCTGCGAAATTTTGGCACGTTTGCTGACAAACAGCGGACAAGCCGAATAAATGAGCTGAATCCGCCGCTTCCCCTATGCTTTTCACATAGTTTAGTGCTACCTCATTCGCGCTTGCTACTTTCTCGGCACCTTCATCTATTAAGCCTACCAGTGCTTCGTATAGAAGGTGTGCTTCACTAGCCGTTTTGGTTTGTAAATCTTTTATTTGCTTTTTCATGGCTTAATGTGTCAGTGAGCAGTGATGTTTCTATGCAGTTGATTTATAAAAGGTTAATATCCGTTTTTCGCTATCAGTTATTTGTATTGATAAACCATTGCCGTAATTCAGTGATTTCATTATGTAAGATGGTGTCAAAAAAGCCCATTGAATTATTGGAATAAGCGGTTTTTAAGGGTTTGCTTTTTATGATTTTTTTTGATAAGATACTGTTTATCATTCTAAAATGGAAAATAATGATGGAAAACCTGCAATTAACACTGTTTCCTCTTCCCAATCAGTTATCGTGAATTATTGATATATTACCTATTTTTCTATAATCTAATAGTCTACTTCATACTATAAGGCATAACCTCCTTTAGTGAACTCACACAAAAATATTAGAGTTGTCCGAAAATCAGGGTTTTGTTAGCTTCCCTCCTTCCCTCCACGGGCGATGCCCCTGGCTATATTAATGTCGCCCCGTTGGGGCTTTTCTATTAGCCCCTTCGGTAAGTGTTATTAAAGCCAGGGGCAACGCCCCTGGCTTTCTTATTTATTTACGGACAAGTCTATTATATTATGGAAAATTAAAGGCCGCAGATAGATAGGCCAAGTACTGTATAGTTTAAATGTTGCAACAGCACGCGGAAAACCTGAATTAATAAAAGTTGTTGTAACTAAAATTGGTAGAAAGTATCTTTCTTGTGCTTTGAGTCTGGCAAAAATAAATACGAACAGCCTTTAGATACACTTAGGCAGATAAATTCGTTATTGCCAAATTGAATTGCAATAATTCATGGTTGTATTTATGAATGACGACTAGTACGGGAGGGCGGAAATATTCAGACCCTTCAGCCAAAGCCGTTGGCGTTAGGGTGGTATGGAAACTTCCGCCTTACTGTACTAGTAAATCACTCATTCGCAAGTCGCCATTCGCCCTTCCTAATCACTTATCGTCAAATTCTGGTAACTTAAATACTCGAACCGATTCAATCAGTTGCTTGGAAAAGTCCACTAAACGATTGGTATGTGTCGTTTGCTCTTCCAACTGTCTACCCGTCTCTTGGGTACTTATTTGAATTGTACCTGCCCGCTCACGTAAGTCATTACTGATTTGCGCCTGCTGTCTTGAAGCCATTGCAATTTGTTCTACAACTTGCACTAGGTTGGCGGTGGTATTCTGGGTGTCCTTCATTTGTTCACCAGCACGCTCCGCTAACCGTGAACCTTCCACCACCTGCCCGATGGTTTTATCCATCGTTGCAATCGTATCATTGGTTTCTACTTGAATATTTTTTACGAGGGCCGAAATCTGCGAAGTGGCGTTTCGTGAACTTTCCGCCAAACGTTGCACTTCGTCGGCCACGACAGAAAAACCGCGCCCGGCTTCACCGGCGGCCGCGGCCTGCATACTAGCGTTCAGGGCCAATACGTGAGTACGCTCAGCAATGTTATTAATGATATCGACGATACTACTAATCTCTTGGGCACGTTCACCCAGTCGCTTAATCCGTTTCTCAGTCTCGTGAATAGCTTCCCGAATTTCACTCATACCATCAACAGTACTGGTGACGGTTACTAAGGCGGTTTGAGTGGAACGTGTGGCTTGGCTGGCTATTTCATTACATGATTGCGCCACTTCCGCAATTTTATTCATCGCCTCCGCGGCGGCCGAAAGCTCAGCCATGGTGGTATCCACTACCTCTCGCTCGGCCTCGGCCATCCTAGAAACATTATCTCCTTGTTCCTTGACTTGGCTAGAGGCCGCTTCTACTTCATCGGTAATGCGTCGCACATTGAGCAACACTTTACTGGTTTCCGTCGCCATTTGGTTAATAGCATCGGCTAACGGCCCAGTTACGTCTTCCGTTACTGGCACTTGCACCGTGAGATCACGTTGACTCAGTTGGAAAGAAGCTTTGAGCAGTTCAATGATGGAATTATTGAGTTGCTCATTTTCTTTTTCGGCCTTGGCGAGCGCGGTTAGGCGATCATCTAGTAATCCATTAAAGGCGTTACTTAGAGTCTCCAACTCGTCCCCGGTTTTAATTTCGGCACGGGCGGTAAAGTCGCCTTCGGCGACTTTAGTGACGGTAGCTTCCATGTGACCGATGGGCGCTGCAATGCGTCCAAAGAAAAAGAAGCCGGCGCTGCCGCCCATTAATAGTATGACCACAGCAATGAGGATGGCGACTTTAGTAATTTCAGCGGTCAATTGTTCTAAACGTTCTAACGATTCATCTTCTTGTAGGTTAGAAAAAATGGCCCATTTTAAGCCGGGGACATTAATCGGGGCAAAGGCGGAAAGAACAAATTCGCCACGATAGTCTTCGTAAAGGTCGAAGCCGGTGACACCTGAAAAGGCGGAACGAGTGCCGGGGCTATCGACTCTTTGGAGACCTACGCTGGTATCTTTGAGTTCTATGTTCTGGATGATGTCTTCGGAAAGACCGGCATTTTTGACTGCTTTTAGGTAATCTTCTTTGTTTTCGATGAACATGCGGCTGTCATTTCGCATGGTTCCATCGTCGGCGACGATATAGGCTTCACCGGTCCGTCCGAATTCGTCGTATCGCCAAACACGGTGGTTGGTCATTATGTCGTTGATGCTATCGATAGGTATTTGAAATATAAGTACACCTATATTTCGTTCACGTTCATCGTCATAAATGGGGGTACCAATAAAGGCTGCTTGGTTGTTGTATGAGGGTAGGTAGGGAGCGAAGTCCACTAGAGCTATGTCGCCGCGGAGTGATTGACGGGCTTGTTCAAAAACTTGGCCGAGGCCCGTTTTGGCGTGGGGGCCGTCTTTGAGGGAGGTAGCAAAGTCGATTTCTTTGAGTACGGAATAGACGATGTGGCCGGTGTCTGCATCGACTAGGTAGATGTCTTCAAAGTCGAAGCGTCTTTGTATCTTATGGAGATAGTGGTGATAGTGGCGATGCAGTTGCGTATAGCTGGAGGTATCGTCGGCTTGGAAATACTCTTGTTTGGTGCCAAGAGGATTGGGGTTGGCAGCTATATAGTGATGTTGCAATGCAATGCTGTTGTCAGAGAGGAGGTCGAGTATTTCGGTCATGTCAGGAGCAGAAGTGGCATTGAGGGTGCCATATTCTTGAGAGAATTCGTCGATGTAGTATTTCTTTATGGCTTCTTTGTATTCTTCGATAGGCACTGATAAAAGAACCGGCGCGGGGGGCCCTTCAAGGCTATCTTCATCAACCTCAAGATCGTCGGTATAGAGGGCCGCCGCATCGTCTTTAAATTTTGGATAGGTTTCTTTAAGGCCGCGCATGGCTTTAATGGTGGTGCGGGCATCGGCGTAAACTTGGATTTGGTTGAAAACCCAGTTGAAGTAATCCTCAATTTGGGCCTTTTTGGCGTCTCGAATCGAGGTAATGTGACTTTGAGCACTGTTGGTGAGTGCTTCTTGGCCTAGTGTGCTGGCAATTTGACTGGTGAAGATGGCCGTGATGAGTACGGGTATCACCGCCAAGAATGCGGAACCAATGAACATTTTTTGTCGTAGTTTCATAGTCGTTTTTAGCCGATGTCGTTGAGAATATTTATGTTTTTAAGTAGAGGTGGTGAGAGGTGATTTTTCAACACAAGATTTTGTAATCAATCAATATATCAATAAGTTTTTTTTAGAGGCCAGCTATAGATTTTTGTTTATACTCAGCCTTTCGTTTTTGGTAATCGGTTCGAGGCCAAACAACTGTGATAAAAAAAATGCCGAGAATTGGTAATTGGTAGAGGTTGTAGTCAATTGCTGGCTAAAAGAATTACCCATTACCCATTCGGGCACCCATTGCCTCATCAAAAGCTCAAGTTATTTTGAGGTGAAATGGTGTTAAAAATAAGTTAGTTTTCGCCGGCGAGTTTCGTTTATAAGGCGACTTTGGTGGCAAGGGATTCAAAAAAGCCCTTATGGTCGAAGTTAAACCAGAGTTGCCCATTTTTTTCATAGCCGCTTGAGGTGTATGATTTTATAATGGCCGGCAAGGGGGGTAGGCTTTTGAGTTTGTCGCTGTCGGTGAAAGTGAGATGTATCGGTAAATCTTCAATCACGAGGGCACCGGCGGTTTCTCCTTGTCCTAGTATGAGTAGCATGGGCTTTTTTTGTTCTGATCTTTGTAGTTGTAGTAGTTTATGTAGGTCAAATACCGGGATTAGGTTGCCGCGCAGGTTAATGAGGCCCAGTAGCCAGGGGGCGGTAAAGGGTATGGGGCAAATTTGACCGATATCCGTGAGTTCACTGGTGGCTTGTTGGGCTATTAGGAGGCCGAGGTTGTCCATTTTTATTCCCAGCCGACGAGTGATTGTTTGTTGTTGTCCAAAAAAAGTTTGGACGTTTTCGTCGGCTTTCCGAGTAATGGGTCGGTTTAGGGCTTGGCTTGGTAGCATTGTTTTCAGTGATACGTTCTCAGTTTACTGTGTTCAGTGAGTTTTAATTCCTTTTTGTGTACGCTTTTTCCTATTTTTTAGCTCGAAGTGCTCAAAGTAGTGTATTTATACGAGTTGTAGAGGGTTAGGTTTGGTTCGCGACCGTGGGTACGACAAATTTTTGTAAGGGTTTTCCGTTAAAGTGTAGTAAAGCCGGATCACGGCCGGGATAGCTGACCCAGTCGGTGTAGATGTCGTCGTCGATTAGCTTGTGTCGTTGAATAAAGTAGCGTATGTGGCGCATGGCTTTTATAATCCGGCGATCACGAATGGCGGCTAGGGCTTTGGTTGAGGTATCATTTAGGAGCGTAGTTGCCAGTTGCTCGTCATATTCTTGACGAGTGATGTTGGCGAGGCCGGCCAAGGCATCTAGGGTGGTATCCTTTTTACTGCCTTGTAATCTTTGCATGACGGTAAACCAAGTGGCGAGTATGACTTGGGCAAAGGCCGGGTACTTGGTTAGGGTCTCTCGGTGGATAATGATAAGATCAAAGATTTCTTTGGGGATTTGGCGGCTGTCAAAGAGTCTTTTGGCCGCTGCCGAGTGGGTGAGTGTGTAAAGATTGGGGTTGTGGGTGACAACACCATAGACTTTTTTGTTTGAAAAAGCATTAAGTATGTCTTCTTCGGCGGTATTGAGTATGTTGATTTCGTCGAAGGGGATTTGGTTGCGGATTAGGTAGCGGTCGAAAAGGTAGTGGCGGGCCGAGTATTGGAGTAAGGCAAAGGTTTTGTCGCGGAAATGATGCCCAGTAGTGTCGGCCGTTTCGGGCACTAGGATGGCTTCACTACCTTTGTGTTCATTGGTAATTAGGATGACATCGACCTTTATGTGACGTCTAACAAGTTGGGCGATGGCATCAATGTTGGAGATGGCAATAGCATCGTATTCCTTGGAGATGAATTTGTTGATGGTGTCGAGGTAGTTGTCTTTTATGAGTTGAACCTCGACTTGATGCTTGGCTGCATATTGGTGAAATATCCCTTCTTCCTGAGCCAGATACCAAGGCATCCAAGCAATATGCGGAGCGACAGCGAAGGTGAACTGTGCTGTAGCAGGTTTCTGATGGTCTTGTTGTGCATTATTTTGCCCGGTAAGACTGGCAATCAAGTCGCAGCCGCTCAATGAGAACAGCATGATCGCTAATAATATGTGCAGCATGGTGCTAGAAAACATTTTTCAATCCTTTGTTCAATGAATAGTGACAGGTGATCGTTCTCAGTTATTTGTAGACTATACGGTTATTGGTGTCTTTTGACGATAGATAATTAGTAACTGATAACTTATAGTTGATAACTAATAACTGATAACGGTGTAGTGTTATTTAAATTTGTTGATTTGCTCAATAATTTGTTCGGGCGTGTAGGGCTTTTGTATGAGTGCTTTGCCACCTTGCATTTCGGCCCATAATCGGTCAGCCTTTTGCCCTTTGCTGGTGACAAAGATAATGGCAATATCTTTGGTGGAATTGTCGTGGATAATTTCTCGGCATGCTTGGTAGCCGTCCATTTGCTGCATCACTACGTCCATAAAAATGAGATCGGGTTTTTCGCTTTTGGCTTTGGAAATAGCCTCGACACCGGAACCGGCGGTGATGACGGTGTAACCAGCATCAGTAATAATATTTTGAAGATTCATCAGGTCAACCTTTGAATCATCAACAACAAGTATTCTTTCGATGGACATTGAGACGATTTCCTCGCTTGTTCTGTGCTTGCTAAAAGAGTTGTTAGTGTTTACGCACCGGCCGCGTATTGTTTGATAACTTCTTTGAGTTTTTCTTGTTCTACCGGTTTGGTCAAAAAAAGGTTGGCACCGGCCATTGTCCCTTTGATTTTGTCAAAGCGTGAACCTTTGCCAGTCAACATGATGACCGGGGTATTTTTAGACAGTTTATGGGACTTAATTTCTTTACAGACTTTGTAGCCGTCAATGCCGGGCAGCATTAAGTCTAGAAAAATAATGTCGTAAACGGTTTTTTGTATGTACTCAAGTGCCTCTTCACCCGTTTCGGCAAAGTCGATGTCTACGCCAAGTACGCCAAGGTGAATTTCCATGGCTTTGCGTACTGAGAGGGCATCATCAACAACGAGGGCTTTGACACCTGTTTTTTCGGCACTTTGGACAGCAACATTGTAGGCGCTTTTGGCATCTTCATCATCATCAGGTACCCCACCGTCATGGATGTCTATATTAACGTGTTTAAGTGCTACGATAGCGACTTTATCGAGGGTTTCGAGTACCCGCTTTAAAGTCAGCGGCCGGCGTAGGTACACTTCGTTGGTGGCTTGAGCCGGTGCGGTTTTGGTCACATAAATAACCGGGATGGTACTGTGACGTACGCTAAAACTGCGCCACTCATTCATGGCATTGGTATCATCAGAGTCAACCAGTATAATGTCGGCCGCTGTACGTTCTGTGGGGCTGACCATGGTGTATTGTCGGCTACGTGAGGCGGCGAGTTTGAAAATGCTGCCCAAGGTATTTTGTTCATTGGGTGCTAGGCCGAATACACTTACTTTGAAAATTTTATCCATAATTTTTTCAGTGATCAGTTATCAGTTATCAGTTATCAGTCATCAGTTATCAGTTATCAGTTATCAGTTATCAGTTATCAATTATCAGTTATCACTGATCAGTTATCAGGCAATAACGTAGTTCAAAGTTAATATTTTGCTCAGTTGGTTTTGGTCGTTCTTCGATATCAGGTTGTTCAAAGAAACGGATTGTGAAACGTTGTTTGCCACCTTTAATTTCTGGATAGCAGGGGTGTTCCGTTGCCAAAATAACTTGAATAATTCGGTATTGGGCATTGGCATCCAGTTTGGATTGAAAAACCCCCCCGGTAGCGATCTCTTGTGAGACGATGGCGTTGTTGCGAATGAAGTATAAGTCTAAGTCAATCGCGTCACGCAGTGGTAGAAGCGGTGCTAGCCAGTCGCTTAGTTCATTTTGGCGTTGTTTGGGACTTTTTTGCAACCAGTGATGATAGCCGGGTAAGTCACAGCGGCAGGTTCCGCCCGAAATGGTGCCCCGCTGTCGCACGAGGTTGAACAGTTGATGTTGTGATAAGCTGTCTCCCACAGGCCGGTCGATTTCTCCTAACCGACACAAAAGAATTCTGGTTTTATTAAGTAATTTTGCGAGGCGCTCGGTATCGACATCGGGGGTGCGTTGCCAACGTTCTAGGATTTGCGCGTGGTACTCTAAATCTTTTTGGAGTTCGACGCGCAAGTCTATCCGGTTTAATAAGTCTAAGACTTCAATGAGACTGTCGATAACGGCACGACTATCCCATTCAGCAGGACCTTTGAGGCGGTACATAATGCCGGCAAACAGATGCTCAAGTCGCAGTAAACTTCTAATGCGCTCGTTAATGGGTTGTTCGTAGATGACTTTTTTCTTCACGGATTTTTCAGTGGTCAGTTTTCAGTGATCAGTATTGAATGATCGGTGATTAGTGTTCACTGTTTATTGCGTATACCATTGGTGTAAAGCTAAGATTTGTTGTTGTAAGTGTTCTAAATCAGAGTTATTGTAAATAATTTCATTAGCAATGGCAAGCCGTGCATCTCTATTGGCTTGAACTTTGATTATTTTTTCGATTTGATTGTAGGTTAAGCCATTGCGCTCCACCAAACGTTGGCGTTGTAAATGGACTGGGCAGTCAATGACTATTATACGATCCACTGTGTCCATTTGTTGTGTTTCTAATAGTAAAGGAATACATAATAGACAATAGGGACTATTTTGTATTTGAGCGACTTGATCCTGCATGGTTTTTTTGATACGTGGATGTAAAATCGCCTCTAAACGTTGGCGTTTTGAATCGTCGGCAAAAACAAAAGCGCGTAGTTTAGCACGATTGAGAGTTTTGTCGTTGTTTATTATTGTAGGCCCGAAGGTTTGGACAATAGTATCAAGCGCCGGTTGCCCAGGCTCGACTAGCTTGTGTGCAATCACATCCGCGTCTATGACGGGCACACCGAGTTTGGCAAATAGGTTAGATACGGTGGTTTTGCCTGAGGCGATGCCTCCAGTTAATCCCACTTTTAGTGTCAATTTGTTCATCCGAGATAGATGTGGGTGAGGGTGTCCCCCCATAATAGGGAAAGCCATCCGGCCGCGGCGAGGTAGGGGCCAAACGGGATAGGCACATTTCTGTCATGTCCACGCGATATGATAAGTGTTATACCGACGACGGCACCGACGAATGAGGACATCAGTATAATAACCGGTAGTATTTGCCATCCCATCCACGCGCCCAATAGGGCGAGTAATTTGAAATCTCCATAGCCCATCCCTTCCTTTCCGGTAATGAGTTTGAAAAGCCAATAGATTGTCCACAATGAGAGATATCCGACTATGGCCCCTATGAGGCTGGATTCAAGATCGGTGTATAACTCGAACCGGTTGCATAATAAACCTAACCACAACATGGGTAATATTATACTATCGGGTAATAATTGATGATCAAAATCAATGACGCTGGCGGCGAGTAGTGCCCAAGTGAGTGCCAAGGCTCCGAGTAAAGGCCAGCCTGGTGCTACAAAAACGGCTGTGATGATGGCTAAAATTGCGCTCAACCCTTCAATCAATGGATAGCGTATTGATATGGGCTTATGACAGGCGGTACATTTGCCACGCTGCCAAATATAGCTGAATATCGGAATATTTTCTAGTGCTGTGATTTGGTGTCCGCAGTGTGGGCAACGAGAGCGCGGCCAAATAAGGTTAAAGACGTCGCCGCTGTGCGTAGGTGCCGGTTGTTCCGATCTCAAAAAATTCGTCGTCGCAAATAACTTACGCAGTCGTCGTGGTGATAATCTTAGTTTTTTTATAAAACGGGTTTTTTTTATTTGGCGTTTTTTTATGACTGCGCCGTCTCCTAACAATTGAGTACATTGCGTGCGCCATTCGCGCTCCATCATTTTGGGCAAACGGTAAATCACAACGTTGAGAAAGCTGCCGACGATGAGACCCAATACTCCGACAATGATGAGAATAGCGTTAGGCTCAGTGCCAAGAAAAGTGAATAAATTCATTTATATGTCAGTTATCAGTTATCAGTTATCAGTTATCAGTTCCAAGCAAAAGTTTTTCTGCAACTGATAAAAGAATTGTTCCGAAAGATGTGTGTTTTTAGTGCCGTTTTTAGCCGTGCTAAGTATAACTGAAAAACGGGTAACTGTATAAACTGATCACAGATCACAGATCACAGATCACAGATCAGATAACGGCTCCCATACTGAATATGGGCATATACATCGCCAGCACTAGTCCTCCAATCACTACGCCCAAAAAAGCCATGATAAGCGGCTCCATCATTGAACTCAGTGCATTAACCAGTTCATCCACTTCTTCTTCGTAGTAGTCAGCGACTTTATTTAACATTTTGTCGATGTCACCCGATTCTTCTCCAATTTGTGTCATCTGTACGCACATGTTAGGAAATACGCCGACGTTACGCATACTTTCGGCTAATGGTATGCCGGTTTCGACTTCGGATTTGATTTTCATGGTGGCTTCGTAGTAAACGATATTACCGGTGGCGCCGGCAACAGAATCCATCGCTTCTACGAGAGGAGTCCCGGCGGCAAACATGGTAGCTAAGGTACGGGTAAAACGCGCTATCGCTGATTTCGTGAGGAGTTCTCCAAACAGCGGTAATTTTAACGATAACCTTTGCAAAAAATTCTGGAAAGCAACCGAACGTTTTTTGGCTTGTTTGAAGACGATTACGAAACCAATAATGCCCCCAAAAACAGGCATCCAATTCGCTACCATGAAATCCGACATGTTCACCACAACTTGTGTTAAGGCCGGCAACTCGCCACCAAAGCTTGTGAACATGTCGGCAAAAACGGGAACGACGTAAATGAGCAGAATGGCACTGACGATCATTGCAACGACCATAATCGAGATGGGGTAGCTAAGTGCGCCTTTGATTTTTTTCTTCATGCTCTCACTTTTTTCTTTGTAAACCGCCAGTTTGGTTAGAAGCGATTCTAAAATACCCGCTTGTTCACCGGCATCCACGAGGTTACAAAAGAGTGAGTCAAAGTATTTGGGATGTTTACGCAGCGCATCGGCCATCGTTCCACCGGCTTCAACATCGGCTTTGATGTCCATCACTAATTTTTGAAATTTGGGCTTTTCGTGTCCTCCGGCAACGAGATCAAACGATTGGAGTAAGGCTACGCCTGCTGTCATCATAGTCGACATTTGGCGGGCAAACAGGGCAATGTCTTTGGTTTCGATAGGTTTGCCTCCGCCACCAAATAGGTCTTTGGGTTTTTTCTTGACTTTGGTAGGTCGTATTCCTTCTTTTCGCAGTATCGCTTTGATCGCCGCTTCCGATTTTCCAGCGCGTTCTCCTTTGCGTTTTTCTCCTTTTTTGTCTTTGCCCTCCCAGACAAACATAATTTCTTGTTTGGTTGCAGCTTTTGCGGCCATAACAGTTCCTCCGACGGTATATTAGGAGAAAGTAAAAATAGGAAATGGGAAAGAAAAAAGGGAAACAGAGTCAGGGAAAAGCAAAAAATCCTACCCCTTAGCCCTAGCCCTTTTTTCTTGGCCATTTTTACCTAGCCCCTTTTACTTTTTACCCTTGATTGATAACTGAAATTATTCTTTGTTGACAACACGGTTAACTTCTTCTAAAGAGGTTAGACCGTTTTTGGCTTTTTTCAGTCCGGATTCGCGTAGGTCTGGAATCCCTTCACGGCGTGCCTGGTCAGCCAGTCCAATGGCATTGCTTCCTTCCATAATTATGCGTTTCATGGTTTCGGAGATGGGCATAACTTGGTATATGCCAATCCGGCCTTTGTATCCCAACCCACCACACTTATCACAACCTTCCGGTCTAGGGGCATACAATTTCAGATCAGGTAAATATTCCTCCTTAAACCCCTCCGCCAATAACGCCGGCTTAGGAATACTTTGTTCTATTTTGCAATGACACAATCGGCGGCAAAGCCGTTGCGCCATAATTAAATTCACCGCGGTGGCAATAGCAAATGGCGCTATTCCCATATCTATCATACGGGTTAAGGTTTGCGGTGCGTCATTAGTATGTAAGGTGGACATCACCATGTGGCCGGTGGTGGCCGCTTTAATGGCTATACCCCCGGTACCTAAGTCGCGTATTTCTCCAACTAAGATAATATCTGGATCTTGCCGTAAAAAAGCCTTAAGGGCTTTTTCAAACGTCATACCGGTCTTTTCATCAATTTGGACTTGATTGACGCCGGGTAAGTTAATTTCCACCGGATCCTCGGCCGTAGAGATATTCACGCCCTCTTTATTAAGAATATTAATGCCGGTGTACAACGAGACGGTTTTACCGCTCCCGGTAGGCCCCGTCACTAATACCATGCCGTAAGGATTCGCCAATGCTTCTAAATAAAGGCGCTTTTGTTCTTCTTCGTAGCCAAGCATGTCAATATTGAGCTTGGCGGCCGAGGAGTCAAGGATTCGCATCACCGTCTTTTCACCCCACAAGGTGGGGCAGGTGCTAACCCGAAAATCAATTGCTTTATTTGCTGAAAGTTTGAGTTTTATACGACCGTCTTGAGGAACACGGCGTTCTGCAACGTCAAGGCGTGACATGACTTTAATACGTGCGGCTAGTTTTCGAGAAACGCTTATGGGTGGTTTAGCTATTTCTTTGAGCATCCCATCGACGCGAAAGCGCACTCGAAAAAATTTTTCATAGGGTTCAAAGTGTAAATCTGATGCGCCCATTTTGATGGCATCGTGGAGCATTTTGTTGACAAACTTGACGATAGGGGCTTTATCTGCCTCGTCTTTTTCTTCTTCCTCTTTTTTATCTCCTTCGTCTTCAATTAATTCAAAATCAACATCATCTGAACCATCGAATTTAATACTGGTATCAAAAATTTGGTCAATGTCACGTTCAATAACTTTAGCCAGTTTGTCATCTTCCACCAAAATGGCTTCGGTATGCATTTTGGTGATGAATCCGATTTCCTTAAGCACCACGGGGTTAGCCGAGTCAGAGACAGCTACGAATAAGCGATTACCGCGCTTGAAAATAGGAATGGCTCGGTGTTTTTCTATGAGCTGTCTGTCGATCAGCTTGATGACATCGTGGTTGAGTTGGAGGCTTTCAATATCAATAAGGGGAATACCAAACTCTTCCGATGCCGCGAGGGCGATGTCGTGGCCGGTGACAAGCTTGTGATCCACAACGTAAGTCACAAAAGGCGTACGCATGGAGCGCGACTTTTCCAATGCGTCTTCGGCTTGTTCCGCGCCTAATAAACCTTCAGTGACTAATTTACGGGCAAGCCCGGGGAGAATGATTTTTGATGGTAGGACAGCCATGGTAGTTACAGTTATTAGTTATCAGTTATAAGTTATAAGTTATCAGTTATAGCGAGGACTTGTTTTGATACATTTGTTATTGGCAATGGGTAAATTTTTAATAATAGCTGCCCTTATACGATAATTTATTGTTAACTCAATCTTTTTTGATATCAAGTGGGCAATTCTATTTATTTTGTCATATAAATATTTAAATGTTGAGCTAAGGTTTGTAAATAAACTTTACGTTTGCAACGTTTCTTAAGGAGTTCCATACTCTCTTCATTTGAAATCATGGAGTTCAATTCTGCGGCAATGGCCGTTATTTCAATACTCTATAGTGTTGTTTGAGCTATTTTTGTTGTCTCTTATTATTTTATCAGTTAAGTTCAAATTAGTGACAAAAAATCCATTGACTTGGTTTATAATTCTGCTTTCAACGAACCATCCAAAAAAACCTTTACTTCAGAAGGTATTGTTTTATAACTTTTTGATAAATAGACTATTTTATAATAACTCCTTTATCGGATAACATTTAATAAGTGATTGTTATTCAAGTTTGGCTTAAATTGCACTAAGCTAAGTGATAGTATGGCCCCCAACTAGGTTATCCCGTACGTGGGTATAACTGATATGGTTTTTAAAAACCTTTTAATCTCCATTTGAAGCTTTAAGTAAATTGAAGTGTTCTTATGTCAATAAAAGGCAACTTGAACAACTGATCACTGTTCACTGATGAGCACTGATCAAAAAGTTTTTGAGTAAAGCGCGTCCTTCTGGTGTGAGGATAGATTCGGGATGAAATTGTACGCCGGTAATCGGTAAGGTTTTGTGTTGCACTCCCATGATTTCTTCTATCTCGCCATCTGGCGAAAGTGTCCAAGCGGTGATTTCTAAACAGTCAGGCACAGTGGTACGCTCAATGACGAGGGAATGGTAACGTGTCGCTTCAAAGGGATTGGGGATGCCTTTTCCAAAAAAACCTTTGCTGTTGTGATGAATCTCTGAGGTTTTGCCGTGCATGATTTTTTTGGCGTGGACAATTTTGCCACCGAAGGCTTGTCCTATGCTTTGGTGTCCAAGGCAGACACCGAGTATGGGTATTTTGCCGGCAAAGGCTTTTATGGCAGCAACGGATATGCCGGCTTGGGAGGGGGTGCAGGGGCCGGGCGAAATGACGAGGTAGTCGGGTTTTTTTTCTTCTATTTCGTTTATTGTAATTTGGTCATTGCGAAAAACTTCTACTTTTACCCCTATATCCAATTCACCGAAGTATTGTACTAGATTGTAGGTGAAGGAATCGTAATTGTCTATCATTAATAACTTAAACATAGTCGTTGTCCTTTGATTTCAGTTTGTCAGTGATCAGTTTTTCACTGATCACTGAACACAGTTCACTGAAAAACTGATAAGTCCGCAGAGGCCATCGCGACTGCCTTGAATATAGCACGGCCTTTGTTCATCGTTTCATCCCATTCCTTGGCTGGCACGGAATCCGCTACAATGCCAGCCCCTACTTGAATATATAATGTCTTGTCTTTAATGACGGCGGTGCGGATGGCTATTGCGGTGTCCGTGTCGCCATGCCATGTGAGGTAGCCAACGGCACCGCCATATACGCCGCGTTTGGTGGGCTCTAGTTCGTCAATGATTTCCATGGCGCGTATTTTTGGTGCGCCGCTTAAGGTGCCGGCGGGAAAGGTCGCTCGAAGAACATCTAGTGCATCTAATTCTGGTTTTAATAGGCCTGTGACATTGGAAACGATGTGCATGACGTGGGAATATCGCTCTGTGGCCATTTTTTGGGTTAGTTGTACCGTGCCAATTTGGGCAACTCGTCCCACATCGTTTCGGCCTAAGTCAATGAGCATGAGGTGTTCGGCACGTTCTTTGGGATCGGCAAGCAATTCTTTTTCTAAGGCTAAGTCTTCTGCTTCATCACGTCCACGCGGCCGGGTACCGGCAAGCGGGCGTACTGTGATTTTTTGGGGTTTTTTGGGTTTTTTTTGGCACGTTTTTTGTCCCTGCGTTTTTTGTTCCTGCGCTTCTAAGCGTACTAGGATTTCTGGGGATGAGCCGACGATATGAAAGTCGTCTAAATCCAAATAGTACATATACGGTGATGGGTTTAAGCTGCGCAAAGCACGGTACACGTTTAAGGGGGGTGCCTCATAAGTGATGGAAAGGCGTTGCGATAGCACCACTTGCATTATGTCGCCTTCTACAATGTATTCCTTGGCACGCCTGACAGCTTGTTCAAATGCTGGGCGAGGAAAGTCGGACTTGAAGTCGGTTTCTGTGATGGTGTTACTAGAGGCGATATCAAGTTGGGGTGGAATCGATTCGCGCAAACGTTTGACTAAGGTATTTAAGCGTTGTTCAGTTGAATGGTATGCATTGTTTTGTTCGGGTATGGCGTGGACGATGAGATACAGTTTGTTTTTGAGGTTGTCAAAGACTAGCACTTCATCACAAACCATTAAGAGTATGTCTGGTGTGCCTAAAAGGTCTTTTTTGTGAATCGAAGCTAAACGGGGTTCAATATAACGCACCGTGTCATATCCAAAATAGCCAACTAAGCCGCCAGTGAAGCGGGGCAAATCGGGTAGTTGTGGAACGCGAAATGGCCCCATAAAGTCGGAAATAAATGCCAGAGGATCGGCAACTTGTTTTTGTTCTGTGACTTTATTGTTTGTTAGAACACAGATGTCGTGCCCATGTATTCGCACTACTGTTTTAGCCGGTAAGCCAATGATTGAATAGCGGCCCCATTTTTCGCCGCCTTCTACGGATTCTAATAGGTAAGAATAGGGGCCTTTAGCCAGTTTTAAATAGGCAGTCAACGGCGTGTCTAAGTCGGCTAAAATTTCTCTACAGATGGGGATACGGTTGTATCCCTCAGCAGCCAGTTGGCTAAATTGTTCAGGTGTCATGTCTTTTATCGTTCATTTTATCGTTCACATTTCTTTCAGTGATCAGTTATCATCTTCAGTTATCAGTTTTTCAGTGTTCAGTATTTGTTCAGTGTTCAGTATTTTTGAGTGTACAGTGATTTCTGATAACTGTTCACTGATAACTGTTCACAGTTAACTGTTCACAGAAAACGGTTCACTGATAAAATTGGGTAATTGAGCTAATGAATCAATAACAGCGGCCGGATTAGCCGTGCGAATATCTTCACCATGATTATAGCCGTAACTGACACAGATAATTTGGAATCCGGCCGCCCGTGCCGCAATCACATCGTTAATGGAGTCACCCAGCATCAGTGCGTTGTGCGGCTCAATCTTAAAAAACTCGGCCGCATGTAACAAGGGTAACGGATCGGGTTTCTTTTTTGGCAAGCTGTCGCCGCTTATGATTAAGCGAAAGTGGTGTTCTAGTTCTAGAATTTTTAGCAAAGGCGTGGTAAATTGCTCCGCTTTATTGGTGATACAGGCTAACTGGTATTGTTGCTCTGAAAGCCATTCCAAACCTTCACGCACACCGGGATAAAGCGTAGAAAGACGTCCATTAATTTGACCATATATGACCTTAAACAGGTGCAGCCCTGACTGAAATAATTCTTCGTCCGGTTCGCCCTCGTCATTATCAAGCAATGCTCGCTTGACAAGACGTTCTATGCCGTTACCGATCCAGCGCCGAACTTTTTCTACACCCCGCTGTGGCAAGTCCAATTGCGACATCATGCCATCAATCGCATAAGCGAGATCAGGCGCGGTGTCTATCAAGGTACCATCCAAGTCAATCAGAACTAATTTGGGGGTTGGCAACCGTGTCATTGTTGCACCTTTGCTAATTCCGCCCGCATCGCTGCAATCGTGGCTTTATAATCGGGCGTATGAAAAATGGCTGAGCCGGCGACAAAGGTATCGGTGCCGGCTTCGGCAATTTTACGAATGTTATCAACTTTCACGCCGCCATCAATCTCTAAGCGAATGTCGCGTCCACTGTCGTCAATAATTTTGCGTGCTTCGCGTAATTTATCCAAGGCCGACTCAATAAAAGATTGCCCACCAAAACCGGGGTTCACAGACATCAACAACACCATGTCTATCTTATCTATAACATATTTTAGATAATCTAGCGGCGTTGCCGGATTGAAAACGAGGCCTGATTTGCAGCCCAATGATCGCACCAATTGCAAGGAACGGTCAACATGCTCGCTGGCTTCGGGGTGAAAAGTAATATATGTAGCGCCCGCTTTGGCAAAATCGGCGATGATGCGATCCACCGGTTTAACCATTAAATGCACATCAATCGGTGCAGTAATACCATGCTTACGCAACGCTTCACAGATTAGTGGGCCGATTGTTAAGTTAGGCACATAATGGTTGTCCATCACATCAAAGTGGACAATATCCGCCCCGGCGGCCAAAACGTTGGTGATTTCTTCTCCTAAACGGGCAAAGTCGGCCGATAAGATTGAGGGCGCTATAAGGTATTCAGGCATGAATATTTTCTCCTAATGGTGTGAGATATAGATTTAAGGCACACTTAAATTATAGTTCATTTTGGTAAAAAATTTTGGATTTTTTTTGAAACAGGCAATGCTTTTACGTCATAACAACTTTGATTTTATAAAGCTTTACCTAGATAAACTCAATTGGCTTATTCTAGTCGAAATTTTAGGGTTGGTTAAATTCTAGAAATATAGTCATAACTTAGGCTTTATGGCAGAAACCCAAACATAGTTGTGCCTCTTCCTGGCCCCCAAATGCGTAGCTCACGATAGCGAAGAACGAACTTTAGCGCAATAGATAAAGACTTTCTGATAACTTAAACTTTAAACGATCACTTCTCACTGATAATTGATAAACGGTTTTTTCCGCAGCGGAAAAACTTTTGCTTGGAACACTGATAACAGATCACTTAAACTTATCACTGATAAACAGGCGGTTCGCAACGACATGCAATAACTATACCACGGATAACGGATAACGGATAACTGATAGAGGGTGCTATACTAATGAAAAATGAAGCACAACTCTTTTTATTACCCGTTCCGGCATGTCATTTTAACGGATTTTTCGTTACGTTCCGTATATTTTATGCTTAGCACTGTTATAAACTTATCTCGCGTAGCGATATAATAAGTTGTTCATTGAATACTGATCAGTGAAATTTATAGAAACCTAAACATAGTTGAGCCTTTTCCTGGCCCACTTATGGTGAATCAAGCGAAGAACGAATTCATAATCCCAACGAAAGGATCGAAACACAAAACCCAAACATAGTTGAGCCTCTTCCTGGCCCACATATAGTGAATCAAGCGAAGAACGAATTTCATAATCCCAACGGAAGGATCGAAACGATTTTTTTCCAATATATAGTTCAATTTGTTCCGTCACTGAGTATAACATAAATATCGTTCGCTCAATTCCAATTCAAAAGCACAATTTGATTACATTTTACTAATTGAATGATTTTGGAGTTTAAAATGCGGTTATTAACGGCCCTCTCACTATTGGTACTGTCTTTTTCTTGTTTAGCCCAGCCCGTGCAAATTCTTGATGTGCGTTTTTGGAAACCGGCACATCATCACCTGCGCTTAGTTTTTGAACTCAGTGCCCCCGTGACACATAATATTTTTACCCTAAAATCCCCTTATCGACTGGTCATTGATCTCAAAAATACTAAATTGGTCAAACGCTTGGTACGTCCCCCCAAATCAGCGTTAGTGACAAATATCCGCAGTGCGCCTCGCAACCAAAATAACTTACGGGTAGTATTAGATTTAAAAGCCTCCGTGCGTACTAAAAGTTTTTTGCTGAAACCCGATGACACCAACAAACAGCGCCTAGTTATTGATATTAACACATTAAAGCGTACTTCCTCTGCGTCTAGCGAAAAAAAGTCAAAGACGCCCGCGAGTCGCTCACAACACACTGTCTCTGAGCAAACCCAAGCTCCAACGAGACAGCAGAAAAAGGCTTCGATTGGACGCGATATAGTGATAGCCATTGATGCCGGGCACGGTGGCATCGACTCTGGTGCCATAGGACTGGGCGGAACGATGGAAAAAGATGTCGCTTTAGCCATAGCTAGAGAATTAGCGAACTTAGTCGCCAAAGAGCGTGGAATGCGTGCCGTGCTTATCCGTAACGGTGACTATTTTCTATCGCTGAGCAAACGTCTTGAATTAGCGCGTCAATATCAAGCCGATTTATTTATTTCTCTCCATGCCGATGCTTATCCCGATGACAACAGAGTACAAGGCACATCAGTCTACATGCTCTCGCGCAGTGGAGCTAGTAGTGAGGCCGCAAGGTGGCTAGCTGAAAAAGAAAATGCGGCCGATTTGATAGGGGGTGTGAGTTTAAGTGACAAGGATGGTTTATTGGCTCAAGTGCTGCTTGATCTTTCACAGGCAGGCACTTTGGAAGCCAGTGCCTACGTTGGTCAAAAAGTCTTAAAGGCCTTAAGAAAAGTCAGTAAAATTCACTTCTTTCGAGTGCAGCGAGCCAATTTTATGGTCTTGCGCTCGCCAGATATTCCTTCCATTTTGGTAGAAACGGGATTTATCTCTAGCCCGAGGGAGGAAAAGAAACTCAGCGATCAGAAATATCGTCGCCGCATGGCGGTTGCCATTATGGCGGGAATACGTCAATATTTTGCCAGTCATGCACCGCCGGACACACTATTAGCGCGTCGATAACAAGGGGCAAGGGGTGGGGTGGTGAAAATGTGAATGATGAATGGTGAATTGTGAATGATGAATGGTGAATTGTGAATGATGAATGGTGAATTGTGAATGGTGAATGGTGAATTGTGTGAATTGTGTGAATTGTGTGAATTGTGAAGAGTCCAATGCCATTAAATTAAGAAAAAGGCCCGTTTGTAGTAGGCGATTTATCGCCTCACGTAAACAACGTAAGGAAGGCAGAGTAGTGATACGCTGGCCCCTGTAATTGACCTATTTTTTTAGGGTTATTTGGCCTTTTCGATTTTGAGGGCCATAAATTAATAATTAACAATTAATTATTAATCATTAATTATTAGTAAGGGGCCCTCTGTCGCGCTTCATTATTGATACTTTTTGTAGGTGTTTTTCAGGCTAAAGTTTTTCGGAGAAAAACTTGTTGTTTGGACGGAAGTTTGGGCTGTCCAAACCTGAAGGTTTGGACTCTAAAGTTTGGACGGAAACTCAAGTTTGGACTCCAACTTAAAATTCCATCGTGAGGTTGAGCCAAAACGTTCGCCCTGGTTCGTTGACTTGGATGGGATCAGGATTGAAAGGATCGATATTGGCACGGTTGACATGGTAGGCGTAGGTGTTGTCAAAAATATTGTTGACACCCAGTTTTATCAAAGTCTGCTTGTTGATATCCATACTGCCATAAAAGTCTAGTACCGTGAAGCTTGGTGTCTGTTCTGCATCTAAACCACTACCGGTTTTGGCATCATCATCCACTCGACTCTGTTTGGCTGCATATCGTAACTTGCTACCTAAATGCCACATCGCTTGTTTGTAATCCAGACTGAGGGTGCTTGTCAGTGGTGGCGTTTGGGCAATAGGGCGATCATCGGTGGTGTTAGTGGCATGGACATAAGCGAGGCTTATGCCGCCTGTGAGGTTGCTATTCCACTTCACATTGGTTTCCCATTCCAAACCGTAAAGCCGTGCATTGATGTTGCGATAAATGCTGGTGTTATCGTTTTGCCAGATACCGTCTTGGGCATGGGCGCGATCTTTTAAAATATAGTCGCTCACATGATTGTAGTACACCGACGCGCCTATATCCCAGCGTTCACGCGGCAATGATAAGCCCAATTCGAGCTGGTGATGTTTTTCCGGCGCTAAATCAGGATTTCCGATCCAACGCATCATGGCATTCGTGTTATTGGTCGCTAAAAAACGTTCCGTCGCGTCGGCGGTGCGTACACTGCGACTAAGACTGACAAAGACAAAACCTTCGTCGTCGCTCAAACCCTGTTCATAGCGGATAAAACCACCGAGATTGTTTTCATTGTGAGCGTCAGCATTTTTGCCATAATACTTCTTATATAAGTTGTTGGGCGTGACTCCACCCATGTCGGCTTGACTAATCCGACTGGCTTCGCTTGTTATTCGATCATAGCGCAAACCCGTCTTGAGCATATCGACTTCACCGACAGGCATCAGCATTTCACCAAACAATCCGAACTGTTTTAAATCAACATCCGGCCACATAATTGACTGAAGGTTGGTTGGGCTGGCGACGTTTGGCGGGCCGGCAAAACGATTGGCGTCCCGATTATTGTGTTGATAGTCGATGCCCGTCGTCCATTCCATCTCGTTGTCCATTATCCAGTTGTGACTCAAACGCCCGCCTTGCGTTTTGGATTTGGCCGGCACTCGCATTTTCATCGGGGCGGATAGAGAACGCAGAGAGTAATTATCCATCAGATGTTCGACTTTGGAGTGATAAACTTCGGCCTTAGTTCCCCACTCGTTTTCGTATTTCAAACGAATGGTATTGTTATCGGCCTTGGGCGCGTCCATGCCAGCGCCCGCATATAAAACATCATCAATGCGAGAGGCCTCAAAACCGATTTCAAAGCGCGTCTTTTCACTGGGCGTGTAGCCCAAAATGAAGTTGCCTGTTTGGGTGGAGAAGGCGGAACGGGTTTCATTGCCATCACCATCTTCATAGTTGTCGGCATCCTTGTATTCAATAATGCCACGCGCAAAACCTTGCGTGGTACCGGCCGTGACATCACCAAAAAGTTCTTTAGCGGCAGAATTGGTGGTATAGCCAGCGCCGACTTTACCCCGAATGAATTTGTCTTCGGTTAAACGGGGCGTTTTTCGTTCAAACAACACGGTGCCACCACTACCGCCACCGCCATAAATAACGGTTTGAGAACCTTTGAGCACTGTCACACTGTCGTAAGTTTCTACTGGCGAATAGGCCGTTGGCGGATCCATGCGATTAGGGCAACCACCGTGAACATAAGCACCGTCTAGCAAAATGTTAAGTTGCGTTTGCTTTTGCCCACGAATAATGGGATCAATACCATGTCCACCCATGCGTGTGCCAGATACGCCGGGGATAGCGCGTAAAAAGTCACCTGCATCTACTGGCGTTCCTAAAACGTCTTCAGGTTTTTCGCGTGAAATGCCCGGCTCAGGTAGACTTTCTCCTTCGACTGTGACAGTGGGCAACGTTGTTGGTTCTTCTGCCAGCAGAGTTATTGGAGTGATTACCAAAACGACACCCAAAACACCAAAAAAAAGCGGTTTACGTTTCATATAGTTGTTCTTATTCTTTATAGGTGATGGTTGTGATGGAATACAAAGCTTTAGCTTTGTAACTTTGCAACAATTCTATCGAATTTATCCTTCGACTGTGACAGTGGGCAACGTTGTTGGTTTTTATGCCAGCAAAGTTATTGGAGTGATTACTAAAACGACACCCAAAAGACAAAAAAACGCGGTTTACGTTTCATATAGACTCAACGTGGGCATAACTTTTATTTCCTGGGGCGCAGCCCCAGGCTATATTAATATCGCCCCGTTGGGGCTTGAAGGTAGTTACACTGGGGTATTTTTGTTTCTCAAAAAGTCCAATTTGTTCCCTTCTTGAGTATAGTTGTTCTTATTCTTTATAGGTGATGGAATACTAAGCCTTAGCTTTGTGATGGAATACAAAGCTTTAGCTTTGTAACTCTTTTCTTTTTAAAGCCGGGCTTTTTCGTACAAAGTTTTAGCTTTGTAACATTTATGCAAACGTCGGAAAATTTGTAACTCTTTTCTTTTTAAAGCCGTGCTTTTTCGTACAAAGCTTTAGCTTTGTAACATTTCTAGCAAACGTCGTAAAATTTGTAACTCTTTTCTTTTTAAAGCCGGGCTTTTTCGTACAAAGCTTTAGCTTTGTAACATTTCTAGCAAACGTCGTAAAATTTGTAACTCTTTTCTTTTTAAAGCCGGGCTTTTTCGTACAAAGCTTTAGCTTTGTAACATTTATGCAAACGTCGGAAAATTTGTAACTCTTTTCAAAACAGGGCTTTTCCGTACAAAGCTTTAGCTTTGTAACATTTCTGGAAACGTCGGAAAACTCAGTCATTTTTTGATTTTACGTGGACTGTATTTATGTAAGTGCAAAAAAGTTTTCCGAGGTTTTGATGATAAAGAAATCATGCTACAAGCCAGTAAAGCCTTACTGACTTTTCTCATAGTTAAATTTATATAAGTTCAATTTACAGAGTCCTAAAATTAGCTTAGTTGGTAATTAAATTAAAATGAGTAAAATAACACTATAAATAGCATTCAAACTACTATAAGGTAGTCCGGTACAAGTAGTGATGGTAGGCAAACGGACTGGCGAGGACTGCGACAGAGACGATCCAGTCGGGGAGGCGAGGAGTCAATACTAACGTGAGTTCTACTTTTCAATAACTTATATAAATCTTATGTTAATCAAGTTATTGATTACAATTATTTGATTCAAAAAAAATTTTGATATTAAACACTTACTATTAATACGTGAATAACCCTTATTTGTGGGCCATCAACTGGAATGAACCAGTACAGCTTAGGTGTTTTTTTTTAACTGATTTAATGATGTCATTATCACTAAATAAGTGATATAACTAATAATTTTATAACCGGCCTTGATATTTAAAGTCGAGCTCACGTTACTAAGCTTATGGCTAAAGCCATTAGCATCGAGAGAGCTATTCAACCCGTTAGGGTTGTAACTCGACAGGCAAAAGTTTTCGCTTGACGAAAAGGTTTTTTAATCGCAGCCTTGGCAAAAGCCAAGGCTTTTGCTTAGCATTGAGGCGAGGCGTGAGCCAAACTCCTACTATCCCTTTCTTGGATGGTATCCGTCACATCACTACATTGATAGGAGTACTCTTTTAGAGAAAGCATTTACTGTACCATCCCGTAAAAAAATGAAATTTTTATTATTTATCATTGATATACCATTTGACTCTTCATTTTTTTAAAGCGCATGAATGTGTGATTTCACACAGTTTTAGGTTATATCTCATCGTGTTATTTTTTTTAATAGACTGCTTTGAAAAATATGTCAGACTTCTTTGATAAAAAATTGTTAGGAAAATCAAGCGAGTTTGCCACCGTTATCCGAGCAGCGCGTATAGTTGCCATGACAGATGTTTTGATACTCATTTTGGGTGAAAGTGGCACAGGCAAAGAACTCTTGGCACAAGCCATTCATCTGCATAGCCGCAGAAAACAAGGCCCATTTATTGCTATTAATTGTGCTGCGTTGCCTGAAACGTTGGCAGAATCGGAATTATTTGGACATCGTAAAGGGGCATTTACTGGCGCTATTGCTGATCAGCAAGGGCGCATACAGGCTGCTAATGGGGGCACATTATTTTTGGATGAAGTAGGAGATTTGCCGCTGTCGATTCAAGCCAAATTATTGCGCTTTTTAGAAACGGGCGAGTGTCAAGTCATTGGTAAAACTCGGGCGGATAAGGTTGATACTCGCGTTATTGCGGCGACTCATCGCGATTTATATGTACAAACACAACGAAGTGAATTTCGGCTGGACTTATATTACCGTTTAAATATTGTGCCGTTAGAATTGCCGCCTTTACGCAAACGGTTGGATGATTTAGAAATGTTGCAGCATACGTTCACGAAGCAACTCGCACAACAGCACAATTTACCCCCACCGCATTACAGTAATGCGACTCTCAAGCAGTTACGTCGTTATACATGGCCGGGCAATATTCGGGAATTACGCAATTTTTGTGAGCGTTTGTTAATTTTATTCAGTGGCAAAACCATTGAGCCGACTAATTTGCCTCGTGAAATTCAGTTAGACAAAACGGCGGCTTCTCACCAAAGCGATGGATTTACGTTGCCAGAAACGGGAATCAATCTCCAAGCACTGGAAATTGAAATGATTCGCCAAGCCCTCCATAAAACTTATGGCAATCGCAGCCAAGCAGCACGGTTACTGGGCTTAACGCGGGATACTTTGTTATATCGTCTGAAAAAATATGCTATTGAAGTTGAGGTGTGATAAGGGCGTTATAAAAACCCGCCAACTCCGAAGGGGTTGAATGTGAAACCTGTGGTAAGTCGTCAAATAAAGTGTCAACCCTGAAGGGGTTGAATGTGAATAGCCCCAGGTGAAACCTCAATGCCATTAAGTTAAGGGCTTTGCACGTGGGATTGCCCCTACAAATCGTCATGTCGTGTAGGGGCAATCCTTTATGGTTGCCCTCACCGAAAAGCGGTACGATATGGCATTGAGGTGAAACCTGGGGGGACAAGGGGGGGGCACAACCCCAAAGGGGTTGAATATGAATAAACCTGTGGTAAGTCGTCAAATAAAGTGTCAACCCTGAAGGGGTTGAATGTGAAACGCAGTAACTCGCTATGCGAGATAATAGTGAAACGCAGTAACTCGCTATGCGAGATAAACCTGTGGTAAGTGTCAACCCCAAAGGGGGAATTTCTGTTTAATAGGTATCGTATTCGTTAAACCAAAAACTTAAACGTGCTTCTCAGTGAATTGACTTTCTTATCAGCCTTTTTCGCCGGACTATTGGGCGCTACGCACTGCATTGGTATGTGTGGCAGCATTGTTGGTGCCTTAACCATGAGTTTACCTGCCAATGTACACCAATCATACTCTCGCTTATGGCCTTACTTACTCATTTATAACTTAGGGCGCATAAGCAGCTATACAGTGGCGGGCATTTTAGTCGGTTTGTTAGGGGCACTGTTCGTACCAAATCTCTCACTGAATAATCCCCATGTCGTAATGACGTGGATATCGGGCTTATTTGTGATAGCTTTGGGATTATATATAGGCGGGTGGTGGCAAGCTTTGGGCTTCCTAGAAAAGATAGGGGCACATCTGTGGCGCAGAATTGAACCCTTCGGGCGGCATTTTATTCCCGTTAAGCATCCATTAGAGGCGTTTGGATTTGGTTTAGTGTGGGGATGGCTGCCGTGTGGATTAGTTTACAGTATCTTAGCTTTCTCACTGGCATCGTGCAGTGCTTGGCAAGGTGGGCTGTTGATGTTGGCTTTTGGGTTAGGCACTTTACCTATGTCGCTGGCGATGGGAGTCACCGCGCAATGGTTGACACGATTTGCCCATAAACCGATTGTTCGTCAAATGGTTGGAACAATAGTGATTGTATTTGGTTTGTTTATGATCAGTGAACAGTGATCAGTTATCAGTGAGAACGATCACTTCTCACTGAAAAGCGAATCAGTGAGCAGTGATAGATGTTCAGAAAAATCATTTCGCAGCCAACAGTCTGAAAGCTCAAGTCTCCTAAAGGAGACTAAATTAATTATCTGAATATCTAGAGCACTTACACTTCTCACTGAAAATGATCATTGATAACTGATAACGGATCACTGATAACGGATCACTGATAACGGATCACTGAACTAAAATATGAGTTATTTTGCTAAAGCAATTAAATCCGTGCCGGTTTTAGTGGCGGTATTGGTACTACACGCGCTGGTGTTGTGGCAAGTGATACAACTTGCGCCGGCAAAAACGCCTCAAATACCGCCTAAGCCGATTATGGTGAGTATTATTACTCCGCCACCGCCGCCTGTGGTAAAACCACCGCCACTGATAAAAGCACCTGTGCCACTGCCGCCCAAAAAGGTGGTTAAAAAAAAGCCCAAAAAAGTCGCCAAACAAGCGAAACGGAAATCGGTTAAATCACGGAAATCGGTTAAACGAGTAAAGCGGAAATCGGTTAAATCACGGAAATCGGTTAAACGAGTAAAGCGGAAATCGGTTAAATCACGGAAATCGGTTAAACGAGCAAAGCGGAAATCGATTAAACGAGCAAAGCGGAAATCGGTTAAATCACGGAAATCGGTTAAACGAGCAAAGCGGAAATCCGTTAAACCACGGAAATCGGCTAAACCAGCAAAGCGGAAATCCGTTAAACCACGGAAATCGGCTAAACCAGCAAAACGGAAAATCGCAACTGCGAAAAAATCGCGCTCAAACCACGCTATCCGCAAAAAAGTCGCGGCATTGCCAATCGCAAAGTCATACCCGGTACAACAACGTATCAAAAAGGCTGGGAGCGCCTCTAGCAAAACTTCCTCCTTTGCTGCCAAAAATAGTCGTAGGCAAAGGAGTAAACCGCAAAGGAGACGAAGCAGTCAAGCCGGGCAAGCCCGTCAAGCGGCACGACGTGGCGCAACTACCCCAGCCTCGTACCGAGCCGCTTATTTACATAACCCGCGTCCCGCTTATCCAAGAATATCAAAGCGTCGAGGCGAAGAAGGGACAGTCTTGCTACGAGTTAAAGTGAGTCAAAATGGTAGAGCCGCTTTGGTGCAAATCAACAAATCAAGCGGTTTCAAAAGACTGGATAACGCTGCCCGTAAAGCCGTTAGCAGGAAGTGGCGTTTTGTTCCAGCCAAAAAAGCGGGAAAACCGGTGAGTGGTTGGGTAATTGTTCCTATTGCTTTTAAATTGAGGTAAGCCTTGATTGAAATAAGGGTGCAATTGTTCTTAATTAAGTACAACGAATATCGCTCTAAACGAATTATGGCAAACCTCGGAGGTTTGCCAAACACCACTTCGTTCAGAACCCAAAGCCAGGGGCGTTGCCCCTGGCTGTATTAATTTCGCCCCGTTGGGGCTAATCATTAATCATTAATCATTAATCATTAATCATTAATCATTAATCATTAATCATTAATCATTAATCACCTGGTAGGTATACAGGCTATATTAATATCGCCCCGTTGGGGCTAATCATTAATCATTAATCATTAATCATTAATCACCTGGGGCGTTGCCCCAGGCTTTATTAATGTCGCCCCGTTGGGGCTAATCATTAATCATTAATCATTAATCATTAATCATTAATCATTAATCACCTGGTAGGTATACAGGCTATATTAATATCGCCCCGTTGGGGCTAATCATTAATCATTAATCATTAATCATTAATCATTAATCATTAATCATTAATCATTAATCATTAATTTGAAAGGATTAGATAATGGAATTTTCGTCTAACCAATTTAGTTTGTTAGAGTTTTTATTGAATCTGAATATCGTCTCTTTTTCCGTCATCGTTATACTGCTGTTGATGTCAGTCTTGTCGTGGTATCTCATTATCACTAAAGCGTTCCAACTGGGCTTTACTTATTGGCGTTCCAGTAGAGTCTCGAAATTATTTTGGAGTTCGGAATCATTGGAACCTCTCATCACTCGTCTGAGCAAGACTAAACCGAAAGATCCTTTTTCTAATGTCGCATTACAAGGCATTAATGCAGCCATCTACTATGAAAAACGTGCCAAAAAACAATTAGCCACTATTTGTTCGCACAGCGAATTTCTCACTCGCCACATGCGTCGTGCCATCAATGAAGACACGACACGATTAAATTCGGGCTTGACTATATTGGCAACGATTGGCAGCACCGCGCCCTTTATTGGCTTGCTTGGTACCGTCTTGGGCATTTATGATGCCCTCGTCACTATCAGTGCAAAAGGAAATGCTTCTTTGGATAGCGTTGCCGCGCCAGTGGGAGAAGCTTTGATTATGACAGCTTTTGGATTAGCGGTGGCAATACCTGCCGTGTTAGGCTATAACGCTTTTGTGCGTACTGACAATGCCTTTTTAAACAAATTGGAAGGCTTTGCTCATGATCTTCATACTTGCCTGAATACCGGCGCTCGTATTGATATGAAAAACCGCGTTTATATGAAAAATAAGGTTCAACCCAACCAAACCAAGGGAGAGTTTCAAGTTCAACCCAACCAAACCAAGGAAGAGTTTGAAATGGATTTACCTAAAAAGAAGATTCAACAATTACCGACTAACAACACATCAACGGAGGAAGCAGCATAATGGCTTTTGGTGGATTTGAGGAGGATTCAACAAATAGCAAACCTTTGTCAGAAATCAACATTATCCCACTGGTGGATGTCATGCTGGTGTTGTTGATTTTGTTTATTATCACCGCGCCGCTACTCACGCCTCATGCGATTAAAATTGACGTGCCGGAAGCGTCTAGCCAACCCATTCCTGATGAACCTAACAAAATTGTGTTAGCAATTGATGACAAAGGGGCATTGTTTTGGAATGATGGGCGCATAGATGAGAAAGAATTTGCCACTCGTTTGGCAAAAGCTGCCCAAAAAAAGCCGCAACCCGAATTACATCTGCGTGCCTTTAAAAAAACGCAATATCAAAGATTAGCGGAAATTATGTCAGCCGCGCAAAACGCCGGGATTACTCGCTTAGGTTTTATTACCGAACAAGAATGACGGTACACGAGATGGAGTCCAAACTTTAGTTTGGCAGGACTAGGAGTCCAAACTTTAGTTTGGCAGGACTAGGAGTCCAAACAGGAGTCCAAACGTAAGGAAGGCAAAGTAGTGATACGCGGGCTCCTGTTATTTACCTACCTATTTTTGGCAGGTTTTTGGACTATCGATTTTGAGGGCCATAAAAGACTTTGGATGCTTTCAAATTAAGTTATGGCCTCTGTTGCGCTTACAGTTTTATACTTTTTGTAGGCGTTTTGTTGCTTAACTTAATGGCATTGAAGCGCCGGATGGTAGCGTTTTTCAGTAACAGCCCTAAACCACCCTCAAGACTATGATTATCAAAACCTTCCATGAAAAACTTTTTGCCGCAAAACCCAATTTGAGAGCCATGTTGTCATTTGAAAACCTTCAAATTTGAGGCTGGCCCCCTTTCGCTCTACTCTGGCAACTCCAAATCAATTAATATACCACATAAGGGCAACCACAAGGGATTGCCCCTACATGCCACTTCATCTTCGAGGCCCTTTTGAGGGCCATGTTGTCATTTACCAGACATAAAGTTAAGGAGAAACGATAGGGCAGATATCGCTGCGCGTCTCGGCGCAAGATTTGTCGATGATGAAAGGGGCCGATACGCTGGAGCAATATCGGCCCCTACTTCGTCAAAGCATTAATCTGGTGCTTGCTAACGCACCTTACTTACAGCTTTTCTTGCCGTCAGCAAGTTTTCTAGCCTTAACATTAGAGGCCACGACTCCAATCACGCAAGCCTTGTTACCCTCTAGCCTGACAACAAAAAGTTTAGACTTCTTACGGCCATCGTCATAAGAGCCTAGTACTCTAAAGATAAGAGCAGTGACGGATTTTCCTTTAGATCGCCACTCTATGGGCCCTGGAATCTCACGAAAACCAGGACCAAATTTGGCCCGAATATCCTTAAACAGATTAATGACAGTTTCATCTCCTTTTCTTATTTCAAGCGAGTCTCTGAGATCTTCAGAGCGAAGAAAAAGCCGGTAATTTCCTTGGCGCGGACATTCCCACTCAGACCAGTAGCCATCATGCCCCTCATCAATGAGTTGACACTCTTTTAAGCTGGTGTAATCCGAGCGATAAGTTGAGCCTTTAGCCCATGAAACCGAACTTATTGTTAATGCTAATAACAATAAGGCAAGCGAATACTTCACAGAGATTACCTCCTGATTCAAGTTAACAAGTAAGAGACGTTTAAAGCGAACAAGTAAAATACCCTTTTCGTGCCAAATTAGCAATCGCTGGATGGTAGCGTTTTTCAGTAACGGCCCTAAACCACCCTCAAGACTCTGATTATCAAAGCATTCCGTGAAAAAAGGTTTTGCCGCAAAACCCAATTTGAGGGCCATGTTGTCATTTTAAAACCTTCAAATTTGATGCTGGCCCCCTTTCGCTCTACTCTGGCAACTCCAAAAAATTAATGTCCCACATAAGGGCAACCACAAGGGATTGCCCCTACATGCCACCTTCATTGTAGGAACAATCCTTTGCACAAGCCCATTTTCTGGATAATTGAAGGATACCAAACTGGTATATTATTATTTGGGAGTTACCTTTCAATTAGTTGTCCAAAAAAGTTTGCTCCGAGGTTCAGAATTAGCCAGGTTTTAAAAACATGTCGGCATTAAAGCCTACCAAACTTGCTTGTGGTTAGCAGTGTAAAGGAGTCCAAACTTTAGTTTGGCAAGGACTAGGAATCCAAACTTTAGTTTGGCAGTGCCAAGTTAAAATTACCCGTCAATAGAACATTGACAGAGTACTATAGATTTTCAGACAATTATTTATTAGTCCCCTTTAGGGGACTTTCGCTTTCAGACAACTGCTTTAGCTGTTGGCTGTTTTGAAATTAAATTTCTGAAAATATATAGCTGCCAAACTAAAATTTGGACTCCGACTGCCAAACTAAAGTTTGGACTCCGGACTCTTGTCCAATTTATTTAAAGGAAGCATTGCATTTCCTATCCCAAACATAAAGAAACCATTTTTTAACAGAATGACACTCAGAACCTTCATATTGATTAAAAAGGCACCACTAACGCCCATTGCTGCGGGTATCATAGTAATAATAAGGCTGTTTCGCAAATTGGTCTCCAAATTGGTTGAAATATCAAATAGCCAAGTGAGATGGGAAAGGGTGCCATCCATAAAAATCACCTGAGCAATATCAGTGGCAATGGATGAGGCACCGCTTAAAGAAATGGAAACATCAGCCTTCTTCATGGCAATGACATCATTGATACCGTCTCCCACAAAACACACTGATTTGCCTTCTTTCTGCAATTGTTCGACAATTTTCGCTTTGTCTTGTGGCAGAACCTCAGAGTAGTAGCTATCCATGCCCAGTTGTTTCGCCAATTGTTGGGTGGGTTGTTTTTGATCGCCTGACACAATGGCGATATGTTTGATGCCTCGCTGACGTAAACCCGCTATCAGTTGTTTCACTTCTGGGCGTACCACACTCTGTAGCTCAATCGCCCCAACAAGATTCTGGTTGACGGCAACCATGATTATGGAATAACCTTGAAGATGAGAATGCGCCATCGCTTTCTTTATTTTTTCAGGAAGCACGATGCCTTCCATAGACATAAAGCGAGAACTACCCACTCGAATCACTTTGTTGTTAAAACTCACCATAATACCGTAACCCATTTGGTATTTGGAATCCTCTATGTCTGGCAAGATCAATTTAAACTCTTCGGCCTTTTTAAGAATCGCTTTGGCAAGAGGATGCGCCACTTTACGCTCGGCTGCTGCCGCATAAATTAAGATGTCATTTTCGTCATAGTCACCACAACTAATGATGCGCCCAACTTCAGGCTGTTCCATTGTCAACGTCCCCGTTTTATCGAAGAGGAAGGTATCCACCTGAGTCAAATTTTCAAGGGCGCGTCCTTCTTTGACGAGAATACCCTTTTGATAGGCTAAGTTAAGATGGTTAAGTGTGCCTAGTGGTGCGAGGATTCTAATACGGTATCCAAAAGTACTTGAGAGGACGACTAAGGTACTATAAGAGCCCAATAGGCCTAATGTCAATGCGGACAAACCTAGAAAGGGCAGAGCCGCTTGATCGGCCCATTTTTCTCCCAGCGATTGTAGATGAGTTTTACTGTTGATAGAGTGATTCAAAATTTGGAGTACTTTAGAGAAGATAGTATCATTCCCGGCTTTTTCAACTTTAATAGAGATTTTACCGGTAATGATTACCGTAGAAGCAAACACTTGTTCACCAACCACTTTTTCCGCCGGCTGAGATTCACCGGTTAAGGCATGTTGATCAATCATCGCTATGCCCTGTGTGATAATGCCATCAATCGGAATAACTTCTCCAGTATTCACGACAACAATATCATTGACTTGAAGTTCTTCAATTGCAACTTCAATTTCAACATTATCTTTTAAAACCCATGCATTACTCTTGATATATTCCCCATCATGATTATTGGGATTAATCAATACAATGGTATCCGGCTTTTCCTTTTTAACAAGCTGAATATAGTGATCAACGTTTAAAACGAAATTGTCCGTTGAATCAAGCTTATTATAGATAACTTCTATCCCATCTTTTACAAATTCATAATAGGGCGAAAAAGTTGGAATGTTGACGACGATTTTTTCTGCGGTGAAATTGTGTATGACTGCTTGAATAATTTCTGTTGCGCCGTTACCAACAAAAATATTTTTTGGGGACACATTGAGATGTTTTGATAAAACCCCAGCAATCGTTTTATTTTGAGAAGGATAATACTCTAAAACTCCCTTTATTTTACCGGTGTCAATTAATTCTTCCGTGAAATACTGAAAAAATAACTCGGTGGCATAAGGATTAGACAAAAAGCAAGCATCAACTGTTATGTTCAGTTGTGGCAATTTTTCGGCTATTGTATAAATGCTTAGAGAATGTGAACCGGCTTCTTCTTTGAGACGTTTTATCTGTTGTGCAATATTTTTTTCTTGGTTTGTGAAAGATATAATCTTTTTTACCATAACAACTCTGTGGATGAATATTCTTGCAGTTCGTAGATCGTCGGTTATTTTTATGAAATTGGAGTCCAAACTTTAGTTTGGCAGTTTTCAGTGATCAGGAGTCCAAACTTTAGTTTGGCAGGACTAGGAGTCCAAACTTTAGTTTGGCAGTGCCAAGTTAAAATTACCCGTCAATAGAACATTGACAGAGTACTATAGATTTTAAGATAATTATTTAGGCAACTCACAAAAATTAATATACCAACAACACTCCCCTATTTCCTCCCAAGATGGAATAAAACTCTTCTTGGGGAATTTAAAATCTATAGCTGCCAAACTAAAGTTTGGACTCCTGTCGCCAAACTCAAGTTGGCCGACTCGTGGTGCCAAACTTAATGCCATTGGCGTATCCACCCGAATTTTTTTTTCACCCTGCCAAACTAAAGCCTTCCATGAAAAACTTTTTTGCCGCAAAACCCAATTTGAGGGCCATGTTGTCATTTGAAAACCTTCAAATTTGATGCTGGCCCCCTTTCGCTCTGCTCTGGCAACTCCAAAAAATTAATGTCCCACATAAGGGCAACCACAAGGGATTGCCCCTACATGCCACCTTCATTGTAGGAACAATCTTTGCAGAAGCCCATTTTCTGGATAATTGAAGGATACCAAACTGGTATATTATTATTTGGGAGTTACCTTTCAATAGACATCTTTCCTAAATAGCGGATAGAATGAAATTGTGCTAGTTTTTCGAGGCAAACATAAAAACGACGGTTTGACATGGCGATTAGTTGCTGCTCTTGTCAACTTAAGGTGTCGCTCCATTTAGGAAAGATGTCTAATTAGTTGTCCAAAAAAGTTTGCTCCGAGGTTCAGAATTAGCTTTCCATGAAAAACTTTTTTGCCGCAAAACCCAATTTGAGGGCCATGTTGTCATTTGAAAACCTTCAAATTTGATGCTGGCCCCCTTTCGCTCTACTCTCAAGTAGCTGTCCTTTGCTCCGAGGTTCAGAATTAGCCGTGTTTTAAAAACCTGCCGGCATTAAAGCTTGGCAGTGATCAGTGTAAAGGAGTCCAAACTTTAGTTTGGGAAGCTGGAGTCCAAACTTTAGTTTGGCAGTGCCAAGTTAAAATTACCCGTCAATAGAACATTGACAGAGTACGATATATTTTCAGACAAACAATTATTTATTAGTCCCCTTTAGGGGACTTTCGCTTTCAGTTGGCTGTTTTGAAATTAAATTTCTGAAAATCTCTAGCTGCCAAACTAAAATTTGGACTCCGACTGCCAAACTAAAGTTTGGACTCCTGCCAAACTAAAGTTTGGACTCCTGATACCCTTTACTTGCCTAATCCGAACACGTTAGAAAGGGTGTTGACATAGTTGAAGTAGCCGGTAATAGCTACCGCTTCAACCAGTTGCGTATCGCTATAGCCAAGCGCCTTGATTCTATCAAGATCACTCTTGAGCATTTTGTAGTTGTCTTTTTTGGAAGCCCGTATGCAGAATTTCAGCAACTCTTTTTCGGCGTCGCTGCAATTGATGCTCTCTACTCCCTCAAGCGCCTCCTTAACTTGCTCTTCGCTCATGCCGAGCATCTTGGCAATGTTTTTATGCACATCGACGCACATCGTGCAGTTATTCTCAATAGAGATCAACAACGCGATTCGTTCCTTCGTCGTGTATGGCAATTCCGTTTTTTTTATCAGGTAGCTTTGAACCATCCCATCCGTGGCAAAATAGATATCTTCACGAATCGCCAAGAGTTCAAAAATCTCGCCCAGTTTCCCCGTTCTTTCCAGGATGGGCCGTGCCCGCGCCTGAATATTTGGGGACATTTCATCAAATGTAGGTAAGTTAATATATGCCATAATAGCCTTGTTGGTGGTTGATAATGTGAACAGGTAATTCTTTACAATGCTGCCATAAGTCATGCCTCACCTTATCATGCGCGAGACATTAGGAGCATCCACAGACACGACTGTTATTTTAACCTTTTAACCAGAGGTTCATCAACAGAAAGTGGTATTTTGTCTTAGCATCTATCCGTTTTTAAAATAAGTACAACGACACTTAGGCTCAACGAATTTTATCAATCGTGTCGTTGAGTGAATCTGTTGTATTGTCGATAGATAATACATGGTTGAATAAATTGATTGTACCTTGAAACTTAAATAAACTGACAAATAAATTCGTTTATCCGCGTAATTCGTTGTACTTAATAATAAGTACAACGACACTTAGACTCAACGAATTTTATCAATCGTGTCGTTGAGTGAATCTGTTGTATTGTCGATAGATAATACATGGTTGAATAAGTTGATTGTACCTTGAAACCTAAATAAACTGACAAATAAATTCGTTTATCCGCGTAATTCGTTGTACTTAATCTTAGCATCTATCCGTTTTTCAAATAAGTACAACGACACTTAGGCTCAACGAATTTTATCAATCGTGTCGTTGAGTGAATCTGTTGTATTATCGATAGATAATACATGGTTGAATAAATTGATTGTACCTTGAAACTTAAATAAACTGACAAATCAATTCGTTTATCCGCGTAATTCGTTGTACTTAATCTTAGCATCTATCCGTTTTTCAAATAAGTACAACGACACTTAGGCTCAACGAATTTTATCAATCGTGTCGTTGAGTGAATCGGTTGTATTATCAATGGGTTATACATGGTTGAATAGGCTGATTTTACCTTGAAACCTAAATAAACTGACAAATCAATTCGTTTATCCGCGTAATTCGTTGTACTTAATTTAATAATAAGTACAACGACACTTAGACTCAACGAATTTTATCAACCGTGTCGTTGAGTGAATCGGTTGTATTATCAATGGGTTATACATGGTTGAATAGGCTGATTTTACCTTGAAACCTAAATAAACTGACAAATCAATTCGTTTATCCGCGTAATTCGTTGTACTTAATT